>TARA_R110000824_G_scaffold129584_3_pt1 | contig 46036 bp, 36 predicted proteins | sample TARA_R110000824 | Tara Oceans TARA_R110000824 (sample SAMEA4397747) | marine metagenome | biome: Polar Biome; feature: [MES] marine water layer (ENVO:01000295) within the mesopelagic zone...; material: water (ENVO:00002006), including particulate matter (ENVO:01000060) such...
TAGGACTGACTTAAGCGACGCTTGAACAGTTCGCGAAAGACCGGATAAATATCGCCCGCCTCTATAATTTGCCGCATGGCAAAGCGTTCGGGAAATTCTTTGACCACACTTGCATACTCATGCCACAGCGATTGATGGTCGTGAGGCGTAATCTCAACGTAAGCGTAGTATTGCAACTGTGGCATTAGCTGTTTGATCAGCAAGTCGCGGCAAATATTCGAGTCGTCATCCCAATTATCGCCATCGGAGGCTTGGGCCACATATAAATTCCACTGCCCTACTGGATAACGCTTTTCAATGATCTTATTGACCAGATTCAGCGCACTAGAAACAATCGTACCGCCGGTTTCGCGTGAGTAAAAAAACTCCTCCTCGCTAACTTCCCGAGCAGCGGTGTGGTGACGCACAAACACCAGTTCGACTTTTTCGTAGTGTTTCTCCAAAAACAGGTACAACAGTAAGAAAAATCGCTTAGCGATATCTTTATGGTTCTGGGTCATCGACCCCGAAACGTCCATGACACAAAACATGACCGCTTGATTAGAAGGCTGCGGCTGGGCGCTTAACTGGTGGTAGCGCAGGTCATAGGTATCAATGAACGGCACGCCAGCAATACGTTTTTCCAGGCGTTCGATTTCAGTTTTCAGCTCGGCAATACGGGCCGGATTACGCAATACCGGGTCTTTACGCTCTTCGGCTTCCAGGGCCTCATGAGCTTCCTTAAGCGCCCGTTTAATCGGCGCGCGCATGGCAATGCGCCGAGCGTAGGCTTCGCGCATCGAACGGGTAATGCTGATCCGGGAAGGCACGCCATCTTTAGACAATCCCGCCCGCACCATTTTGACCTCTTCCAGCGACTTCAACGGTTTGCGCTGCAAGTGGGGTAACTCAAGCCCGTCAAACACAAACTCCAGAAACTCCTCGCGGCTGAGGGTGAAGGCGAACTCATCCACCCCTTCCCCCTGATTAGAGGCGCCGCCTTCCCCCGCACCACTGCCACCGCCCTGCCCGCTAGGGCGTCGTATTTTGTCGCCCGCTACAAACTCCTTGTTGCCTGGCGAGACGATATTGCGTGCCCCGCCCGGGCCATGCTGAAACACTGGCTCAGAGATATCCTTCGCCGGAATAGATATTTTTTCACCGCGCTCCATATCAGTAATGGAGCGGCGATTAACGGCCTCTTCAACCGAACGCTTGATATGCTTGCGATAGCGCTCTAAAAAGCGCTGACGGTTCACCGCGCTTTTATGTTTAGCGTTAGGCCTTCGATCAATAAAGTAGGTCATACGACCTCCTTAGACGCTTTTCTTAAGCACTGTTTTAACAACAGCCCTTAACTATCCGTCCCTTACTGGGACTTACGCACGCGCAGGTACCACTCGGACAGTAATCGAACCTGTTTTTCGGTGTAGCCGCGCTCAACCATCCGCGCCACAAAGTCTTCATGCTTCTTCTGGTCTGACCGGGAGGCCTTGGCATTGAACGAAATCACCGGCAGTAGCTCTTCGGTGTTGGCGAACATTTTGTGTTCGATAACGCCTTTTAGCTTTTCATACGACTGCCAGCTCGGATTCATGCCGTTATTTTGCGCCCGTGCCCGCAGCACAAAATTGACCACCTCATGGCGGAAGTCTTTCGGGTTGGAGATTCCCGCCGGTTTCTCAATTTTCTCCAGCTCTTCGTTCAGCGATTGGCGATTCAACAGCTCGCCGGTTTCATGATCACGGTATTCCTGATCCTGTATCCAGAAATCAGCGTAGGTTACGTAGCGGTCGAAAATATTTTGACCATATTCGCTGTAGGATTCGAGGTAAGCGGTTTGAATCTCCTTACCAATAAAGTCCACGTAGCGGGGCGCCATATACTCTTTGATGAAGCCCAAGTAGCGTTCAAACACCTCCGACGGCAGCTGTTCACGCTCCAATGCCTGCTCTAGCACATAAAGTAGATGCACCGGGTTGGCAGCCACTTCGGTGCTATCAAAGTTGAATACCTTAGAAAGAATCTTGAAGGCGAAACGAGTGGAGAGCCCTTGCATGCCTTCGTCAACGCCAGCCGCGTCGCGATACTCCTGAATCGACTTGGCACGCGGATCGGTGTCTTTCAGGTTTTCACCGTCGTACACGCGCATCTTGGAATAGATATTGGAGTTTTCAGGTGCCTTGAGCCGTGACAACACCGAAAACTGCGCCAGCATGCGCAGCGTATCCGGCGCGCAGGGCGCGGCATTTAGTGAAGAATCCTCTAGTAGTTTTTGATAGATTTTGATCTCTTCGGTGACTCGCAGGCAATAAGGCACTTTGACGATATAGACCCGGTCAAGAAATGCCTCGTTGTTACGATTGTTGCGAAATGCCTGCCATTCAGACTCGTTAGAGTGCGCCAGGATCACCCCATCAAAGGGTATTGCTCCCATGCCTTCGGTGGGATTGTAGTTGCCCTCCTGCGTCGCGGTGAGCAGAGGATGCAGCACCTTGATCGGCGCTTTGAACATCTCCACAAACTCCATCAACCCCTGGTTGGCACGGCATAAGCCACCAGAGAAGCTGTAGGCATCTGGGTCGTCCTGGGAGTAAAGCTCCAACTGGCGGATATCGACCTTACCCACCAGCGAGGAGATATCCTGGTTGTTCTCATCGCCCGGCTCGGTTTTCGAAATGGCAATTTGATTCAACCGTGAGGGGTACAAACGTACCACCCTAAACTGGGAAATATCACCGCCATACTCTTTGAGCCGCTTCGCCGCCCAGGGCGACATCACGCTGCGCAGATAACGCTGAGGAATACCGTACTCTTTCTCTAACAGCTCGCCATCCTCCTCGGGAGAGAATAAACCAAGTGGCGACTCATAAACTGGCGAGCCCTTAATGGCATAGAACGGGATGCGTTCCATCAGTAACTTCAAGCGCTCTGCCAGTGATGACTTACCGCCACCCACTGGCCCCAGCAGGTAGAGGATCTGCTTGCGCTCTTCAAGCCCTTGGGCAGCATGGCGGAAGTAGGCAACGATTTGCTCGATAGCCTCCTCCATACCGTGGAACTCTGCAAAGGCAGGGTAGCGGCGAATCACTTTGTTGGAAAAAATGCGTGACAGACGCGGGTCTTTCGCCGTGTCGATCACTTCAGGCTCGCCTATGGCTTCCAGCATGCGCTCGGCGGCGCTGGCATAAACTTTCGAGTCACGGCGACAAAGCGCCAAGTACTCCTCAAGGCTCATGTCTTCTTGCTGAACGCGGGCAAATCGGTCTTGAACGTGATCAAAGATACTCATGGAATTCTCCTGTGGCCTAACCCCAGACAGCCACCGCCAAACCAAGTGTTTCGCAACGGTGTGCCAAACGAGGTGTCGCTTTTTTTAGCGTAGTCAGCATTAGCAAAAAGTGATGACTAAAACCTTCAACGCAGCGGCGATACAGTTAAGAGAATTATTCAGAGGATTAGTTGCGTTAAATAAAGCAACTGGCTACGAAAGGGAGCGCACTAGAGCAGTTGCGCCGCTGCCAGGGCAGCGACGTAACTAGATTGCAGGTGCTAAACAGCGGCAAAAGAGGTGCTGTTTTCGCGCTTAACGCTCAAGCACGGCACGAATATCGGCTAATAACTCATCAAGTAATTCAACGGTGGTGTTCCAGGCACATACAAATCGGGCACCGCCAGCGCCAATAAAAGTATAGAAGGTCCAGCCTTTAGCTTTCAACGCTTCAATTGCCGGGAGTGGCAATTCAACGAAAACGCTGTTGGCCTGGGTAGGGAACATCAGTGAGACACCCGGCAATGCCTGCAGGCCTTCTGAGAGGTAACTCGCCATGGCATTGGCGTGTTGGGCATTGGTTAACCAGGCGCCGCTTTCTAATAACCCTAACCACGGCGCTGAGATAAAGCGCATTTTCGATGCCAGCTGGCCTGCTTGCTTGCAGCGGTAGGAGAAATCTTCGGCTAACTCACGGTTAAAAAACAGGATCGCTTCACCAAACGCGAGGCCGTTCTTGGTGCCTGAAAAACATAGCGCATCCACACCCACCTGCCAGGTCAGTTCAGCGGGAGTGGCATTTAGGCTTGCACAGGCGTTGGCAAAGCGAGCACCGTCCATATGCAACCGCAGGTCATGTTTATCAGCAATGGCGCGAATCGCCATCAGCTCTTCGCGGGAATAAAGCGTGCCCACTTCGGTCGCTTGGGTCAGCGAGACCACTTTGGGTTTGGGGTAGTGAATATCGCTGCGCTTGGTGACCAGCGCCTCGATACCTTCCGGGGTAAGCTTGCCATTGGCGCCGGGTGAGGTTAGCAGCTTCGCGCCGTTGGAGAAGAACTCCGGGCCACCACACTCGTCGGTTTCGATATGCGCCAGCTCATGACAAATAACGCTGTGGTAGCTACGTCCCATCGCTGAAAGGGCCAGTGAGTTAGCAGCGGTGCCGTTGAAAACGAAGAAGACGTCACAGTCATAGTCAAACATTTCGCGGAAGCGATCTGCGGCACGGGCCGTCCAGGTATCGTTACCGTAAGCCAAATCATCGCTGCGGTTGGCTTCTAATAGATATTCCATCGCCTCCGGGCAAATACCGGAGGTGTTATCACTGGCTAAAAAACGCGGGCTACACTCCGAGGTCATGACGGTAATCCTTATATCTGGCGATCTTACGGCGCAGGCTGGGTGCCACCAGCGCCTTTAATGCCTAGCTATGCTTAATAGCTAGGCCAAGAAATCCCTTAATAACAGGACATTCAGTCTATCGCCATTAACGTGTAAACGTCACCTACTGCTACCGGCCATCTAAAGGATAGCGGCCAGACGTGTGCCCTGCTCAATCGCTCGTTTGGCATCCAGTTCGCTGGCTTCATCGGCACCGCCAATAATGTGCACCGCTACTTTTGCCTGCTCCAGCGGCGCCAGTAACTCCCGCACCGACTCTTGCCCGGCGCACACCACCACGCTGTCTACCGCCAACACTTGGTCAACGCCCTCGCGGCGAATATGCAGCCCTTGGTCGTCGATTTTGAGGTACTCGCAGCCCGTTAGCGTGGTGACCCCACGGGCTTTAAGCGAGGCGCGGTGCACCCAGCCCGTGGTTTTACCCAGGTTTTTACCCGGTTTGGAGCTTTTACGCTGCAGCATCACGATCTCGCGGGGAACGTCTGGCGGTGTCGGTGTTTTTAAACCGCCGCGTTCGCCCACTGCTAAATCAACGCCCCATTCGTCGCACCAGTCAGCAATATCCAACGCGGGGTGCCCTTGGTGTGCCAGCAGCTCAGAGACATCAAAACCAATCCCCCCCGCGCCGATCACGGCTACCTTACGCCCGACCCGCTCGGGCGACTCAATCGCCTCGGCATAGCTCAGTACCTTTGAATGGTCGTGGCCCGGCAGGCTTAGTTCGCGGGGTCGAACGCCGGTGGATAGCACCACTTCATCAAAATCGGCAAGCGTTTCTGCGGTTGCCGTGTTGTTCAAGCGCACCTCTACCGAATACTTCTCTAGCATTACGCGGTAGTAGCGCAAGGTTTCGTTGAACTCCTCCTTACCGGGAATTCTCCGCGCGTAGTTAAACTGTCCGCCTAGCTCACTGCGCTGCTCAAACAGCACAACGTTATGCCCCCGGCTAGCGGCCGTGACGGCAGTTGCCAGCCCCGCCGGACCGCCGCCAACCACCGCGACTCTTTTAATCGTTTGCGCAGGCTCTATCACCAGCTCGGTTTCATGACAGGCGCGAGGATTCACCAAACAGGAGGTCAGCTTGCCGGCAAAGGTGTGATCCAGGCAGGCTTGGTTACAGGCAATGCAGGTATTGATCTCATCCGCTAAGCCTTCCTGGGCTTTACGCACCCAGCCGGGGTCAGCCAGAAAAGGCCGTGCCATGGAAACCATGTCGGCGTGGCCCTCTGCCAGCACCCGCTCGGCGACATCGGGCATGTTGATGCGGTTAGTGGTGATCAATGGAATCGAGAGCGCCGACTTGATGCGCTTAGTCACCTCGGTAAAGGCCGCTCGTGGCACGCTGGTCACAATCGTGGGCACCCGCGCTTCGTGCCAGCCGATGCCAGTATTAATGACATTAGCACCAGCAGCTTCAATCGCTTGCCCAAGGGTAACCACCTCTTCCCAGGTACTGCCCTCTTCGACCAGATCAATCATTGAGAGACGGAAAATAATCACGAAACGTTCACCTACCGCCTCGCGTACACGACGCACAATTTCCACGGCAAAGCGCATGCGGTTTTCGAACGCCCCACCCCACTCGTCGTCGCGCCGATTGGTGCGTTGGCAGATAAACTGATTAATCAGATAGCCTTCAGATCCCATCACCTCCACACCGTCATAGCCTGCCTGCTGGGCCAGACTCGCGCAGCGCACGTAGTCGGCAATTTGCTGCTCCACCTCGTCGCTACTTAGCGCACGTGGCATAAAGGGATTGATCGGGGCCTGTATCGCCGAAGGTGCTACGAGATCCGGTGAGTAGGCGTAGCGTCCGGCGTGCAGAATCTGCATACATAGGTGGCCGCCTTCAGCGTGCACCGCATCAACCACTTGGCAGTGTTCCGGCAGTTGCGCTTCGTCAACAAGCGCGTTGGCCCCCTGAAAAACCGCGCCTTCTGCATTGGGGGCGATACCGCCAGTGACGATCAGGCTAACCCCCTCCCGCGCCCGCTCGGCATAGAAGGCAGCTAGCCGTTCAAAGCCATTCGGCGCCTCTTCCAAATTGGTATGCATAGACCCCATTAAGACGCGGTTAGGCAGCGTCAAATGACCAATCGTTAACGGTCGGAAAAGATGCGGATAGGCGGGCGTCTGGGTCATCACGGGTCTCCTGGCTTTTATTAGTGGCTGTGCTAGTAGCAGTGCAACGCAAATTCAAACAAGCGTATGACATCCTGAGCGGTACGTATAGCCCTTAGACCTAGTCCTTCAATCTAGCCCCTCGATCTTATGCCAACCGCTTGCCCAGCGCGCGAATCCGCGTCACATTACCCGGCTAACGATAAGGAACCGTTGCTATGCCCTTGATTTACTTTTTGCCGCCGCTCGCCACCGTATTGATATGGTCGGGCAATATGACCATTAATCAGCTTAGCGTAGGCGCCATTGCGCCCAGTAGTATCGCCTTTTTACGCTGGTTATTAGCACTCGCGGTGATGACACCCTTTGTACTGCCTGCTGTGCTTCGCCATCGTGAGGAAATTCGTCGCCAGTGGCCGAAGCTGGCACTGCTTGGGTTGCTGGGTATGGGGCTTTGGCAGGGGCTTGCTTACGTGGCGGCAGAAACCACGACGGCCACGAATATGGGCATTCTGGCGGCCATGGTGCCGCTATTAACCGTTCTTCTTAGCGCGCTGATTCTGCGTGAGCCACCGACATTAGGCGGCGTTTTAGGCGGTGTGCTGGCCTTCGTGGGGGTGACCGTGTTGCTGGGGCGTGGTAATCCACTCTCACTGCTGCAGCTACAAGTGGCCCTGGGTGATGCGCTGATGGTCGTCGCGGCCACCTGCTACGCCCTGTATGGGGTGATGTTAAAACGCTGGTCGATGAACCTGCCACCCTGGGTAATGCTTTACGCCCAGGTCTGTTTTGCCGTGCTGATTCTGCTGCCCCCTTATTTGATGGGGCCCATGACGCCGATCGATGGCCAAAATATTGGGCTAATTCTCTACGCAGGTATTCCCGCCTCGGTGATTACCACCTTTCTATGGATGCGTGCCGTGCGCCAAATCGGTGCCAATCAATCGAGTATCTTCATCAACCTCATGCCGCTGTTTAGCGCGGTGATTGCCATGATCTTTTTAGGCGAGCGAGTGGCGGGCTTCCACTTTGCAGGCGGGCTACTGATTCTTGCCGGGGTCATCATGGCGCAAACACTAACACGACCGTTAACCCGCGAGTTAACACCAGATAAGCCGAGCAACGCCCAATAATGCTAGAATGGGCGTTTACTTCTGACGTTGGGAAGCCCTGATATGTCCCTGGAAGAACTGCATCTTAATCTGCGCAACCTAATGAGCGATGACTACGATCAGCTCAAGGCATTGATGGACGCTGTCTATCACGATATCGGTGGAGCTTGGCCGAAGCGCACGATCGACAAATTAATTCAGGAATTCCCTGATGGTCAAATCGCCATTGAGGACGATGGACTGTTAGTGGGCGTGGCGCTCACCGTGCAGGTGGATTACGACGAATTTTCCAACCCGCATAAGTACGATGACCTGATCGGCCACCGCGAGATCATCCTCAATGATGAGGATGGCGACGCCATGTACGGCTTGGATGTGCTGATTCACCCGGACTACCGTGGTTATCGCTTGGGCCGCCGCCTTTACGAAGCGCGTAAAGAGTTGTGCCGCTCAATGAACCTGCGCGCAATACTGGCCGGTGGGCGTATTCCCGAGTATCACCAGCACGCTGATGAACTCACGCCCGCTCAGTACATTGATAAAGTCTCGCGCAAAGAGATTTACGATCCGATTCTCTCTTTCCAGCAGGCTAATGACTTCCAGGTCAAGCGCCTGCTGCGTAAGTACCTGCCGGAAGATGAGCAGTCACGGGGTTACGCCACTCTGTTGGAGTGGAACAACATTCTGTTTGAACCCGCTGCCAGCGTGCTCGACAACAAGCCTACCCAAGTACGTGTAGGCGCTGTGCAGTGGCAAATGCGTGAGTTCTCTTCGGTGGAAGCTGCGCTTCAGCAGATTGAGTACTTTGTTGATGCACTGTCTGACTACCAGAGCGATTTTGCGGTATTCCCAGAACTGTTTTATGCGCCCTTGATGGGCCTTCAAGACCGCGCCGCCCAGCAGGATCAAATGGGCGCCATTCGCTTTTTGGCGGGTTTCACCGAGCGTTTTAAAGCGGAACTCTCGCGCATGGCGGTCTCCTACAACATCAACATTGTCGGTGGTTCGATGATTGAGGTCGGTGAGGATGACCGCCTCTACAACATCGCGTATCTATTCCACCGCGACGGCAGCGTTGAGCGCCAGGCCAAGTTGCACATAACACCTCAAGAGCGCCGCGATTGGGTCATTGAGGGTGGTGATGAGCTGCAGGTGTTCGATACCGACGCTGGGCGTGTGGGCATCCTGATCTGCTACGACGTGGAATTCCCAGAGCTTGGTCGTCTGCTGGCCGACCAGGACATGGACATCCTGTTCGTACCCTTCTGGACCGATACCAAAAACGGCTATCTGCGCGTGCGCCACTGCGCCCAGGCGCGGGCAATTGAAAACGAGTGCTACGTAGTGCTGTGCGGCAGCGTCGGCAACTTGCCCTCGATTGAAAACCTGGATATCCAATACGCGCAATCCGCGGTGTTCTCACCTTCTGATTTCGCCTTTCCCCATGATGCGGTACTGGCGGAAACCACGCCGAATACCGAGATGATCTTCTTCTCAGACTTGGACTTGACCCGTTTGACAGTAGTGCGTGCCGAAGGCTCGGTGACCAACCTGAAAGACCGCCGCAAGGATCTGTTTGATCTACGCTGGCGCGACTGGTCGTGGAAATCGGGTGCTAACCTGGAAGAGTGAAGTAAACCGTGAGAAAACTCACCAACGCCATCCATAAATACAAAACGCCGCCCAATTTGGGCGGCGTTTTGTGTTCGCGCCAGATTTCGCTAATGTCATTGCGAGCCAAGCGAAGCAATCTAGAGTTAATTGTCTCCGCGGCATAGATTGCTTCGTCGCGAGCCCCTCACAATGAAAGTTAGGGCTTCGCGCAGCTCAATCAGGCCAAACAAGATGCGCGGGTACGCGGCCTTTGGCATCGAACAGAATACCTTCATCGCGCAACTTGCGGTGCTGGCGCTCGGCCCCACCATGATCCGCAAGCTTTAATGATGAAGCAATCACCCGATGCCAGGGCAACTGATGGCCATCCGGTAGGTGGCGCATAGCCGACCCCACCATGCGCGGCGTAGCGCCTTCGGTCATGGCTGCAATGCGGCCATAGGTGGTCACTCGGCCCGGCGGAATTTGATCGACAATGGTGTAGATCTGCTCGAGTAATTCCGGCCGGGGCATGTGAAATATCCTCTTATTTATTACGCGTCTTTAAAAATCTTACCACCTGCTTACAGCGCCTCGACCAATTGATCGATCGCTTGAAAAGCTTCCTTGAGCGCAGCGTCGCGATGCTGCTCGCCCATGTTCAAACCTTCAGCATAGACCACCTGGGTATCTTTAATCCCCATCAAGCCGAGCATGGCTTTGAGGTGCGGCGTTTGGCTATCCATTTCGGTGCCAGCGTACTGGCCGCCACGGGCAGCCAGGATAATCGCCCGCTTGCCTTCTACCAAGCCTTGAGGCCCGTTTTCGGTATAACGGAATGTTTCTCCAGCCCGCAGCACACGGTCAAACCATGCTTTCAACTGCGAAGGAATACCCAGGTTATACATCGGTACCGCAATCACCAGCACATCATTCGCACGCAGCTCTGCCAGCAGCGTTTCCGAATGAGCAGCCAACTTGTGTTGCTCGGCGCTGCGTTCTGCAGCCGCCACTTGCCAGGCGCCCAGCTCGCTGATATCCAGGTGAGGCAGTGTATTTTTCACCACATCACGTTGGGTGACATCGATACCATCGCAAGCGTTAGCTTGCTCGATAAAGCGATTAGCCAGCGCATTGGATTGACCGTTTTCCGCCAGAATAGAAGAGGTGATTACCAGGGCACGCGTCGTCATTGTAAGCTCCAAAGATCATTAGGTTGATGAGTTGGAAGCTATTCTACGGCGCTTTCCGATAAGCAAAAGCGCAACGTTTTCCGACTTGTATTCGATTAAATCGAATTATGCGAGTGTGCTCTGTTTTATTCACATACTTTTCACGCATTCACCGGTTAAGCCAGCGGGCAGTCGCGCCGATATGCTCTTCATCCCATCGAGTTGCACAGCCACTGCCAGACCAACCCTGCTTCATCGCTAACGTGGCGGCGGCTTGGCCGTACCAGCCAAAAGCGCTCGTCGCTAGGCACACTAATAGTAAAGGGCGCCACTAAATCGCCACGTTGCTCCATTAAACGCCGGTGAGTAAGCGCAATGCCGCCACCTTGGCTGGCAAGTGCCAACGTCATGACTTGGTTATCGCAGGTGAGCGACCAACACTGCGCCTCAACATGGGCAGCACCCGCTTCCTGCAACCAGCCCGGCCACCCCACCCCAAACCCCACGGCGTGCAGCAGCGTGTGCCCGGCCAGATCACTCGGCGCAGAGAGCGTCTCTGCCAAGGCCTGGGAGCACACCGGCAGCAAATGCTCTTCCCCTAGCGGCTGCATTTCAACGCCGGTCCACTCCCCTTTGCCATAGCGAATCTCGATATCAGCCCCTTCAGGGCCAAAGTCATCAGGCCAGATAGCGCTAACCAAACGAATCGCCACCTGCGGGTGAGCGCGGTGGAAGGCAATCAGACGCGGCGCCAGCCACGACTGCTGAATGGCAGGCGTGGCACGCAGTGTGACCGGTTGCTCGGTTGTGCTACCAAAAACTTCCAAGGTTCCTTCGCTGATTCGGACAAAGGCGTCATGAATACTCGGCAGCCACGCTTGCCCCGCTGGGGTTAACGTTAAACTGCGGGCATGGCGCACAAACAGCTTCTGCCCGACACGGTCTTCCAGCAACCGAACGCGCTGACTGATCGCCGCCTGGGTTACTCCAAGCTCATTGCCTGCAGCGGTAAAGCTTAATGTACGCGCTGCGGATTCAAAGGCTTGCAGCCATAGCAATGGCGGTAACTGACTCATGAAAAAGAGACCTATAAATAAAATGATGTCTTAGGGGTCAGATTAATCGTTTGTCACTGGCGCTGCTACTCCTCATCCTGGTTAACACTTAAGCACACCCCTAACGCACAGCCATCTGGCTCTGCCGCAAAGGGAGCGATTCGGAGTCATCATGAATAGCGCAGTACAAACGACAACGATACCAACAACGAATAACACTCAAGCCCCAGAAATGGGCGAATTAACCCCCTACCAAACCGGCCCCGCACTCACCCAGGCAATGCTCACCCAGCAAGGTGTTGCACTTGAGTGGCAAGATGGCCAGCAAACCACCCTGCCCCTGCTTTGGCTACGCGATCACTGTGCCTGCCAAGCGTGCCGTCATCCGCAGACCCGTGAACGGCTTTACCTGCCGCTTGAAGCGATTTCTGAACCGCCAGCCGTAGCACTACTGGATGGTCACCTGCATTTGAACTGGCAGGACGGTCACGTTAGTGCATTTCACAGCGGCTGGCTTTATCAGCGTCGCCCAGAAGCGACCCTTGCCTCAGCCGTCCCCAATGCCAAACCGTGGGTCGATAACTTCGCGCCCGAGCGCATCAACCATAGTGACTTCCTTACGCCCCAAGGCGAAAAAGCCTGGTTAACCGCTATGCTGCGCGATGGCTTGGCGCTGATCACCGACGGCCCTTTGGTAGAAGAAGAAGTAAGCCGGCTGGCTGAGCGTATTGGCCCACTGCGCGCCACCAATTTTGGTGCCCGTTTTGATGTGCGCTCCAAGCCCAACCCCAATAACGCGGCGTATACCGCGGTAGGATTGCCGCTGCATGTTGATTTGCCCAACTGGCAACAACCGCCCGATATTCAGTTGCTCTACTGCCTGCAAAACGAAGCCAGCGGTGGTGAATCGCTGTTTGCTGATGGTGCCCGCGTGGTAGAAGCGCTACGCCAGCAAGATCCAAAAGCGCTTGCCATACTCAGCGAAACGCCCATCGACTTTCGCTTCCAGGATGAAAGCCACGATATTTCCATGCGCGCGCCGGTGGTCACACTGGATAGCGCAGGTAACCTGGTTGAGATGCGCTTGAACAACTGGATTCGCGACGCGCTTCATTTACCGGTAGAGCAGATGGATGCTTGGTATAGCGCCTATGCTCTATTGTGGAAGTTATTTCACAGCGAAGCGCACCAGCTGGAGTTCACCCTCCGCCCTGGGCAGATGATTGCATTTGATAACCGTCGCGTACTGCACGGACGGCGCGAATTCGACCCCAATAGTGGCGCTCGCCATTTACAAGGCACCTATCTAGACCGCGACATGCTGGCCTCACGCCTTCGTGTGCTAGCCCGCAACGTTTAGCGGCTTTCAAGTTTAAAGCACTTATCTGACAACAGCGTTTATCTGACAAAAAACCTAGCAAGGAGATCATATGACACATTTTAAACCTCTCGCCTCGGGCATTGCCCTTGCCACCACTGCACTATTGGCCACGACCGTACAAGCCGATGATCAAACCCTCGATTTCGGCGTACCCGCCTGGCCCGGCATTACGGTTAAAACCGCTATTGCTGAGCAGCTATTGAACCCGCTCGGCTACGAGACCAGCGTCCAGGAAATCGGCCTGCAGGTGATTTATCAGGGTATTGAAAGCGGCGATATAGACGTCTTCCTGGGCGCTTGGCTGCCTGCCCAACGCGAGATGTTCAATCCCCGCAAAGAATCGGGCGTACTCATTGATGTGGCGAACAATGTCGATGGCGCACAAATGACTCTGGCGGTTCCCGAATACCTCTTTGATGACGGCTTGCAAAGCTTTGCCGACCTTGATGACTACCGCGACCAGTTGGATGGCGAGATTCATGGCTTTGGTGCCGGTTCAGCGGCCAGCGAGATTCTTAACAACGCTATTGATAACGACACCTGGGGACTCGGCGACTGGCAATTGGTCGACACCAGCGAAGTCGCCATGCTTTCCGCCGCACGCAATGCGATTTCCCGGGAAGAGCCGATTGTCTGGGTGGGCTGGACGCCTCACTGGATGAACCTTGAACTGCCGATGCGCTACCTGGAAGATCCCGAAGATCTGTTCGGCGAGAACAACGGTGAAAGCGAGGTATTGACGCTTCTTCGCAGTGACTATGCTGACGCTAATCCCAACGTCGTGGCGTTCTTTGAGCAATTCACCTTCTCCGCCGAAGAGCAGAGCTGGATGATTCAGGCATTTGGTCAGAAAGAGCGCGATCTTGCCGAGGTCGCTGAGCAATGGATCAATGAGCACCCCGAGCGCATTGAAGCCATGCTGGCTGACGTGACCACCACTGACGGTGAGCCCGCCTGGCCGGTGATTGAAGCAGAACTCAACAACTAATCGTTCGCCTAAAAAGCGCCTTCATCCCATCGCACGGCTAGCGTATGCTAGCGCTTTTTTAGTCGATGGGAGTGGGCATGTCGCGAACATTGAGCAAGGGCGTTGGCCTGCTGGTAGCCGTCGTGCTGTTAGGCGCTATGTGGCATTTGCTACAGCGCTATGACCTACTAACCCAGGCGCGCCTGAGCGAGCTGATTGATACCATCCGCCAGTGGCGTAACGCGCCCTGGATGTTTGCGGCGGTGATGGCCGTTTACGCTGGCGCGCTGCTGGTGATGTTCCCGCTTAGTCTGCTGGTGGTCGTCACGGGCTTACTGTTTGGCCCGGCATGGGGGCTGGCTTATGCCACACTCGGTACGTTGACGTCATCGGTTGTGTCGTACTGGGTAGGCCACTGGTTAGGCCGGGAAGCGCTGATGCGTTATGGCGGCCGTCATTTGCGTGGCCTTTCGGGCTATTTATCCAAGCGTGGCATTCGCACCATGACGGTCATTAACCTGCTGCCCCTCGCCCCGTTCACGCTGACGAATATGCTGGCGGGTGCCTTTCACCTTAAGTTCCGCGATTATATGATCGGCTCCACCCTCGGTATTGTGCCGGGACTCGCAGCGGTGATTCTTTTGGGTAGCCAGCTAGGCGCCCTTTTCACTGCGGCCTCCACAAAAGAACTCGTGTTGGCAGGCGCAGGGCTTGCCGCTGGCGTTGGCCTACTTGTAGGGCTTAAGTACTATACTAGTCAGCGTCAAGATGCCAACCGCCGCCAAGCAGCCAAAAAACGGCCTCAGCGTGATGGGGAGTGATACTTGGCGAGCACTTCAGCGTAAAAGGCCGCTACCGCGGTGGCAAAGTTAGCAATATCGAACTCTTCGGCAAAGTGGCTAGCCTGTTTACCCAACTGCTGGCGTAGCACTGCGTTATCTTTTAGCTCGACGACTTTTTGTCCCCACGCCTGACGATTTTGCGGCGTCTTGAAGCCGTTTACCCCCTGGCGCACCACATTATCAATACCGCTTGAGCGCACCGCCACCACGGGCAAGCCCGCCGACATCGCCTCTAAAATGACCATCCCCTGGGTTTCCGATGTAGAAGCGAACACAAATATATCGCCTAGGTGATAATAAAGCGCCATTTGATCAGGCGGCACCGCGCCCACTAACGTTACCCGTGCAGCCAGTTTTAAAGTATCGATCTGATGTTGAATGGCCTCACGATCTGGCCCATCACCGATGAGCAGCAGATGAAAATCCTCGTGTCCCTGGTTCTGCAGCTCGGCGAGCGCTTCCAACATAAAGCCAATATTTTTCTCTTTGCTAATCCGCGAGACGCTAATTAATATTTTGCGCGCGGGATCGATAGCCAGCCGCTCACGCAGCGCTTCCAACTCCCCCGCCTCGACATGCGCGAAACGCTCCACATCAATTCCCGTGGGTTGCACCAGCGAGGGCGTTTTAACCCCAATCATGCGGAGGTACTCCTCTGCGGAGTAGGTAGGCACGATCACCCCTTGGCAGCGGTTAGAAAAGTGCTTAATCAGGTAATGTGAGATCAAATTCCGAAAAAGCGCACCGGGTAACGGTACAAAGTGGGCATAGTGTTCCAGGCGGGTGTGATAGGTGTAGACCACCGGCACCTTAAGCCGACGCCCCATAAACAGCCCCATGGAACCAAGCCAGAAAGGATGGTGAACATGAATCAAATCGGGCTTAAAGGCACGCAGGCAGCGGCGAAAGCGCATACTGAACGGGTTGGTTAAACGGAACTCCCTCTTTTCACCAAACGCCATTAAAGTCGGGATACGTTTGATCGCTTTATCGTCCTTCCATGCCTCACGATAACGGGGCACTAGCAGTTGAATCGAGTACCCTAAATCACGTAAACCATTGCGCAAACGATCCACCGACACCGATACGCCCGACACAAACGGAAAGTAATTATTGGATACCATCGCCACTCGAAGTGACTTACCCAGGAAAGGCGTCGGATCAATATCAAAATCGGGATAATAATGGCGGTCTTCAAAAATCAGCCGATATAAACGCAGCGCTAACAGCGTCAGCAAGCCAACAATCAGTAAAAAGCGGGTATAGCTGACGTAAAAGAAGGCGTAAACCGTTGATCCAACGCTACTCACTACCCGCCACCAACCGGGGCTATCCACATTTAAACGCACCGGTGCAATGGCGACATTCTCACCTTCTACGTCGACGATAACGTAGTGATGAAAGCTGCTGTCGACATCAATCAGAATACCGCCCGCACCGCCCGTGGTGACGTAATCCACCCCATTAACCGTCTGCTCTGAAAAGAGCGTTAGGTTAGCGGAGAACACCGTATCAACATCATGCTCCTCCGCCAGCGCCATAATACCCTCGGCCAGCCGGGGGTCATTGAGATAATTGTCGGCTTCAAACAGCGGCGCATCGCTCACGACGTTGTGCAGCGGCAAACCAATAAACAAAAACCGATGCTGCGCTTCAGATGCAGCCAGTTCCCTGGAAAGCCAATCAAGTTGCCAAGAAGTGGACGACTTGCCCGTACCGTCCAGGAAGATGAAGTGGCTATCGCCCGCAACGAAGGAGTAGAAATGCGGGCCGAAATATTCATAAAACAGGTAACTACCAAAGTCACTGTCTTCGTTATCACCATAGGTTAGCAAGTAAGGCACATTGAGCTTTTCCAAGCTGTGATAGATCGCCTGATAGCTCTCTTGTCGCCCGCCATTAACGGCGTTACCCGCCGAGATCAGAAAATCGATGCCGCCCTGGTTGATCAGCGGCACAATTTCATCTTGAAAGACGCTCACCGAGTTATTGATATTACCCACCACCGCAAAGCGGTAGTCGGTTCGCTCCGTCAATACCTCGCGAATATCCGCCACCTGAAGCGTATGGACTGACTCAAACTCAGGCTCCGCCACGTATAACCAAATTTGGTGCGCAATGAGCACACCCACCAAGGTAAGATTGAGAAAGAAAAACAGCCGCAACCATCGCTGGCGGGAAAGATGAAAAACGGAGCGTCGTGGCATTTAAAAGCGCTTTTTCCTTGGTAAATGCAGAATGAACCGCTACTGCAGCGGCTCAAGCCTTAAAACGCCCTAACTATACAGCAACCCCGCGTTCAGGTGATGCCCCAGATTAACCAGCGTCGCACCCGTTTAGGGTGGCCAATAAACGCCGCGGCCCGGCCTGATGACGATGCTCTCCCAGCCATATGCCCTGCCAGGTCCCCAGCGCTAGGCGACCGTCACGCACGGCCAAGGTGAGCTGAGTGCCCAGCAGGCTGGCGGCCACGTGGGCTGGCATATCATCGGGGCCTTCCAGCGTATGGCGAAAATAGGGTAAGTCTTCCGGCACCAGGCGGCGCAGAAAGGCATCTAAGTCGTGGCGCACATCCGGGTCAGTGTTCTCGTTAAGCGTTATTGAGGCGGAAGTGTGCATCAACTGAAGGTGCAGCGTACCAATATGAACATCGTTTAAACACGGCAGCGCCCTGGCCACGTCATCGGTAATAAGATGGAAACCGCGCGCCACCTCGGGTAAATGAATTTCTTGTTGGCACCACATAAACACTCCTGTGTTTGCTATCTCATTAACGACACGTCATCAGCGTGTCCTTCTTATATGGCAAAATGACGACAGAATGTAACGTCTGATAGTACACAACATAGCCGATCGCCAAAGACTCATCGCCAAGGAGCGCTTAAATGAAACATTTGCTAGGAAGCAGCGTCATCAGTATGGCTTTTCTTACCGGCTGCACCGGCATTCTCGAGGGAACCGAGCCGGTTAGTGACTTTGCATTAGATCGCTACCTGGGCCAATGGTACGAGATAGCGCGCCTGGACCACTCATTTGAGCGTGGCCTTGATTGCGTCACCGCCACTTATAGCCTGCGCGATGACGACGGCGTACGCGTGATCAACCGTGGCTACAACCTGGAAGAGCAAGCTTGGGATGAAGCCGAAGGCCGCGCCTACTTTATTGATGATAAAAATGTGGGCCGTTTGAAAGTGAGCTTTTTTGGCCCCTTTTACGGCGGCTATAACATTCTTGAACTCGACGATGACTACCAATGGGCGCTGGTAGCGGGTCCTAACCGTGACTACCTATGGGTACTCTCGCGTACACCGGAAATGGATAGCGCGACGGAGTCCCGCCTGCGCCAGCGTGCAGCGGAGCTGGACTTTCCTACCGATGAACTGATCGATGTCGCCCAGGGCGAAGCCTGCCCTAATCGCTAGTCAGGAAGACTCCGGCAGCGCCGACACCCGCCCCGCCATCTCCTGCTGAACAAAGGCAATAAAAGCATGCAGCCGGGCGGGCACATGCCTGCGCTGCTCATAGACCGCATAGAAGTCCGCTCGTACACTCTGCCAGCCAGGCAGCAGTTCAACTAACGCGCCACTGGCAAGGTGCTCGTTTACATCCCACCAAGAGCGCAGCATCACGCCATGGCCGTCCAACGCCAAACGGGTAATCACCTCACCATCATTGCTGGCTAACCGGCCACTGACTTTTACCGTTTGCTCCTTTTTGGACGGCTCGCTGCGTTCAAAGCGCCATAGCGGAAAATCACTGTCGTTCTCACGAATGACTAGGCAAGCATGCTGCTGCAAATCAGCCGGTGTCTGAAGGGGCGACGAGTGAGCGATATAGCCAGGCGATGCGCAGAGTATGCGTCGATTCGCTAAAATGCGCCGCGCGACTAAACGCGACTCTGGGGGTTCACCCACACGAATGCCTATATCAAAGCCGTGATCGCTTAGGTTGAGCGGAAAGTTGGTGAGCTCTAGCCAGCCCTCCACCTCAGGGTGCTCAGCACAAAAACGCGATAGTAACGGCGCAATATGACGGCGGCCAAAGCCAAACGTGGCATTAACACGCAACCGACCACTAAGGGCTTGGTTGGAACGCTCACCCAGGGAGCTCTCCAACTCGGCAAGCTCATCCAAAATGAGCGTGCCACGGGCAAGGTAGCGCTCGCCCTCCGCCGTCAGCGTCAACCGCCGAGTGGTACGGGCGGCCAATTCGACCCCCAAACGCGCTTCTAAAAGTTTCAGCCGCTTACTCACGGCGGAGAGCGATAGCCCCAATTCACGGGCGGTTGCCGTTAAGCTGCCCGCCCGTGCCAGGTGTTGAAAAAACGCCAAATCATCCAGTTGTGCCATACACCCCTTAGCCACTCTTCACTTTTACGCAACAATAGCTTGAATAGTAGCCTGATTATCTCCACCAAAATAGCCGCTACACTCTATTCAGTACTTACCAGACCTAGTACTTGCCAGACCCAGTACTTGCCAGCAATTGTCAGCCACTAACAAGAGAAGGAAGCACCATGGCTCATCGTATCGCCATTATCGCCGGCGACGGCATCGGCACCGAAGTCATGCCCGAAGGCATTCGTGCCCTTGAGGCAACCGCCAAGCGTTTTAATATCGACCTTGAGTTCACCACTTTTGAGTTTGGTAGCTGCGACTACTACCTCGAACACGGCAAGATGCTGCCGGATGATTGGTTTGAGCAGTTAAAAGGCTTCGATGCACTGTTTTATGGCGCAGTCGGCTGGCCCGATAAAGTACCCGACCATATTTCTCTATGGGGCTCGCTGCTGCAGTTCCGCCGCCAGTTCGATCAGTACATCAACCTGCGCCCCTGCAAGCTGATGCCCGGCATTAAAAGCCCGTTGGCAGGCCGCGAACCCGGCGATATCGATTTCTATGTAGTGCGTGAGAACACCGAGGGCGAGTACTCAAGCGTTGGCGGCAAAATGTTTGAAGGCACTGACCGTGAAGTCGTCATTCAAGACACGGTCATGACCCGTACCGGCGTGGACCGCGTACTGAAGTACGCCTTTGAACTGGCCCAAACCCGCCCGCGCAAAAAGCTAACTTCTGCCACCAAATCCAACGGCATTTCCATCACCATGCCGTACTGGGATGAGCGCGTCGTTGAAATGGCCAAGGGCTACCCTGAAATCGCGGTGGATAAATTCCATATCGATATTCTGACCGCCAACTTCGTTCTGCACCCGGACTGGTTCGATGTGGTCGTGGGCAGCAACCTATTCGGCGATATCCTTTCCGACTTGGGCCCCGCCTGTACCGGCACGATCGGCATTGCCCCATCAGCCAACATCAACCCGGAAGGCCACTTCCCCAGCCTGTTTGAGCCGGTACACGGCAGCGCACCGGATATCGCTGGTAAAGGCATCGCCAACCCTATCGGCCAGATCTGGTCCGGCGCCATGATGCTTGAGCACCTTGGCTACAAGGAAGCCGGTGATGCATTGGTAAGCGCCATTGAGGAAGTGTTGAGCGCAGGCGACAGCCAAGTTCTCACCCGTGACGTGGGTGGCCAAGGCACAACGCAAAGCTTAGGCAAGGCAATTGCTGACGCTATTTCGCGCTGACGTTCAGATGCCATAGCGATTGTCTGCCCGGCTGATTCCAACCGGGCAGACAATGTATGCTTTTTACACACCTATGTTCTACATTTGTCCTGAGGTGAAGAAAACGTCAGTTTCACTTCGCTCATAACAACATCAACAAACAAACTCAGGACAATGCTATGAAACTTGGACGCCGTCAGTTTCTCTCGGCAACGGCCGCTCTGGCCGCAGTCGGTACCTCCCCCCAGCTGTTTGCCATGCAGACCTCGTCAGGGCCCGCGCCCGCTCGCTACCCCATTGATGCCTGGAAAGTTGAGGATCAGCGCTTCAGTGACTACATGATTTTTAATAGCCCGCTGGAGCGCCACTGGAGTGGCGGGCTATGGACAGAGGGGCCGGCCTGGAATGCCGTGGGCCGTTACGTTGTGTTCAGCGATATCCCCCGAGCCAAGCAGATGCGTTGGGACGAAGCGACTGGCCAGGTCAGCGTTTTAAGAGACAACGTTGGCCACTCTAACGGTAATACCTTTGATCACCAGGGCCGGCTAATTGCTTGCGAACACTACCCTTCTCGGGTATTGCGCTACGAATGGGATGGCAGCACCACGGTGCTTGCCGAGCGCTATCAAGGCAAGCCACTCAATGCTCCCAATGACGTGGTGGCGCTCCCCTCGGGTGGTGTGATCTTTACCGATCCCGGTTACGGCGCCCACTTCGACTATGAGGGCAAGAAGCGTGATCTGGAACTTGAAACCGCTATCTATTACGTCGATGACAGCCTTGATGAACCTATCATGCTGACCGACGATATTTTTAAACCCAACGGTATTGTACTAACACCAGATGGCAAGGGTTTCTACGCCAGTGACAGTGCCCCCACCCATTTTGACGAGCCTGCGCGAATCATTCGCTGGACGCTTAGCGAAGATGGCAAAAGCGTAAGTGATCGTCAAGTGGTCGTTACCAGCGAAGATACCATTTTCGACGGCATGACCTGCGACATGGATGGCAATATCTGGTCGAGCGCCAACGGTGGCGAAGGTATCGATGGCGTCGTGGTTTTCTCGCCGGAAGGCACGCTGCTGGGGCGGGTTTTGCTGCCTGAAGTCTGTTCCAATGTATGTTTTGCTGGTGCGAATCGTAACCGGTTATTTATGACCGCCAGCCAATCAGTTTACACCATTTACACCGCGGCTCGCGGCGCCTAGCGGTGCGATATCACCCATAAAAGAGCCTCGCTGATCAATGCCAGCGAGGCTTTTACGTTACGAGTTACCACTTCATCAGTTGGCTAGTTTAGCCGCTGTCTTGGCGACTAGCTCACCCTGGAAACGAGCAATTTTGAGCTCGCGCTCATCGGGCTGGCGAGAGCCATCGCCGCCAGCAAGGGTCGCAGCGCCGTAAGGCGTGCCGCCGCTCACTTTGGAAATATCGAACTGTTCTTCAAGGCCATAACCAATTGGTACAATGATCATGCCGTGGTGAGCCAACGTGGTCCACGTAGAGGTAATGGTCATTTCATCACCACCGCCCGTACCGGTAGACGTAAACACGCTGGCAACTTTGCCGCGAAGTGCGCCGTTAGCCCATAGGCCACCGGTTTGATCCAGGAAAGTACGCATTTGCCCGGTCATATTGCCGAAGCGGGTTGGAGTACCGAAGATAATCGCATCGTAATCAGCAAGTTCTTGCGGCGTAGCTTCCGGCGTATCGTAATCCTGCTTGCCGCCTGCGTTTTTAAAGGCTTCCGCGGGCATGGTTTCAGGTACGCGCTTAACGGTGACTTCAACGCCGCTGACGCTTTTTGCGCCCTCTGCAACGGCGTGCGCCATCGTATCGATATGACCGTACATGGAGTAATAAAGTACCAGAACCTTTGTCATGGATATCTCCTTAGCGATGTGTGGCTTATAGCTAACTTAGCAGTGCGTTGGGCTTTCTCAATAAACTGTACCTACAACATAGCGCACTCAAACGTAGATAAAAGCGAATGTTTTCGTCCGCGGGCATCGATTTCATCGACGAACGCCAGCTTGCACTTTACGCAAACCCCCACTAGCTTTGGTCTTGCCTACCTAAACGTATCCAAGGAGTCTGGAATGACGATTTTTGAAGCCCTGCGCAAGGATCATGATATTCAGCGTGATCTGCTTGCCCGCTTGATTGAGACTCATGGAGATAGCGACGAGCGCGACTCACTCTACAAACAAGTAAAAAAAGAGCTGCATGGTCATGCCGCAGCCGAAGAGCGCGCTTTCTACATTCCGCTGATGGAAATGGATCTGACCCAGGAAAAAGCTCGTCACAGCGTGGCCGAACATCATGAAATTGATGAGCTTATAGAACTTCTCGATGAAACCGACTATAGCGCCACTAATTGGCTGACCCATGCGAAACAGCTACAGCATTTAGTGACTCATCACCTTGATGAAGAAGAGCAGGAAGTGTTTCAGTTGGCAGGCCGAGGTCTACCAGATAACCAAAAAACCTCCCTTGCCAGTGAGTATCAGCAGGAAATGGAGCGCCAGCGCTCAGCGTAACCCGACACACAGCTTGAAAAAGCGCTCATGCATCGCATGGGCGTTTTTTTTGATGCCAGTTCCCTTATGCTTTTCACGAATACGCTGGGCTTTTACATGCGAACGACCTAGTGTCTTGTGACAAACAGTTAGCGTGGTGATGCTAGGCTCACTTTTTATAACGACAACGACACTAAAAACAGAGACTAAGGAGCTGACAATGCTAGACCAATGGCTCGACTGGTCGCTTGACGGGCAGCTCCCGGACAAAAAGCAAGGCGTTTTCCCAAGCGGTCGCTACCACTTGTATGCACCGGGCGTTTTGGAGCTCACACCAAATACAGCAAGCCACGCGGCTCACGCGTGCATTTTTTCAGCGGCTATCCATGGTAATGAAACCGCGCCCGTTGAACTGATCGGTGAATGGCTCAGCCGCCTGGAAGCCGGTAGCGCCATACTTGGCGCGCCCGTGCTGGTCATCCTTGGGAACCTACCCGCGCTTAAAGCACAGCAGCGTTTCATCACCACTAATCTGAACCGGCTGTTTAAGCGTGAATTACACACTGAAGGCGAAGAACCGGAACGCGCCCGAATATTAATGGCCGCCGTGGATGACTTTTACGACCGCCATTCAGGGCTACCCAAACTGCACTACGACCTACACACCGCCATCCGGGATAGCCGTTATCCCCGCTTCGTTGTCGAACCTTTTGCCGACTCCTCTACCGACGCTGAGCAATGGGACTGGCTCGCCGCTGCGGGTATGCAGGCGGTGCTACACCAACATCAGCACAGCTGGACATTCTCCCACTACAGCAAGCACTATCACGCCGCCCAGGCCTTCACGTTTGAATTGGGCCGCGTGGCGCCCTTCGGTCAAAACGATATGGCGTCTCTAAAACCTATGGGTGCCCTGCTCACAGCGTTAAGTGAAGGGCACTCTCCGGCCCACCAGCCAGCCTCGCAAATGCAGTTTTTTAAGGTACAGCATGAGCTGATTCGCCACTCAGATGACTTTCAGCTCTGTTTTGCCGAAGACACGGCCAACTTCAACCGTTTTGAGCCTGGCACGCTGCTGGCGCAAGATGGAGAAGCTGGAGAGTTCCGAGTGGGTGATACGCCCCTTCACGTGGTCTTCCCTAACGCCAATGTAGAAGTGGGTGCCCGTGCGGCACTGTTGGTGGCACCGGTTACGTAGGGTTAAGCGTTAAGGCGCTCCTAAAGACCCTCCTAACGTTAGAGAGATTGACAATAATAATGGTGAGGCGACAACAGGCTGCTCGGCGTTGATACAACTAACGTCGAGTGTTTAATGTGATAAGTAGGGCGCGCATTATGCGTCCAGCCTGATAGAATCGCCCCTTTTTTCGCGCCAGCCGCATCACAGCCCGTTATTGATAAACTACCGCTGATAACCCGTTGCTGCGGCAACTCTGTACTGGAGCCAATGTTATGGCCGCTACGCCTACTCCCCTTGAAGTGCGTAATATTAAAAAACGCTTTGGCGATACGGAAGTTCTGAAAGGTCTCTCACTGCAAGCCCAAAAGGGCGACGTGATTACCATGATTGGTGCCTCTGGGTCGGGTAAAAGTACTTTTTTGCGCTGCATGAATTTGCTTGAACAGCCCGACGATGGCGACCTGATTGTCCACGGCGAACCGATTCGTTTTAAGACTACGAAGCACGGCCGCGAACCTGAAGATTGGAAGCAGGTAGTACAAATGCGCGCCAAGCTTTCCATGGTTTTCCAAAGCTTCAATTTGTGGGCCCACATGACGCTGCTGGAAAACATCATTGAAGCGCCGATTCATGTACTGAAAAAACCCAAAAAAGAAGCCCTGGAACACGCCCACGCCCTGCTCGACCGGGTGGGATTAAGCGCCCGTGCCAACGCCTACCCGGCACAGATGTCCGGCGGCCAGCAGCAGCGTGGCGCCATCGCGCGCGCACTGGCGATGGACCCGGAAGTCATGCTATTTGACGAACCCACCTCCGCCCTCGACCCAGAGTTGGTAGGTGATGTGTTGAAGGTCATGCACGGGCTGGCCGAAGAGGGCCGCACCATGGTCGTGGTCACCCACGAAATGAGCTTCGCCCGCGATGTTTCCAGCCAAGTGATCTATCTTCACCAGGGCCTAGTGGAAGAAGCGGGACCGCCGGATCAAGTGCTAGGTAACCCGCAATCACCGCGCCTGCAGCAGTTCCTGGCACCTAAATACTGATCCGCGAGGCTCACCATGATTGATTTGCAAGGCTATGGGCCCCGGCTGTTAGAAGGGGCTGGCGTCACTGTTCAATTGGCGGTGCTATCGTTAATTTTAGCGATTATTTTAGGATTACTGACCGCCAGCGCAAAAATGTCGCGCAGTTGGTTGTTAAAGCGAACCGCCACGGTGTACACCACGCTCATTCGTGGCGTACCGGATTTGGTGTTAATGATGTTGCTGTTTTTTGGTGGCCAGATTGGTGTCAACGCCATCAGCGACATGCTCTATTACAACTACGACATCGATATTTATATTAACTTCAACGCCTTTGCCGCGGGTGTGCTTACCATTGGTTTTATCTTTGGTGCCTACATGGGCGAAACCTTTCGCGGCGCCTTTATGGCCGTGGATAACGGGCAGATCGAAGCAGGTAAGGCTTATGGCATGAGCAGCGGTCTCGTCTTTCGCCGTATCCGCTTTCCGCAAATGATGCGGCATGCCCTGCCTGGGCTGTCGAATAACTGGATGGTACTGCTCAAAACCACTGCGCTGGTATCCGTGATTGGGTTAACCGACATGGTACGCGTGGCCGCTGAAGCCTCTCGCGCCACCCACGAGCCGTTCACCTTCCTGATCCCGGTCGCCGTGGCTTACCTATTGATCGCCAGCGTCTCCGAATGGATTTTTGCGCGGCTGCAAAAACGCTACGACATCGGCTTTGGAGGTCAGTGATATGCTCGACATTTCCACTTGGTTCAATGACCTACTCGCTGGCAATACCATTTTTACTGCCGATACGCTGGGCTACTATTGGGAAGGTTTAGTCACCACCACCCAGTTAGTCTTCTTGTCACTTGTCGCCGGGCTAATAATTGCCGTGCCACTAGCGATCATGCGCAGCTCGAAGCATAAATGGATTAGCCTACCGATCTATTTTTATACCTACGTATTTCGCGGTACGCCGCTGTTGATTCAGCTCTATATCATCTACTACGGCGTGGTGTTTATTGACGGCATTCAAGACACCTTTTTATGGCCAGTGCTGCGCGAAGCGTTCTATCCGGCCTTAATCGCCTTTACGCTCAATACCGCCGCTTACACTACCGAGATCTTCCGCGGCGCGATTAAAGCCACCGCGCAAGGCGAGATCGAAGCTGCCCGCGCCTATGGCATGTCGCAGAGTTTGATGATGCGACGGATTATTTTACCCAGTGCCTTTCGCCGCGCCCTGCCCGCCTACGGCAATGAAGTGATCTTTATGCTACACGCCAGCGCAATTGCCAGCGTGGTCACCTTGATGGACTTAACCGGTGCCGCGCGCTTTGTCTATGCGCGTTATTACGCCCCTTTCGAAGCTTTTCTGTTCGTGGCTGCCATTTATTTATGCTTAACGTTCGCGATCCTGTTCTTTTTCCGTTATCTGGAGAAAAAACTGTTGGCGCATCTAAATCCATAAGTACGCCGCCAAGACCGTTAATTATGAAAAAAGGATGGAACCGTCAAACAAACGTTGGTTCTCAGACAGGTAAGCTCTTTTCGTCAGCGCCAACCTGGGTTAGTTTAATTGTCGGCTAACAACTATTTGTCAGTTAAAAACGGGGATCACTCTCAAGTGAACCCGCTTTATACGGAGTAATAAGATGAAAAAATTACTAACTCTTTCACTACTCGGCTTAGCAGTAGCGGCCGCCTCCTCAGCACAAGCACGTGACTACGACAACGTCCGTATTGGCGTTGATGTACCTTACGAGCCGATGGAATTCCGCACCGCTGAAGGCGAGCTCACCGGCTTTGATATCGATCTGGGCAACGAGCTGTGCGACCGCATGGGCGTTACTTGTGAATGGGTCGAGCAAGCGTGGGATGGCATCATTCCAGGGTTAATGTCTCGCAACTACGACGCCATTATGTCGTCCATGACGATCAATGAAGAGCGTCGTGCGCAAGTACTGTTCTCAGATCCCTACATCACCATGCCGTCCGCCTGGTTCGCCGCCAGCGACCTGGGTATCAGCGAAGCCACCAAAGAAACGCTGGAAGGCATGACGATCGGCGTTCAACGCGGCACCCTGCAGGACAACTACGTTACCGACAATTTCAGTGACGTGGCTGAAATCAGCCGCTACTCCACCGCCGATGACATGGTGCTGGATATGGCCGCCGAGCGCCTGGATATCGTCTTCCTCGACTTCCCGATTGGCCAATCGACCCTACTGGAAAGCGACGAAGCTGAGTACGTCGTCGTAGGCGAGCGCATCAGCGAGCCGAAAGAGTACTTCGGTGACGGCTTTGGTATCGCCTTCCGTCAGCGCGACGAAGCCCTGGCGGAGAAGTTCAACGAAGCCTTAGCTGAAGTGCAGGAAGACGGTACTTACGACGAAATCTACGCCCGTTATTTTGGTGAAGAAGACGCAAAGTAATTGTTCTCTCCTCCCCGGCGTAAGCGCCGGGGAGGTATTGGTTTTCCAATCCTCCAAGTAACCTCTCAGACAGCCTCCTGCATACCTCCTCTCTCTTCTCTCTGACGCTGAATTCCCACCCCGCTTAAGTAACCACTAACCGCAACAACCACCAAGTAGCCACGAAACCGAGTAAACTCCATCGCATAGTTGTCGCGACGTTGAGAAACGTTAAGCCAATTCAGCGAACTCGTTTACAAAATGCAGGTCTTTATTTCTCAACGCGGATTTACAAGGAGGTATCATGGTTGAAAAATCAGCCGCCCACTCGGTGGCTCAAGAGGCTGCTGCGACACTGCGTCCCTCTTCTCACTGGACAGGCTGGGGACAATGGCTGGCGCTGCTCACCATGACCATTGATCACCTCACTCGCTACATATTGCCCGGTGACTGGGATTTGAGCTGGGCGGGGTCTTCCATTGGCCGCATTGCCTTCCCGCTGTTTGCCGCCATGGTCGCTTGGCATGGGCTCTTTAATACCCGCAACCCGCTGCGCTACTCGCGGCGTATCTTGGTGATTGGTCTGGTTGCCCAACTCCCTTACATGTTGATGCCGCGCACGTCTGACGCCTTTATTCTGAATGTCTGCTTTACGCTCGCCAGTGGCCTGGCCTTAGGAACATTAGTGCGCCAAGGCTGGCAGCATTACCAGCAGCAAACGCTCACTATGCCCTGGCTACTCGCCGGTGCCGCGCTCGGGGTTACCGTTTGGTACCTATTGGGGTTTTGGGTCGAGTATGGCCATAACGGGTTGTTGCTGATTCCGCTATTGATGTTTGCCATGCATGCCTTGAGCCAAGCGGACAGTGACTTTCAGTCGCGCCTGTGGGCCGGGTTAGCGGCGTTTCCCGTTCTCTGGATTGCTGGGCAGATGAATGCGTCTGACATGGCCAAGTCATTTACTGTAGGCACTTGTGTGGTGGTGCTGATACTTGCCGCAGGGGCGGCCCAGCGCATCCCTGCCATTAACTTGGCAATGCCGCGGCGTCTATGGTTAGCGTGGTATCCCGGCCATTTTGCATTAATCGCGCTATGGCTATTGCTGAGCGGGCAGATAGCGTAACAAGTCCTTTCAACGCCGCTTTAATGCATGGCATCCCGCATCCAGGGCTTAAAGCGGCGTAGGCGTGCCCGCCCTTCCGTTTTCGCGCGGTACATCGCAATATCGGCCTGCTTAAGCAATTCTTCATCGTCACAATCAGCCGCCATAAAGCAGGTATATCCCATGCTGGGTGTTACCTCCACCCAGCGGCTTTCAAGCCGATAAGGTTCAGAGAGCGCCTGCTGAACAGCGCGCATATAAGCCTCAGCAGCGGCTTCCATGTCTACCTCTGTCTCTTCTTCAAGCAGCGCCAGCAGGACAAACTCGTCGCCGCTAAGCCGTGCGGCCATGTCGCCTTCGCGCAGGCAGGCTTCTAGGCGGCGGGCTACTTGTACCAGCAAATCATCCCCGGTGGCGTGCCCCCAGGTATCGTTAATCAGCTTGAAGCGGTCTAAATCTAAAAACATCAACAAACCGCCCTGCTGTTCAGTTTGCTTCTCATTGCAGAGGGTAGCTAATCGCTCTATAAACAGGCGACGATTGGGCAAATCAGTGAGTGAGTCATAGTAGGCTTGACGGTAAATAATCGCGTCGGCGCGCTTACGCTCGGTAAAATCTTCGATAATCGCTACACCGCCAACCATCTCGTTACCTGCGCTATGTACGCCATTGAAGAAGGCACGCAGAGGCGTTCCCGCGCTAGCCTTGGGCAGATAGTAGGTTCCTTCGTAATAGCCAGTGCCTTTGGCTAGCGCGTTGCGCACAGCCTTTGCCACTCCGCTATCCGCCGAATGGCATAACATGCGATAGCCTAGCAGCTGCGCACGGTTAACCCCCAGGATATCCAGCAGTTTGCTATTACAGTCCGTTACTTGACCATGTTCATCAAAATGCAGCACGCCCAGCGGAGAACGTTGAAAGATAGAGCGATAGCGGTGTTCACTTTCTTGCAACTGCACTTCGCGAGCAGACATGCTCACCCGCAGGGAAATATTGTCGTGAATAATGCGGCTTAGGCGTCGACTGGTAGTAATAATCAGCCCTAAGAACAGGATTAGCATGGCGCCAATGAGAATGGCCAGGGATGACCCTAATAACAAAAACTGCACCAGCAAGGGCAGTATAATCGGCAACACAAAGCCAAGCGAAACCCACCATACGGCGGAAAGCGTTGTGATGCCGCCAGCGGCAATACCGGCCAGTACAATCGAAAGCGCGGCTACCTGGCCGTGATTTTCACCGGTAAACAGAAATATCCCACCAGCCCCCCACACGCAGCCAGCCGCAATCGCCCCGATACTGAACCGATGTAACCAACGGCTGCGCTGCTGCTGTTGTGCGGGTAAGCGGCGAAAATAGTAGGCCAAGGCAAGGCGAGCCAACGACACAAAGGTCAAGACAGCAAGCCAGGTTAGCAGTATCCAACTCGCTACTACCGGCCACATGGCAGCCACTAACAACACGCCTGCCAATACGCTGCTAAGTACGGGCTGCCATAAGTTATCGTACAGAAGGCGTACTTTCTCGCTGTGTAAGCGTTTTACGGTGACATGATGATCGCGCTGGAAACCACTACGCATTCCCGACGCAGTCCCCGTGGTTGAGGAATGAGACATACCGACTGCCCGCCTAATGAAAAAGTGCTATTAGTTTCAGCTTAGTTAGCTGATTTTTTTGTAGTCCCTTTTTAGCGCATTTAGGTAGTTTTAGCGATATAAGTTGTGTGCTTGGTCAACCACCGACCCATTAAGTAAGAAAAAAGCCGCTTGCGGGGCAGGCGGCTTTAGAGCACTACTGTTTGATTGAAAAACTGAGATCTGGAGGGGGAGCATCGGGCAACAAAGCGCTACAGGCGCGAACTTTCTCAAGCAGTTCGGCATGGTTGGGTGCCAGGATATTGATGTGGGCGAGTTTGCGTCCGGCACGTTCTGCTTTGTCATAGCGATGCAGGTGCGTGTTCGTAAGCGCCAGGATCGCCGCATTATCCCCCTCACGACCAATCACATTAATCATGCACGTGGGGGCTATCGCCTGGGTATCGCCCAACGGCAAGCCCTGAATAGCACGCAGATGATTCTCAAACTGACTGGTGACCGCGCCGTCCATCGTCCAGTGGCCGGAGTTGTGTACGCGTGGGGCCATTTCGTTGGCCAGCAGGCTGCCATCGCGGGTTTGAAACAGCTCTAGCGCCAGCACCCCCACGTAATCCAACTCATCCAACAACGCACGGATATAGCTATCGGCGGTTTGCTGAACGCTAGCATCCAGATCCGGCAGCGGCGCAACGGAATAGCGCAGGATGCCATCCACGTGTTGGTTTTCCGCCATGGGGTAGAACACCACTTCGCCATCACGACCGCGCACGGCAATCATCGAGACTTCGCGCACGAAATCGACAAATGCTTCAACGACCAGCTGCGGATGGCCAATAGCGGCCCATGCATCTGCCGCCTGCTCAGGCTGTTTCAATACTGCCTGGCCTTTACCGTCGTAGCCTTCCGTGACTGATTTAGCCACTACCGGGCAGCCCAGCTCGCGGGCGGCGGCTTCTAGCTGCTCGGCACTCTCGACCACGCGATAAGCAGGCGTGGGGATGCCTAAGCGATCAAACAAAGTCTTCTCTTCGACCCGGTTCTGGCACACCTCAATGGCGCGGCTACTCGGGTAAACCGGCTTGTGCTGCTCAATTTCCCGTACCAGTTGCACCGGCAGGTGCTCGAACTCGTAAGTCACCACATCCACCTTGGCTAAAAACTCAGCCAGGTGCTGGTTATCAGGGTCGACAATGACATCGCCAATGCCTGCACTGGGGTTACCCGTGGTATCTAAAAAAGTGAAGCGATTGCCCAGCGGATAACCCGCTAGCGCCAACATACGGCCTAGTTGGCCTGCGCCTAGTACACCGATATTCATAAACAGCCTCCTTATTCTGCTTCTGGATCGGGACGCGGATCCGGATTATCGAGTACTTTCTGGGTCTGCTCAGCGCGAAACGCCTCGACCGCACTGCGCACAGTGGCATCTTGTAAGCCAACAATCTGCGCCGCCAGCAAGCCTGCGTTAGTGGCGCCCGCCTTACCAATCGCCAACGTCCCCACCGCAATGCCGCCCGGCATCTGCGCAATCGAAAGCAGTGAATCCAAGCCTTTAAGCGACTTAGACTCTACCGGCACACCCAGCACGGGCAGCGGCGTTTGCGAGGCCACCATGCCAGGCAAGTGAGCAGCACCACCAGCACCCGCCACAATCACTTGTAGGCCGCGCTCGGCCGCACTCTTGGCATAATCGAACAGCAGATCCGGCGTGCGATGCGCCGAGACCACGCGGGTTTCATAGGCCACGCCCAAACGCTCCAGCATGGAGACAGCGTGCTCCATGACCGGCCAGTCAGACTTAGAACCCATGATCACGCCCACCTTGGGTGTGCTGTTCGACGACATGCAAAACTCCTCGGCCCAACGGCCTATAAAAGCGATACTAAATTGAAAAACGGCGTGTACCGGCCCAGGTACACAGCAAAATAGGAAGACGCCTAGTTTACCAGAGCTAGCGCGTTTGCGGGCTTTGCAGAAATCGTGAAATTTTCATCAAAATAGGCATTGAAATGCGCACGAGTTGGCGGCATTGTGTCTTTGTCATTTCAGACTGTTGGAGCCACATGAGCACGGCACGCGCAACTGCCACTGCGGAACAGCTAGATCCTCCGCGAAGCAGCCCTGACCTCGATGTCAGGGAACTAGAAAAACGTACGCGTTTAATGCGTATTATTACACGTCTGATCGCTGTATCAGACTTAGGAAGCCGAGAAATTGCCCGCCGGGCAGGGCTTCCCGTTCAGAAAATTAGCGACCTGCTCGCCGGAAGGCTTGAGCACCTGGGAGTGGATGAACTTCACGCCCTGCGTCGCACCTTAGAGCTGGAGGCACCATAGCCAATAGCTAATCAACGCCTCGCTCTCGCGAGGCGTTTTTATTTGCTGGGCTAGTTTTGAGGACTAGTTAATCTTCGCGCTGCTCTAACGCCTCGGCAGCCTGAATTGCCTCTTTCTTGGAGGTGTGCTCGGAAACAACGACTTCGTTTTCAGGCACTGTTTCATCAATCACCAACCATCCGGTGATGGTTTCTTTAAGATCACTGGCTTCAATGACCGGTTCGATACGAGCTTGTCTAGACATTGTGGTCTCCTTGTCAATGTGGGCAGTTACGCTGTGTCTATGGCTAAAATTGCGCGTTACTGAATCCGTCCATGACCTCTTCACCTGCACTCTCTTCACCCTCGGCTGGGCGGTTAAGCTCACTACAGGGGCACCCTTTATGAACACAATCGCTTCCCCCAGGGTGACCAGCAGCACAGGCCTTACAACAATAGGCGCGACCTTCTGTGATGACCGCCTGCTCGCTGGAGACGTGATGCTCACAGCCAGGACAGGCACAGACTCCCATGTCCGTCATGATAACCCCTCCCTCGTTAGCCATAATTGGCGACATATTTAGCGTAGAAGACAATGCCGAGGGAGGGAAAATTCAGCGTGCGTGTTTATACACACAGCGTGTTGAAATTGACGTCACGGCAGTGGAATAAAGACACCTGCGATTGCCACCAGCGCGACCACCAGCCAAGCAGGCAGCTTCCACACGGCCAGCAGTAAAAAGCCCGTAAGTGCCAGAATAAACTCATAAGAGCCGATGATCGCGCTGGTCCATACCGGTTGATAAAGCGCTGCGCCTAAAATGCCCACCACCGCTGCATTGGCACCGCGCATTAGCGCCTGAGCGTTGCCCCACCGACGAAATTGGTTCCAAAACGGCAGCACGCCGACCAGCAGTAAGAAGCCTGGGATAAAAATTGCCAGCAGTGCCAACAAAGCTCCCACTACCCCATTCATGCCGGGCAGCAGCGCGCCCAGATAAGCCGCAAACGTGAATAACGGCCCAGGCACTGCTTGCGCTGCGCCGTAACCGGCCAAAAACTCATCGGGCGTCACCCACCCTGACTGCACCACCTCGGCTTCTAATAGCGGCAACACCACATGACCGCCGCCAAACACCAGCGCGCCTGAGCGGTAAAACGCATCCACGACGTTCAGCCAAACGGCACTGCCCGCCAACAGCGGCAAGAGAATTAACATCCCAGTGAATAGCCCCAAAGCCACCACGCCCACACGGCGCGTTACCGGAAAATAGAGCGACTCGCTGTCCGAGACAGCTGCGCTACTCCGGCACATCAGTAAGCCCGCTAAGCCACCCAGGACAATCGCCGCCACTTGGCCCAATGGGCCGCTTACCAGCACCACGGTAAATACCGCGGCCAGGGCAATCCCAGCGCGGGTTTTATCCGGGCAGAGGTTACGCGCCATGCCCCATACGGCGTGGGCGACGATCGCTACCGCGACCACTTTTAAGCCATGGATGATACCGCTGGCGATCGGGCCATCCAGCACCGCAGCCCCCAATGCGAACAACAGCAGAATAATTGCCGAAGGCAGCGTAAAGGCCAGCCACGCCATCGCCGCGCCCCACAGGCCAGCACGCATTAGGCCAAGGGCAAACCCCACCTGGCTACTCGCAGGGCCCGGCAGAAACTGGCACAGCGCGACCAAATCAGCGTAGGCACTTTCGGTTAACCACTGACGCCGCTCCACAAAGGCGGTACGAAAATAACCCAGATGTGCCACGGGCCCGCCAAAAGACGTTAAGCCCAGCGCTAAGAATGCCCAAAACACCTCGCCTATGCGCCTACGTGTCTGCGTTTGCTCCACCATCCATCCTCACCGTTTATCCAATAAAAAAGCGCAAGGCTTATATGCTAAGCCTTGCGCTTGACGTCTTGATGACACCCGCCGATAAACCGTTACTCTTGGTCTGTTACCGCGCCGGTGCTAGCGGAGCTAACAAGACGTGCATACTTAGCAAGCACGCCGCGGGTATAGCGAGGTTCTGGCTGTTTCCACGCCTCGCGACGACGCAGCAACTCTTCGTCAGACAAATCCACCTCAATGGTATCGGCCTCAGCATCAATGGTGATGGTATCGCCATTCTCTACCAGCGCCAGCGGGCCACCGTCGAATGCTTCCGGCGAGACATGGCCGACCACGAAACCGTGGCTACCACCCGAGAAGCGGCCGTCGGTAATCAGCGCCACATCGTTACCCAGGCCGCGGCCCATAATCGCCGAGGTGGGCGTGAGCATTTCGCGCATGCCGGGGCCGCCTTTGGGGCCTTCATAGCGAATCACCACGACATCGCCCGCGACGACGGTGCCATCGTTGATGCGCGCCTGGGCCTCTTCTTCCGAGCCAAACACCCGCGCCGAGCCTGAAAAGCGCGTGCCCTCTTTACCGGTAATTTTCGCGACCGCGCCTTCAGGTGCCAAGTTGCCGTATAGCATGCGCAAGTGGCTTTCTGTTTTGATCGGGTTGCCCAGCGGGGCAATGATCGGCGGCTCGGCAGGGTAAGGGGCTACATTGGCCAGGTTCTCTTCCAACGTTTTGCCGGTAACGGTCAAGCAGTTGCCGTTAAGCAGGCCTGCGTCCAGCAGCATTTTCATCAGCGGCTGAATACCGCCAATCGCCACCAGCTCGCTCATCATGTAGTGGCCGCTAGGGCGCAAATCCGCGAGTACCGGCACGCGTTTACCAATCTCGGTAAAGTCCGCCAGGGTCAGTTCCACACCGATGGTGCGCGCCATACCAATCAAGTGCAGCACCGCATTGGTAGAACCGCCCAACGCGATGGTCACCGTAATGGCATTCTCGAACGCCTCGCGAGTCATGATATCGGAAGGCTTAATATCGTCGGCTAGCAGCGCCAGCACGGCTTCGCCCGCCGCTTTACAGTCATCGCGCTTCTCTTGCGAGATAGCATTTTGCGCGGAGCTGCCCGGCAAGCTCATGCCCAATGCCTCAATTGCAGAGGCCATGGTGTTAGCGGTGTACATACCACCACAGGAACCGGGGCCGGGGATCGCCGTTTCTTCGATGTTTTTAAGCTCGATCAGGTCGATATCACCACGGGAGTGTGCGCCCATGGCCTCAAAGACCGAAACAATATCGGTATGTCCTTTGCCGGGCATAATGGTGCCGCCATAGACGAACACGCTGGGGCGGTTCAAACGCGCCAAGCCCATCAAGCAGCCTGGCATGTTTTTATCGCAGCCACCGATCGCCACCAAACCATCGAAGCCTTCACAGCCCGCTACGGTTTCGATGGAGTCGGCAATCACCTCCCGTGATACCAGCGAATACTTCATCCCCTCGGTGCCGTTAGCAATACCATCGGAAATCGTGATGGTATTGAAAATCACACCTTTACCACCGCCAGCATCGGCGCCATCGCGGGCAAACTCGGCCAGCTCATTAATATGGCTGTTGCACGGCGTCACCATGCTCCAGGTAGAAGCAATGCCCACCTGAGGCTTTTTGAAATCGGCATCCGTAAAGCCCACAGCGCGCAGCATGGCGCGGCTAGCGGCTTTACCTGGGCCATCAACCACAGGCGCAGAGTGGCGGCGGGAGTTTTGCGATGAATCTGACATTAGAAATCTCTCTTAGCGTTGTTCACGGTATCCGCATAGCTTGGCGATGCCACGGCGTTCGCGCAAGGGAAGAGGACGCAAAAAATCATCCCACTACACCTGCTTGTAGCGCCTGAACATAGCGCAGAAGATCATCTGCGCGCCCTTCACTGACTAGCTGCTCGGGTGTTTTATAGTCAAATGCGCTAAGCGGCTCGTTGCGAAACCAAAACAGAGCATCATGGAAATCACCATTAATATCCGCCGCTGCACCGAGCACACGAAGTGCATCACGCAGATAACGTTGAAGTTTTTCTGCCCCTTGGGCACGTGAGATCGTCGTACGATGAACATGCGCTTGGCTGGCCAGCGTTTGGATATCGATGCTCAATGCACTGGCAAATAACTTCGGGTTAATCAACGGGTGGCGCTCTTGTCGAGCAACACCCTTTAAGTCAGCCAAAAACCGCTCGAACGAATCAGGTACCAGATACCGATTAGGCTCATTCAATGACTCTTTTACATTGCCCACTGCCATTGGCAACCTCCTGCTACGCTTATACAGCCGATATACAACCTATATGCATCATATTTTCATCATAGCAGCTATAAAACTGGACGCTAGGGTTTCAAGCTTAAGAACTAAACTTATGGCACCATACACTTAGCCGCTCCGCCCTGGCCGTGAAGGAAACATCCATTAAGGAACCTCGTGCATGTCTGCAAACTCGCTGCTCTCACAAACGCCGTTAACGCCGGGCTTTATGGTCGTGCACGCCAATCGCTTGGAAGACCTGCGCGGTTTGGCGGTGGAGTGGATGCGCCTACACCCGCTCTCGCCGCTGGAGAACGAAACCATTCTGGTGCAGAGCAATGGCATTGGGCAGTGGCTGAAGCTGGCGCTGGCGGAAGACCCGGCACAAGGCGGCGCAGGGATTGCCGCGGCGCTGAACGTCACACTGCCCGCGCGCTTTCTGTGGCAGGCTTACCGCACGGTGCTGACGCAGCTAACAAATGACGACCAAGCGGTGCCAGAAACGTCGCCTTTCGATAAGTCGCGGTTGATATGGCGCTTGCTTCGCCTGCTGCCCAGCCTTGCCGAGCAGGAAGCCTTTGCGCCACTGGCGCGCTTTTTAGAGGTCGATCGCGACCAGCGCAAACACTACCAACTGGCCGAGCGGCTGGCGGACTTGTTCGATCAATATCAGGTGTATCGCGCCGACTGGCTGGACGCCTGGGCCAAAGGTAACGACGTGCTGATCACCGCCCGTGGCGAAGCCCGCCCGTTGGAAGCGCACCAGCTCTGGCAGCCCGAACTCTGGCGTGCCCTGCGCGACGATGTGGCAATGACGCAAGGCGATGCAGGTCTGAACAGCAGCCGTGCCCAGGTGCACAGCCGCTTTCTGGAAGCCGCTGTCCAGCTTGAAGGCCAAGCATGCCCACCCGGCTTGCCCCGGCGGCTGATCATTTTCGGTATTTCTTCGCTGCCCCAACAGACGCTTGAAGCCCTGGCTGGCCTTTCACGCTGCTGCCAGATTGTGCTCTGCGTGCACAACCCCTGCCAGTACTACTGGGCGGATATCATCGAGCACAAAGACCTGCTCCGCGCCAGCCGCTACCGCCAGCGGCGCAAGGCAGGCATGCCCGACGCCCTGGATGTACTCGGCACCGGTGATGCCGACGACGCCCTGCACCTGCACGCACAGCCACTGCTGGCCGCCTGGGGCAAGCAGGGCCGAGACTACCTGCGCCTGCTCGATGAACACGACGACTCCGGCAACTACCAAACGCTCTTCGAGCAGCAGGCGCTGCGCATCGATATGTTCGAGCCGTTCAGCGACGAACACCCTTGCCTGCTCAGCCAACTGCAGGACGATATTCGCGAGCTGCGGCCGGTAGCAGAAACCCAAACCCACTGGCCCGCGCTAGACCCGGCCAGTGACGACTCCATCGTGTTCCATATCGCCCACGGCCCCCAGCGGGAAGTGGAGATTCTTCACGACCAACTACTGGCAGCCTTCAGCGCCGACCCGGATCTGCGCCCGCGGGATATCATCGTCATGGTGCCGGATATCGACCGCTACGCGCCGCACATTGAAGCCGTGTTCGGCCAGTACCGCTCCTCTTTCGGTGGCTATAACGCAAACGCGAGACCCGACGACCCGCGTTACATTCCTTACACGCTGTCGGATCAGGCCAGCCGCCACCGCCTGCCAATGATGATCGCGCTGGAAAAACTGCTGCGCCTGCCAGAGCTGCGGCTCTCAGTAAGTGACCTGCTGGATCTATTGGAAGTCCCCGCACTGCGCGCACGCTTTGGCATTGATGAATATGACCTGCCCACTTTGAGCCGCTGGATTGAGGGCGCTGGCATTCGCTGGGGACTCAATGCCGAACAGCGCACCCGGCTGGACCTCCCCGAAGGGCTAACCCAGAACACCTGGGCCTTTGGCCTGCGTCGCCTGCTGCTGGGTTACACCGTGGGCAGTGCCGACGCATGGCAAGGCATCGAGCCATTCGACGATATTGGCGGGCTGGAAGCATCGCTAGCAGGCCCTCTGGCAAATCTGCTGGAAAGGCTGGAAACCACTTGGGAAACCTTCTGCCAGCCCACCGACACCGCCACCTGGGTGGCCCGGCTGCGCGAACTGCTGGAAACTTACTTCCTGACCGACGACGCTCAAGAGAGCGTGATGCTCACCAAGCTCGAAACCGCACTGCAGCAGTTGTTGGACAGCACCGAAGAGGCCGCGCTTTATGATCCCCTGCCGCTTTCCATGGTGCGCGAACACTGGCTGGGGCAAATCGACGAACACAGCCTTTCCCAGCGCTTTCTGGCGGGGGCGGTCAACTTCGCCACGCTGATGCCCATGCGGGCCATTCCTTTCAAGCACGTGTGCCTGCTGGGCATGAACGATGGCGAGTACCCGCGCTCACAGCCGCCGTTGGATTTTGACCTGATGGGCAGCGACTACCGCCCCGGCGACCGCTCACGGCGGGAAGACGATCGCTACCTGTTTCTGGAAGCGCTGCTCTCCGCCCGCCAACAGCTCTATATCAGCTGGGTCGGCCGCAGCCAGATCGACAACAACCCCATGCCACCCTCGGTGCTGGTCGGCCAACTGCGCGACCACCTGGAAGCGGGCTGGCACACCCAAAACGGCGAGCCGCTGCTGGAAGCGTTAACCACCGAGCACCCGCTGCAGCCGTTCAGCCGCCGCTACTTCTCTACCCAAGCCAGCGATTCCCCCGCCCAAGCACGGCTGTTTACATACGCCCACGAGTGGCACGCCCTGCACACCCCCAGTGGCGCAAGCACCCACAGCTCAAAGCCACCAGCGCTTAAGGCAGAAAGCGAACAGCAGAGCACGTTAACCCTGAACCAGCTAGGCAGCTTTCTACGCGACCCGGCGAAGGCCTTTTTCAACACCCGCTTGGGGGTCTATTTCGAGCAGGAAGCGCTTACCCAACTGGATGTCGAGCCCTTTACTCTGGACGGGCTACAGAACTGGCAGTTGCAGGATCGATTGATTGCCGCCCAGCGCCACGCCGTGGATAACGGCCAACCGCGCATGGAAGCACTGCACGCAGCACTGGAGCGCTTCAAGGGCCAAGGCGTTCTGGCCGTGGGCGCCTTTGGCGAGCGGATGCGCGAAGCGCTGGCGGAACCGATGGAGGCACTGTTCGGCGCCTACGAAGAGGCGCTGCAAGAGTGGCCACACGAGGTAGCAGCACCACAGGCAGTGCATGTTGTTGAAACAGCTGAAGGGAAGGTAGCGCTGGAGGACTGGCTGGGGGAACTGCGCGAGGATGAGGCGGGCAACCGCTGCCGCCTATTACTGCTCAGCAGCAGCCTGGTCAGTCAGGGGCGCGGCCGTGGTCAATACCGCTGGCAGCACCTGTTACGTCCCTGGGTCGCGCATCTTGCGGGTAATAGTGAGCGCCCGATGACCACCCAACTACTTTCCAAAGCAGGCCATGTGCGGCTGGAACCACTAGAAGCCGAGAACGCCCGCTACCAGCTACAAAACCTGCTAAGCGCCTGGTGTGATGGCATGCAGGCCCCGCTACCGCTGGCGCCACAGGCCGCTTTCGCCTGGTTGGCGAAGCTAGGCACGCCGGAATCCGAACCGGATAGCGATGCCTACGCCGCCGCCGAAACCGCCTACGAAGGGGGACGCTTCCAGACCGGCGAAGTCGCCCAAAGCGCCTACCTTTCCCACCAGTGGCCGAGCTTCGAACGGCTATTCAAAGAGCGAGCCCTTGGTCACGGCTTCGCCACGCTAACCGAAACGCTCTGTTCACCGCTGCATCGTGTCGTTAAAGGCTGACAAGCCTAATGGCTCTTCCAGCCCAGGGTTAACACCCGCTTCGCCAGCGAGATCATCTCCGGGTCACCGGTGTGCTTATCCGGCACATCGGAGAGCTTGATCACCGGCAGCCACTGCTGCCCTTCCGGGCGCGCCTCGACCATCTTGATCACCATGTTCATCGGCTCGACGCCCACATCATTGGTGAAGTTGGTGCCGATGCCGAACGCCATACCAATCCGGTCTTTGCAAAACGCGTGAATATGCTCGACCTTCTCCGGCGTCAGCGCATCGGAAAAGATGATCGTCTTGCTCAACGGGTTGATGCCCAGGCGCTCGTAGTGGGCGATGGTCTGGGAGGCAAAATCAATCGGGTCGCCGCTGTCATGGCGCACGCCATCGAACAGCTTGGCGAACTTCTTATCGAAGCTATCGAAAAAGGCCCGCGAGGTAAACGTATCGGTCAGGGCAATGCCCAGATCACCGCGATACACATCCACCCAATGCTCGAGGGCAAGGCTGTTGGCCATCTTGAAACCAAAACGGGCGCCGTGGAACATGAACCACTCATGGGCGTGGGTGCCAATCGGCTTAACCCCATGGCGCATGGCTAGCAGCACATTGCTGGTGCCGCTGAACGCCTCGCCGCCATTGTGGCAAAGTGCGCCCACCACACGGTCATGAACATCGAACGAGAAGCGCCGACGGGTGCCGAACTCGGCAATTTTCAACCCCAGGCGGCGGTAGAGTTCGATCTTCTCCTGGGCGCGCTGTTCGATCATCGCATCGGCCTCATGGGTAACCGACACACCACGCAGCCGATACCAAAGCTCGCTGATCAGCGCCATCAACGGCACTTCCCACAGAATGGTGCGGTACCAGGGCCCCTCGATAATCACCGAGAGGTCACTGCCCTGCTGCTCGATAATCACCTCGGCAGGGTCGTAATGAAACCCGGCCAGGAAATCGAGATAAGTAGGGTCGAGATAAGGGCAGGTTATTTCGAGATAACGCTTCTCTTCATCGCTCAGGCGCAGCATCGCCATCTGATCCACTTCGCGACGCAGCGCATCACCGAAGCCATCAGGAAATTCGTGCTCGCCACGATTGATAAACGCGTAGCGCGCCTGGGCATAGGGAAAGCGTTTGATCACGGCGTTCTGCATCGTGATCTTGTAAAAGTCATTATCCAGCAGCGATGTCAGCATGAGATCCCATCGTTAGAGTGAACCGAAGCCGCCGGTAGCGTAAACTCATTGCACCAAGAGTGGCTCGGCGACAAGATTATCAGGTGGCGGGGCTCTCATACAGTCTAGGCCCCACGTTGGGCCGATTTGCTTTCTGCTGCCAGCGTCCGGAGATCAGTGATGAGCCAGCCCGAACCACTCAATCCACTAAGCCTCCCGCTCCACGGCAGCCGACTGATAGAGGCCAGCGCTGGCACCGGCAAAACCTTCACCATCGCCCTGCTTTACGTGCGGTTGGTGCTCGGCGGCCACAGCGTTGACGATGACACCGCGTTTATCCGCCCGCTCACGCCGCCGGAAATTTTAGTCGTCACCTTTACCAACGCCGCCACCCAAGAGCTACGCGAACGTATCCGCAATCGGCTGGTAGAAGCAGCAGACGTATTTCGAGCTGAGGACGTAGAAGGAGGGGCGCCGGAGGCAAGCCGTAGTGGAGGTCATTCAACAGGGATGTTGAATGTAGCGCCCACGGATGGGTTCACAGCGCCTCCACGTAGGCTTGCCGCCGGGGAAGCCTCGGTTGCACTAGATCCGTTGCTCCTGCAACTCCGCGACCAATACGACCCTGCCACTTGGCCCGCCTGTTCGCGGCGCCTGGCGCTGGCCGCGGAATGGATGGACGAAGCCGCGGTTTCCACCATCCACAGTTGGTGCTACCGCATGCTGCGAGAACACGCCTTCGACAGCGGCAGCCTGTTCTCCCTCAACCTGGAGAACGACCAGCGTGAACTGGAACAGGAAGTGGTGCGCGACTACTGGCGCAGCTTCTACTACCCGCTGGACAGCGACGCCCTCGGCATTGTCACTCGCTACTGGAAATCACCGGACGACCTGCACGTTCCGCTACAACGGCTACTGCCCGAAAGCGAAGCGCTGGGCGGCGCAAAGCCCGCACCCAGCGAAACCCTGACCGCCACTCAGGCCGAACGCAGCGCCCAGCTCAACGAACTCAAAGCCCCCTGGCCCGCCTGGCTGGACGAACTGGTACCCGCCCTGGAAGACGCCGCCACGCGCAAAGCCTTCAAAGGCCAGAGCTTCAATGCCAAAAGCCGCGCCAACTGGCTAGGCGCACTGCGCGAATGGTGCGACACGGAGGCCGACCGCCCCGCGCTCACTGACGCCGCCTGGAAACGCATGACGCCCGACGGCATGGCCGATATCTGGAAAGAGGGCGCACCACCCTGCCCGCAAGCTTGGGAAGCGCTGGCCCAGCTACCCAAAGCACTGGATGCTCTGCCCGAGCCGCGCAACGACCTGCTGATTCACGCCGTACAGTGGTGCCGCGCCCGGCTGGAGCGCGAACAGGAGCGCCGCGCAGAAATGGGCCCTAACGACCTACTCACCCATCTAGATCGCGCCCTGAAAGGCCCCAACAAAGAGGCCCTGGCCGCGCAGATCCAGCGCCAGTTCCCCGTGGCACTGATCGACGAGTTCCAGGATACCGACCCGATCCAGTACCGCATCTTCAACGCCGTGTATGACGTCGCCACGCCCCGCCGCGACAGCGCCATCCTACTGATTGGCGACCCCAAGCAGGCGATCTACGCCTTTCGCGGCGCGGATATCTTCACCTACCTGCAGGCACGCCAAGACACCTATGGCCGCCACGTCACGCTGGGCACCAACTTCCGCTCCAGCCGTGCGATGGTGGCAGCGGTCAACCACTGCTTCAGCTACGCCGACCAGCACGATGCCGGAGCCTTCTTGTTCCGTGCCGATGGTGGCGGCAACCCGCTGCCGTTTAACCCCGTCAATGCCAAAGGCACCGCCGACACCCTGGTACTCAAAGGTAAACCGCTACCCGCGATGACGCTTTGGCCACTGGAAAGCGACGAGCCGCTCTCCAAGACCGCCTACCAAACCGAGATGGCCGAGCGCTGCGCCTCGCACATGGCCGCGCTTCTGGAAGCAGGCCGCCAACAGCAAGCAGGCTTTGCTAAGGCGGGCGATAGCAGTGTGAGAAGTGGAGAGCAAACACTCACTCCGCTGGCCCCCTCGGACATGGCCGTGCTGGTCAATGGCCTGCAGGAAGCGCGGGCGATTCGACTGGCGCTGGCCAGCAGAGGCATCAAGAGCGTCTACCTTTCCGATCACGACAAGGTGTTCAGTTCCCCCATTGCCCCGCAGCTGGCCATTTGGCTGCGCGCCTGCGCCGAGCCCCAGGCCAACTCACGTCAGGCGGAAGCCAAGCTGCGCGCCGCCCTGGCAACGCCGGTGCTGGGGCTAAGCCTTGAAGCACTCGACTACCTCAACCAGAGCGAGCTGGCCTGGGAAGCGCGGGTAGAACAGTTCAGCGACTATCACCGCCTGTGGCAGCGCCAAGGCGTGCTGCCGCTGGTGCGCCGATTGATGGTCGATTTTGATATCGCCGCTCGGCTGTTAGGCGAGTTCGCCGAGGGTGAGCGTTTGCTAACCGACCTGCTCCACCTGGGAGAAATGCTGCAGCACGCCAGCCAGGAACTGGATGGCGAACACGCGCTGATTCGCTTTCTGGCCGAAGCCATCGCCGACCCAGATAGCCACGGCGACAGCCACAAACTGCGCCTGGAAAGCGACGCCGACTTGGTCAAGGTCGTGACCATTCACAAATCCAAGGGGTTGGAGTACCCGCTGGTGTTCCTGCCGTTTATCGCCAACCACCGCCCGGTCAGCGACACCGACCTGCCGCTGCGCTGGCACGATAGCGAAGGCACGCTGCAACTCAGCCTGAGCGCCGATGAGGCCACGCTGGCCAACGCCGACCGCGAACGCCTGGGCGAAGACCTGCGCAAGCTCTACGTCGCGCTCACCCGCGCCCGTCACGCCACCTGGCTGGGGCTGGCGCCGCTAAAAGGCAGCGAGAACAGCGCCATCGGCCACCTGATCAACGGCGGCAAGGCCATCGCCCCCAGCGCATTTACCCAGGCGCTCGGCGATCTGGTGAAAGGCAGCGATATCAATTTAAGTACCGCCCCGGAACCCACTACACTGCGCTTCACCCCGGCGCCGGAACAGCAGGCACTGGGCCACGCCCGCACCCCACTGCGCCCCGCCCGAGAACAGTGGTGGATCGCCAGCTACTCGGCGCTGCGCACCTCAGGTGCCGTCTCAGAAGCGATCCCCGGCGCGGCGCAGCCAACGCCCACGCCGGAACCCACCACCCCCCAGGAAGCCACCACCCTGGAAGTGCTGGATGAACCCCACGACAACGCCATCAACACCGAAGCGTTTCACCTGCACCGGTTTCCGCGAGGCCCAGGCCCCGGCACCTTCCTGCATGGATTGCTGGAGTGGGCGGGCCAACTGGGCTTCAACAAAGCGCTAGAAGACCCCGCCGCCCGGGAAGACATGCTGCGGCGCCGGGTCCAGCTGCGCGGCTGGCAAGCATGGCACGACACCCTAGCGGGGTGGTTTGAAGAACTGCTCGCTACGCCCTTACCCATTTCAATGCAGCAACCCAACGAGGGCGGTCAGGTGGCGCTGTGTGAACTAGAAAGCTATCAGGTGGAGCTGGAGTTCTGGTTTGCCGCGCACCAGGTACAAACGCGCAAGCTGGATGAGCTGGTCAGTGACCACTTACTGCCAGGGGTATCGCGCCCCGTATTGGATGCCGACACCCTCAACGGCATGCTCAAGGGCTTTATCGACCTGGCCTTTGAGCATGAAGGCCGCTTCTATGTGCTCGACTGGAAATCCAACTACCTGGGCAGCGACGACAGCGCCTACACCACCGACGCCCTGCGCGATGCCATGCTCGAAAAGCGCTACGACCTGCAAGCGGCGCTGTATATGCTCGCCCTTCACCGGCTGCTGAAAGCGCGCCTGCCCGACTACGACCCGCACCAACACCTGGGCGGCTCGATGACGGTGTTTCTGCGCGGCAGCCGCACCACCGCCCGTGGCGTGCACGCCGTGCCTGCGCCGGTCGCGCTGATCAAAGCGCTGGATGCACTGTTTACCGGCACAGCGACAAACGCAACAATAGAATCAACAACAGGCCAAGAGGCATTGGTATGAGCACAGGCATGAGACAACAGGTATGAGCAAAAGAAACAACGCTTCCATGAACCTTGACCTGTTCGCCGATGACGCGCCGCCCGCGGCACCTGATTCAACCGCAACGGTAACGCCACCGACAGAACCAGCCGCCAGTGCTACCCAGCCGCACCCCGCGCTAAGCGATACCGCCGCGTTATTCCTGCTGTGTGAGCGCTGGGTTTCCCGTGGCTGGCTGCGGGATCTGGATCTGGCCCTGGTGCGCTTTCTCGATCGCGAAACCCAAAACGCCCCGCC
>TARA_R110000824_G_scaffold390760_13_pt1 | contig 45824 bp, 42 predicted proteins | sample TARA_R110000824 | Tara Oceans TARA_R110000824 (sample SAMEA4397747) | marine metagenome | biome: Polar Biome; feature: [MES] marine water layer (ENVO:01000295) within the mesopelagic zone...; material: water (ENVO:00002006), including particulate matter (ENVO:01000060) such...
TGACATCGCACCCATCATGTCTGTCATCGCCAATTGCTGGCGCGGATCCATATCAGGGACTTCTGCTTCCATGCCGATACTTGGTGTCAGCGTTCCACGCGCATATCCGGTGCGGTCGATAGATTGGGCAAAGACCGTATAAGCTTTGTTTTCCTCAGGCGTCACCAAGACGTCAAAAGTTTCAGCCACACCAATGCGAAATTCATCAACCGGGACGGGAGCGACGTCCTGTCCGTCAGCGGCAATTACGACCATCTTCAGCCCTGGAATCCGAACGTCAAAGTAAGACATGGCTGAGCCATTGATGAATCTGAGACGAATTTTTTCGCCTGGTCGGAATATGCCTGTCCAGTTTCCGGCCGGTGCCGATCCGTTCATTAAATATGTGTAAGTATAGCCAGAGACATCGCTCAGGTCGCCTGGGCTCATCCGCATCTGGTTCCACATGCGGCGGGAGACAATAGCCTTATCCAAACCGTTCGCCGCAACATCTTTCATGAAGTCCACAGCCGTTGGTTCCGCGAAATTGTAGTAGTCGCTCCGCCGCTTTAACGTTGCGAATATATGTTCAGGAGAGTCGTCACTCCAGTCGCTCAGCATGACAACGTAATCGCGGTCACTGCGGAAGCGATCTTGGTTTTCTGGTTCAATAACAATCGACCCGTAAACGCCTGATTGTTCCTGAAAGCCCGTATGCGAATGATACCAGTATGTTCCCGACTGCTTCACAGGGAAGCGATAAACAAACGTCTCTCCAGGCGCGATGCCGGGGTAGCTGATGCCGGGCACACCATCCATTTCGAACGGCAGCAATATTCCATGCCAATGGATCGATGTCGGGGTGTCGAGGTTATTGGTGACACGCAATGTAACCGTTGTGCCTTCTTTCCAATGTAAAATGGGACCGGGCACCCCGCCATTGATCGTCGTGGCCATACGCGACTTGCCCGTATAGTTCACCGGCGTCTTCCCGATATTCAACGAAAAATCAGTACCGCTCAGGACATTTGGATGATCTGAACTGTTACCATGTGCCTTGCCGTCGAGAGCCCAGGCATAGGGGGAAGGCAAGGTGCTCATGCCAATAGCTGCGCCACCCATTGCAACGCCTTGAACAAAGCGTCGACGCGAGAGGTTTGGCGTTAGGGGAGGAAAGAGATTCATGGTGCGCTCCGTTCTCACGAATGTATTCGATCATGGTTTCCACAGCTTTGAACCCGATCATGGGTGAGGGAAATAGTGATCAATTGACGAAGTGTTAGTGCAAGCACCCCTCCCGCAACAATCGCTGCAGGAGGGGACGCTCACCGATTACTTCACAGCAATTTTTCCTTCCATGCCGATTTCGGCGTGGCCGGGGTAGTTGCAAGCAAACTCAAATGAACCAGATTTTGTGAAATCCCAAACGAGCTCTTTGGTCTCGCCCGGCGCCACCGAAACACTATTGCCGTCATTGTGGGTCATTTTCATGCCGGCCATTTCCTGCATCATCTGGCGATGTTCTTGCTGTTCCGCAGCACTGGCGATTGTGATCTCATGGTCCTGCGTTCCCTTGTTCGTGAGGATGAACTTGACGGTCTCGCCTTTTTTGAAGTTCATCTCACTAATGTCGAACGCGAAGTCAGTCGCCGTGACCTTAATTGTCTGCGTCACTTTCGCCGGATCTCCAGGTTTTCCGAAATCAGTCTCTTCGCCTTTGTGGTGATCCTTTTCATTCATCATATGATCACCGTCCTTCATGTGATCCCCACTCATCGCGCTTTCAGCAAACGCTGTCCCAGCCATGAGGGGTAGGCTGGTGATAACGGCGAGGGCTGCAATCTGGATGGTTTTTGTAAGCGTTTTCATTCGACTATTCCTTGAAGTGATTAACGCGTGAGACTTCATGTGGAGAGCAGCATGCTTCGTTCTGCTCTTTACGCAGTTGGCGTCCCATCTGAGTCTTCACCGAGTGAAAGTTCGATTCATTGGCAATAGAGAAGCCGGCTCAACTATCGAAGTTCATCACTTCAATGGAGGCCGGACGTTCTGTGCGGAATCTAGATTAATATGCGGCCATTGCGGGCATGCATGTCAAAGAAGCCCGTCTGGACATCGCTTTCTCTTGGCCTGAGGCGTAGTGCGCTTCCTCGGGCTTCAATTAAAGTCGCCAATAACAGGGGCTTGCTGAGCAACGAGACATGGCGTTGGGGGACGTCAAGCTTAGACCTAACACAATCATCTGACGTACGAAGCCAAGCTACGATTGACTGGTGCGATGTCTTGCCGTGGTGATGACACTCATGGGCGTCATCCGAATTTGTATTGAGCGTCAGACCCATACCGCTGACGTTCGAACGCGCCGCGATCGATTGCGCATCGTCAGAATAGCATGGGGAAGCCGTGGCCAACGCAGTAAGCGCCGCCAAAATTAACCCTGCAAAAATGAAGACCTTCACCTTCATTCGGAGTCCAACGATTGTTTGAAATGCAATTCGAACAACATCTTTCCATTTATAGACCTTCCCCTAGGTGGAAGGTCAAGAGATGAATTCTTGCTCCTGAAATTGTACCGCTCAATGCAGCTTGGTCGCAATCCGACTTTTTAACGAGTAGTTGCTCGCAAAGATTCAGAGGTCTAACATTGGGGAATGAGCGACAACCTGTGTAAACGCGTTTTTGTCTTCTTGGTGGCATTTGCCCTTTGGGGCGGTGCTATGCCTGTGGCGGCAGAGGCAGCACATTCACATGCGGAATTTTCGGCTGAGAAAGTACCGATGTCCTCCGTTGCCGAAACCTCTAATGACACACACGGGAATGGTCTTGCTCATAAATGCGCAGACGGCATCGTTTGCACACAGACCCTTGCTTGCGATGCTTCAGATGCGAGCTGGCAAGTGGCCGAATGGGAACCGGAGTGGTTTTCTACGGCAGTAAAAAGGTTGACCAATCGTAGCTTTGGTCCCGAGCCCACACCACCCATATCCTAATTTGAATTTAGCACGCGTTGATTCCTCAGCTTACTGAGCGTCGGCTGCGTGCACCTTGTCGCTGGCGTTCTTGGTCGGAGATGTTGTTCCGGTCGAGTGAAAGACATCAGGCCGGCGACATACTCAGCACAAAAAATCTCATGCCTCTGTGGATTCAACGACCAGTTGAACCTTAGTTGACTGGCGTCGCGCAGGGCAAAGCAATTGGAAGGAAACGACGATGACTAAATTTATCGCTCTTGCTGCGGTGGCAGTTCTCTTGTCCGCAGGTGTCGCTCAGGCGGCATCATATGCACCCCAGCCAGGTGGGAAGGGTATGCAACGTGCCATGAATGCAAACCCGGGGCAGACAATGTCTGTACCTGGCTGCGAGGCGTCACAAATCTCGCATGCGGGGATGGCACGTAGCGCGCTCACCTTCGGGGGTCGCGAGGGACGAAGGGCCGCTGCCGTCAGTAACGCTTGTCGAAACTCAGTTTCGATGAGCGGCGACCGAACAAACTACAGCAAGCGCTGACATAAAAATGAGCCGTCAGCCATCGGCATCTGTCGTGGCTGACGGTACTCAATCTCCAATAAATTCTGAACGAATGTGAGTTATTCAATGCAAAATGGAAATAAGTTGGCTCCACTAGCGGTGGTTCTTTTGGCTTTTGTGCTAACTGGCTGCGCAAGCTCTTACCAAGATGATTTTGACACGCTTGAACAAGTGCAAGCTGCAAAATCCGCGAAGATTGATCTTGCTCAGGCAGCGGACATTGCCAGCCGGGCAGCAAAAGGTATTCCGGTCGAAATCAGGTTTCACTCGCGGCCTGTTGGGCCGTACTACGCTGTCAAACTGCTCGAAAGTGATGCAATCAACTATGTTGCTCTCGATGCGAACAGTGGCTCAATTTTGACTGTGGAAGGAAAATGGCACCAGGTGCCCTGGTTAAAGCGTCGCAACAGGTCTGAGCGGGTGCATACTCAAAATGCAGATGTTTCGTTAAGTGACGCGATCGCGAAAGCGGAGGCCATTACCGGTGGGAAAGCCGTCGAAATGACGGTCGATAACCAACGTAATCCGCAAGCCTATCAAATTAGCTCAATTCACGATGATGTGTTTTCGACAACGAAAATTGGGTTTCGCGGCGAATAGCCGTTGGAGAGCAGGGAATGGCGGGTTTTCGGCGTTTGAGTAACATGGTGACGATTGCCCGCCTTTTTCTATTTCGGTGTTTTTGCCAAACCGGAAAATTGAAGGGGAAATGCTCATATTTGAGTAAGCGCATTTAAATTGAGATTAATCGACGATGTGGTAGGTCTTAGGGATGGCTAGTCTCGTTGTTCGCAGATTTTTTATGGTGCTTGCCGTCGTGGCGTTTGCAAACGTCTCGACGAACGTATCTGCACAGGCGCCTTGTGGAACCGTAGATTCCACGATGAATATGTCATCGATGGACCATTCGAAGGGCGATAGTGAGATGCCCTGTAAGAGTGCCAATCCGAATTGTGCGGTTGGTGTTTTGTGCGTAAGCATTATGGCGCCGCCAATGCTGAGCGTATCAATGACTGTTCGGCCTATGACACTCATTGCGGCCTTCAATTGGACTGAAATCCTGCCCAATGGTATTGCTGTTTCGCCCCAACTCGCCCCTCCTAAATCCCTCGTTTGATCACGCGACCTGCTTAACGGCGGCTCGTGCATTTCCCTCATTCCGTTGACCCAATTGTGTCGTGCGCTCACCGCGCCGACGCGGGTCATGAGCATTCACATGTTGTCGAAATGCTGAGTTGTTTCGAGACAACAATGCCCGTTGCATTTTTCGGGCAGAAGACGCTCAACCGGATCGAGGCTCGCGCCGACGCCTGGTCGCCCCATGCGTTGGCTACATGATCAAATTTGCTGCGGGCTGGTTTCATCCCCCCGGCACAGGATGGATTGCAACATGTCTACTAAACATCTCGCCTTTACGCTTCTAGCTGCCCTCGCAATCGGTGCGTCACTTTCCGCAACGCCTGTGTTTGCAGCAGCCTCTGACTATCAATTTGCACTTGTAGCGACGGATGCCGCGGGTCCGAAAGCAACCGATGTCACGGTGAAACTTTCTCACATGCCGGATGGTGACGCGGTAATTGACGCTGTCATATTCGAGACAAAAGCGGATATGGCCCCCTCCGGAATGGCCGGCATGTCCGGACAGACTTCTAAAGTGCAAACCGGCACGACGCCCGGGACCTATATCATTCGAACGGAAACATTGATGGGTGGCACTTGGGCCATGGCTCTTGCCGCAAAAGTTCAGGGTGAAGCTGAGACCGTGCGGGGCACCATTCACTTTGAAGCAAAGTGAGATGAAGTTCTCCATTTTAGGCCGACAATTCATCGGTCAGTGGATACCCAAGCGCAAGCTTGGGTATCTTCGGGTGCTCGTCATTGCACCAGCGTTGCTCGTTGCACTGCCATCGATTGCATCGGCAGGGATGGACGAAGCGCTGCCTGGCGCAACTGTCGAGAGCGTCCTGTCATTGGCTCAGCGGCTAAGTCCGGAGCTGGTTGCGCGGGCGCTTGATGCTGACGCTGCGAGATCCCGCATTGAAATCGCCTCGGCCCTTCCTGACCCGACCATTCGTATCACGGACGATGAAATGCCGCGCGTCAGTGGTCCGAGACAGACGATGCTCGTCTACGGCATTGAGCAGAGGTTCCCGCTTTGGGGAAAGAGGGATCTGATGAGGGCCATTGCGACGGCCGAAGCAGATCGCTTTAGCGCGCAAATTCACGCGTCGGATGCGGAACTTACCGAACGTGTCAAAGTCGCGTTCGCTGCCTATTACTACGCGACGCATGCTCTCGCCGTCAGCCGGCAACTTCAGAAATCCAATCGCAAAATTCTGGCGACCCGGCGGAGCCAATATACTCAGAACAGCGGAAGTCAGAGCGACACTTTAAAATCTGAAATTGACGGATCGCGTATCGAGGCCACGATCATAAAGCTGACATCTCAGGTGAATGCGGCGCGAGGCAGTTTGAACGCCCTGTTGCTGCGCCCCCTGAACGCTCCATTGGCAGCAGCGACATCCCTACCACCCATTCCGGGGGAAGAGGCACTCGACGCCGAGCATCTTGCCGTTCGGGCATTGTCGGGCAACCCGATGCTCCGCGCTGATTTGGCGGATATACGCGGCGCGGAGGCAAAGCAGGATTTGGCGCAAAAGTCCTGGTATCCGGACATTACATTGGGCGTGAGTGCCATTGATCGCAGAAACAACGGACCGACCGGATATGTCGCATCTGTCGGCATTGATGTGCCACTCCAATGGGGACTGCATAAAGCCGTTACACGCGAGGCGACGGCGACGCTGGGCGCTGAACGCGCGGACCGTGATGCGCGTCAGGTTGAATTGCGACAAGCCATTGCGGAGGCGGCAGCGGCGCTCGAAAGCTCAAATCAAGCCAGAATTTTATATGAAAACAAATTGCTGCCGCAGAACAAGGCCTTATTGCAATCCGGTATGGCGTCCTACGCAGCCGGAAAAATGAATTTGGCAACCGTCCTTGAGGCGGAACTCGCCTTCTATCAAACCCAAATGGAATTCCTCTCTGTGGAATTTGAAACGCAGCGCCAGCTCGCAACAATCGAGCGTCTCGTTGGAGAGAAACTATGACCAGAAATGTAATGCTGGACCTTGCGGGCATTGCGATTGTGTCGGGCCTCTTTGTACTGTCCGGCGCCGTTTTCCTTCCCGCTGAGGCATGGGGTAGTTCGCATGACTTAAGTGAGCCGCTTTATTATCAGGACGGATCGGGCAAACCATCTTATTCCGCGGCGCCGAAGGCGGATGAGAATGGACAGGCTTATGTACCGATCTATGAGGATAAGCCGCTAGCTCAACCTGACAGGCAAGCATCGGGTAGCTCAGCGTCCAGAACAGATTCAATCAGCAGTGAAGGCAAGATTCTCTACTACCGAAATCCGATGGGGCTGCCGGACACGTCTCCTACGCCCAAAAAAGATTCCATGGGGATGGACTATATCGCGGTTTACGCCGACGAAGCGGGTGATGACAGCGGTGCTGTTCGTATTAGCCCGGCAAAGATCCAAACGCTTGGTGTGCGTACTGAATTGGTTAAGATGCGGCCGGTGGACCGATCAACGCGCGTTGTGGGGCGCGTTGTCGTTGATGAGGCGAGAGTGGTGACTATTGATCCCCGCTTTGAAGGTTGGATCACTAAGCTTTTTGCCAACACGACCGGCATGCTTGTCAAACGGGGCGAGCCACTGTTTGCGGTCTATAGTCCGGAAGTGGCGCTTACCGAAGAAGAATATTTGATCGCCGCAAGCGCCGGGGGTGCCTCTGCGATCGGTTCCGGCGACATGAAAAGCGCAACGTTGCGCAAGCTGAAATATATGGGCATTCCCGACGAGGAAATTTTCAGACTGAGACGGACCGGCGTTGCCAATCAGGAAATCATCTATCGCTCACCGACGAGCGGCACAATCTTGGAAAAAAATGCCATTGAAGGCATGAGATTCAATGCGGGCAGCTCGTTGTTCCGGATTGCCGATCTCTCGTCGGTGTGGGTGCTAGCCGATGTCTTTGAACAAGATATTTCAGCGATCCGTATAGGTGATCCGGTCAGGATCACAATAGACGCCGTTGATGACCGGGCGATTTCGGGCGAGGTTTCATTCATATATCCCACAGTCGAGAGCGCTACCCGTACAACAAAAATTCGGGTCATCGTTCCGAATGCCGACCTTCTTTTGAGAGACCAGATGTATGCCACTGTCGAAGTGACGTCGTCTGAGCCCGGCCGTGATGTCCTGTCTCTGCCGACATCGGCCATTCTCGACAATGGCAAAGAACAAGTCGTTCTCGTCGATAGGGGGGAAGGAAGATTCGAACCTCATAGCGTCGAAATCGGAACGCGGAATGGCGCCTATGCAGAGGTTTTGCGGGGTGTTGAACGGGGGGACAAGGTTGTCGTCAGCGCCAACTTCTTGATCGATTCCGAAAGCAACTTGCGCGCCGCGCTCAAAAGTTTCGTCGCCCCCGATCAGGAAGGCAATCAGCCATGATCGCACGCATCATCCGGTGGTCTGTAGCCAACCCGTTTCTCATTATCATGGCAACCCTGTTCACGATCAGCGGCGGGATCTATGCCGTCATTCACACGCCTTTGGACGCCATACCCGACCTGTCGGATACGCAGGTAATCGTTTACACGAATTACCCAGGGCAAGCCCCGCAGGTCGTTGAAGATCAAGTCACCTATCCGCTGACGACGGCCCTCTTGAGCGTGCCCCGGGCAAAAGTCGTTCGCGGGTTTTCTTCTTTCGGCGTTTCGTTTGTCTATGTCGTTTTTGAAGACGGCACTGACCTGTACTGGGCCAGAAGTCGCGTTCTTGAATATCTGAACTTCGCCTCATCCAGATTGCCCGCCGGATTGGCGCCTTCGCTTGGCCCGGATGCAACCGGTGTGGGCTGGGTCTATCAGTATGTCGTACAGGGTGCAGGGAGATCACTCGGTGAACTCCGCTCCCTTCAGGATTGGTCCGTCAGATACCAGCTTGCAAAGGCCAAGGGCGTTGCCGATGTGGCGAGCGTCGGCGGATTCGTGAAGCAGTATCAGGTGGTCGTGGACCCTCAGAAACTTCAAGCCTACGGCGTCTCGCTGCCTGAGGTGGTCGCCGCCATTCGGTCAAGCAATAGCGATGTTGGTGGCCGCACCATCGAGATGGCGGAAACGGAGTATATCTTGCGCGGGCGTGGATATCTTCACGGCGTCTCCGATATTGCTGAAATTGTACTCAAAGCCAAAGGCGGTACGCCTGTTCGCGTCACTGACATAGGCCGTGTTGAAATCGGGCCTGATGAACGGCGCGGTATTGCGGAACTCAATGGTGAGGGTGAAGTTGTCAGCGGTATTGCCTTGCAGCGGGATGGCGAGAATGCGCTCTCGGTCATCAACAACGTCAAACAGAAGATTGCGGAATTTGCCGGCAGCCTGCCGGACGGCGTGACGATATCCGCTGTTTATGATCGCTCGGACCTGATCGAGCGCGCGATTGAAACCCTGAAGGGGACTTTGCTGGAAGAAAGCATAATTGTTGCGTTCGTCTGTGTGATTTTCCTGCTTCATGTACGCAGTGCATTGGTCGCCATCATCATGTTGCCCATCGGCGTACTGATCGCAATGTCTTTGCTCCACATGCTCGGACTTAGCTCAAACATAATGAGTTTAGGGGGTATTGCGATTGCGCTGGGGGCGATGGTGGATGGTGCCATTGTCATGATTGAGAATGCTCACAAGCATCTCGAGCGGGCGTCTCCTGGTGCATCCCGTTTGAAGATCATCACAGATGCGGCAGTAGAGGTTGGGCCGGCTCTGTTCTTTAGTCTGGCCATCATCACGGTATCGTTTCTGCCCATCTTTACGCTTGAAGCTCAAGAAGGGCGCTTGTTCAAACCGCTGGCCTTTACCAAAACATTTGCGATGGGCGGAGCGGCGCTTCTTTCGATAACGCTCGTGCCGGTGTTGATGCTGATGTTCGTGCGGGGACGCATTATACCGGAACGCCGCAATCCTCTGAACCGAGCCCTCATCTGGATCTACAGGCCGATCATCGCGACTGTCCTGCGAGCGAAAGTGGCAACGGTGGTTGCGGCTGCACTGATTATAGCGATCACTCTGTGGCCGATGACACGCATTGGCAGCGAGTTTATGCCGACGCTCAATGAGGGGACACTGATGTATATGCCGGTCGCCTTGCCCGGTCTTTCGGTGACCAAGGCTGCGGAACTTCTTCAGGTTCAGAATAAAATCATCAAGGGATTTCCCGAAGTTGAATCGGTTTTTGGCAAGGCAGGTCGTGCAGCGACGGCAACCGATCCGGCTCCGATCGAGATGTTTGAAACCATCATCAATTTGAAGCCGGAGGCGGATTGGCGACCGGGCGTGACCATCGACTCACTTGTCGCGGAGATGGACAAGGCTCTTCGTTTTCCAGGAGTGAGCAATGCCTGGACCATGCCGATCAAAGCGCGAATTGACATGCTGTCGACGGGTATCCGAACGCCTGTTGGCGTGAAGGTTTATGGACCGGAGTTGAAAGGCATCGCGAGTCTGTCGCGTGAAATCGAAGCTGTGATCCGTAAAGTGCCCGGGACGACAAGTGCCTTCGCCGAGCGGTCAGAAGGCGGATACTACCTCCAGATCGATCCCGACCGGACCGCTCTCGCCCGCTACGGAATCACGATGGACGAATTTCAATCCACCGTGGCGACCGCAATGGGAGGGGAAACAGTGACGACTGCGGTCGAAGGTCGTGAACGCTATAGTGTGAATGTCCGCTATCCGCGGTCCTTGCGCGACAGCCCTCAGAGCATCGCCTCTCAGGTTCTCGTTCATAACAGTGCAGGCCTGACCATTCCGCTTGGTCAGATCGCGAAATTGTCGATCACCCAAGGACCGTCAACAATCAGAACCGAAGGCGCGCAGCTCGTCAGCTACATCTTTGTGGATATGCACGGTCGGGATCTTGGCGGCTATGTCAATGAGGCCCAGCGAATGGTGGCGTCGGACGTGACAATGCCCGCGGGTTATCACATAGAGTGGAGCGGTCAATTTGAGTATTTGGAACGGGCGAAGGCGCGGCTTTCTGTCGTGGTGCCCGTCACGCTCATTATCATTTTTGTCCTTCTCTATCTGAATTTTGGCCGGATGACCGAATCCCTCATTGTCATGTTGTCAGTCCCCTTCGCGCTCGTTGGCGGCATCTGGTTGATGTGGTGGATGGGATTCAACATGAGTGTCGCGGTAGCCGTCGGCTTTATCGCATTGGCCGGTGTGGCTGCAGAAACCGGCATCGTCATGTTGATCTACCTCGATCAGGCATTGGAGAAAATCACTCGCGAGTGCGTCGCTGCTGGTCGGGCGCTCACAAGTGGCGATATCCACCACGCCATAATGGAGGGGGCGGTAGAGCGCGTGCGGCCAAAGATGATGACCGTCACGGCCATTATGGCCGGCTTGGTGCCCATATTGTGGAGTACCGGTGCAGGGTCTGAAATCATGCAGCGGATTGCAGTGCCAATGGTCGGCGGCATGATCTCTTCGACAATTCTGACGCTCGTTGTCATTCCTGTCATTTATGCGAGCGTGAAGGGACGTCAACTCGTCAAATCATGAGATGAGGACAGAACGGGGATGTGAGGGTTGACGAGGGCGATCCCTGTTATTTGACGTTTCTGACGTGCCCCGGACTCATTGTCTTCGAAGTCTCGCCTCTGCTGGCTAGGTGTATCTAGAGGCCTAGAACGTCTCCTGCGATGTGGGAGGGCGCATTTTTGTGCCTCACGCCCGGCGGCAAGCGCCAGATTCCGCAAGATGTAGCCACACCAGAAATGCTAATAAGTCTCATTGACGTGAAAGTGTGAATGCGCCTTATATGCGTCAATTGTAATTGATCAATCGGATATACCGCGCGGCCAGTGCCGCTCCGACTTCTCTTTCTCCGACAACTTTGCTTGATAGGTGGCTTGATGCGCTCTGTCCGATCCATGAACCGTTCACTTGGCATCACGACTGCTATTTTCGTCGGCAGTCTCATTGCTCCGTCCATTCTGTCCGATGGGGCAGCACATGCGGCAGCGATCAAAGTTTATTCGCCTTATGTCGAGAAGGGGGAGACGGAGATCGAGTATCAAGGCTATCGCACTTTCGACAGTGACAGCGCCAAGAACAATGAACAAAAAAACAAACTTGGTCTCGGCTACGGCGTCACTGACTATTGGGCGACGGAGATCTATGGCATCTGGAAGAAGTCACCCGGCGGCAAAACACAGTTTGACGCGACAGAGTGGGAAAATAGATTTCAGTTAACCGACCGCAAAGCCTATTTCGTCGATCTCGGCTTTCTCATCGAATATGAGCATGTCCGCGATCGTCAGAATGATGCCGACGAACTCGCCTTCGGTCCGCTACTGGCAAAAGACATTGGTCGGACCACCACGACAGCCAACTTTATCTTTGAGCGCCAACTTGGGGCTAACGGAGCCAGCGGTGTAGCATTCACTTATCGCCTGCAAGATCGTTGGAGATTGTACGAAGCCTTTGAACCGGCAATCGAAGCCTATGGCGAATTAGGTGACGTCCGAAACTTTGAATCTCCCAATCGTCAGGAACATATGATTGGTCCTGTGGCACAAGGTACGTTCCGCAATCTTGGGTCGTTGCCGGGGAAACTTAAATACAACGTCGGCTACCTATTCGGCGTTACGAGTGCCACTGCGTCCGGCACCCTGAAGAGTGTCATTGAATACGAAGTGCGATTCTGAATGCCGTTGCTCATATGACGAAATGAGATCGTAATCCGCTCATCACAAACAAGTGTGTGAGAAATGGACGCTTACTTCTGTTCCCGGCACTGTCAGCCCAAATTGCCCTCTCGGCCCTTTTTGGAGTTTGCCTGTCGGCATAATCCAGCGGAAAAACCCTTTCCGGTATTTTGATTCATCACCCGAAGTAATCCGCCTGGCGGTGATGATGTATGTCCGGTAGCTACTGTCGCTTCGCAATATCGAGGATCTGCTGGCGGAGCGTGGCATCGATATTTGTCATGAGACCGTAAGGCTATGGTGGAACCGTTTTGGCTCGATATTCGCTGCCGAAATTCGTAAGAAACGATTGTCAGATCATGGGGCATACGCACTGGCGCTGGCATCTCGTCCCCACAATCAAAATTGACCCGCTAAGTCTACGCCTTGGTGGCTTTTTATTGTCCGGGTTTTGAGCCCGTTGCGCGGCACGGCGCCCGGGTTTGCGGTTCGGGCTTGTTGCCCTAGTGTTAGCTTTGTCTTTTCGAAGCTATTGTAAAAACAACAAAAGTGATCGCCATGACTAAAGATCCGCTGCCGTCGCTTTTTGACCTCACCCCGCTAAACGAAACCTATCGTGCCGAGCCGCATGTTCTACTTCGTGATCTTCGCGAACGATGCCCGGTGCACCATGACCCTGTGTCAGGCCTGTTTGTGCTTACACGTTATGCCGATGTGCGAGGGATCGTTTCAGACCTGACGATCTGGCGTGACCCCAGGCTTGCCGAAGAGGCGGCCACCATGATGAAAATGCAAATATCGGCCGATCAGACCGATGTGCCGCGGAGCGAAGCGACCAGCATTCTTTTTCTCGACAGCCCCGATCACGAGAGGATCAGGGTGCCACTCATGAAAGCTTTCTACACACGGATCGCCAAATTTCGTCCAGCTTTCGAGGCAATCGTTGATAAGGCACTCGCCCGCATCGACCCTTCTGAACCCTTCGATTTGATGAGCGTCTTCTGCGTGCCGATTCCGATTGATGCGATTGCCACTATTCTGGGTGTTGACCATGAACGGCTTGTCGAATTTCGTCGTTGGTCGGAGGGGGTCATTCAAGGGCTCAACCCTTATCGGAATGAAGCTGAGAGTGCCGAGATGGAAATCTGTCAGGAGGCGCTCAATGCATATTTCACGGAGGCGATCATATCGCGTCGGGAGAAACCGGGCGATGATCTCATCTCCGACATGACAAAGCTGCAAGCTGAAGGTGCCAATATTAGCGACACCGAACTGCGGATTAATTTCGGCGCTTTGCTTGTTGGAGGAAACCTCACGACGACCGATCTCATTGGCAATGCCGTTCGTCTTCTGCTTATCAACCCGAGTGAGCTTGCAAAACTTCTTGCTACTCCAAGTCTGGTGAATTCTGTAGTTGAAGAAACGCTTCGTTTCGAACCGCCAGTGGATATTACAACGCGCGTCGCCTCCAAATTGACGGAAATTGGCGGTTGCCCGGTTAAGCCAACGCAAGGCGTATGTATGTCGCTGAGAGCAGCCAACCGCGATCCGGAGGTGTTCGACAACCCTGATCGGTTTGAAATCGGCCTCAAACGCTCACCTCATGTCGCATTTGGCGGTGGGGCGCATATTTGCATTGGTGCGCCGCTTGCCCGTCTGGAAGCACAAGTTGCCATTTCGAAACTTTTTGAAAAATTCCCACATCTCAAACTTCTGAACCCCGATGCGCCCGAATGGCGTGGTCTGCCATTTTTCCGGGGTCTTGAACGGTTGGACGTTCAAGCTTGATCGAAGGTGGTGAGATAGGAGTGTTGATCGCTGGAGTGGGTATTAGGTAGCGGTGACTTTGATTATGGATTTTCGCAATCCAGTTGGGGCGGTTTCTCTCGCGAAACTGTTGTGTTTCTCTTTCCCTGTTTAGCGATGCTTCTTCCGTAAGCGTCTATTTCTCACACGTAGGCAGCTTTAGGTGCCGCTTTGTGCCTTCCAGTTCCATGGGAGGAACTCATCGATACAGGCCATGGGATGGCCGTTTGTGAGGTGTTCGAGAACGTCCTTCAGGTAAGCATAGGGCTCGACGCCATTGAGCTTTGCGGTGGTGATGAGCGAGGCGACGATGGCCCAGCGGTCGGCGCCACCATCAGAGCCGGCAAAGAGATGGTTCTTGCGCCCGAGCGTGACCGGCCTGATCGCGCGCTCGACCGTGTTGGTGTCGAGTTCGACGCGCCCGTCTTCAAGGAAGCGGCAGAGAGCGGGCCAACGGGCAAGCGCATAGCGGATGGCCTCGGCAAGTGTGCTGCGCGGCGGTAGCCGGGTGAGTTGGCGTTCAAGCCAGGGCTTCATCGTCTCGACGAGGGAACGTGAGCGGGCATCACGAACCGACCGGCGGAGTTCTGCATTGTGGCCACGTATATCCTTCTCGACGGCGTAGAGCTCGGCGATCCGGCGCAGGGCCTCTGCAGCGATCGGTGAGCCGGTCGCCTCGTGAACCTCATAGAACTTGCGTCGTGTGTGCGCCCACCCTGGCGCGCCACAACGATGGCGCTGATCATCTGCTGCAGCGTCTCAACGTCGTCCGGCAAGGCTGCAAGATCGATGTCCATGCAGCAAAGTTTAAGCCTTCATCCAGATAGGGCCGAGCAAAATGGCGTCGGTGATTCAATCCGCCGCAGGGTGTTTTATCCTGCAACCGCCGGCCGCCATGTGCGTTCGGGTGCCGTCCAGTCAATGCCCTCGATCAGCATCGACAACTGGCCTGCGCTCAAGCGCACTGTCTCACCGGCAGCACCTGAAGTCGGCCATGTGAAGTGCCCCTGCTCGAGCCGCTTGGTGAAGAGGCAGAGCCCGGTCCCATCCCAGAACAGGATCTTGATTAGGTTGGCCTTGCGGCCACGGAAGGCAAAGAGGTGGCCTGAGAACGGATCCTCTGCCAGCACCTTCTGGACAAGCATGGCCAAGCCATCAAGACCTTTGCGCATGTCAGTCACACCGGCGGCGATATGGACCTTCACCCCGGCAGGTGCGAGCATCATGATCTCTCTCCCTCAAGCAGATCGACCAGGCGACGCACTGTCTCGGGATCGGCATCGCGCTCAAAGCGCACCCGTCGTCCGCCGACGAGCTCAACCTCGATCCCCGGTGCGGCCCGTTCGACAATGACGGGTGCCATCCCCGTTCGGGCATGTGTGTCAGGCAAAGGATCCATCTCATCGGTGAGGACCACGGGCAGGAAGGTCAACTCAGTCTCACCCTCAGGGGCGAACGCTTGCTTCCATTGGAACAGAAGCCGTCTTCCCAGTCCGTATTTTTTGGCCACGCCCGATACCGAAGCATCTGGTCGGCAGGCCTCCGCCACGATGCGCCGTTTGTCGGCCTCGCTGAAGTTGCGACGCTTGCCCGAGCCATTTGAGAGGCCCGAGGGGATATAGCTCGCAGGCGTCGTTGGAATCTCTTTAGGCATATGCTTAAGCCTATGCTCAAGCCCCCCACCGCGCCGCCAAAGCACTTTGATCGGCCGGAACGCGGCCTCGTCTTTGAACTTCGCCCGCCAGTTCCCAAACCGCTTCAGCGGCAAACCATGCCGCTCGCAATACTCGCGCTGGTTCAAGTCGCTAGCCTGCCAGGCCTCAAGATGCGCGCGCCAGAACGCTTCCAGTTCCGCCGCCTTCTCCGCCTTCATTCGGGGCATGTTCGATCTCTCCTCGACAGATTCCGTTGTCGAATGAAGATCGCAATCTCCGCATCACAGACAAGTGTGTGAGAAATGGACGCTTACGCTCATTCCCTGTTCAACTAAAACTCGTCCCTGTTATCTTCGAAATATTCCCTGTTCTTTGAGCTAGGGAATTGAGGTGTAAGTCTTTGAGTTTGCCGGGTATTTTTGATCGGAAACTGAGCTATAGGTCCTGTTTATGAAAGATTTCCCTGTATTTTCCCAGTTAACAGGGAAAATCAGGGTGAGACTGGTGCGCGCAGGACTGCCGGGCCCACCACGCGTGCCGTATTTGCGGGTATGGTATCTCAAGCCAGAACAATGGCTTTGCCGTTTTCCCTGTGCATGACCTCCACCGGAACATCGAAGCATTGTTCCAGATTGTCGGCGGTCATAATCTCCCGTGTCGGCCCTTGCATGAATATGCCGCCATTAACCAGCAGGGCTATGTCGTCGGCATAGTCGGCGGCGAGATTGAGATCATGCAAAACAGCCAGTACGCCAACACCTTGATCGACCAGTTCGCGCACTGATTTGAGAAGAGCGCGGCGATGGCGCAGGTCCAGCGCCGAGGTTGGTTCGTCCAGAAAGAGGTAGCGTTGCGAAAGATCGTTGGGGCGTCGCCATATCTGTGCGAGTGCGCGGGCATATTGAACGCGCTGGCGTTCGCCACCTGATAATGTCTGATAGAGGCGGGGCAACAGAGGAATAATGTCGGCCATCCGGCAGGCGGCTGCGACGGCTTCGTCATCATCCAGCGCGTCTTGCGTTGTGGCATAGGGCAGGCGGCCGAGATTGACGACTTCACTGACGATAAAGGCGAAGTCGAGCGACGAGTTTTGTAGCAATACCGCTCGCTGACGGGCAAGCGCCATTGGCGAGAATGCTTCCAGAGGCGCATCGGCAATTCTGATTTCACCCTGATCGGGGCGGCGCTCTCCCGACAGGACCGAGATGAAGGTCGATTTGCCTGCGCCATTCGGGCCCAGCAGGGCGGTCAGACGTCCCGGCCTTACTGTCAGCGAACAATTGTGAAGCAGTGACTTGCCCGAGGCTTGAACAGAAATATTTTCAGCGACGATCACGATTTGAATCCCTTGCGATGAAGAAGCAGCCAGAGAAAGAAGGGACTTCCGATCAGGCTGGTGACAAGCCCGATGGGCAGTTCAGCCGGCACGACAATGATGCGTGCGACGCAATCGGCAATAAGCAATATCGAAGCGCCCAGAAGTGCGGAGCCGGGCAATACGATGCGATGATCGGGTCCTGCGGCCATGCGCACCAGATGGGGAACGACAATGCCGACAAAGGCGATGATGCCTGTAACAGCCACTGAGGCGCTGACGGCGAGAGCCGCTGCGATCATCAGAATGCGTTTGAGCCTTTCAACGGAAACACCCAGATGCATAGCTTCACGTTCACCCAGCAAAATGGCGTTGAGAGAACGCGCGAGTGGCAGGATCATCAGGCAGGCAAGTATTACAAACGGTCCTGCCAGAAGAACACCCGACCAGCCGCCCTTGGCCAAGCTGCCCATTGTCCAGAATGTGATGTCGCGCAATTGCTGGTCATCGCTCATAAAAATGAGAATACCCATCAGCGCACCGGCTAATGCATTAATTGCGATGCCTGCAAGAAGAAGCATGGCCGTGGAGGAGACACCGCCACGGCGTGCAATGCGTTCGGTGGCAAAGGTTGCTGCCAATCCGCCGCCAAAGGCGGCGATTGGCAGAAGAAGCGGGTGCGATGCCATGGGAATCCACGCAACCAGAATGTGGCCCAGAACAATAACAGCAACGGCTGCCAGTGCAGCGCCTCCCGAAATGCCGATCAGGCCGGGGTCGGCCAGCGGATTGCGGAACAGTCCCTGGAGCGCTGCGCCGGACAGGCCAAGACCTGCGCCGACAATGATGGCAAGGACAGCGCGTGGAAAACGTAAGCCCCAGACAATGATGCTGTTCTGCGTGTCACCTTCCAGTCCGAAGAGGATGCGAAGGACTTCATCAATCGGGATCGGCATAGCGCCGATGCCTAATGCGGCAAGGAAAGACAGGCCAAGTAAAGTGGCAAGCCCGCCAAGAATGACGGGCTGCCTTACGACCCTGAGAGGGGGCAGGGCGGTTTGTGCTGCGTCCGTCATTTTGCTGCTGTCCATGGTCGTTCGGGCAGTGGTGTGAAACTGGTTCCGGGATGGAACTCTATTGCCAGATCACGCAAGGCATGGGCCGTCCGGGGGCCGAAGCCTAGCGTGTAAAGACCATCCACGATAATCAGCCGCTTGTTCTGTGCGGCACGCGTATGAGCAATTTCCGGAGCACTCATAACGGCATTCGCCCCGCCCAGAGCCTCGACTGTCTGGGTCATCATCATCAGGATATCCGGCTTCATGCCGATGGCGGCTTCTGGCGACAATGGTTTGTAGCCCTGTATGGCGCTGGCCGCATTGACACCGCCTGCCAGTTTGATCATCGCGTCGGCGGCTGTGCGTTCACCACCGGCCATGGGTGCACCGCGACCGGCAGAGAGCAGGAACAAGACACGGGAATGCGACGTTGATTTTGCGATTTCGGCTTTTACAGTTTCCAGATCTTTGGCAAATGTTGTTGCAAGCTCGTCAGCTTCCTTTTCGCGATCGAGCGCTTTGCCGATCTGGTGAAAATGCTCTATCGCGATTTCAGGGGAGTAGCCTTCTTTCAGTTGCACCACTTTCAATCCGGCTTGGGACACCTGCTCCAGAATTTCCGGCGGTCCTGCTTCCGGTCCCGCAATCAGAATGTCCGACTTGAGAGAAAGCAACCCTTCGGCGGCCAATGCACGCACGTAGCCGACATTGGGCAATGTGTGTGTGGCAGCCCATGGGTAGTAGCTGGTCTGATCAACAGCGACGATGTTTTTGCCCGCACCTAAGGCAAAGACGGTCTCTGTTACAGCTCCCCCGACGGAGAGTATCCGTTCGGGGGGCTCCGCATGCGCATTGATGGCCGTCAGTGAAACGGAGAGCGCCATAGCTATCGCAGTTATAAAACGCATCAGGCGGCTTCCTTGGCACAGAGGTCTTCGACGATTTCGCGCCATGCCATATCTTCCGGTTGACCCGGCTTGCGCTTGCCAAAGAGAGTGGCAATTGTCTCGCCATCGGCATCGAACAGTTCGAGCGATGTGACCACGCCGTCATCGGTCGGCTTTCGCACCACATAGGCATTGGCAATGTGGTCTTCGCGCAAATGCAGGTTGAAGGCTTCATCCATTACATTGAACCAGGGTCCCATTGGCTTGAGGTTTGAGACAGGGCCAGTATGGATCTGGATCATGCCGTGATTGCCGACAAAGACCATGATCGGTGTGTTCTGGTCGGCGGCTGACATGAGTACGCGACGAAGTGATTGTGCCGGCACTGGCGTAGCACGCTCTTGGCCAGCAAGACGAAGAGCCTGAACACGGGCCAGCTTGTATTTTCCAAGCAAGCCATGGAACTGGTGTGTGTCGGTCAGCGCATCCCATGAATTGTGGAAAGCTCCTACATTGATCTCACTATCGGGCAGGGGGAGCGCTTTGGGAGATGCGGCAATAATGTCGAGTGGCGTATTATCTATGATTGTGAAGTCGGAGATCAGTTTATCGAAAGCGGCAAGGTCGGTTGTGTCTGTTGCGTAGATTTTGTGAACTGCCATGCCGCTTGCATCAAAAAACTGCAATGAGCGCCGATCTCTTTCAACTACAGCAAAACCGAAGCGCCAATGGCTGAAGAAAATACGCAGGTCGATATCGTCACTGACGATCAGGCCGACATGGGCACCGCCTTCGAGTTTGCCATAAATACCTTTGCGCTCATGAACGCAGGATTCATTGCGCGTCAGTGCCATGACGCGACCGACCTTGCTAACAGCCGAGATAATGGCGGGCCAATCTGCGGTCAGGCGTGTTGTCACAGCTCCTTCCTTGCCAAGCGATACAAGTTCCGCTTCGCTGATCTCCAGCTTGTGTGCGAGGTCGCGGGCACGCATTTTAGGCTCTTTGGCGATGAGGTCGCGATGTCTGGCGATGAGGTCTGCTTGCGTGTTGGTCATGAATATTTCCTTGCTGATAGTCAGTGAAGTGAAAAACGCACCGGGATTTTGACCCATGCGATAACAGCTCTGCCGCCACGACGTTCGGGTTCGAATTCCCAGCGTCTGGCGGCAGCCAATGCGGCATTGTCGAGTAGGACGTGGCCCGAACTTCGCCAGACCAGTATCTCTTCGGCATTGCCGTCTGGATTGAGGCGTATGTGAAGAAGGGCTTCTCCTTGCTGGTTCAGTTCCCTTGCCCGCTTGGGGTATCGAGGTGGTGTGGGGGGCGTCCGGTATCGAGCTTCATTGATTTCTGTGAGGTCTATTTTGTTCGGCTGCCCTGCGGATGCGCGAGGCGCGGCGAGCGACCCTGTTTTTTCTGCCTGGACCGGATGAGCGGCAGCCTGTTTTGTGCTGGCCTGTCTGGATTGGTCATCTTGTGCAGGGGAGAGGGGGGTGGAGGCTGCTGAAGCAGGAATAGGTGATTTAGTAGCAACCGGTATCGGCGTATGCGTCACAATGGGTTTTGCTGGCGGCGTTGATACTTTTTGTTCGATGTCCGGAGCTGATTTTTCTGTGATCGGTTCTTTGGTCTGACGTGGTGCAGTTGTTGATCGTGCAGTAACAGGAGCATCAAGATCGACAAGGGTGATGCTGAATGTATCAGGTGAAGGAGCGGTGTTGATGCCGTGAGGGCTGATCGCTGTTGCCAGATAAGCTGCCAGTGCGACATGGGCGGAAAAAGATGCCGCCATCGAGAGAGACAGGCGCTTGGAGGCAAAGAACCGGATCGAGGAACAATCAACCAGTTCTTTGTCGTCTGCATTTTCGATGGCGGCGAGGGTCATGAGAGGCCCTTAGAAACGGATAGTTGTATTGACACCAAAATTACGGCCGGGCTGAGAGTAGCGATCAAGCACGGTCGAGTTTGCGGCAACGCCCCGCACGTCTGTCGAGAGGTAGTATTTCTCGTCCGTTAGATTGAAGACGCCTGCATTGACGGTGAATGTCGGCAGGATTTCGAAATAAGCGGTGAGATCGAAGACTGTATAGTTGGGTGCCGAGAAGTTGGTTGCTGTTGAGTTGCGGCTATGGGTCCATGCATGTGTCATGGTCAGCTCGCTGCCCCAGCGTTCGGTCTGGTAGCGAATACCGCTGACAAGTTTGACCGGATCCACACTGTCAATCGCTTGATGCGTACCTTCGTCCTCGCCATAGGCATAAGCGATGCTGCCTAGGAGCGACCATTCAGGCGTGAAGCGATATTCACCGCGGGCCTCTGCACCGTAGATCACAACATTGGAGATGTTCTGATACTGGAAGGCCATCAAGCCACCGGGAAGCGTTCCGGCGGGTAGTGTTACGGTGTCGATAAAGTCTTCGTATTTATTGTAGAAGATTGATGTGCTGAAGCTGCTGCCACCAGAGAATCTTCCACGCAGACCGGCTTCGACGCCGTCGCTTGATTCAGGTCTCAGGTCCGGGTTGGGAAGAATGCCGTAGAAATGGGCAAAGTTGGTGAAGGTTTGATTTGCACTGTCATAGGGTGGTAGCCGGAAGCCGTGCGAGTATTGGGCGAAACCGGTATATTCGTTCGTAAACTTGTAGGTCGTGGCCAGCTTGGGCGAGATGTGCCATTCCGACAATTCACTGACCGGTGCGCCGCCAGAGTTCAGGAACATTTGATCGACTTGCGGTGACATTTCGAAATAGTCGATGCGCGCGCCGGGCGTCACTGTCCAGCTACCCAAGCTGATTTTGTCTTGAGCGTAGAGTCCGATCTTGGTCAGGCTGTTGTCTGGGAAGGTTTTATTCGGATAGGTTTCGCCGCCAACCACAGTGGTTGTACCGGTCATGGAAGGATAGTTGGATTCGGTGCGAGTGCGTGGGCGCTCTGTTTCTGAATACTCTCCGCTTATGCCATAAGTCAGTTCATTCAGTGTATTGCCGATATTGAACGCGCTATCGAACTGAGCTTCCGCGCCAAAGATGTCTTGTGTGTAACCGAAGTCGCTGATGCGAATTCTTGTGCCTGCTGAGCGTATCTGTTCGGAGTGCTCGTTGCGGTCAAGCTGTGTGTAGAATGCTTTGAGTTGGAGCTTGTCGATAAAGCCCATTTTGGCATCATGCGTATAGTCGAGTGCAATCCGTTTGCGCTCGGTTTCGTCTGTGCCAGTGGATGAGGTGACGGTTGTGGCTGGCGCGACGCTGAGGTCGGTCAGCACGTTTACGTTCAGGTTCTTTTTGTAATATTCGCCGGTCAGTTTAAGCGTGTCTGCGTCGGTGGCATTGTAGATCAGTTTGCCGAGAAAGCTGGTCGTGTCATAATCCATAGGATTGTTTTTGACGGCGTTGCCGGACGAGACAGATCCCTTTGTTTCAATTTCGCTACCGTCGCGACGTGTGACAAGTCCGAGAATTTCGAACTTTCCAGCGCGTGCGGCACCTGTCAGTGATTCCAAGTAGCTGTCATCGGCGCTGGAATAACCAAGCTTGAGTGAGCCGTACCAGTCCTTGCCGACCATATCGAGATAATCGGATGGGTCCTTGGACACATAGGAAACGATGCCGCCAACCGCATCACTGCCATAGAGCACGGAAGCGGGGCCGCGAATGATTTCGATCTGCTTGAGGGAGTCGATGTCCACAACATCGCGCGAATATCCGCCGGGGGTGTTGAAGTTAGACCCTGGAAAATCAGGCACTGATTGACCGTCGAGCAGGATCAGGACGCGGTTGTTTTCGATGCCGCGAATGGAGTAGCCGGCTGCGCCACCGCGCGTCGGCTGATTTGCAATGGAAACACCAGGTTCATAGCGGATAGCATCGCGGATGGTGTTAGCGCTGTTACGCTCCAGTTGATCTGCATCGATGACCGAGACCGTGCCTGCAATGTCATTGATTGATTCAGGGCTGCGTGTTGCTGTGGTGGTGACGGCATCAAGCTGTGTCGCCTTAGCAGCAAGCTTTTTGGCATCTTCTGCTTTTGTTGTGTCATCGGCGGCATAAGCTGCCGAGATCGCCATAAGTGATGATGCTGCCAGAAGAGCGAGTGTGAATTTAGTCCGTGCCATGTCCCAGTCCTAAGAGATGCTGTTTTAAGAACGCATTCCTGGCTGGCTACCGATGAGTGTCAGAGACAAACGTGCGGATGGCTGGCTTGGTTGCTTTTGCGGTGTCGTGTTGGTTGTTGGTTATTTTATCAGGATCAGCTTGTCGTTTGCCGTGATGCGCAGTCGATATTGCTCAACCCCGTGTTCAATTATGACTTCCTTGCCTCGATCGAAGAGGTCTCGACTGGAAATCTTCGGAGGGATTCCAGATGCGACTTTGTTCTCATCGGCTGGAGGCGCCCCAGCGGGTTTCATTCTTCTGGTTGCCTTTGCGTTACTCGTTGTTAGTAATAAGAATGACTCTCAATAGCACAATGGTTTTGTGAACAGCAACGGGCTTTTGTGCTATTCCTCTAGAAAATCTGGCAAACGGCTTAATGAGCACGCAAGTTATTGAATTTGTTATGAATTATTTGTAGCTGTGAATTTTGTAAAGCTAGGCCAGCGGTCGCCGGCAAAATTTGAGCAGGCTGCCGGACCCCTGTCATGAACACATTTGGCGATCACATGAAAATTCTGGGTGCTGTTTTGGCAGGGGGGCAGTCCCGACGTTTTGGGCAAGACAAAGCAATTGTTGTGATTGATGGCATCGCGATGTTCGATCACGTCATGGCAGCCTTGTCGGAGCAGGTTGATCAGGTCGTTGTTTGCGGCAGGGATTGGAATGGTCTTGTTCGCGTCGAGGATCGTCCTGCGGCAGGCATTGGGCCACTTGGCGGATTGAACGGGGCTCTTGCTTATGCGCGGGCACATGGTTTTGATGCTGTTGTGACGCTCCCTGTTGATGTGCTGCCGGTTCCGAAAAATCTGGTTGAGCTGTTGCAAGGCGCGGGACCATCAGTGTTTGAAGAACAGCACCTGATCGGTTTCTGGCCGGTGGAATGTAGCGAGATGCTGGATGGCTATCTGGCGATATCACATGGTGGAGCATTTCGCGGATGGCTTGATCACGCAAATGTCAGGAAGCTGCCTGAACCGCATCAGCTTCATAATGTCAACTCGCCTGACGACCTTGCTGCCTATATCGAGAAATAGAAGCGGTTGTTCTGGTGAGGCAACCGGTGCCGGACGGCTAGGTCCGAAACTCGGCACCGGCTGATGGTGATGCTTTGCGAGAGTGCATCACAATGAATAGTTGATCTCGATCCAGAGTTTTTTGGTATCGACCGAGAATGTGTCGGCAGTGTAGTCAGCGTATTTGGTAATGATTGTTATATCCTGACGGGGTTTTGCAACAATCTGCGCGTCCCATTCATGTCCGTAATCGAGCGAGCCTAAATCGCTGTCGAATTGGTGGAAGGCTCCCAGAAGTTTTACGGGCCCCAGAATACCGACTTTTCCAAGTGCATAGCTTGCGCCGACATTCAGATCGCGGATGCCGCTTGCAGGGGTGGTCAGGAATTTGTCAGCCCAGCCCTGAAATTTGTGTAGTGTTGCCAAAGGTGTTTGGAAACTGGTGGATGCAGCACCTGTGTCCGCACCCAGAATTTCATAGGCCGCAGTCAGACCGAGTTTCTTGTAGGTGAGGGTGGTGTCAACCAGCCAATAGTCTGCATCATATGAATTCGGATTGTTCTTCCAGTCGGACTGTCTTGCATAGCTCGTTGCGAAAATCAGATTTGTATCCTCAGCTAGGTCAAATTTTCCTGAAGCGCACAAACCGTAGGTCTGACTTGAGAACTGTCGCCGACCGGTTTCGTCCTGATCGATAAGGAAGGCGAAGGCTTCGAGATTGATCGGGTCAATAGAAGTTCCCAATGTCGCGAAAAGACTGTTGCCGGAAATTGATCTTATATTGCTGTCGCGACCAAATATGGTGCGGTCGGACCAGCTATATGTAATGTCGGCAGATACCGGGCCTAAAATGGTACTTTCTACGCGGATGGCATCGAATGTCTGTTCGTTCTGACGCCAGCCGACACTTCCGACAAAGCGTTGATTGCCCAGATTGATGCGCTGGCGCCCTGCGGTGATGGTGGTCTTGTCAATGCCGCTATATTGAACTTGCAATCGGTTGATCTCGGCATTCTCAGGGTCAGCAATCACTGGATAGGCAGCATTGCCGTTGACTGTGCTGTTATAGTTTTCGTGCAGTGCCCATGTGCCCTCACCCTCGACCAGAGCCGTAAAATCACCTTTCTCGACTTCCAGTCCTGCACGTAGACGCGTTGTCAGCGCGTCGGCTTTTTTGGCTGTTCCGGCCTGATCCACGTTCTCGTAGCGCAGGCGGAAGTCAGTTATTGGCGTCCATTTAACATCATCGGCCTTTACAGGCATTGCGCATAACAAGGCGGAAAGCGCGAGGATGCTTGTGGCGGTGGCCATTGATACTTTTGTTTCTAGAGTGCTGCCCATACGGTTTGCCATGCTTGGGCGGGTGGTTTTTCTACGATTCATAGGAAGCCCCCAGTAAGGTTTGTTGAAAGGAATTTGACGCAGCAAGAGCTATTTATCCGTATGCAAATCAATGCATTGGACGCAAAAAAGCCGCCTCGAATGCGGTTGTAAGAACCGGTTCGGGCGGCAACATTGCCGGATGACAAATGCTTCCCCGCCAGTGGGGAAGATTGCCTATGCGTTCAGACGTCGTTATCTGAATGTCATGAAGCTGTCATTGATTTCAGAAGCACTCAAGCTGAATTTTGCATTGCAGCAAATTTTTTTAAGACTGTGTCTGCGCTGCAAGATATTGCATGGGCTGGTCGGGGTCGAATTTATGGCCGTCAAAAAAACTGTCCGGCCCCAGAATTAAACGTCCGCTGACGGTGCTCGCGCCAGTCGGATGCTGAATGGCGCCTTCGACTTTCGCGCTGGCGCCGGGCAGTACGGCATTGGTGCCGGTCATGGCTGATCGGTAAATGTCTGGGCGGAAAACATCAGCAGCAGCAGTGAAGCCTTTTATGGTGCCGGGTGCGTGTCCCCAGCGAACCATTTGGGAGTAAAGCCACATGGCCTGACTGCGCCACGGGAAATTCGATGCCTCCTGATGTAGCAGAAGAAAATCCTTGGTCAGTTTCTCAGGCTCTCCGCGCACGAGGACCATGTGATTGGTCAGGGCTCGTAAAATAAGGTCAGCAGGTTGTCCTATATATTCGGGGCGCGAGAGTATTGATGCACATTCGACGACATTCGCCGGAGACGAGATAAATTGTCCAGCTTCGTGCAGGCTGCGCAGTAATGTCTCGACCTCGGTGCGCCGTTCATCGAGCAGGGTTTTGCGGAAGGCGAGTATCTTTTCAACGCCGCGGCTCCAAATCTGATTTGTCGTGGTGATGATCTGCCCGACACCACGCTCTACCGCAACACTGCTCCATGGTTCACCGACACAGGACCCATCTACCTCGCCGTTCATCAATGCGTCGGCAACATAGGGTGGTGGCACCACAATAATCTCGACATCAGTTTCGGGATCGCACCCGCTTGCGGCAAGCCAGTAGCGAAGAATGTAATTGTGGCTTGAGTGGCGATGGACAACTGCGAGGCGAAGTTTTTGTCCATTGGCCGCTGTCTCTTTGGCTAATGCCGCAAATTTCAGGCCGGTGGATTTTACATCGGGAATGGTTTTTCCATCCAGACCAAGCTGGGCGGCAATCTTGAGGCTTACTGTGATTGCGTTGCCGTTCAAACCCAGCATGAAGGGGGCAGCCAGCGGCGTGGTGATCTGATCCAGACCTATGGATGTCGCTATGGCAAGCGGGGCCAGCAAATGGGCGGCATCCGTATGGCCATATATCAGCCGGTCGCGCACGGTCGCCCAACTCGGATCTTTGACCATTTCAATCGAGATGCCGTGTCTGGCTGCGATGCCGGATTCATGGGCGATAATGGGCAAGACTGCATCGACGAGAGGCAGGAAACCGATCTTGAAATGCGTCACATCTGATCTCCCAAAAGCGCCTCGACTGAAATCAGAGACTCGGCAATATCGACAATCCGTCGTCCGCTATCCATGGCTTGTTTGCGGAGCAGCGCATAGGCAGTGGCTTCGTCGATTTTCCGACGTTTCATCAGCAATTTTTTTGCTTTGTCCACGGTCTTGCGTTCGGCAAGTTCGGATCTGGCTTCTGCCAGTTCACCTTGAAGGCGGGCGAAGGCATGAAAGCGGCGAATGGCCAGTTCCAGAATAGGTTTGATCCGCTCTTTGCGCATACCGTCAACGACATAGGCAGAAATTCCTGCGTCAACGGCTTCCGAGATCGTACGATCGTCGGTCTGGTCAACGAACATTGCGATAGGACGGGAAAGGGCGCGCGAAAGCGTGAAGCTTTCTTCCAGCATGTCGCGCCGCGGATTCTCGAGATTGATCAAGATTACATCAGGCGCAAGTTCATTCAGCTGTGCAACAAGACCCAGCCGTTGGGTCAACAGGTGAACGTCTGTAAGGCCGGCTTCCCGCAGACCTTCCGCGATCACCTCCGCGCGGGCGGCGCTCTCGTCGACGACTGCGATTTTCAGCTCGGCCTCCTGATACTTTACAGCCCGAAACTATCGTCAATTTCTGGTGTGTCAATTTTCGTTTGCATCTGCGAATGGAGATTGCTCGGCAGGGATGAATTGAGGGCCAGTGCGTCCGCGGGGTATGCGGTTGTTCGAGGCGCTATTGCATAAATTTCTGCCGGTACGCCTAGAAATTGTGCAAAGCAGCAGGAAGCAAGGCGGGACTGCCAGTATGAGGTCAGGCACAAAGTGGCGGCTCCCTGTCATTTTGTGCGATGCGATAGGTTTGGCACGAAACCTGCTCTATCACCGACAGGCCCGCGAAGGGTTTTACATAAGCGCGTTCAACGAAGAATGCTGCTCACGTTGGCAAAGTCGCCGAACTGAATTGCGTCCCTTTGGGGAGGCAGTCTCAGTTGGCGGCTTTTTTGTTTTTAAGCGCGTTTCTGAACGCGAGAGCGGAGTGATCGATGAGCGAAAAGACAGGCCGGAAAATTTCGGACGTTCTTTTAAAACGCCGCAGCATTTTGCTGGGAGCGGCAGCATTGCTGTTTGGATTGTCAGTTGGTGGCCTGTTTGGTGGCAGTTCAGCCATGGCAGAGCCGTTGCAGCTTGAGAAAGAGCAATTGAAGCTAGGCTTCATCAAGCTCACCGATATGGCCCCATTGGCCATTGCCTATGAGAAGGGCTTTTTTGAAGACGAGGGGCTTTACGTCACTCTTGAAGCTCAGGCTAATTGGAAAGTTCTGCTTGATCGTGTGATTACGGGTCAGCTTGACGGCGCGCATATGCTTGCCGGGCAGCCATTGGCTGCCACAATCGGGTTTGGAACGAAGGCTCACATCGTTACGCCTTTCTCCATGGACTTGAACGGGAACGGAATTACCGTTTCGAATGCAGTCTGGGAGGGAATGAAACCGCAGCTTGCTATGCAGGCAGATGGAAATCCCGTGCATCCGATCTCTGCCAGCGCTCTCAAGCCGGTTTTGGCGAGTTACAGAGCAGAAGGCCGTTCTTTCAATATGGGGATGGTTTTTCCGGTCTCCACGCATAATTACTATCTGCGCTATTGGCTTGCAGCGGGTGGACTAAATCCTGGTCTTTATTCAACTAGCGACACCTCGGGCCAAATCGGTGCGGATGTTCTGCTATCTGTGACGCCGCCACCGCAAATGCCAGCCACGCTCGAAGCAGGTACTATCGATGGCTATTGCGTCGGAGAGCCTTGGAACCAAGCAGCGGTGTTCAAAGGTATCGGTGTTCCGGTTATTACCGACACAGAAATCTGGAAGAATAATCCGGAGAAAGTTTTCGGCATTACAGCGGAGTTTGCCGAACAAAATCCCAATACCACAATTGCTCTGACGAAAGCTTTGATCCGTGCAGCGCAATGGCTGGACGCGGATAATGGCGCCAATCGTGCTGAAGCCGTTCGTATTCTCGCCAAGCCGAATTATGTAGGCGCTGACGCGGCTGTCATCGCCAGTTCCATGACGGGAACATTTGAGTATGAGAAAGGCGACAAGCGGAAGACGCCCGATTTCAATGTCTTTTTTCGATACAACGCGACATATCCCTTTTATTCGGATGCTGTCTGGTTCCTGACGCAGATGCGTCGTTGGGGGCAGATCGGTGAGGCACGTTCTGACGACTGGTATTTTGAGACGGCAAAGTCTGTTTATCGTCCGGATATTTATCTCAAGGCTGCGAAAGTGTTGGTCGAGGAAGGGCATGTCAGAAGCGAGGACTTCCCCTGGAATACAGATGGCTACAAAGCGCCGACTTCCGAATTTATTGATGGCATCGCCTATGACGGTCGCAAGCCAAATGCCTATATCGACAGCTTTCCGCTGGGTTTGAAAGCCAAGGAACAAGTGGTCGGAACTCAGGTGGTGGCGAAATGATCGACCTGTCCGCTTTTTCCCGTACTCACAAGGAAGTCTCCTATGTCAATGCTCTCTGAAATAGGTGCGCATGCAAGTGCTCGTCGCGAGCAGCTATACAACCTGCTGAACAAATCAACGCGCTGGCTCGATGTGCTGGGATTTGGCTGGATTGTTCCGATCCTTCGGATCATGGTGGGCGACAGTCCCCGCGAGCAGCTTCAGGATTTGCGTGAGAAAATTCTGGTGCCTGTTCTGGGGATCGTGATCTTCCTTCTGGCATGGTCGTTTCTTGCGCCCCAGGTGAATACTTCGCTTGGTGCAATTCCGACACCCGTGAAGGTGTGGGAGCAAGCCGAAGGCTTGATGGATGATTATCGTGCTGCCCGGCGACGGGAAGAAGCTTTCTATGCACGTCAGAATGAGCGCAATGCAGCGTTCATTGCACAGGGAGAGCCGGATCGTGTTCGTCATTTTGAATATACCGGCCAGCCGACTTATCTCGATCAGATCCTGACATCGCTGCGGACAGTCGGCCTTGGATTTCTCATTGCCACATTGATCGCTGTGCCTCTGGGTATTGCCTCCGGGCTGAGCCGCACTGTTCACGGGGCGCTTAATCCATTGATCCAGTTATTCAAGCCTGTCTCCCCTTTGGCGTGGCTTCCAATAGTGACAATGGTTATCTCTGCCGTTTATGTGGATGCATCCGAGGCATTGCCTAAGTCTCTCGTCATATCTGCTGTCACAGTTACGTTATGCTCGTTATGGCCCACGCTGATCAATACTGCGATGGGTGTTGCATCCATTGATAAGGATCTGATGAATGTCGGTAAGGTCCTTCAACTCTCGACCTTCACGACCATTCGCAAGCTCGTACTTCCCTCGGCAATGCCACTCATTTTCACGGGTCTTCGTCTTTCGCTGAGTGTCGGCTGGATGGTGCTTATCGCCGCGGAAATGCTGGCGCAAAATCCTGGTCTTGGAAAATTCGTCTGGGATGAATTCCAGAACGGATCTTCCAATTCTCTAGCCCGTATCATGGTTGCGGTTCTGACGATCGGCATAATCGGGTTTGCTCTCGATCGTGTTATGTATGCGCTGCAATCGGCCTTCACCTTTCAAGCCAATCGATAGGAGGGGGTCTTGAGTATTCTTGAGATAAACGGTCTTTCCAAATCCTATGGTAGCGGCACGACGCGTAGTGATGTGCTGAGCAATATCAATCTTTCTGTCGAAGAAGGTGAGTTCATTGCCATAGTCGGGTTTTCCGGATCGGGTAAGACGACGCTGATTTCGGCACTGGCGGGATTGATTGAACCTGATAGCGGAGAAATCCGTTTCAAAGGCAATGCTATTACGGGGCCGGGGCCGGAACGTGGTGTGGTTTTCCAGTCCTATTCGCTGATGCCATGGCTTTCGGTGCGTGGAAATATTGCGCTTGCAGTCGATAGTGTTTTCCGCGAACTCCCGGCAACGAAACGCAATGCCATAATCTCTCGCTATATCGAGATGGTGGGGCTGACACATGCGGCAGATCGCAAGCCTGGTGAACTGTCGGGCGGCATGCGCCAGAGGGTTGCTGTGGCGCGCGCTTGCTATGCAACCTGAAATTCTTCTTCTTGATGAGCCTCTTTCCGCCCTGGATGCATTGACGCGCGCAAAGCTACAGGACGAGTTTGCCGAAATTTCACGGCAGGAGAAACGAACCATCATCCTCATAACGAATGATGTGGATGAAGCTATTCTGCTTGCAGACCGTATCATTCCACTTCGTCCGGGTCCATGCGCCAGTCTTGGGCAAGCGTTTGAAGTCAACTTGCCGCGCCCGCGTGAACGTGGCGCGATGAATCATGATGCCGAATATATCCGCCTGCGTGCCGCTATCACAAAATATCTGATGGATATGGGCGCAGACCGGATGGGGAGTGCGTCGGATGCCTTGTCCTTGCCGGATGTGTCTCCGGTGCGCCTGACAGACAAAAAGCACAAACTGCCGCAAGCCTATGAAGACGCGTCTCACTCGCCTATTTCCAAGGGCTATGTGGAGTTTTCAGGCGTTACCAAAATTTATCCCACGCCTAAAGGGCCGTTGACTGTCGTGGATGGGTTTGACCTCAAAATGAAGCGTGGTGAATTTATCTCGCTGATAGGTCACTCTGGTTGCGGAAAATCTACAGTCCTTTCGATGGTGGCGGGGCTGAATGATATTACATCCGGCGGCATTATTCTGGATGGCAGCGAAGTTGTCGGAGCAGGGCCAGATCGGGCTGTGGTTTTTCAGGCGCCTTCGCTTATGCCTTGGTTGACAGCGCGCGAGAATGTTGCGCTCGGGGTTGACCGTGTTTATCCGAATGCTGCGCCGTCGGAACGCAAAGATATCGTTGAATATTATCTGCATCGGGTGGGGCTTGGTGATGCCATGCACAAACGCGCTGCTGATCTTTCAAATGGTATGCGGCAGCGGGTCGGGATTGCTCGTGCCTTCTCCCTCTCGCCCAAACTTCTTTTGCTGGACGAGCCATTTGGCATGCTCGATTCCCTCACGCGATGGGAGTTGCAGGATGTTCTTATGGATGTCTGGGCAAGAACGGAAGTTACCGCGATTTGCGTTACGCATGATGTGGATGAGGCGATCCTTCTTGCAGACCGTGTTGTGATGATGAGCAATGGTCCAAACGCCAGGATCGGCAACATCATGGACGTGGATCTGCCTCGGCCCCGGTCCAGAAAAAGCCTGCTCGCACATCCCGACTATTACGCATATCGCGAAGAGCTTCTTGATTTTCTTGAAGCTTATGAAGGTGGTGCAAACCCTTCCGCCGACGTGCTGGAAGCGATAACGCAGAAGCGCGCGGCTCGAACAGCTGGCAGCTTGCACAGTGAAATTGAAGCGGCGGAGTAACTTAAATGGCTGAGAAACTCGTTGTAGTCGGAAATGGCATGGCTCCGGGCCGTATGCTGGAGCGGCTGCTTGATGCGGCACCGGACCGTTACGAAATCACAATCTTCAACGCTGAATCGCGGGTCAATTACGACCGCATTCTCCTGTCGCCGGTTCTGTCGGGGGAGAAGGCCTTTGAGGAGATCATTATCCACGGGGACGGTTGGTACATTGATCGTGGCATCATGCTCTATAAAAGCCACAAGGTCGTATCGATTGATCGTGAGAAGCGATTGGTTACATCGGAGCATGGTGAAGTCGCTCAATATGACAAGCTGGTGATTGCAACGGGGTCAATGCCGATCATCATTCCGGTGCCAGGCCATAAGCTGGCAGGGGTTCTGACCTATCGAGACCTTGATGATGTGCAGGCCATGATCCTTGCCGCAAAGGGGCGCGGAAACGCTGTTGTCATTGGTGGTGGCTTGTTGGGTCTGGAGGCAGCAGCCGGCTTGCAGATGCAAGGCATGACGGTGACGGTTCTTCATCTGATGCCCACATTGATGGAGCGTCAACTTGATAGCTCTGCGGGCTACCTGCTGAAAAAGGCGCTGGAGGATAGGGGCATCCGTGTGATGACGGGTGCCAATACAAAAGAAATTGTCGGTAGCAGCAAGGTGGAGGCTGTCCGCCTTGAGGATGGAACAGAAATTCCAGCCGATCTCGTGGTGATGGCAGTCGGTATCCGTCCAAATGCGGAACTGGCAAAGGAAGCCGGATTGGAGACAAATCGCGGAATTGTCGTCAATGCGCAAATGCAGACAAGTGATGAACGCATCTATTCGCTTGGTGAATGTGCAGAAGTAAACGGGACATGTTTCGGGTTGGTCGCGCCGCTGTATCAGATGGCCGGTGTCGCCGCAGCGCATCTGAGCGGCGATACAGGGCAGGTATTCACGCCTTCACAGACAGCCACTCGCCTCAAGGTTACGGGTATTGACCTTTACTCGGTTGGTGATTTTGCCGAGGGGGATGATCGCGAAGAAATTGTACTTCGCGATGCGTCAGCGGGAATTTATAAGCGCGTCATTTTGAAAGATGACCGTGTGATTGGCGCTGTGCTGTATGGCGAGGCATCTGATGGTCCCTGGTTCTTCGATTTGATGAAGAACGGAACGAATATTTCCGACATGCGTGACAGCCTGATTTTCGGTCAGGCCTATCAGGGCGGTGCAGCTCTGGACCCTATGGCGGCCGTTGCAGCCTTGCCGGATGAGGCAGAGATCTGTGGTTGTAACGGCATTTGCAAGGGACAGATCGTTTCGACCATCTCGACGGGTGGCATTACATCGCTTGATGAGGTGCGTGCACAAACCAAGGCATCAGCTTCGTGCGGTAGCTGCACGGGGCTTGTGGAACAATTGCTGACCTTGTCACTCGGAGATGCTTATAACCCCTCGGCAGTGCAGGCAATGTGTGGGTGCACCGATCTGGGGCATGATGATGTCCGTCGTCTGATTAAAGCGAAAGAGTTGAAAACCATTCCGGCAGTTATGCAGGAGTTGAACTGGAAGTCATCTGGTGGTTGCGCAAAATGTCGCCCTGCATTGAACTATTATCTCGTATGCGATTGGCCTGGTGAATATGCCGACGATTATCAGTCACGATTTATCAATGAGCGCGTTCACGCAAATATTCAAAAGGATGGGACTTATTCGATCGTTCCGCGCATGTGGGGTGGCGTCACGAGCGCAAAAGAATTGAGAGCGATTGCCGATGTCGTGGACAAGTTCAAAATTCCGACCGTGAAAGTTACCGGTGGCCAACGTATTGATATGCTGGGCATCGCCAAAGATGATCTTCCAGCTGTCTGGTCCGACCTCGGCAAGGCCGGTTTTGTTTCCGGGCATGCATATGCCAAGGGCTTGCGTACCGTAAAGACTTGTGTCGGAACCGATTGGTGCCGGTTCGGTACGCAGGATTCTACTGGGTTCGGCATTCGCATTGAAAAATTCATGTGGGGATCGTGGACGCCTGCCAAAGTGAAAATGGCGGTGTCTGGATGTCCTCGTAATTGTTCCGAAGCGACATGCAAGGATGTCGGCGTTGTCTGTGTTGATTCTGGTTTCGACATTCATTTTGCCGGCGCGGCAGGTCTCGACATAAAGGGAACTGAGGTGCTTGGCCATGTCGATACGGAAGATGAAGCGCTCGAGCATATTGTGGCGCTAGTCCAGATGTATCGCGAGCAAGCCCGTTATCTTGAGCGCATTTACAAATGGGCAAAGCGCGTAGGGTATGAAGAAATTCGCCGCCAGATCATGGATGATCATGAGAAGCGTCGCGCCTATTTCGCCCGCTTTGTTTACTCTCAAAAATTTGCTCAAGTCGATCCGTGGTCGGAACGTGTTTCCGGCAAGGATAAGCATGAGTTCAATCCTATGGCGACCATCGCTCTGGAAGCAGCGGAATGAATATAATGATAAAAGATTGGATAAGTGTCGGAAGATTGTCGGACATTCCGCGACGTGGTGCCCGTCGCGTTGTAGCAGGTGTGACGTCGATTGCCATCTTCCGGACAGATGATGATCGTGTCTTTGCTTTGGAGGACAAATGTCCGCACAAGAATGGACCGCTTAGTCAGGGCATTGTGCATGGGGATTGTGTGACCTGCCCCTTACATAATTGGGTCATTGCGCTTGATACCGGTGAGGCATGTGGCGCGGATGAGGGGAAGGTTGCTTCATTTCCGGTTCGGGTGGATGACTTGGAGATTTTTATTTCTGTTCCTCTGTTCGACGCGGTTAAAGGGCACTGAACAATGCTCGCAAGTGATGCAGAGTCCGTTAGAACAACCTGCCCGTATTGCGGTGTCGGTTGCGGTGTTATTGCGTCGATGAATGGTAAGGGTGAGGTCAGTGTGACAGGAGACCCTGATCATCCCGCAAACTTTGGACGACTTTGCTCCAAAGGTTCGGCACTTGCTGAAACGGTGGGTCTTGAAGGTCGCTTGCTTTATCCGGAAGTTCATGGCGAGCGTGCGTCATGGGATGATGCGCTTGATCTGATAGCAGGGACATTCAAATCGACTATTGAGGAATTTGGTCCCGATTCTGTTGCTTTCTATGTTTCCGGTCAGATGCTGACGGAAGACTATTACGTTGCCAACAAGCTGATGAAAGGCTTCATTGGATCTGCCAACATTGATACAAATTCCCGTCTTTGTATGGCTTCCAGTGTTGCCGGTCACCGTCGTGCATTTGGTGCTGATGTTGTGCCCGGAAATTATGAGGACCTTGAGCAAGCCGATTTGATTGTTCTGACAGGGTCTAATCTGGCGTGGTGTCATCCGGTTCTTTTTCAGCGTATTGCTGCTGCGAAGGTTGCGCGTCCTGAAATGAAAATAGTCTTGATTGATCCGCGCCGGACAATGACAGCGGAGATAGCGGACTTGCATTTGCCGATCAGGAGTGATGGCGATACGGCATTGTTCAATGGGTTGCTCGCTTATCTTGCCAATAATGCCTATGTCGATGCCGATTATGTGCTGGAGCATACAACCGGTTTTTCCGAGGCTTTATTGCTTGCACGTGATGTGACACAGGCAAAGCTTTGCGAGAAAACCGGATTGTCGGATGAGCATATCCGGCAATTCTATCGTCTCTTTGCCGAAACGCAGCGTGTGGTCACAGTTTACAGTCAAGGCGTCAACCAATCTGAATCCGGAACGGACAAAGTCAACGCGATCATCAATTGTCACCTTGCCACCGGTCGTATTGGGCTTCCCGGATGTGGGCCATTCTCGGTGACAGGACAGCCCAATGCGATGGGGGGGCGAGAGGTAGGTGGCCTCGCCAATATGCTTGCAGCACACATGGAGCTGGAAAAATCCAGTGATCGGGATCGGGTTCAACGGTTCTGGAAATCACCCGCAATAGCGAGCCGGGCAGGACTCAAGGCTGTGGATCTGTTCCAGGCTGTTGGCGATGGGCGAATTAAAGCATTGTGGGTGATGGCCACGAACCCTGTTGTTTCGATGCCCGATGCCGATGTCGTCAAAGCTGCATTGCAGTCATGTCCTTTTGTTGTGGTTTCGGACATTTCGGATAATACGGACACTGTGGCATTGGCGCATGTGAAACTACCTGCGACTGGCTGGGGAGAAAAAGACGGTACTGTTACAAATTCAGAGCGTCGTATCTCACGGCAACGGAAGTTTCTGCCAGAAATTGGTGACATGAAACCGGATTGGTGGATCGTGTCAGAAGTTGCCCGGCGCATGGGGTTTTCCAAACATTTTCCCTATCGAGGTCCAGATGAAATCTTTTCCGAATATGCGGGTCTGACAGGTTTCGAGAATGAGGGGCGTCGTAAGCTTGATATTGGTTGCTATGCCGGAATTTCACTCAATGATTATGATGCGCTGTCTCCCTTTCAGTGGCCAAAACGGAAGGGGACTAAGGTGGAGTCCGATAGATTGTATTCCGATGGTGTCTTTTCTACTTCGGATAGGAGGGCGCGGTTCGTTCCTGTTTCTGAAGCTGTTTTGGGTTCGGACGAAGATTCATTTGTGCTGAATACCGGGCGTATTCGTGATCAATGGCATACGATGACAAGGACAGGAAAAAGCAATCGGCTTTCCTCTCATCTGGCTGAACCATATGTCGAAATCAACCCCGTTGATGCTCTGTCTCTAGAGATAGCCGATGCTGACCTTGTTGAGATATGGAACGGACATGGTCGCGTTGTTGTTCGCGCGCTTATAACTTCTCGTCAAAAGTCAGGATATTTGTTTGTCCCGATGCATTGGACGAACGAGTTCTCCGGATCGGCGCGAATTGGTGTTCTTGTCGCGCCGAATGTTGATCCTGTTTCGGGGCAACCCGCTTTGAAGGCCTCGCGAGCTAAAGCCGGAAAGTTAATTGCAAGCCAGTATGGCTTTGCTGTTTGTCGCAGCAAGCCGGAGGCAAGCAGCGCAATATATTGGGCAAGAGCGGTTTGTGAAGGCGGGTGGCGTATTGAGTTGGCTTTTCAGGAAAAGGTGTCTGATCCGGAAGGCATGGCGCGAGATGTGATGGGAATTCCCAAGCATGCCGAGATGCTGACCTTTCTGGACAGTGATCGGGGTCTGATCAGGTTTGCCTTTTTTGATGGCTCAATGTTGCTCGGCGCCTTTTATCTCTCGTCATCATCGGTGGTGGTTTCTCGAACATGGGCTGTGGGGGAGCTGGCGAAGACATATGAAAATCTGAAAGATCGTTATTCGGTTATTGCCGGACGTGCAGGCGCAAACCAGCCAGACAAAGGCGCGTTGGTTTGTGCCTGCTTTTCTGTTGGGGTCAATGAGATTGCTGCGGCTGTAACGCAAGATAGATGCCGGGATGTTGACGCGATTGGCCGCCTGCTGAAAGCGGGGACAAATTGCGGATCGTGCCGTACTGAAATCAAAGGGATCATAGATGCGCATAGTGTCATCGCTGCTGAATAACACTGAAGTAGAGCGGAAGAAGATCGGGCAGGTTACCTTGGTGGGTGCAGGCACCGGAGATCCCGATCTGTTGACGATCAAGGCTCTTCGAGTCTTGCAGAATGCTGATGTCATTCTCTTTGATGATCTGGTTTCTGATGAAATCCTTCAACTAGCCCGTAAGAAAGCCAAGCGCATGTTGATGGGCAAGCGAGGCGGACAGCGTAGTTGTCGGCAGAGTGACATCAATAATACGATGATTGCCTTGGCTAAGGCAGGGCATCACGTCGTGCGTTTGAAATCCGGTGATCCGATGGTTTTTGGACGAGGTGGCGAGGAGCTTTCCGAACTCCGTGCAGCGGGTATTCTTGTATCCGTTGTACCCGGCATTACATCCGCGTTGGCGATGGCAGCGACACTTGGCGTATCGCTGACACATCGGGACCATGCGCAATCAGTTCGTTTCGTCACGGCACATAACCGGCAAGGTGTATTGCCGGAAGATCTGGATTGGCCTTCACTTGCGCATCCACGCACAACTACGATTTTCTATATGGGCGGGCGTTTGGCGAATGTCTTGTCGAGGAGATTGATCGTGGAGGGGGCTTCGGCTTCGACACCGGTGGCTATCGTATCAGCCCTGAGCCGTCAGAATGAAGCAAGGGTGATTTGCAATTTGCGTGATCTTGCGAGGGGCATTGTCGCGCTGGATATAAAGCAGCCTGTTCTGATCGGGGTTGGACAAGTATTCTCCAAAGTGAATACGGATGTGAGTTATCTTTTCGAACATGCCGGATGGCAGGTCGATAAGGTAACGAAAAAGCGGCTCGTGCAAGTCTCGTAAATTTGCGCTCAGGTCCTGTGGCCATTCTCTTTAAGGCCGGTTTGGATTTCAGCATGCTTGATGCGGTCAAGGGGATATTTCCACAAAGCGATTGCCGCTATTGAGAAAAACAGGGCAGGCAACAAGACGAAAGTCCATAGCAGACCTGATGTGGCGGCCGGGCTGTTTGATGGTGCCGCCGGATCAAATCCGATCCAACCTAGAATTGCGTAGCAGATAGAGACGGACAGAGCCGCGCCCACTTTGTTGGTTGTTGTCAGGAGCGCAAAGAACAATCCTGCCCGTTTCGTGCCTGTTTCCAACTCGTCCATATCGGCTAGGTCGGCCATCATGGCGCGCAAGATCATGGGACCGGCACCGAATGCAGAGCCGTAAAAGACGGTTGCCACCAAGAGACCCACGAAGTTTCCTTCCGAAGCGACGAAAGGAAATACGAGAAGCGATAAGCAGGCATAAACCATGGCACAGGCAAGGGCGGCATGTTTGCTGACGCGATATGCCAATGCCATCCAGATCGGCATCGAGGCAAGGCCTGCCAGGAAATAGGACAGGAGGATCAAGCTTGCATATTGTGCCTGATTGAAGACCCATGTTGCCAAGAAGATGTAGGTGGAACCCGCTACACCTATGGCAAAAGCAATGGATATGTCAGCGATCAGCACACGCCGTAATGGCTGGTTTTTAAGGATTGCGATGATTGCCTTGCCAATCGGAATGGAAGCAGGCACATGCGCGCGACGCTCCGGGACGACGGCGAGAATTATAACGGCTGTGATCGGTAAAAGGATCAGAAGGTACCAGCCCATGCTTGCAATTTTCGTATATGTGTCGCCGCCTGTTCGCTCAATGACCGCAGGCAATACAAGAACAGTGACCATGCCCACAATTGAGGCGATCTCACGCCAGCCATAGAGGCGGGAGCGTTCGTTATAGTCAGTTGTGAGTTCCGTGCCCCAGGATTGATGGGCGATGGTCAGAAATGTGTATCCGAGATAGAGAATGACCAGCCAGACGAGGAGATAGCTCCCGTCATGTGTGCCTGCACCGGGCATATAGATAAAGTAGGTGGCGAGCATCAGGATCGGGACGGAAAAGGCGATCCAATGTTTGTGCCGCCCCCAACGGGAGGGGAAGCGGTCAACGAATGTGCCCATGATCGGATCGGTCACGACATCCCAGAGACGGGCGAGGGTGAAAATCAACCCCACGGTTGCCAGACCCAAACCGACTTCTTTGGCAAAGAAGGGTGGTAGATAGACCGTGATCGGAAGGCCCAGTGCAGCTGTCGGGAGAGTTAACGATGAATATGCCGCGACGATACGGCCAGGCAGTTTCGTATCCGTCGAGTTCTCGGATGTATTATTTTCTGGATGCGTCTGTTGATTCACTGAATGGTTCGCCTTGCTTCCGGGAGGTCTTGATCTTTGCGGCTTTAAGGGACTTTTGACTGTTACATAGTGAATACAGTTCCAGAACCAATTGTAAAAGCAACATTCGGACTGAATTTTAAGAGGGGTCTCCAGTTATATGACGAATCGCTTGTGCCGCATATTGTTCGGTCTTGGATTGGTCGGGGCCTGAACTTTATTTTCTGCTGTGAATGAATGTTTTACTTGAAGGTCTGCTTTTCAGATGATCAGTTTCTGGGAAATCATCTAAGGGGTGTTTGAAATGAAAAATCTGACTGGATTTGTTTCGGTAGCAAAAATGGGGTTGTTGACGCTGGTGCTTTTGGGGGCGGGCACCCATGTGGCGCAGGCGCGCGATACAAAGCATTTGATGCCGGTTGATGCCGCGCTGGGATCAGCAGACGGCCAAAAGGCGCTGGACGGGTCCGTTGCTTTCTATTTCGGGAAGACGTCCCATCCTGCCGTGGCTCGTTCACTCGGCGTCTATTCAACGAATAAGAAGACAAACAGCTTTAACAAGTCGGATATAGAGGCGTGCAACTGGGTCTTTCTTTCGGCGATGATTTCTTTGCAGGACCGGGCCAAGAAAGAGGGCGGTGATGCTGTGATCAATATAAAGAGTTATTACAAGAAGAATGAGCAATCCCATGACGCTGAGTTCGAGTGTTACGCAGGTTCGTTTGTGACGGGTGTTGCTTTGCAAGGCGAAGTTGTGAAGCTGGCAAAGTAAGGGGTGCTGCAGTGTTGAGCGCAGTCTATGTAAAGTCTTGGGCTGCGGTCATGCTGGATCAAGCAAGCGGGGAGTTGCAGGAATTTGGATGTTTTGAGAACAAAGGCATAATTCCTGCGGGGACAAGTAGGCGTCTTGGCGCATTTGGAAAAATGGCAATCGGCTGTGGACTGAGTGTTTCTGGCTCTGACAGTTCCGACCTTGTCTTTTGCTCGCGATTTGGCGATTTAGATATAGCGTACCGGTTGCTTCGTGACCTTTCGGTCGGCGGGCTTTTATCCCCGGCCGCGTTTTCAAATTCGGTTCATAATGCTGTGCCCGGGGTGATGGATCTCGTTCGGAAAAGCAAAGTTGGTCACACTGCGATAGCTGCTGGAACGCAGAGTTTGTCAGCCGGGTTTGCTGAATGCTGGGCGAAGTTAGTGAGCACCCCTGATCAGGACGTTTCTCTTGTTTTAGCTGAGGGTGTTCTGCCGGATGAATTGCTTAGATTCTCTCCAGATGACTCGAATGGAATTGCACTTGCGATGACGCTTTCAGCTCATCGGCCTGCAAATGTGGCGGGTCATTTCAAGCTCATCTCCGATGCTCGCAGCGGCATTTTGGATGAGCCTGTTTCAAGCGTGCTTGCATTGGCTATTGTGAAAGAACTAGATCGGCAAGCTCAGCCAGGCGGGGGGCTTTATTGGCGTTCGCGTGGATTGTCTTGGTCATTTGAGGCTAGGCCAGATGCAGCGGGTTGAACAAGCGTGGCGGCTGGTTTTCACAGGCTTGGCTTTTGCACTATTCGGCATAGGCGGCGTGTTGCTGTCGATCACCGTTTTTCCGTTGTTGAATGTTTTTGTTCGTGATCGCGATAGACGCACAAGTCTGGCACATGCTGTTGTTCATTGGGCGTTTCGGGCGCATGTGCGTTATATGGTGATGTTTGGTGTCATCAGCGTGGAGTTTAAGGGGGGCGAAAAGCTAGAGGGTGATCGGGGCACTTTGATGGTCGCCAACCACCCGTCTTTGCTGGATGTGGTTTTTCTGATTTCTGTCATCAAGCGTGCGCAATGCATTGTGAAGTATCAGATTTGGCGAAATCCGTTTATGCGGGGGGTGGTGTCTGCATCCGGATTTATCCGTAATGACGGCGATCCGGAAACGCTGGTTGCAGATTGCGCTGCAGATTTGGCGGCGGGGCGGAATATTGTGATTTTTCCTGAGGGCTCTCGAACCGTACCCGGAGAGCCAATGAAATTGCAGCGCGGTGTCGCCAATATTGCTGTGCGGACCGGGGCCCCAATTCGCCTGATTACGATCAGTTGTGTACCGCCTTCACTTATGAAGGGGCTGAAATGGTATGAAATTCCGCCGGTTCGGTCACATTTTACAATTACAATCCATGAGTTGATTGAAATGAATAGCTTTATGGGTGATTTTAGCCCTTCGGTGGCAGCTCGGCATTTGAACGCCTATTTGCTGGAGCGATTGGACGGGGGAATTAGGGTTGGGTGACATTGAAGATCGTATTCGGCGGCTGATTGTCGAGACGCTGAATCTGGAAGATATTACACCGGATGAAATCGATTTGGATGAGGCCTTGTTCGGCGACGGGCTTGGTTTGGATTCAATTGACGCGCTGGAAATCGGTGTTGAAATCCAGAAGGCATTCGGCGTCAAGATCGATACACAGGATGAAAAGCTTTCCAGTTATTTCTCGAGTGTGAGATCGCTGGCAAATTTCGTTACAGAGCGGCAGGAGCCGCAGGAGCAGGCGTCATGACTCGCGACGAGATCCATGCAAAGTTGAAAGAGTTTCTCGTGGAATTGTTTGAGGTTTCACCTGATGCCATTTCGGCTGATGCATTGCTTTCGGAGGATCTTGATCTTGATAGCATTGATGCTGTTGATCTTATCTTGAAGCTGCAAGAATTCACTGGACGTAAGGTTTCAGCCGACCAGTTTCGAACAGTGCGCACAGTGGGCGATGTTATAGATCAGGTTCATGACCTCCTCGGCCAAGCGGCTTGATCCTTGGGCTGCGATCCTAGCGGCCACGACTCTACTTTTTCCGCCACTTGCGGCAATAGGTATGCATTGGATTGGTCCTTGGCCCATTGTCGGAGGACTTATCCTGATACTTATGCTGCGTGTTGTCGTTCCTTCAGCAACGCCTATGCCGGTTGCGATGACATTTTGCCTGATTGCTGTCGCCGGCGGTGAGCTTTTGGTCGGGTTCTGGGATCCGGAGTTGGCTGCACGGCTCTATCCAGTCTTTATGAATGTGACAATGTTGCTTGCTTTTGCAATTACCCTTTGGAATCCACCCAGCATGATTGAGAGGTTCGCAAGGATTGCAGAGCCTGAACTCGACGCGCATGGTGTTGCCTATACACGAAAAGTGACATGGCTCTGGATGGCGTTTTTTGTGGTGAACGGATGCATCGCGCTTTGGACAGCTCTCCATGGTAGCTGGTTGCAATGGGGTGCCTATAATGGCGGCATTTCCTATCTTCTAGCCGGAACTCTGATGGCGGGGGAATATCTCGTTCGGCGGAGAGTGCGAGCAAGAAAGCCTGTGCCATGAGTGATGCTGGTTGGCATTTTCTTTCTGGGTTTTCTGAAGATGACCCGCTGATTGTTCGTGCATCTGGTTGTCTAAGCGCACGGGACTTGTTCGCCGCAGTATCGCAGCTTGTCTCGCAGATCAGTGGATCAAAGGAGCCGCTGTTTCTTTATTGCGAAGACGCAGGAAATTTTCTAGTGGGACTGCTGGCTGCGTTGCAGGTCGAACGGGATGTGCTTTTGCCGGGGCATGCCGCGAGCGGATTTCTTTCGGAAATTGGGGCCGATGCTGCGAGCCTAATGACGGATGTGGATGAACTTCCGAGTGACTATCGTATTTCGCTTGGGCGGGTTGCTGGAGATGCTCCGTTCATTGTTCCGGCGATCCAAGATAGTTCGAGGATCGGTTTTTTCACCTCTGGTTCAACTGGTGTACCTAAGCTCTGTCTTAAATCTCAGGAACAACTCATATCTGAAGTTGCGGTGCAATTAGACCTTTGGGGCGCTCCATCTGGAGCAGTGATAGGAACGGTATCGCATCAACATATTTACGGTCTTCTATTTCGTGTGCTTTGGCCACTAATGGCCGGAAAGCCCTTTCATGCCGAACGACAGGATATATGGGAGGGAGTAGGGCGATTTGCTGATACGGAATGTGTAATCATTTCGAGCCCGGCGCATCTCAGCCGTATTCCTGATCTGAGCCATTTTGTTATTCGTCCGCGTTATATCTTTTCATCTGGTGGGCCATTGAGTTTTTCAGCAGCGTTGGACGCTGCTGAAAAATTTGAAGTGTTTCCTATAGAGGTTCTTGGAAGCACTGAGACCGGTGGCGTGGCATGGCGTCAGCAGACGACGGAGGGTGCTGTCTGGGCTCCGCTGCCTTTGGTAGAGATAGGTGCTGATGCTCAAGGTGCTTTGATGGTGCATTCTCCTTTTGCGGGTGGGACAGAATTTGTTGTTATGGGCGATCAGGTGAAACGGTTGCCTGATGGCAGGTTTTCTTTGCATGCGCGATTGGACCGTATTGTGAAAGTTGAGGGCAAGCGTGTGTCCCTGCCGCGCGTCGAGGAGGCCATGCGTAGCCTGCCGGGTGTATATGATGCTGCATGCGTGGATATTCCCTCCCGAAAAGGGGCATTGGGGGCCATTGTCGTTTTGCAGGAAAAGGAGCTGAAGCGCCTTGCTGATTTGGGGCCTTTTCGATTATCCCGTCAGTTAAGATCGGCTCTGGGGGAGCGTTTGGAGCCGATGGAGCGCCCTAGATATTGGCGGTTTGTGCAGGCTATTCCTACGAACGCACAAGGAAAGCGACCAGTGGAGGATTTGCGAATTTTGTTTGAGGGGGCTTCATCGGAATTACCGACCATTCTTGATCGTCAGATCAATGATGGAACCGCACAGTTCTCTATGCTTCTGAATGCTGACTTGTGCTGGTTTGAGGGCCATTTTCCAGAGCAACCTATTTTGCCCGGCGTCGCGCAATTGCATATTGCGTCTCTTTTGGCTGAGGACGTCTGGGGATTCGTCGCGACGGGTGCTGAAATGGCGAGGGTTAAGTTTCGTCGTGTTATGCAACCCAATGATTTGGTGACGCTAACCCTTTCTCATACGGATGCGACACGCGTGGATTTTCGCTATCTGGTCGATAATGAAATTACAGCGAGTGGTACGATTAAAGGGATTGTCAAATGACAATCAATGTCTGTGCGCTATTGCCGACGTATAGGCACGTAGAAGCGTTGGAGAAAACAATCCTTTGCCTCCGGTCTTTTGGTCTTGATGTGCTGGTTGTCGATGATGGCAATGATTTTCTCGTTGCTGCAAAGATTGCCTCGATTTGCGAGGCTCATTCTGGGGTTACTTGTTTGCGGCGAGAAGAGAATGGTGGCAAAGGGGCTGCTGTTCTTGATGGGTTGCGCCATGCCGGGGCTTCGGGATTTACCCATGTTTTGCAGATCGATGCGGATGGCCAGCATGACCTCGACAGCGTGCCGGATATTCTTGCCGTTTCTGCCGAGCATCCCTCGGCATTCATAACAGGCAAGCCGGTCTTTGATGCGAGCATACCGCGCAGTCGGCTCATCGGTCGATGGTTGACCCATATTTGGGTTTCAATCAATACATTGTCATCGCGCGTGATTGATACAATGTGCGGATTTCGTGTCTATCCACTTGCTGAAACCTTAGAGACAATTGAGGGGCAGTCACTTTCTCTTCGAATGGGATTTGATACCGAGATTGTTGTTCGCTTGCGGTGGGCTGGTGTCGATGTTCAGACCTTGCCTGTGAAGGTGATTTATCCTGAAGGTAATATTTCCAATTTTTCTTTGGGCGAGAATTACGGGTTGTCTGTTATGCATGGGCGGATGTTTTTCGGCATGCTGCGACGTATCCCTCAAATAGTTTTGAGACGATTTTTGGGCGGCAGTAGCGGCTCCCGCCATTGGGCG
>TARA_R110000824_G_scaffold11746_10_pt1 | contig 45619 bp, 44 predicted proteins | sample TARA_R110000824 | Tara Oceans TARA_R110000824 (sample SAMEA4397747) | marine metagenome | biome: Polar Biome; feature: [MES] marine water layer (ENVO:01000295) within the mesopelagic zone...; material: water (ENVO:00002006), including particulate matter (ENVO:01000060) such...
CAGTAGGATGACCCGGCGGGTTCTAACGAACCACCAATTTCAGGGAGAGGGTTATCCTCTCCCTTTTTTTGTCTCTCCCTGCTGTGCCGTCACAGTCTTGTAATGGCAGCCTGCTATCGGGCTAGCCAATCAAGACAGGGGCGTCGCGCATTTGATGATGGAGAGTCCCGATGTTTGCCGTAACGCCCAGATTATTGCTGAGACCCGGCTGGCCCGAAGATGCCAGCACATTATTCACTGCCATCAATGACGAGATGATCGTCCGCAATCTTGCGAGCGCGCCCTGGCCTTATCGGCCGAACGATGCCCGAAAGTTCTTGGCCTTGCCCATCGATCCTGACAGCCCCCGCTGGCTGATCTTCACCCGGACGGCCGCCTCGCCGCAACTGATTGGCGGCATCGGCATCGATTCGCAGGACAATGGCGATATCGAGCTCGGCTATTGGATCAGCCGCCAGCATTGGGCGCGCGGCTATGCTACCGAGGCCGGGCGGGCGGTACTGCAGAATGCACGAACCCTTGGACATAAGCGCCTGGTTGCCCGTCATTTTGTTGACAATCCCGCTTCGGGATCCGTTTTGCAAAAACTGGGATTCAAGCCAACCGGTCAAACAGTCGGGGTTCTCAGCCGGGGCCGGAACCAGGAAGCGCAAGCAGTCGAATTCTCCTGCTTGCTGGATGACGAGCAGGAGAGCGAGGCCATGCGACCACTGGCAGCATGACACTCGATTCAGGCCACTTTTTTGAGCCACTCCACTTCGCGACTATCGGTGACAGCAGCCTTTTCGGAGCCCACGCTAATGTCGTCCATTACTGCCGCTTCATATTCGCTCTCGGCAAGCTGAATAAGGGGCCGGTCATCAATGTCCCAAGGATGGAAACCGGGTTTGAAAAACTGCAACAGCGGCCACAATGTCCGCCGGAAAGGCGCTTTGCCAACGAGTAGATAATGCGCTAGCCCAAACCATGCGCGCGGACCGGAAATGCCGTCCTGTCGCAGCAAATCCAAAATGCCTCTGGTCCGGTTTTTCGCAAAGCCAAACGAGATTCTGGCCATGAAGCTGCAACGCACAAGCCAGCATTTCAGCGGATTCCAGTCCCTGGTCATATGCAGCCAGGTATCATAGGCAACGCCCTTATGCTCAATTTCTTCCGAAGCATGCCATAGCCATAGGTTGCGCTGGTCTTCGTCCGCATGTTCAAGATGGTCGGTATTGGCGATTACTTCTGCGGCGAGAATTGCGGTAATATGTTCAATGCACATGGTCGCCACGAGATGGTCAAATTCCGACCTGGCGCGTATGTCTTTCACCGCATTGGAAATCGTCTGCTCCAGCCGGCTAATATCAAAATCGCAATCTTTAAGATGTTCGTTGAAGCAATGATGCTCCCGGCTATGGATTGCTTCCTGCTGGATGAAGGAGCGAATTTCACCGCGCAGCTTTGGCGGTACCCGATTGATAAATTTCTTGAGCGAATCGATGAAGAAAAGCTCGCCTTTCGGAAAGGTGACGGAAAGAGCGTTGAAAAAGGCGGAAGCAAAGGGGTCACCACCAACCCAGCGACGCCGGTCGATAACGGCACTTGCAAAATTCAGGTTGCGGGGTCGAATATGCAGGTCAGCGGGCGTGGCGCTTTTCTTGTGCGCACTAAATTCGGTCGCTGCATCAGCGATAGTCGGAGCAATGTCCATATCTGTTCGTGAACCTCCCAGTTCAAATTCATTTTGGCGCGACCCGTTATTTGGTTAAGGGCTCAATAGATAAGGAAGGTTAAGGATCGGCGGGCAAGCATGCCTAAGAGATATCGTTAAAAATTGGTTATTTTCATCGGTAGCGGCGCAAACCAGCCATATTCAGATATGAACGGAATTGATGTTTTTTGGATTATTTGGTTTATTTGCGCCGGTAGCGGAAATACCAGACATCATGTCCCTGCCGGCGCGCCTTGGCTTCATAGCGCGTCTCTGGCCAGCCGCCTGGACGGATCATCCAGTCTTTCGGACTTTCGCATAGCCAATCAAATTCGTCGCGCTGGTTCATGATCATGCAGGCCCATTCCAGATAGACCGGATGATCGGTACCGAAGCGAAACTCCCCGCCTGGTTTCAGCTTCGCCGCGATCAGGTCCACAGGCCCGTGGTTCATGAAACGCCGTTTGGCGTGCCGCGCCTTTGGCCAGGGATCGGGATGCAAGAGATAGACAAAGCTCAGACTAGCATCCGGAATCCGCTCGAGCACATCCAGAGCATTGCCCATATGCAGGCGGACATTAGCCAGATGACCGTCGCGAATATGCTGCAATGCACCGACCACGCCGTTGAGATAGGGCTCGCAACCGATAAAACCATGATCAGGCAACATGTCGGCACGCGCGGCAAGATGTTCGCCAGCACCGAAACCGATTTCGAAATGTAGCGGCCGGTCGCCGCCGAACAACGACGCCGACGTGACCGGGCCTTCCGTCGGAACGGAGATTTGCGGCAGCAATTTTTCGACCAGTTCAACCTGCTGATCGCGCAGAGCATGGCCCTGCCGCCGACCGTATAGTTGGCGGATAGTGGTAGGGTCGCCCTCTTTGGAAACTGACATCGCTAGAGAATTTCTACTATCAAAATCGGCTTCAGATAGCGGCCTTTAGCGCATCCACCAGATCGGTTTTTTCCCAGGTGAAAAAATCTCCGTCTGCTTTGCGACCGAAATGGCCATAGGCCGCGGTCGGGCCATAAATTGGCTTGTTCAGGCCAAGATGGGTGCGAATGCCTTTGGGCGTCAAACGCACCAGCTGCGGCAATATTTCTTCCAGCTTCTCTTCGCTCACGGTGCCGGTCCCGTGCAGATCGACATTGATCGACAGCGGTTCGGCAACACCAATCGCATAAGACAGCTGGATTGCACAGCGTTTGGCGAGACCCGCCGCCACGATATTCTTCGCCATATAGCGCGTGATATAGGCAGCAGACCGATCAACTTTGGTTGGATCCTTGCCGGAGAAAGCGCCGCCGCCATGGGGGCTCGCGCCGCCATAAGTATCGACGATAATCTTGCGACCGGTGAGGCCGGCGTCTCCGTCCGGACCACCAATTTCGAACCGTCCGGTGGGGTTGACGTGGATCACCGTCTTGTCGGTGATAAAGCCTTCGGGCAGTACCTTATGGAACACGCTCATCACATAGTCGCGCAATTCCTGATAGAGCGCCGGATTGTCGCTATCCTTGAAATAGCCAGGTGCATGTTGGGTGGAAACGACCAGAGCGACAGCTTCCACCGGCACTTCGTTGACATAACGCAGGGTCACCTGACTCTTGCTGTCGGGCTCCAGGAAAGGCGCTTTGCCGCTGTGGCGATCAGCAGCCATCTGCTTCAGAATCTCGTGCGAATATTGCAGCGTAGCCGGCATCAGGTCCGGTGTTTCGTCGCTGGCATAGCCAAACATGATGCCCTGGTCACCGGCGCCTTCATCCTTATTGCCGCTTTCATCGACGCCTTGTGCGATATGAGCCGATTGCGGGTGCAGATAATTTTCAAAAGTCAGATTCTGCCAATGAAAACCGTCCTGCTCATAGCCGATCTTTTTTACCGTTTCGCGGACAGCAGTCTGGATTTCTTCCTGCGCGCCAGGTGCCCAGTTTCCGTCCGTGTCGATCATGCCCGAGCCGCGCACTTCCCCTGCCAAAATCACCCGGTCGGTGGTGGTCATGGTTTCGCATGCAACCCGGGCTTCCGGGTCTTTGGATAGGAAAAGGTCGACTATGGCATCAGAAATCTGGTCCGACACTTTATCAGGATGGCCTTCAGAGACCGATTCGGAGGTGAAGATAAATTCTGAGCGCATGGCAAAATCCTGATTTTGGACCAGAAAGAAGCTGGCCGATGGGACATAAGGAAATGTTTATATGCACTTTAACGACCGCGCACGCGGATAGCAATGGCAGATAACAGCAAAATCAGTGCCAGACCGAGTGGCAGGATATTGCCATAAAGAGCGAAGAGCGGTTGCGCTTTTGCCTGCGGTAGGCGGCTATCAATTCGACCCGCTTCCCCCATGGGCACATGGGCTCTGACCATTCCATTGGCATCAATCACCGCCGAAATACCGGTCGGAGTGGAGCGGATCACCGGCAGCCCTTCTTCAATAGCCCGCAATCTCGCTTGTGCCAGATGTTGCGGCGGTCCCCACGACCCGAACCAGGCATCATTGGACGGGTTGAAAATGAAATCCGGACGGTTGTCGCGGTCGACAACCTGTCCCGAGAAGATAATTTCATAGCAGACCTGAATTCCGGCCCTGCCAAACCTGCCGAGATCGATCGAACGAGCGCCGGGACCTGGCCAGAAATCAAAATCGCCGGGAGCTAGCCGGGACAGACCAATAGCGGACAACAACGGCCGCATCGGCAGATATTCGCCATAAGGCACCAGATGGGCTTTGTCGTAGCGGCCGATCAGTTCGCGCCGGGAATCCATGGCAAAGACGCTGTTGCGAGCGCCGACCGCGCGACCTTCCGCTTCGTCAAATTCCAGCTTGAGCCCGCCCAGCACGAGCATGTCGCCAGGTTGCATCAGCCCACCAAGCTGCTGGCGCACATATTCGGGAGGGCGGCCGTAATAATAGCGTGCCGGATATCCGGTTTCGAGATAATCCGGAATCGCCGCTTCCGGCCAGAAGATGATACGTGGACTATCATCTTCGCGGAGCGTCAACTCGGCCAGCTTTGCCAGATTTTGCTGTTCATACCCGGCCTTCCATTTGTCCTGCTGACCAATATTGGGCTGGACCACGGTGATCAGCGGCTGGTCGGCCGAAATTTGCTGCTGACTATGCGGGATCAATGAAAGCCCGGCAAAAACGACGAGCGGGAGAAACGCTGCTTTCCATCTTCTCTGGTAAAATAACCAAAGACCACCGGCTCCCGTAAACAGAAGAGCAGACAGACCATAGGTTCCGATAAACATGCTGAGACCAGCCATCTGGCCTAGTGGTAGGGCTATCACCCCTAGAGGATTCCAGATGAAACCGCTGAACACCCAGCTTCTCAGCCATTCGGTGATGATCCACATCCCCGCCATAGCCAGCACGAATGTCACAGGCCTGTCCTTGCCTATCCAATATGCGCCCAAAGCAGCCAGCGCGGGAAAAACCGCCAGATAGAGCGACAAGAGGACAACAGCCACATAGCCTAGCCATTCCGGCATCGCCGCCTGAAAGGTGAAGGCCTTGGCGATCCAGTTCAAGCCAATGATAAAATGGCCCACCCCGAACAGCCAGCCGGTAAAAAAAGCAGCTTTGCGGCTCTGCACCTGCATAACGATCGCCATCCACAAGGCCAGCATCAATATGGTCAGCGGCCACAGGTTGAGCGGGGCGAATCCGGTTGCGCTGATCCCGCCCGCGACAAGCGCGGTTGCGTAGGGATGGCGAGCGATCATTTCATGGAGTTTTGACACCAGCGGCTTTTGCCGTGTTCGCGATCACCATTCAATTGCTAATTGCCGGACCATGGATTTGGTTGCTATTGGAAGGCCATGAATTTTATTTCCCTGCTCATGCTCCTGCTGGCGCAACCGGCAACAAGCCAACCGATCCCGCTAAGCGAAAGCCAGACGCGCGACCTGTCCTGTGTTGCCGTTCTGGCGATCATCGCATCGGAGCAGGAGCGCGGTGTGACCAGCGCGCTCGACTATCCTTTGCTTACCGAACGGGGTGCAACCTATGCCGGGCTGATAGGCCAACAGATCATGGACGATAGTGGCAGAAGCAAGGAGCAGGTCCGCGACTCTATTCTGGCGGCAGTGGCAGCTCAGCAAGCAAGGGCGACAGCCGCTGCCGACCCAGATGCGGCGGTGCAAGCGGAACTGGACATATGCCTGCCCTTGCTCGACGCCGCGGTTCCGCCGAAGCCAAAGCCGGACCTGCCCCAGTGTGCTGGCTTGTTGCAACTGGCTTATGAGGAAGTCCATAATCGCGAAGGCCTGTCCAAGACCGCACAGGATCTGAAAACGCTGGCCGCCGTGCTCGACAGCCGCGCCCGCGACAAGATGCGTGCCGAGGGACTGAGCGGTCAGGAAAGCGATATATTGCTGACTCAAAGTCGCGAAGCAATGCTCGCCGATGCCAAGCAGAAAGAAGCACTTGGTCAGGGATCCGATCTGGACTTTGAATATTGCTTCACGCTTGCCGCTCCCGAAGACAAGCAGCGCAAATATGAGCACTGAAGCTCTCGACTCCCTGCGGCCCTTCCATCTCGCATTCCCCGTGCACGATCTCGAGGTAGCCCGCGGTTTCTATAGCGGTCTGCTGGGTTGCGAAGAAGGCCGCAGCGATCAGCACTGGATCGACTTCAGTCTTTTCGGGCACCAGATCGTCGCGCATCTAGACGAGAATTTCGTTGCAAGGCCTCTGGTCAATCCGGTCGATGGTGAACAGGTTCCGGTGCCGCATTTCGGCGTCGTGCTGACCATGTCCACATGGCAGGCTCTGGCGGACCGCCTATCTGCAGCCAATATCGACTTTGTCATCTCCCCAACCATCCGTTTCAAGGGACAGACCGGCGAACAGGCAACGATGTTTTTTCATGATCCAAGCGGCAATGCGCTCGAGTTCAAGGCCTTTGCCAACGATGATCAACTGTTCGCCAAGGATTGATCCGGTAATGCAAGCCTAGGCTTGCTGCTCGCTCTCCCAGCGATCCAGGCCATCTTCCAGTTGCCGCTCAGCCATGTCGCGAGCGCTGTTGCGCGCCAGGCCCAGTGATCCGGACAAGCGCTCACCGATCAACGCATCACCCAATGCCATCAGCACCAGCGCCAGCGTATCTTCGTGCATTTCGCGATCCTGGTGACCGCCTTCCCCGACATCGTCGACCAGCTTGTGAATCGCTTCGACGATCGGGTCGAGCGCGTCTTCATTGCCGGTCAGCATCATCCAGGACCAGAGCGCCGCAGCACCCTGTTTGTCAAACGCATCAAAAGTCAGGTCGACAATATCACGCGCGCAGCCTTCGCCGCTGCGGGATTTCAGAATCGCTTGTGCGATCATACCGCAGACTTCATCGGACAAATAGGCGGCAAGCGCCTTTTGCAGGCCTGAGGCAGACCCGAAATGGTGCAAAAGATTGGCATGAGTGCGGCCAATCCGTCCGGCAACGGCTTTCAATGTGACCGACTGCGGTCCTGTTTCGATCAGCAAGTCGCGGGCGGCTGCCAGCGCCATGCCACGGCTTTCTTCCGGAGAGAGACGTCGCTTCGCTATTGACATTTATGTAAGTAACCTTATTATCATTCATGTTAGCTATAGGCCGTATTTCGCATAATGGAAACATCCGATGAATATGCTCAGCTCCGTCAACGCCGATCCGGAAACCATCCGCACGCCAACCCCTGCGGACCACGAAATCACGCCCCGTGATCGTCGCTTTGGCCGGGAAGAGGGCTATGAACCCATCAAATATTGGCAGAATGGCGACCCGGTCGCCACCGCTTTCTACAATTGCTTGTCGCTCACCTTCCCCCGCGGCGAGGCTTTTTTCATCGAAAGCGTGAAAGCATTTCGCGATCACACGCCGCAGAAGCTGCAAAAAGAGATTCGCGCCTTCGTCCAGCAGGAAGTGATCCACAGCCGCGAACATCTGGCGCTGAACCGCCGGGTGGAAGAAAATGGCTATGACACCAGCCGAATCGAACAGCGCATCACCGAATCGCTCGGCATGACCAAGGATCGGCCCAAGATCACCAATCTGGCGGCGACTATGATTCTCGAACATTTCACTGCAATCATGGCACAGCAATTTCTCGCCAATCCCCGCCATTGGCAAGATTCCGATCAGGAAACCGCCGATCTTTGGCGCTGGCACGCACTGGAAGAGATTGAGCACAAGGGCGTCGCTTACGACACTTGGCTCTACGCCACCAAAGACTGGAGCCGTTCAAAACGCTGGCAGGTAAAGGCGTTGATGATGCTGGTCATCACCCGCAATTTCTGGGGCAATCGCTGGACTGACTCGCTCGATCTACTGGCACAGGACGACATGACGGGATGGAGGGTGAAGCTGAAGTTGTTGAAATTCCTGCTCGTCAAGCCAGGCATTGCGAGGGCAATCATTGTCCCATGGTGCAAATTCTTCTTACCCGGATTTCATCCGTGGAATGAGGATGACCGACATCTGATCCAGCGGACCGAAAGCGAATATGAAGCGGCGTTAACGGGTCGTCCGGAGACCGCCTGAATATTGAGCGGTCAATGCGCCGCCTTGCTCATATCGACCTTCTCGACCCATTCCGGAAAGAAACTCGGTTCGCGACTTGACCAGCCGGGCGCGGTCGCAGCGGCTTCGCTGATTGACTGCAACAGGCCCTTGCGGGTTTTCGGATGAAGATGCGGAAGTGACGCCGCAGCACAAAATGCGCCGGGAAGCCACGGACGCGAATCCGGACCGAGCAAACGCTCGTAGAGAAAACGAAATGCAGGGAAGCTGTGAATGCGACCCTGCCCCAGGTCATAAGCGGCAAGGGAAATCAGCGATGGCATGAACGCTTCTATACTGTCGATCGCGCAATCCTGCGGGATGGCTTTGCGAATTTCGGCGAGCCGCCGGTACAAGGATATCTGCACCATGATCCCCGCTTCTTCGACCTTGTCGCGCGACCATGTTTCGACCGCATCGGACCGCTCCAGACCGACATCCAGCGAACGGCGGATATAGCGCTGCGTTGCGGAGCTGAAGCTCGCAAATTCCTTCATCTCGGCCAGCGTCATCGCGCCGGGGACGGCTTGTACTTCCTTGGTCATGCTCTCGGGACTCCCTGTTAAATGATCCCACCAGAACATTTGGCCCAAACATGGTTAGTATTTGGTTAAACATGCGCGGTTTAAATCTGTATCGACCCGCCAAAGTCGGAATATTGCGCGCCAGACTTAGAAAGTTTCGACCAACCGCAAGCCTGTTTCGACCGGGCACAATTCGCCTAGAGACAATTGATACCATATTGCCCTAAGCTGCTTCCAAACCATGATTGAACGCATATGAGAAAATTTGAACTTGGAAATCACAAGCCGTCGGTCGGACATCAGGTTGCCATCCTGTCGATTCTCGGATTCTGGCTTTTCTATGTAATCATCCTGACGCTGCGTATTTCAATCGCCGATTGGCCTGCGCAAGGCGAAATGGCGATGCGACGCATTGTCGTGACGATTTTCGGCGTTGGCATAACCTATCTTCTCTACCTGTTTCTTCGGCAGTTTGAGGAAAAGGCGCTCTCGACCCGGATCATTACCGCTTTCGCCGCTGCAATTCCCTGCGCCATCACCATCGCGTGGTTCAATCATTATGTCTTCAACATCTATTATCCGGAAAATCTGTGGGACGAAGCGCATGTCGAGGAAATGCGCAAATATATGACTCAGGATAATTTTGCCCTCAAGTCGATTTCCGAAGATGCCACGTCCCGCTTTTTCTTCATCGTCAGCTGGGCCTCGCTTTATCTGACCCTGAGCTATGCCGGGGAAGTCCGTCAGGTAGAGCGCAAGGCCGCTCGCTTTGCGCAGGCCGCGCAGGATGCTGAACTCCGGTCGCTGCGCTATCAGGTCAATCCGCATTTCCTGTTCAACACGCTCAACAGCCTGAGCACGCTGGTGATGCGAAGCCAGCCGGAAGAAGCAGAGGAAATGATCCTCAACCTGTCGAAATTCTACCGTACGAGCCTCTCGGGCGACCCGCTCGAGGATGTGCCCTTGTCGGAAGAAGTGCATCTGCAGAATCTCTATCTTGATATCGAAGCGGTGCGCTTTCCCGAACGGCTCAGAACGAAAGTACAAATTCCCGACGAACTGCTGGGAGTACTGGTGCCCGGACTGATCCTGCAACCTCTGGTCGAAAATGCGATCAAACATAGCGTCGCGCATAGCAAGCGTCCGGTCACTATCTCGATAAGCGCTCGGTCCGATGGAGACAATTTGATCCTGACGGTCGCCGATGACGGCGACCCCCGACCGGTCGATCTGCACGATGATGGAATGAGCAGCGGCATTGGCCTTGCCAATGTCCGGGACCGGCTCGAAACCCGCTTTGGCCGACAAGCGGGCCTGCAGACTGTACGTCCGGCAGAAGGTGGCTATATTGCGCAGCTGACCCTACCGTTGATGCTGGATAACCCATGATCGAAGAAATCGAAGCCAAACCCCTCAAGACGCTGATTGTCGACGACGAACCTTTGGCGATTGAGCGCTTGCAGCTGCTTTGCGCCCGGCAGCCCAATATTGATCTGATCGGCACTGCCAGCGATGGCGAAGCGGCGCTGCGCCTCACCGAACAATTGAAGCCGGACCTGCTGCTGCTCGACATTGCCATGCCCGGCAAGGATGGGCTGGATGTCGCGCGAGCCCTTTCCGGAAAGGCCGATGCTCCGGCGATCATATTTGTCACCGCCTTTGACCGCTTCGCGGTTGAGGCCTTTGATGTAGCCGCAATCGACTATGTGTTGAAACCGGTCGAAAATGAACGGCTCTCTCTGGCCATTTCCCGCGTCCGGGAACGCAGCGCAGAGCCACGCGGCGAGGAAGCGGAAGACTCCCCCTGGGCGGAAGAATTCTGGGTGCCCTATAAATCGGAATTGCGCCGCATCGTAGCCACCGAAATCGACCGGGTAGAGGCCGAACGCGACTATATGCGCCTGTACGTCGGCGCTATCAGCTATTTGCTGCACCAGACGATCACTGGCCTTGAAGAACGTCTAAACCCCGAAGAGTTCATCCGTCTGCACCGGTCTCATCTGGTCCGGCGCGACTGGATTGCTGGCCTCCGCCATGACGGCGGCGGCGTATGGATGGCCTGCCTCAAATGCGGCACCGAAATCCGCATCGGGCGGACCCACTTGGCAGAAGCGAAGAAGCTGGCCGGACGCTAGCCAGGTCCCCTAAAAACTGTAGCGTATAGAAGCGGTCGCGCTGGTTTCATCTTCATCGACTACCGATACGCCATCCCGCGCAATCTCGGCTTTGCGAGCATTGACACCGAGATTGGTCGACAGACCGCGCGCAATATCATAACGAACGCCCAGTGAAGCTGAGCTTTCAGCAGTGCCGTCAAGCTCGCCATAATGGCCAGCGGCGGACAGGCTAAGCACACCGAGCTTGGTTTGCGCTCCGCCGGAAACATACCAGCGATCAAGATCGATAGTGCCCGCCTGCAGATTTTCATAGCCGAAGCCAAGATCGAACAAACTGCTGCCATAGACAAATTCGCCGACAGCACCCGCTCCGATGGTGGCGAAATTGGTCACGCCATCCGCGGCCAGATAGCGGGCTTTGGCAAGCCGCGTGCTGAAGCGATAATCTTTTCTGCCGATCGGCCGCTGGAATTGCGCCCCCAGCTCGAAATGACCGTCGCCATCGACAATACCGGTCAGGGTTGTCGGCCCAAAACGCCCGCTATAACCGCCACTCCATTGATTGATACGGCCATAAAAATCATCAAATGCCAGATTGGAATTGCCAACCGCGCGTCGCCGCCTGGTCGCTTCCCGCACCAGACCATTGACATTGCCGCCGATCAAACTGCCCCAGCTGGTGCGAACAAAACCAGCGACATTATCTTCATAGTCCTCCGTATTTTCATCATATTGCCCGAAATAGGAGACCCCGACATTCCAGCGGTTAGCAAGCTGCATCTCGACATTTATGTCGAGATTGGTGACCAGGCTGACATCAACATCGCCGTCAAAAACGCGACCATCTACCGTCAGTTTTACCGGCACATCGACAACGCCGCCCACCAAGACGGTGGCTTCACCGATTGCAAACGCCAGCGGTTCTTCGAAAGAGGAAAGATTGTCATAGTTGAGACTGATCTGCGCCTGGGCGGAGCCACCAGTCATAGCGATTACTCCGACAGCAACCGATTGGGATAAAATGCAGGAAGATCTGGATTGCATCAGTCAGGCCCTCTGCTGAAAATAATTAACGTGGGCATGGTTGGCAATTGCCTTGCCGGCTTCCATCGCCACCAGATGATCGCGCATCCAGTGGACGCCTCCATAAATTCGGCTCAGGCCGTTCTCTTCGGCAGCCTGACTAAGATGCGTCCAATGCCGGGTGACGTCGCGCAATTGCGGCCATAGTACCTGATCGGGTGACTGGTGCGAGAAGCGCACTGCATCCGTGCCCAATATGTGCGCGATCATTGTCGCGCCCGCTGCGCCAAAGGTCGAATGACCGGATGTATAGGAAGGGAATTCCGGGGTCGGAATATAGCTGCGCCATTGCTGCTCCCGTTCGACCCGGGGATCGCGGTTGCCGAATCGAGCTGCTCGGTGTCGGATCGCGGTTTCCGGACGGATCACGTCAAAACTATATTTGCTGTCCCAGGCATGGATAGAGGCATCGCACTGGGTCATCGCGATTAGCGCCATCGCTCGCGCCCATTCGATGAACGACAGATTGCGGTTCTGCAGCACCTGTATCGCGATCAGCATATAATGGCCGGGCGGAGTAATCCCCCAGGGGCCATCCTCCCAGAACATCGCTATCTCGCTCTGCTCGGCGGTCCGCTCCCGGCTATCGGCCCGCCCCAGGGTCCGCACCAGATCATAATCCTCGGCAAACTCCGGACTGGCCGGATCGTAAAAAGGCGCTATCCGGAAATTTTCCACGCGACCCATCGTCCATGGTTCAATCTGTCCATGGCCCGGAAAAAGCGGTCGGGAGAAACTGTCGAAGGCCGGACCGGGCTTTGCGCTATAAAGAGGGCCGGTCGGGGTCCATTGCAGCGCATCATGACGCCGCTTATAGCGATTCAGATAATAGTTGACCTTGCTTGGTTGGGACCCGTCGCGGGTCCGCATCTTGACGATTTGCAAACCGACTTTCCGACCCCAATCGGCGCCAAGTGATTTGGCCTCGCCATCTGGAATCGCATTGGCAAACGCCCTGCGCTCCCCGACAAAAGGTTGTTGAAACACCTCGGAAGCAGCGGTCGCAAAAGCCGCACCATAAGCCATCGCGAGATCGGCTCCGCGAGGAGCCGGACCGATGCCAAAAGGATCGTCATAGGCCTGCAATATGCCGTTGGCGGCGAGGAAGCCCGCAACGGTCGGCATCGCCAGATTATAGGCTGCGCGCGGCGGTGGCACGCGCTGATCGCGGATCTGCTGGAGGGCGACGTCACACCAGTGCGTCACAATATTGTGATATTGCGGTTTCAATATCGGCGTCAGATAAGATGTCGCCGACCCGAACCGCCCCGTGCAGCCTGTCACCCCCACGGCACCGGCGATCGCAGCACTCGCCATGAACTGGCGTCGTGAAAAAAACATTGTCCCCCCTGAACAACTGCGTCGTCATCCTGGTCAGACAAAACGACAAATATGCGCACCGCCCTAATGGTAAACCACCAATAAATTATTAATCGTGGCCGGACACGGGCTTTGCTTGCGGCCGAAAACCGGCCTTCTAGCCCCAAAAACAAGAGCGCCACGGCCCGGCCGCTTCGTCCTTTGGTAGCAATGAACCCTCTTTCCTGTAAAAGCGCGAAGGCTTCACGAGATCCCTAAACAAGTGCGTTGAAATCATCTCTTCTATAGGGTACCCCCCTATCTTATGTCACATCTTGATGCAGATAATAAGCTACTGGCGCGAGTGAAGCGCCTCAAAGGACAACTCGGGGCGATCGAGCGTGCGCTGGAAACCAAGGCCCCGTGCGGCGAGATATTGAATCTCGTCGCCTCCGTTCGCGGAGCCGTGAACGGGCTTACCGTCGAACTGATCGAGGATCATGTCCGCGAGCATGTCTCCAATCCTGAAACGGATCCGGATGCAGAGCGCGCGCAGGCATCTGCCGACCTGATTCAGGTTATCCGGACCTATTTGAAATGAGCCGGCCGCACAGCAGAGCGCCGTCGGATCACGACCATGACCATGTCTTTCTGGGCCATAATCACGAGCGCAATGAACGGCGGACCTGGCTTGTGATAGCTCTGACCACGGTGATGATGGTCGTCGAGATTACAGCCGGAACCATCTATGGCTCGATGGCGCTGGTGGCGGATGGCTGGCATATGTCGACCCATGCCGCCGCGATGCTGATTGCGGCACTCGCCTATCTCTTTGCCCGGCGCAATGCCAACAACCCCCGCTTTACATTCGGAACTGGCAAGGTCGGCGATCTTGCTGCTTTCGGCAGTGCGATTGTGCTGGCGCTTGTGGCCTTGATGATCGGCTGGGAAAGCGCCGTGCGCCTCGCCAATCCGATTGCCATCAGTTTCCAGCAAGCAATTTTTGTCGCGGTCATCGGCCTGATCGTGAACCTCGTCAGCGCCTGGCTGTTGCGTGATAACCACGATCATCATCACGGGCATGAGCATGGGCACGGTCATCACGACCATGATCACCACCACGGCAAGGACCAGAATCTGCGCGCAGCCTATATGCATGTATTGGCAGATGCACTGACCTCGGTGCTGGCGATTGTCGCTCTCCTCGCCGGCAGCCTGTACGGCTGGCTATGGCTTGATCCGCTGATGGGTATTGTCGGCGCGCTGGTGATAGCGCGCTGGTCCTGGGGTCTGATTCGCGATACTGGCGCGACCATGCTGGACTATCGCGCGCACGACGATCCGATCGAGGCCAATATCCGCTCGGTGATCGAAGCGGAAGGAGACCGGATCAGCGACCTCCATGTCTGGCAATTGGGTCCTGGCCACCATGCTGCTATCGTAGCGATCATCACCGAGACGAACATTGAGCCAGTGGTCTATCGTGATCGATTGACCAAAGCGGTCGGGCTTTCGCATATCACCGTGGAAATCAACACGGCCTGAATCCAGCGAGAGCATAGACATCATGGAACAACTCCTGATCATCGCGGCTTTGGCCATCGGCTTGGCAATGGACGCCTTTGCGCTTGCTGTAGCGCAAGGCGCAGCAGGCCATGATTCGAATTCTTATGCTATAAGGCTCGGATTGGCGTTCGGACTGGCACAAGGCATCATGCCCTTTCTGGGCTGGATGCTCGGCGCCGCCTTTATTTCACAGATCAGCGCCCTAGATCACTGGATCGCGCTGGCTCTGCTGGTCGGTCTGGGCATGAAGATGCTTTGGGAGGCGAGCGGGATCACCGGAAACGAGAGACCGGCCATTCTCTCCGGCTGGACATTGCTAATCGCCGCCATAGCCACCAGCATCGACGCATTGGCAGCCGGCATAACCTTTCCAGCTTTCGGGCTCCCGGTGATCGAAACTTGCCTGGCAATAGCGGCAATCACCGGGTTGCTATCGGCTCTGGGTGTGCATATCGGCGGCACGGCGAACAGGAAAGTCGGAAAATTGGCCGAGATAGCTGGCGGCGCCGTGCTTATCACCCTCGGCATAAAGATCTTCGTCGAACATCAATTTTACGGCGTTTGAGTCAGCAGAAACGCCTCTCGTCTTGCGCAACATAAGACGCGCTGCCTCCTTAGTCACAAATTCCCGGCTCGACGAAAGCGCTGGCGTAAAGCCGCAGCTTTGCGATTCGGCCGCAAATCTTGGCCTGACTGCAACCGGTAATAATCCGGCACAGTTGCTTAAACATTGCCGGATTGCTCTAACGACTGTAGGGCTCGCCACAGTTTTCGGATACAACCTATGCCCGGACCGCTTCTTCGCACTATCAAGGAATAACAAACTCACATGCCGCCATTTTCACCACCAAGCTTTCAAGAACGCACTCAAATGGCCGCCAAAGCCAAGCAGGCTGCGCTTAAAAAACTGAAGGCAAAGCCGCCCCTCAGCGATGAAGTCATCGCCGAGCGCAAGGCAGCCCAGCTTGCACGTGAGCAAAAACAGGCCATCGCACGCGAAGAGAAACGCGCCGCATTCGAGCAACAAAAGGCCGAGCGAAAAGCTGCGAAAGAACAAGCAAAGCCGAAGCTCGCCCTTGGACTGACGGAAACAGAGAAAAAGGCAGCTCGCGACGAGCGCTACGCCAAGCGGAAAAAACGCAAGAAATAATAGGCACGCGAGGGGCCAGAGCAGAGATTGGCAAGCGCTCGAATTTTTTGACCAGAATTTCGCGAATTTCCGCAATTGCTCAAGTCAAAAGCAGGTAAATTGTAGTCGGAACCTTTTAAGATCCGGGTCAATGGTGCTTGCTTGGGCGGCATCGCCATGATTGCTCGCGTGGGGAAATTCCTGTTAATGGCCAGCTTCATCAACGGGCTTGCCGACTGATGTCCGCTCTCTATTATGTAGCAATCCCAATATTATCTCTCAGGACTGGCTCGACAAAGGTTCAGCCCGGCTTCAGATTTTTTGGCAATATCATTGCAATGATCGACCAATTGGACGAATTCCCGACTCAAGCCTGTGCGGACCAGAAACTTTCAGTGGGCAGACCATTATAATCGCTGCAAACATTCGTAAGTTCGGATAACGGTAAACCATCGAAATAATAGTCGATGTCAAAATAGAGAAATTTCGCAATGATGGTTGATAGAAAATCGCCTGAAAAGCTCCTGCCAACGACATTGGCTGCGCTTGGCATTGTGTTTGGGGATATCGGCACTAGCCCGCTATACGCCTTCCGGGAGAGTTTTCTGGGCTTGGCCCATCTTGATGTCACGCGCCTCCATATTTTTGGCGTATTGTCGATGATAACCTGGTCGCTGATCATTGTCATCTCGATCAAATATTTGCTGGTCGTCATGCGAGCTGACAATGAAGGGGAAGGTGGCATCATTGCGCTGGTGTCCCTCTTGCAGACCAAGGTGGCAGGGACTTCCCGTTCGCATCACATATTGATCGTCGCGGGGTTGTTCGGGGCGGCTTTGCTTTATGGCGATGGTGCAATCACGCCTGCTATTTCCGTGCTAAGCGCATTGGAAGGGCTGGAGCTCGTCACGACTGCTTTCACACCATTTGTCGTTCCGATGACGATCGGCATATTGATTGGATTATTTTCGATCCAGCGGTTCGGTACCGGTAAGATCGGGCGTGTATTTGGACCTATTTTGATAATCTGGTTTTCGGCACTGGCGCTTCTCGGTTTGCGCGGCATCTGGCTGGAACCGGGAATCCTGGTCGCTCTCAGCCCAACCTGGGCCGTCCAGTTTCTATTTTCCGAACCAACAACCGCTTTCCTTGTTTTGGGAACGGTGTTTCTGGTCGTGACGGGTGGCGAAACATTATACGCCGATATGGGACATTTTGGCGTAAAGCCGATCAAACTGGCCTGGTTTTCGCTAGTCCTGCCTGCCCTGCTGCTCAATTATTTCGGTCAGGGCGCACTGGTTCTTTCGGACAGTAAGGAAATATCCCAACCGTTTTTTCATCTCGCTCCGGAATGGGCCCTGATCCCGCTGATCATTCTTGCAACGATCGCCACCGTCATTGCATCCCAAGCAGTCATTTCAGGCGTTTTTTCCCTCACTCGCCAGGCCATGCAATTGGGACAGCTGCCGCGCATGGCGGTGGTTCAGACCGATGGTGAAGAATTCGGCCAGATATATATTCCCTTTGTAAACTGGATGTTGTTGTTCGCGACAATAGGCCTCGTATTGCTCTTCCGTTCGTCGGGAAATCTGGCCTCCGCTTATGGCCTGGCGATCGCGATGGATATGGTCATCACGACGTTCCTGACATTGTTCGTTTTGAATAGATGGGGCTGGAGCAAAGCGTTGCTTGCTGGCCTGGCCATTATATTCATCCCGTTGGACTTCGCCTATTTTGGTGCCAATATATTGAAATTCTTCGATGGCGGTTGGTTCCCTACCATTGTGGCCGTCCTCATTTTCACATTGATGACGATATGGACACAAGGCAGGAAAAAATTGCGGCAGCAAGTCCAACATGGCGAGTTGAACGCATCTGATTTCGTAAAGCGCCTTCCTTCCAGTTCGATAATTCGCGCGCCGGGCATAGCGATATTCATGACATCGCTATCCAAAGGTGTGCCGACATCATTGCTGCATCATATCAAGCACAACAGAACGCTGCATGATCATGTGGTCCTGTTGCATGTCGAAATCAGACCTACCGCCAAAATAGCCAGGAAAGACCAGATAATTATCGAAACACTCGGTACCGATTTCTATCGGGTGACGTTCAACTATGGCTTTAACGAACGGATCAACGTTCCCCACCGATTGAAGCGCTGCAAAGCAAAAGGCCTTGATCTCGATTTTGGCAAAGCCAGCTATTATCTTGGCCGGGAAACCATCACGTTCAAAAGATCCGGAAATCTGTTGCGCGGCATCGGCAATTCGATTTTTTCCTTTCTCAATCGCAATGCCGGCAGAGCCACTATATTCTATGGAATTCCTCCCAACCGGGTGGTGGAGTTGGGATCACAGGTCGAAATCTAGACAGCTTCCCGATATCCGTCTTCGGGATGAAGCGGACATATGCAAACTCGCTTCTGGCATTAACTCCCAACATTTCAGATCCAGGGACAAGGCAAACTACATTGGCACAATTGCCAAGGACCAACGCCGATACTGATACTGATCAGGAATTTCATTTCTTCCCAAAACCTTGAGACTATGCGATCCATTCACCATCATGCGCATCGCAACATTGAATGTTCAAAACCTCAGACTCCAAAGCATCAATGGCCGCAATTACCTCCATGGTGCCTGGGATTCCGACGATCCGGAGGAGGAAAGTCTGGATCCGATCGATCGCAGTCTGACCGCTGAACTTTTGAAGGCACTCGATGCCGATGTTGTGGCTTTGCAAGAGGTTTTTGATCTCGAAACCCTTGAATATTTCCACCAGAACTACTTGTTACCGGCGGGAGCGTCCCCCTATCCGCACCTTATTTGCTTACCCGGAAACGACGGTCGCGGCCTTGATGTCGCTGTACTTTCTCGCCTCCCCGTTGATGCGATCCGAAGCCATGCATCGCTGACTTTGACAGAGTTGGGAATCGACCCGCCTCCGAAAGTCGATCCGGACTTTCCCGTGTTCCGGCGGGACTGTCTGATGGTTACGATCGGGCCGCTCACGCTCTTTGTCTGCCACTTTAAATCAACCTATCCGGATGCGGTCACAGCCTGGACCACTCGCCGACTGGAAGCACTTGCGACCCGCCGATTGATCGAACGTCATTTTCAGGATCCCGCGCAAAACCTATGGCTCATCACCGGCGATCTGAATGAGCCCAATAACTTGGTGGCAGGCGACCGGCGCGCTATTGCACCGCTAGAAACCGGCTTTTCAGTCGATCTGATGAAGCGCCTGCCAGAGAAGGAACGATGGACCTATTTTGATCCGCATTCCGGACTCTACCATTGCCCTGACGCGATGTTGGCATCCCCGGCGCTCGCCGAGCAGTGGCCCAATTCCGAACCAATTGTCGTGCGCAAGGGCCTGGGAGAGGAAACTGCGCGCTTTCATGGGCCCCGGTTCGCCGATGTGGGCAAGCACAGGCCACACGCCAGCGATCATGCCGCCGTAGTCATCGATTTTGCTGGACTTTGACTGGGTGTTTTGGCCCGCTAATCTAGCGAGGTTACCATCTTGATCCATTGCATTCTAAATTCCGCATTCGGGATATAGGCTAATGTCCGTTTTGGTCGGGTGGTTTCAACCGATCGTCGCAACACATGCTCCTAACCGATGGCCCGATGCGGGGCGGTCAAATCGGTCGCTGCTTATGCAGGGATGAGTCGCGACGGTGCCAATCGCCTGCGCCGACGGGATAAGGGGCGGGCCTTTTCCCGGGCCTGGGACGCGGCCTTGATCCATGCCTGCGAGGGACGCAACGGCATGATGCACGAGTCGGGCTGCTGGGCAAAGGCGGCTCCGGATTGGGGCAATGGCGAAGATGATTCGGATAGCCCTGATACGGACATCCCGCGCTTCCACTAAGGGGTTGTGACCCGCATGCCCCCGATCGTCGCTGGCACCCATTTTCGGACGGCCTGTGAAAAACCCGTCGACAAGAGATCGCGGAAAGGCCTATTCGATCCCTCCACTATCCGGGACCTTCGGACATCGTTTTGACACTCAATATCTTCATCATTCTCTCTGTTATCGCAACCGGGCTGCTGTTGCTCGCGCCACGCTTGTCGAAATCGATCGTCTGGCGCGCGACGGTGACGCCGCTCGCCTCAATCATCGGCAGCGGATTTCTGGTGCTCGCGCCGATCTTGGTGTCCGACTATGGCTATATGGCGCCACTGATCATGGCCGGCCTTTGTCTCGGGGCCTTTCTGTTTGGCGCTGCGATCCGGTTCAACATTTTCCAGCGCAATATCGACCATCCTTTGCAAGACCAATGGACCGACCGACTGGAAATCGCCGCTTCCTGGGCGCTGGTCTTCGCATTCACCATTTCGGTCGGCTATTATCTCAACCTGTTTGGCGCCTTCGGGGTCAGCCTGACGAGTTTTGACAGCAATGCCAATGCCAAGCTGCTGACCTCGGCTGTCTATATCCTGATCATGATCGTCGGCTGGACCCGCGGGTTCAAGGCGCTCGAAAAAATGGAATATAGCGCCGTGACGCTGAAACTGGCGATCATCGTCGGCCTGCTGGTCGGCCTGACCTGGTATTTTTACCAGAAGGCGAACGCTGCGACGCTATTTGTCCATCCGCCAATGCTCTCGGGATGGCCCGCGCTCACCCTCGCGTTCGGCCTGATCATCACCGTGCAGGGCTTTGAAACCTCCCGCTATCTCGGCCGCAACTATGACGCCGCGACAAGGATCAAATCCATGCGCCTGGCCCAGATCGTCTCCGGCGTGATCTACATGATCTATATCGGCCTATTCGCCTATAGTTTCGAGCGCGAGCAATTCGCTCTCACCGAAACCGCGATCATCGACATGATGGGAATCATCACACCGATCCTGCCGCTGCTGCTCGTGGCCGCTGCACTAGCGGCACAGTTCAGCGCCGCGATCGCTGATACCAGCGGTTCCGGCGGGCTGGTCGAGGAACTCACCAAGGGCCATGTCAAAGCGCGCACCGGCTATGCGATATTGGTCGGCATCGGCTTGTTCATGACCTGGAGCGTCAATATTTTTCAGATCATTGCTTATGCCAGCCGCGCCTTTGCGCTTTATTATACGCTGCAATCGGTCATTGCTGCACGGCGGGCCTTTCTGGTGCCTGGCAAGCGACTGAATGGAATCGGCTTCATCCTGCTGGCCATGCTCGGGACGATGATCATGCTGTTCGGCAATGATGTCGAATCGTCCAACGGCTGAAAACCAGCCCTTAAAACCGATGAGATAAACTCGCTAAGCGCTAACCGTACGCGGCCGCGCCTGCCGATAAGTGCCGAGTATCCGCACGCTGTTGCAGTGGAAACCGAGTTCGGTGAGCGCCCGATCAATCGCCGGATCACCGGGTGCGCCCTCGATATCGGCGAAAAATTCGGTCGCGGCAAAGCTGCTCCCCTGCTGGTAGCTTTCCAGCTTGGTCATGTTAACGCCGTTAGTCGCAAAACAGCCGAGCGCCTTGTACAGAGCGGCGGGAATATTTTTGACCTCGAAAATGAAGGTTGTCATGAGCGGACCAGCCGGTTCCGGCATCGCCGCTTCCGGAGCCAGCACGACAAAACGGGTGATATTGTCCGGCGCATCCTCGATCGCATCTTCGACCGGTTGCAGTCCGTATATTTGCGCGGCTAGTTTCGGCGCGATCGCAGCAGCATGCGGATCATCCTGCTGAGCGACAAAGGCGGCGGCGGCGGCGGTGTCGGCATAGGCGACAGGAATGATTCCGCGTTTGCGCAAATAGTGGCGGCACTGGCCGAGCGCCTGCGGATGACTCATCGCTGTTCTGATCTCGGCATCGGCCGATTTGGCCATCAGACAATGTTCGATCCGCATGAAATATTCGTCGACAATATACAGGCCCGATTCGGGAAGCAGAAAGTGAATGTCGGCAACACGGCCGTGGAGCGAATTTTCGATCGGAATGATCGCGCTACCTGCCGTCCCTTGCTTTACCGCATCGATTGCATCTTCGAAAGCAAAGCAGGGAACGGGGAGGCCGTCTGGCGCATAGTCGAGCGCGGCAAGATGCGAATTGGCACCAGGCGCGCCTTGAAAGGCAATTGCCTTTTCGGGCATTTCAGCGCCTTTTTCGGTCATCTTCTTGACCATACCCAGTGCGTTTTGCGGAAAGCTGTCCATCATGCCCCTCTTTTTGCTGCATTGCGATAGTCGAACGGAACGGGGCCGGGCAAGAAAGAAGTTGCATGTCCACTAGGCGACCTCGCATTTGACATCAACAATTGCACCTTCTGCGGCAATTGAGGCCTTGCGTTGGCCGGTCGCTCTCTTTACAGACAGCACAAATTTGGCAGGCCCATGGCCGCCGCTCACTCAGGGGTTTGAGACAATATATGAGCAACAATAACACCATCGCAGGCTGGGTTCTCGCTGGCGGCATCGCTGCCCTCGGTTTTTCCATTGTTAGCGGCAAATATTTTCACGCCGGCAAACACGAACGCCCCGAAGTCATGGGCTATGTGATCGAAGGCGTTGAAGCCTCCGGCGGTGGCGCTGATGCAGGCCCGTCGATCGAGACCCTGCTGCAAACGGCCGATGCCGCTGCTGGTGAAAAAGTCTTTGGCAAATGCGCTGCCTGTCACACGATCAATCAGGGCGGTGCCAATGGCATCGGTCCGAATCTTTATGGAGCCCTTGGCAAGCCACATGGCCATGTCGCCGGCTTTGCCTATAGCGATGCATTGAAAAGCATCCCTGGCAACTGGGACTGGGCGGGAATGAACGCCTGGCTGACCTCGCCGCGCAAATATGCCAATGGCACGAAAATGACCTTTGCCGGCCTTGGCAAAGCAGAAGACCGCGCCAATCTGATGGTCTATCTGAACGCGCAAGGTTCCAACCTGCCACTACCGGCTGCGCCCGTTGCCGAAGCCCCTGCGGAAGACGGTGTTGAAACCGCTGCCGAAGCAGGCGCTGACGCCGAAGCGCCGGAAGCGGTTACAGCAGACGCAGCGCCGGCGGAATAATCGACCAATCGCTGGGTTGCGTTAGCCGCAATCCAGCCCGTAAAATTTCGTGATGATAGCCCAGGCCTCGTCTGCGGTTTCAACAAACTGAAACAGATCAAGATCCTTGCGGCTGATTGTGCCCTCTTCGGCCAAGGCCTCGAAGTTGATCACGCGATTCCAGAAGTCTTTTCCGAATAATAATATCGGCAGTTTTTCCATCTTGCCGGTCTGCACAAGCGTGACCAGCTCGAGAAATTCATCGAGCGTTCCAAAGCCACCGGGGAACACGGCAACCGCTCTGGCACGCAACAAAAAGTGCATCTTGCGCAGCGCAAAATAGTGGAACTGGAAACTCAGCGACGGCGTGACATATTCGTTAGGCGCCTGCTCATGGGGCAGGACTATATTGAGCCCGATTGACTCTGTACCAGCGTCAGCGGCGCCACGATTGGCCGCCTCCATGATAGAAGGCCCGCCGCCGGAACAGACAACGAAATCACGTTTGCCATTTTCCGAAATGCCGCAGGCGCTCGCTAGCCGCGCCAGATTGCGGGCTTCGTCATAATATTTGGCTTTTTCCTTCAATCGCTCGGCAATTTTGCGCGAATCTTCGTCAACCGCTGCCTCGATCAGCGCATCGGCCTTGCTCGGTTCCGGTATGCGGGCCGAACCATACATAACCAATGTTGAGCGAATGCCCGCTTCGTCGAGGAGCATTTCGGGCTTGAGCAGTTCGAGCTGGAAACGGACGGGACGCAACTCCTCGCGGAGCAGGAAATCGGTGTCCTGAAAAGCGAGCTGATAGGCCGGGTCCCGGGTCTGGGCCGTGCCAATGGCTGCCTTTTCGGCGAATTCGGCTTCCTGCTTAGCGTGGTAAAAGCGGCCGTCATGGAGATCTTTGTTGGTCATATATTCGCCCTAGAGCAAAGATTTGTGGCTGACCAGTGACCTTATTCGACTATCGGCAATATCCATTTCCGCTCATATCGAGATGGAAATGGTCGCGGTGCGCCGAGTTGTAATTGGGGCTGAGAACGGTGCCAAAGCGTTTGCAGGCGCTATCGTGGATAGCGGTCAGAAACTGCATTTCCCGGCGACCGCTTTTCCAGTTATTCTCAACTGTAATCCGGCGACCGTCGGTGAGCACAAAAGCGGATACGTCGATCGCATTAGCATGCGCGTGCTCTGACAATTTTCCGGATCCGGCAATATTGCGGCAACTATAGCTGCCCATGGTTTCGATACGCTTGAGGTCACTGCCTAGATATTTGCGGGCCGCACGTTTCACGGCATATTCTGTCCATGCGGCGAATTTGCCCGCAAGCTCGCATTTGACCGGTCCGAGGTTGGTCACATCAGCGCCAACATCAAGCAGCTTTATACTGTCGATCTGGCTGCACCCACCACTGAATTGGCGATTGGGCAAGGGAGAGAAGCGGACATTGGCCTTGCCCAGGTCGCTGAAGCATTGGCGGGCAGCGGGCGTGGGATTAAAGGAACCCAAGCCTGCAGAAGCCTGTGGCCGTTGCGACTGGCCGCCGTTGCCATCTGGGATAGCCCCGCAGGCGCTGAGTAGCAACGACGCCACTCCCAAAAGACCGATTGTCTGCCTGCGATGCTTGATATGCAATTTCATTTTCATGCCGAACTCAATGGCAGAAGATGGTTAAATTCAACCTCAAAACCTTGGTTAATAAAATCCTACCGCCCAAATGAGCCGATGCGCGGGACAAATTGCTGCAATTTCAAAATGAACCGCCCCCGAAGGAGACCGGGTAGAGGCCTATTTTTACCCGATATCATTATAAAAGCTGAGGGTTTCACGCCGCAGCGACATGCCTTTCCGCAAGAAATGGTCGGTATCATCCGCAACCAAGATCACGCTTGACATGCTGCGGCGCACAAGACAAAGCGGCGCCGGGCCACGCGGTCCCAACGCCGCGCGAGCTCTCTGTAAGGAGAAGCGTTAAAATGACTGATACGACTATACCGACGCCAGAATTGCGTCCTGACTGCCCGAATTTTTCTTCGGGCCCTACAGCCAAGTTCCCCGGCTGGTCTCTCGATAAAATCAACACCATCACCATGGGTCGCTCGCATCGTTCCGCGACCGGCAAGGCGCGCCTGAAATATGCTATCGACCTCAGTCGTGAGCTATTGGGCATCCCCGACGACTATCTGATCGGCATCGTGCCGGGTTCCGATACCGGAGCCGTCGAGCTGGCGATGTGGAATATGCTGGGCGCCCGTCCGGTTACCGTCGCTGCATGGGAAAGCTTCGGCAACGTCTGGATCCAGGACGCTGTTAAGCAGCTCAAGCCTGACAATCTTACGGTCCTCGAAGCCGATTATGGCGAAATTCCTGACCTGACCACGATCGACAAGGGTGACGATATTGTCTTCACCTGGAACGGCACGACCTCGGGCGCAAGAATTCCCGATACCGACTGGATCGCAGCCGACCGTGAAGGTGTCACCATCAACGACGCGACCAGCGCCGTCTTTGCCCAGCCTATGGACTGGTCAAAGCTCGATGCGACCACCTTTAGCTGGCAGAAGGTCATGGGATCGGAAGCCGCTCACGGCATGCTGATCCTCAGCCCGCGCGCCGTCGAACGGATTGAAAGCTATACCCCATCCTGGCCGCTGCCGAAAATCTTCCGCGTGAAAAAGGGCGACAAGCTCAACACCGCGATTTTTGAGGGGGCTACGATCAACACGCCTTCGATGCTCGCGACCGAAGATTATATCGCTGCGCTCGAATGGGCAAAGTCGATTGGTGGCTTGTCCGAACTGCACGCCCGCGCTGACCGCAACGCCAAAACCGTTCACGACTGGCTCGAAGCCACGCCGTGGATGCGCAATATGGTCAGCGATCCGGCCAAATGGACCAACACCGGCGTCTGCATGGTGTTTCAGGGTGACTGGTATGAAGGCCTGAGCGACGATGCCAAAGCCTCCGTGCCGAAGAAAATTGCCGCGATGCTCGAAAAAATGGACATTGCGTATGATTTCAACGGCTATCGCGATGCGCCGCCTTCGTTGCGCATCTGGTGCGGTTCGACCGTCGAGCAGGAAGACGTTCGCCGTCTGCTGCTCTGGATCGAATGGGCCTATGCTCAGGTGAAAGCCGAACTTTCCTAAATTGTGTCGCCCCGGCGAGAGCCGGGGCCAGACCAATGCCCCATTAGAGCGACATTGGACTCAAAGCCGGCCCATGCCGGCGCAATAATTCCGATAAGGATCATATATCATGCCAAAAGTACTTATTTCCGATAAAATGGACCCGAAAGCCGCCGAGATCTTCCGCGAGCGCGGTTGCGAAGTCGATGAAATCACCGGCCAGACACCGGAAGAACTGATGAAGATCATCGGCGAATATGATGGCCTCGCGATACGCTCATCCACCACTGTCACGCCCGAATTGCTGGCAGCGGCAACCAACCTGAAAGTGGTTGGTCGTGCCGGTATCGGTGTCGACAATGTCGATATCCCCGCCGCTTCTGCCAAGGGTGTCGTGGTCATGAACACGCCATTCGGCAACAGCATCACCACCGCAGAACATGCCATTGCATTGATGTTTGCCCTTGCTCGCCAGCTGCCTTCTGCCGACGCCTCGACTCAGGCTGGCAAATGGGAAAAGTCAAAATTCATGGGCGTGGAACTGACCAGCAAAACGCTTGGCCTGATCGGTGCCGGCAATATCGGTTCGATTGTTGCAGAACGCGCCATTGGCTTGCGGATGAAGGTTGTCGCTTATGACCCGTTCCTGACCGAAGAGCGGGCGGTTGAAATGGGCGTCGAGAAAGTCTCGCTGGACGATCTTCTCGCTCGTGCCGATTTTATCACCATGCACACGCCCCTCACCGACCAGACCCGCAATATCCTGTCGGCTGAAGCTCTTGCCAAAACAAAGCCCGGTGTCCGGATCATCAACTGTGCACGCGGCGGCTTGATCGACGAGGCTGCTTTGAAAGATGCCCTGGAATCTGGTCATGTCGCGGGTGCGGCTCTGGACGTATTTGCCCAGGAACCGGCGAAGGAGAACCCGTTGTTCGGTGCTCCAAACCTGATTTGCACACCGCATCTCGGCGCTTCCACCAGCGAGGCTCAGGTCAATGTCGCGATTCAGGTAGCCGAGCAAATGGCCGACTATTTGGTCAATGGCGGCGTCGAAAATGCGCTCAACATGCCCAGCCTTTCGGCAGAACAGGCGCCGAAGCTGAAACCTTATATGGCGCTTGCCACCCAATTGGGCTCACTTGTCGGCCAACTCGCGGCCGACCAGATCAAGGGCGTTGCCGTTGAAGTGGAAGGCGCAGCAGCCGAACTGGATCAGAAACCGATTACCGCAGCGGTTCTGGCCGGACTGATGCGGGCCTATAGCGACACTGTGAATATGGTCAACGCACCCTATCTGGCGAAAGAACGCGGTCTCGATGTTCGCGAAATTCGCCATGAACGCGAAGGCGATTATCATACTCTTGTTCGGGTTTCCGTCACAACTGACGAAGGCGAAAAATCGGTTGCCGGCACCCTGTTCGGATCATCCGGTCCTCGACTGGTCGAAATGTTCGGCATCAAGGTCGAGGCCGATCTGGAGGGGGATATGCTGTATATCGTCAACCAGGATCAGCCCGGCTTTATCGGCAGCGTCGGTTCGACGCTCGGCGAGGCAGGCGTCAATATCGGTACATTCCATCTTGGCCGTCGCAGCGATGCGCCAGGCGGAGAGGCAGTGTTGCTGCTCTCGATCGATTCACCGGTGAAAGAACCGGTATTATGGTCGATCTGTCAGCTGGAAGGCGTGAAGACGGTCAAGGCGCTGAAGTTTTAATTCTATAGCAACCTACCGAAGAAAAAAGATGGCCTGAGCAGTTGCTTGGGCTATGGAGCAGGGCCATGCGAAAGCCATCCAATCTCTTGCCCGAAGGGTTTCATGACGCGCTGCCGCCTTATGCCGAGGCGGCATCGCGACTGGAACGCGATGTGCTCGATACGCTTGCCAGCCATGGCTATGCCCGGGTGACGCCGCCGCTAGCGGAATATGAAGATGGCCTGACCGAGCGAATGCAGGGCGCTTCCCGTAACGACCTGATGCGTTTGGTCGATCCGATTTCCCAGCGCACTTTGGCGCTGCGTCCGGATATGACCGTCCAGATTGGCCGAATCGCGACAACCAGTCTGGCCGACCGGCCGCGCCCACTCAGGCTGAGCTATTCGGGGCAGGTTTTAAAACTGCGCTCCGGACAGCTGCAGCCCGAACGCAGCCGTTTGCAGATCGGCGCTGAACTGATCGGCAGTGATAGCGTCATCGCGGCCAGTGAAATTGTATCGGTTGCGATTGAGGCGCTGGAGCGAGCTGGCGTAACCGGTATTACTGTCGATTTTACCATGCCTGACCTGATCGATATATTGGCGGCGGGACCATTGCCATTGAACGAGGCACAGATTGCAGAAGTCCGCGGCGAACTGGATATGAAAGATGCCGGTGGCCTTAGCGCGATAGGCGCAACCGGCTACCTTCCCCTGATTGAAGCGACGGGCCCGTTTGACGAGGCGATGGCAAAATTGCGCCAATTTGACACCAGCGACCTGCTGAACTCGCGTCTGGATGGCGTTGCCCAGATCGCAGCGAGCATCAAGGGCAAAGCCAGCCTGACTCTCGATCCGACAGAAAGACACGGCTTCGAATATCAAAATTGGTTCGGCTTCACACTCTATGCCGATACATTCATCGGCGCATTGGGTCGCGGCGGCAGTTACGAAATCATGCGCACGGATGGTGGATCCGAAAAAGCCGTCGGCTTTTCGCTCTATCCCAATCCGTTGATCGAGGCTGGCTTTGGAGCAAAAACTATCGATCAGATATTCCTGCCCATGGGACATGACCGATCTGTGGCAGCACGGCTAAGAGAAGCGGGCTGGCGCACCGTCGCAGCCCTGTCAGACTCGGACCAAGCCGAAGCGCTTGGTTGTTCGCATATTTTGAACGGCGCTCAGCCGGAACCTTTATAAGAAAGTGATTCAATGGCCAATGTAACGGTAATCGGCGCACAATGGGGTGATGAAGGCAAAGGCAAGATTGTTGACTGGCTGTCCGAACGCGCCGATGTCGTGGTCCGATTTCAGGGCGGCCATAACGCTGGCCATACGCTGGTTGTCGATGGTGCGGTCTACAAACTGTCCCTACTCCCTTCCGGCATTGTCCGGGGCGCATTGTCGATCATCGGCAATGGCGTGGTGCTCGATCCGTGGCATTTGCGAGAAGAAATTGCGAAGCTCGAAAGCCAGGGCGTCGCGATCAACACCGATAATTTCGGCATTGCCGAAACCTGCCCGCTGATCCTGCCGATTCACCGTGATCTCGATGCGATGCGAGAAGATGCCAGCGGCAAGGGCAAGATCGGTACGACCCGCCGCGGCATTGGTCCGGCCTATGAAGATAAGGTCGGCCGCCGCGCGATCCGGGTCTGTGATCTCGCCCATCTCGATGATCTGGGACCGCAACTCGACCGGCTATGCGCGCATCATGATGCCCTCCGCGCGGGCTTCGGCGAGCCGCCAGTCGACCGGGCAAGGCTGCTAAATGATCTAAAGGAAATCGCCGACAGCGTGCTGCAATATGCCCAGCCGGTGTGGAAACGCCTCAACGAAGCGCGCCGCGACGGCAAACGAATCCTGTTCGAAGGCGCGCAGGGCGTGTTGCTTGATGTCGATCATGGCACTTATCCCTTCGTCACCAGTTCGAACACGATTTCGGGTACTGCAGCGGGAGGGTCCGGGATCGGCCCGTCCGGTACCGGCTATGTGCTCGGTATCACCAAAGCCTATACCACGCGCGTCGGATCAGGTCCCTTCCCGACCGAACTGGACGACGAAATCGGCCAACGGCTCGGCGAGCGTGGTCATGAATTTGGTACCGTCACCGGGCGTCAGCGCCGCTGCGGCTGGTTCGATGCGGTGCTCGTACGACAGGCTCTGGCTGTTTCGGGCGTGGCTGGCATCGCACTGACCAAACTGGACGTGCTGGATGGCTTCGAACAATTGAAAATCTGTGTCGGCTATGATCTGAATGGTGTAACCTACGACTATCTACCGCCGCATCATCAGGATCAAGCCGCGGTCAAACCGATTTACGAAACAATGGCGGGCTGGAACGAAACCACCGCCGGTGCGCGCAGCTGGGCTGATTTGCCAGCGCAAGCAATCAAATATATCAAACGCGTCGAGGAGTTGATTCAGTGTCCGGTGGCGTTGGTGTCGACTTCACCCGAGCGCGAAGACACGATATTGGTGACGGATCCATTCGCGGATTGAAAAGTCCGCTGCGTCTTGGAAACAGGAATACGTGCTTCGCAATCGCGATGACAGAAACGGGCGGATAGAAACAAACGTGCAAGCAACAATATCCTCGTGTTAGACGAGACCGGTTCCGAGCTAACCCATCTGATCCAGCAGAGTAGCAAATTGCGTATTTGGGCTCGCTCCCGTTTATGGGCGCAGGTTGTCATAGCGATGGCGTTAGGCGTTGGTACCGGAATATTGCTTGGCCCAACTACAGGATGGGTCCCCGCTCCTACCGCGAATATGATTGGTGACTGGCTCGCTCTGCCCGGGCAGCTTTTTTTAGGGCTCATCGCGATCGTTCTTGTGCCGCTTGTATTCGCTTCAATTGTGAGCGGACTTGCGGGTGCTCCTTCAAACCAAGCCATGCGCAAGCTGGGCGTACGGTTGGGCTTATTCATCGTCTCAACTACCTTCGCAGCGGCCTGGATCGGCATTTATCTGGCCCGCCTTTTCGAACCTGGCAGCGGGTTGGAGATGCCGGTAGACACGATACAAGCCGATGTTCAAATCTTTGACGTTTCGCGATTGCCGGATCTGGTTGCTGGCGTGCTTCCAACCAACCCGGCGGCTTCCGTAATTCAGGGAGACTTGCTGGCGATCGTGATTCTTGCTGTGTTGACAGGGGTCGCAGCCAGTCAGGTGCAAAGGGAGAAGGCAGCCCCGGTCCTCGCCTTGCTCGACTCGTTGATGTCCATTTCCATGACAATTGTGAAATGGGCGATGCTCTTGTCTCCACTGGCTGTTTTCGGCTTAATGGCACAGCTGATGATCCAGATCGGACCTAACTCGCTGCTCGGTCTGCTCAACTACGTTGGTACGGTCCTAGTCGGACTGGCCCTTCTATTTCTGATATATGCGCTGCTCCTGCGATGGATCGGCGGACTGGATTTCCGTTCTTTTATAAAAATCGCCGGACCGAACTTGCTGCTGGCATTTTCAACTTCCAGTTCATCAGCGGTTATGCCCAGCACGATCCAGGCTGCGCGCCAGCTACATGTTCCGGACGAAGTCGCGAATCTGGTGATTCCGCTCGGAGCGACGATGAACATGGCGGGTACCGCACTATATCAAAGTATTGCCATACTCTTTTTGGCGCAAGTTTCCGGCGTAGACCTCAGTCTGGCTGAAACATTGCTGCTGGTAGGTACTCTGGTGGCATCATCTATTGGCGCACCAGGTACACCAGGCGTGAGCATAGCGATACTGGCGAGCGTTGCAGCAGGATTTGGCATACCGGCTTCGGGGCTTGTGATCATTCTAGGTGTGGACCGGCTTCTGGATATGTCGAGAACGGTTGTGAATGTGACCGGCGATATCACTGCGGCCGTCCTGATGAAAAAGGCCCTAGCCTGAATCCATCTGGTTCGCACATTGAGCCCAAGCCCATTACAATGACGCTTTTTCCTAAACGTCATCCGCCGAGATCATTTCCTCGCGATCAATCTCTCCAGTCATCGCTGCTACCGTCACCGCTACTGCGGCATCACCCGAGACGTTGGTGGTGGTCCGCATCATGTCCATGATTCGGTCGACGCCAGCAACAAAGGCGATGGTTTCGAGCGGCACGCCGACGCTGCCGAAGACCAATGCCATCATGATCAGGCCTGCGCCCGGGATACCGGCCGCGCCAATGGCCCCGAGGGTCGAAGTGATCGAGATCAGGACATAATCACCAAAGCTGAGATCGACGCCGAAAATCTGCGCGCCAAACAGGGTGGCGAGGCCCAGATACATGGCAGTGCCGTTCATGTTGATCGTCGCTCCGAGCGACACTACAAAGCTGGCGACCGAGTTGCTGACACCAAGGTTGCGTTCGACGCAGCGCAGGGTCACCGGCAAGGTCGCGTTGGAAGAAGCGGTGGAATAGCTCACCGCTATGGCGTCGATAATGCCGCGAAAAAAATCGATTACTGGCAGCTTTGCGATGAACTTGATCATCCCAGAATAGACTATGCCGATAATCAGCAGACAGCCGAGATAGTTGAGCCCAACCAGCTGGGCTAGCGAGAGCAAGGCGTCCATTCCGAGTGTTCCGGCGACCCATGCCATCAGCGCAAATACACCAAATGGCGTCAGCTCCATCACGATCATCGTGACTTTCTGCATCACAATTGCACCGCTATCGAAAATCTTGGCGAGCGGTTTGCCGTCTTCCTTGGCCATTAAAATACCGATACCGATCAGCAATGCGAAGACAATCAGCGGTAGCACACGGACGTCGGCCATGACCTGAACGGGACTGTCGGGGACGATCGATAGGATCATATCCACAGCAGTCGTGTCATTGGGAACCGGCGTAGGCCCCATTTCGATGGCATCGGTATCGACGCCGTTGCCCGGTTGAAAAAATGTACCAAGGGCCAGCCCCAGCCATGCGGCAATCTGCCCGGTGATGACGAACAAGACCATCGCCCGCCCGCCAACACTACCCAGTTTCTTCAAGTCACCAAGCGCGGCGACACCAGCGACGAGCGAGAAGAAGATCAGCGGCACGACGAGCATCTTGATCGACTTGATGAAAAAATCGCCAATCCACTTGATCGTTTCGGATTCGGGTCCCCAGATCAAGCCGGTAATGACACCAAGAATAAGCGCCGCGATCACTCGCTGCCAAAGCGGAATCTTGAACCAGAATGCCAGCATGCGATTTTCCCCGTATCTTTCCTGAACCATGCCTATCGTCAGCAGGAGAGCGCGGCAAGCCTTTAGGCCGGGGTTACATCCAGAAGCTGATCGCCAGACAGGTCGACAGGCCGACTCCGAAGGTCAGCGGAATGCCGGCCTTGAAGAAATCGGTAAACCGGTAATTTCCCGCGGCGTAAACCAGCGTGTTGGTCTGATAGCCAATTGGTGTGGCAAAGCTGGCAGAGGCAGCAAACATGACCGCAATCACCAGCGGCCGGGGATCGACACCCAAATCATTGCCCAGCGCAATAGCGATGGGAGTAATGATGATGGCGACCGCATTGTTGGTCACAATCTCGGTCATGATGACAGACAAAACGTAAATCGCAAAGACCAGTCCCCAGGGCGGGACCTGCCGCAAAAAGGGAGTCAACTCGGAAACGATCAGGTCGACACTGCCGGCCTGTTGCAAACCAAGGCCCACTGCAAGCATGCCGAATATCAGGACCAGAACATTGCCGTCGATCGAACCCCAAGCTTCTTCTGCATCAATACAGCGCGCCAGCAGGATGGCACCAACCGCGAGAATCGCAGCCACAGCCAAAGGTATGATATTAAGGGCGGCGAGCACCACAACCGCCACCAGAGCGCCAATCGCAATCGGCGCCCGATCTCTACGAAAGGCTCGAATTTTAGTCTGTCCGACACCGAATAAATTGGGGTTCTGGTACATGCGGTGGATATCGTCGCTTGAGCCGGTCACCAGCAACCGGTCCGCCGCATGAATGCGTGCGTTGGTCAGATCCGAACGCGGAAGATTGCGATAACGGGTCATGCCCAATATGCGGACATCTAGCTGCGACAGAAAAGGAATGTCGTACAGCCGGTTACCAATACTGGGATGATTTGGTGCTACCGTAGCCTCAACCAGTTCCTCTCCCATCGGACCCGCATCACCCTTGTGAACAATGCCAACCTTGAAATCTGCTGATTCTCGTAGAGAAATCAGCTCGGCGAGATCGAGTTGTACGACGATCCGGTCGCCAGCCCGTAGCTCGTGAAAATCAAGATCATGGCGAATATAGCTGCTCAACCGTTTGACCGCCGTAACTTCCAGACCTGCCCGGCGCAATTCGGGGACGGCGGAGAGTTTCTTGTCAATCACCGACGCGTTGCGGCGGACCGTCAGTTCGGTCAGAAAATCGCTTTCATCACTGCTGTCAAACTGGCCTTTGACATCCCCGCCGGGAAGCAGCCAGCTGCTGAACAAAACCATCATGATCGTCCCTGCAACGGCAGCGATCAAGCCATAAGGCGTGATTTCGAAAATCCCGAATCCTGCCATGCCCTGATCCCGTGCAACCGCATCGACGATGAGATTCGTCGAGGTCCCAATCAAGGTGGTAGTGCCGCCCAATATACAGATGAAGCTCAGCGGGATGAGCAGTTTCTTGGACGAAAAGCCGGTTGCCCGCGAGAGGCGCAGGATGATCGGAATCAGGACTATCACGACCGGCGTGTTGTTCATGAAGGCGGAGGCGACAAAGGCCCCCAGAAACATCTCGGCGACAGCCAGTTTGGGGTGGCGCTTGGCACGCTTGATGATGAAGCCGGCGATTGCGTCGATCGTACCGGTGCGCAGTAAGGCGCCCGACAGAATGAACATTGCGGCGATCGTGATCGGTGCCGTGTTGGAGAAGACCGAAAATAGACCATCAGAATCGATTATGCCGAGAAACAGGAACATGCAGGCACCCAGTACCGCGACCACCGCAGCGGGAAAGCGCTCCATGATGAAGCCGGCGAACAGAAAGCAAAGGATCACAAGGCCGATGATCGCCTTGTTCGCCTGAATATATTCATTGATGATGTGAAGGATGAGATCGATCATGGATCAGGAGCAACCTTCAATTTGGTTTACCGGGCATAGAAGCGCGATCACCGGAATCGCTATTTCCACGAGATTATTCATCCACATTGCGCCCGATGCAGCAATTTCTGGTCTGCGAGAACCAGCGCCATCATCGCCTCGACTACCGGCACGCCACGAATACCCACACAAGGATCATGACGGCCCTTGGTCGATATTTCTGTCGCTTCGCCCTCCGGTGAGATGGTCGCTACCGGCGTTAATATGGAGCTGGTCGGCTTGAACGCCACCCGGCAGAAAATCGGCTGGCCCGTGGATATGCCACCGGCAGTGCCACCGCTATGATTGGCAAGAAATTCAGGCCCATTTTCTCCTGGCCGCATCGGATCGGCATTTTCTTCGCCGCGCAGTCGGGCGGCAGCAAAGCCGTCACCGATTTCGATACCCTTGGTCGCGTTGATCGTCATCATCGCTGCGGCAATCTCGCTGTCCAGCTTGGCATAGATTGGCGCCCCCCATCCGGCAGGCACACCGACTGCTTCACAGGCAACAATCGCGCCGAGGCTGCTGCCATCCTTGCGAGCACCATCAACTAGTGATTCCCAGCGCTTCGCGGCGACCGGGTCTGGGCAGAAAAATGGATTCCTGCCGATTTCATTGAAATCAAATTGCGTGGGATCAGCGGCATCGCCCCCGATTTCCGCTACCCAGGCGCGGATGGCCACTTCCGGAAGCACCAACCGCGCTACTGCACCCGCAGCAACCCGCGCTGCAGTTTCCCGGGCGCTGGAACGACCGCCACCGCGATAATCACGAAAGCCATATTTTTGATCATAGGCATAATCGGCATGGCCAGGACGATAGGCTTTGGCCACTTCGCTATAATCCTTCGACCGTTGATCGACATTCTCGATCATCAGCGAAATCGGCGTGCCGGTGGTTTTGCCTTCAAAAATCCCGGAGAGGATTTTGACTTGATCCGGTTCTTGACGCTGGGTCGTATATTTTGACTGGCCAGGCCGACGCGCATCGAGAAACGGCTGGATGTCCGCCTCGCTCAGATCCAGTCCGGGCGGACAGCCATCGACCACCGCGCCGAGCGCAGGTCCGTGACTTTCTCCCCAGGTAGAAAAGCGGAACGCATGGCCAAAGGTGTTAAAACTCAAAACTCGCTCTCCGCGTTGATAAATTCAATTCTGTTACCGAAGGGATAATTCACGAAAGGACGCGAATGATCAATCCAGCGCAATATCGGGCGCATCTTCCTGCTTCATGCCGACCGTATGATAGCCAGCATCGACATGATGAGTCTCGCCAGTGACGCCAGCAGAAAGATCGGACAGAAAATAGAGAGCAGAAGCGCCCACATCATCAATTGTCACGTTGCGCCGAAGCGGCGCATTATGCTCGTTCCATTTCAATATATAGCGGAAGCCTCCAATCCCGGAGGCCGCCAATGTTTTAATCGGACCAGCAGAAATTGCATTCACCCGAATGCCATCGGGACCCACATCATTCGCTAGATATTTGACTGACGTTTCCAGTGCCGCTTTCGCCACGCCCATGACATTATAATGAGGAATCACTTTTTCGGCGCCATAATATGATAATGTGAGCATGGAGCCACCTGCGCTCATCAGCGCAGCAGCGCGTTTTGTAACAGCAGTGAAGCTGTAGACGCTGATATTCATTGTCATCAGAAAATCGTCGAGAGTGACATCGAAATATTTGCCGCGTAGCGCTTCTTTATTGGTGAAGCCGATCGCATGAACGACAAAATCCAGCTTGCCCCAGCGCTTTTCGATCTCGGCAAATGCTGCATCGAGCTGATCCATGTCGCTGACGTCGCAGTCTATCAGGAAATCACAGCCCAATTGCTCTGCCAGCGGCTTGACTCGCTTGGCCATCACTTCACCCTGATAGCTGATCGCCAATTCGGCCCCGTCTGCAGCCAAGCGTTGTGCGATACCCCAAGCCAACGACTTGTTGTTGGCAAGCCCCATGATCAAGCCGCGCTTGCCCTTCATTAAATCAGTCATCGACCCGGTCTCCTGAAATACAATATTCGCCGCTGATAAACGCTATCCAGATGATTTTCCAGCGGATCATTCGCTATATCCGTTTCTCGTCGGGCGTTCGGCCAAAGCGGCGTTTATCTCTGCGCCGATTACCATACCGAGGCCCACGAGGTAGAAGAAAATCAAAGTGATGATAACTCCGGCGAGGCTGCCATAGGTCAGCTGGTAATTCGCCGCATATTTGAGGAAAACCGGCAGCAGTCCGGTGATCAACAACCACCAGCCGCTAATGAACACCGCTCCGGGCCATTTTGGATATTGGCGCGGCCGATATTGACGGGGCGTAAGCAGCCGGAACAGAAAGTAGAGCGTCGCAAAAAGTACCAAAAAAGGTATCGCGTTGGAAAGTGAAAGCCAAAGCGCATCGCTTTGGACTGCCGGGAAATAGTTACCCAGAAACCCGCTGATACCAGCGACAACAAATTGCGCACTAAGCGCCAGCATCGCAAAAAATACCGAGAAAAGAATCATCACGATTGATGTCAGGCGATATTCCCAGAAGGCGCGCTGTGCCTGGACACCATATGCACGGTGGAGAATTTCCCGGATTGTCTCGATCAGGCTCGTAGTCGTCCACAGCCCTACAATCGCGCTGAGCCAGAGCAAAGGCCCAGTTCGTGCCGTCATCGCGTCTCTGATCGGGTCATGCAGCGCGCTGGCGACTGAAGGCGGGACCGTTACCAAAAAAGCTTCAACAAAATCGGTGCCGATAGCGGTCTGACCAAAACCACCGACAACCGCGGCCGCGACTATGAAGAAGGAAAATACGGCGAGGAGCGAAAGATAGGCGAAATTTCCCGCAAAGGTGAAGCCGTCATGATAGACGCCAACGGCGGTTCGCTCGATAATGATTAACGCACGACGAACCGGGCTTTCATCAGCCAAATTTTCGCTAGCTCTATTGCCGGATGGTCCTGCCTCGCCCTGTTCCTGCCGCCGGGCTTCAGGAGACAGTTCAGACAGGAGATTCCGGGTCAAGACTATACACCCATGCTGGCGCGCGGATTATCTTTCGGTTTCCAGTCTTTCACAAATTCTGCCAGCTGTTCATCTTTTTCCGGCAAAGTGATCATCAAAGTGACCAGCTGGTTCCCGCGTGTACCGGACTTGCCGTGGAAGCCTCTGTTTTTTAGCCGCAGCGTCTTGCCGGAATCCGACCCCGCTGGGATCGAAAGCATCACCGGCCCGTCCACTGTGGGAACCTTGATCTTGGCTCCTTCGACCGCCTCTTTCAGACTAATCGGCAGCTCCACCGTGATATTATCGCCGTCGCGCCTGTAAAAGGGATGGGAGTTGATGTGAATGGTAACAATCGCATCTCCATTACCCCCTGGCCCAGCACGACCCTTGCCGCTGAGTCGCATTTGCGTGCCTTCTTCGACACCCTTGGGGAGGCTGAGATCGATGGTCTTGCCATCTTCCATGGTGATGCGTTGCTTTTGCAGCGTTGCCGCAGCAATGAATTCGACTTTCAGCCGGTAAGCAACATTGGCGCCCTTTGCCGGTGGTGCGCTACGCTGGCGGTTACCGAAAGGCGAGCCGCCGCCACCCCCGCCACCGAAAAGACCTTCAAAAATATCGCCGAAATCCGCACCGGCATTGCCGAAATCATGTTGCTGGCCGCCCGGACTGCGTTGATATCCGCCGCCACCGCCGCCAAATCCGAAGGGGGCAGTGGGGTTACCCTCTCCATCAATCTCTCCGCGATCAAACTGGCCCCGCTTTTCCTTGTCTAATAGCAGGTCATAGGCTTTTGTGACGTCGGAGAAACGCTCCGTCGCCTTGGGATTATCCTTGTTTTTGTCCGGATGCAGTTCCTTGGCGAGCTTGCGATAGGCAGACTTGATCTCCTTGTCGCTTGCACCCTTGGCAACACCCAATGCTTGATAGGGATCTATCATTATTTGACCTTTTTCAAATCCTTACCATGCAGAGATTGGCATTTATCGCCAATTTTCAACTCTACTGTCTTATTCGGGCATAACGGCATCTGCAACCTTGTTATGTCGCGTGAAGCGCAGCAGCAGATAAAGAACCAGTCCCAATGGCCCCAGCATTAGAACAAACAGCAAGATAGGTATCTGCAACCAGCGTGCAAACCCGTATTTATCCGCATTGCGCGCTACCCACAGACCGACAAACAGATCAAAGGCGAGGAAATGGATCCATCCCACGGTCGCGCCGCCAGGACTGGAGAGCAGTTGCTGAACACCTTTCAAGGTCGAAAAGTCCGCAGTTCCGCTGCTACCACCGTCGATCATACCCGTTAGCAAGGGAATGATGATGAACGCATATGCGCTCGCCAAAAGGCCAATGCCGCCATAGAACAGACCGGTCAACGCTGCTTGGCGGCGCGGCGCAAACGCAAGGATGAGCCACATCAGCAATGCGTAATTATTGGTGATTGTAAAAATCAGATCCCAGTTCATCATGGCCTCTCCTGTCACGACCACTTTACCTGAAAGCCGCGTCTTGTCGCGAAACAAAATTTTGTTTGTTTGCCGGCTGCCCGCACGCTGTTAAAGAATGAGTCATGACCGATCCATTTTCCCTGTTCGACACGTGGTTCACCGAAGCCCGCGCCTCAGAAATCAATGACAGCAATGCCATGACCATCGCCACCGCCGATGCCGATGGGCAACCTTCGGCGCGGATGGTTCTTCTAAAGGGCCACGGCCCCGATGGTTTTGTCTTCTACACCAACCAGCAAAGCCGTAAGGCTGGCGATATCGCGGAAAACCCCAAGGCAGCGATATTGTTTCACTGGAAAAGCCTCCGCCGCCAGATCCGGATTGAAGGACAAATTTCAACAGTAGCAGATGATCTGGCGGACGCTTATTTTGCTTCCCGCAGCCGGGATTCACAGCTTGGAGCCTGGGCGTCGGACCAATCCCGGCCCCTCGAGGATCGCGCAACCTTCGAAGCCCGGTTCGCAGAAATGACACAGCGATTTGATGGCGGCGATGTGCCGCGCCCGCCGCACTGGTCGGGCTATCGCCTTACACCGACACGTTTTGAATTCTGGCAGGATCGCGCACACCGGCTGCATGAACGGCGAACCTTTGTCCGCGACGGTGACGACTGGACGGAAGGACTGCTCTACCCATGACAAACCAGCCTTATTATCATGTCGACGCCTTTGCCGACCGCCCATTTACCGGCAACCAGGCAGCAGTGATGCCGCTGGAGAGCTGGCTGGAGGATCATATCCTGCAGGCAATTGGCGAGGAAAATAATTTTGCCGAGACCGCATTCTATCTGCCCGATGCAAGCGGTGCAGCAGATTACGAGCTGCGCTGGTTCACGCCCACGGTGGAGATAGCGCTTTGCGGCCATGCAACGCTCGCCAGCGGGCATATCATATTATCTCAGGATCTCGAACGGCACCAAGTCACGTTCCGGACGAGAAAAGCCGGAATCTTGACCGTCAAGCGCGAGGGTGATGGCTATGTGCTTGACCTCCCGGCCTACGCCCCCGCGCCAAAAACCATGCCGGAGATTGTCGCGCTGGTCAGCGGCAGCCCGGTAGAGACCCAGTTTCACGAAGGGCGCTATCATGTGCTGCGCTATGCCAATGCCGACGAGGTTCTGGCTCTCAAACCCGACCTGAAAGCGCTGGCTTCACTCGGCAATGCGCAATTTATCTGTACTGCGCCGGGCAAAGACACCGATGTGCTCAGCCGGGTATTTGTACCGGGCGGCGGAGTCGACGAGGATAGCGTGACCGGTTCCGCACACGCGGTTCTAACGCCTTTTTGGGCCAGGCAATTGGGCCGCGACAGCTTCACCGCTTATCAGGCGAGCCAACGCGGCGGCTATGTCAATTGCCGTCTCGACGGCGACCGTGCATGGCTGGGCGGGAAATGTGTGACCGTGGTGGAAGGCAAGTTTCGCCTGTAGCTGCCTAAAACAGGCTGGCGCTAGCCCCTAATCGGGAACAGCGCCATGATCCGGCCAATCTGCGCGCTCATCGGTGCCAGCACATCATCCTGCGTCTTGCCAAGCCGGACCACCGTCAGCTGTTGCTCGGGCGATACGACGATCTGCTGGCCCAAATGGCCGAGGGCGGCAAAGATGGTATCCGGACCATTGTCCGGGAACAGAACCTGATTGCGGCCTTCCGGGCGCCTTTTATTCAGCCAGAGATGGCCGCCATAAGCCGGGTCGTTTTCCGACGACGTCTTCATGAATCGTATCCAACTGACCGGCAAATGCTGTGCGCCTCTTCGGGCACCATTGTTGCGCAGAAATTCACCGAACTTGCCATAATCGCGCACAGTGGCATGGATGAAGCTGCCGCCCAGAAACGTCCCGTTCGGACCGAATTCAGGATAGGTGCCATCCATTTCCAACGGTTCCAGCAAGCGCCCGCGGATGAAGCGCAAGGTGTCGTGGCGTCGCACTTCCGGATCGGTGCTTTTGGTCAAGGTACGAGTGATGATGTCGGAGAGAATGATGCTGGTGGCGGTACTATATTCGAATTTCTCGCCTGGCCTTGCTTCCATCGGACGGGCTTCGGCATAAGCAGCGGTATCCTGCGCACCATCGAGAAATAGCATGCGGTTGGTGTCTGCCTCGAAAATGGCTTTCCCACCTTCCTCGGGCACTTCGGTATGATCAAGACCGGACGACATATGGAGCAATTGCCGCAGAGTGATTTCGCCGCGCGGATCCCCGGGCCTTTGCCATGCGGGCACAGGAGCAGGGTCGTCGAGTACCAGACGGCCATCGGCCACCAGGAATCCGATCAACGCTCCGGTAAAGCTTTTTGCCATCGACCAACTGATGAATCTCGTGTCTTCATCATAGCCTTCGCCATAGCGTTCTGCGATGATCTTTCCTTGGTGCATAACAAGAAATGCCCGCGTTTCCGCCATTGCCGGATCTTCGAACAGCGGCGAAATTGCAGCGTCCAGCCTCGCCTTGGCAACGGGGCTGGCGTCGGAGATATAAGCCAGTTCCGCAGCGCTTTTTTGCGGTGCGACATCAGGTTTACTGCTCGATCCACATCCGGAGATGGCAAGCGTCAGGGCGGATAAGAAAGCGAGTTTAATCTTGTGCATGGGCCGTCGTTGCACCAATAGAAGCCGCCATGGCAACCGTAAAAAACACTTCACCATCTCCCCTGAGCAGGATGCGTATTGCATTATATGCCGCCGCTTTGTTCCTGCTCATCCTGATCGCTCTGTTCGCGTATAATTATAACAGCATCAAGGGGCAGCTCGATATCGGAACCGCTTATGGTGCCCGGGTGGCCTGTTCCTGCCATTATGTCGGCGGAAGGGATATCGAGGATTGCAGCAAGGATTTCGAACCGGGCATGGAAGTGATCAGCCTGACGCTGGACGACGAGCGAAAGAGGGTGACAGCCTCCGCGCTATTGATGGAGTCGGCTACCGCCGAGTTTCGCGAAGGCTGGGGCTGCGTGATGCTGACCGACGAACAATTAGAAGCGGAATAGGCTAGGTTGAGAGCCTAAACTTCGACTCCCGCCAGCCACTGCTGCTCAACCGCAGCGGTGCTGTTAATCCAGCCGCCGCCCAGCACCCGTTCCTTGTGATAGAAAACCGCCGCCTGCCCAGGAGCAACGCCGAATTCCGGATTGTGGAATTGCAGTTCCTGTCCTTCGAGCCGGGCAAGGGTGGGCTTTGACATTGAACGGACCTTGACTTCCACAGGGCCGGCATAATCGCCACCGATCCAGTTGATGTCCCGCAACGATGCCGATGCGACCGCCAAAGCAGCTTTCGGTCCGACGATGACGCGTTTCGCTTCCGGCTCCAGCCGAATGACGTAGAGCGGCTCGGCCTGCCCACCAATTTCCAGACCCTTGCGCTGTCCTACTGTATAATGGATGAGCCCTTTGTGCCGCCCCATCGTCGCGCCATCAATATGCACAATCTCGCCATCATCGTCCGCGTCCGGGCGTAACTTGCGCACGACACTGGCATAATCGCCATTGGGAACGAAGCAGATATCCTGGCTGTCGGGCTTGAACGCTACCGCCAGTCCCATTTCTTCGGCTATCTCACGCACCTGTGTCTTGGGCATATCGCCCAGCGGGAAACGCAGGTAATCCAGTTGATCCTGCGTGGTTGCAAACAGAAAATAGCTTTGGTCACGCGCCGGATCGAGGGCCCGATGCAATTCTGCACCGCCCGGAGTATCAACGCGTCGCACATAATGACCGGTTGCCAGACAGTCAGCGCCGAGTTCGCGGGACAATTGCAGCAGATCGGTAAATTTGACTCCCATATTGCACTGCACACAGGGAATCGGTGTCCGGCCGGCCATATATTCATCGGCAAAGACATCCATGACCGAATCCTTGAACCGGCTGGCATGGTCAAAAACATAATGGGCGATACCCAGCCGGTCGGCCACCGCGCGAGCGTCGCGAATATCTTGTCCCGCACAGCAGCTGCCAACGCGGCCCACAGCTTCACCATGATCATAAAGTTGCAAGGTAATGCCTATGGTTTCCGCGCCAGTTCGCGCCGCCAGAGCCGCCACAACGCTGGAATCCACGCCGCCGGACATCGCCACGACAATGCGCTTGCCCGTCAGGTCGTCACCCAGTTGAAAGTTTCCGTCGATTCGATCCATCATAACAATTGCATTCCTTAAAGAACTCCCGCCGCATGCGCCAGCGCAGCGAACATTTCCGTTGCTGGGTCCCGATGTGGTCCATTTTGGTACGAACGGGCTCGATACAAGCAAGAATTGCTTAACCAGTCCTAAGACCGTGTGAACGTCTCTTTTACACTAGCTTATATTTTCACTGCTAGACCGGCGTCTATGGAAATGAACTTCCCCCATATGGACCAGGATTGGACAGCGCTTGAACAAGGCGGTGATGTATACGCTGAATTTGCGGATCATCACGCTTTGCTCGCTCACGCGATTGCCCGGCAAGCATCGAGTCCGTCGGTACAGGATTTTGTTGCAGCTCGGCAAGGTCTGCCGGCAGTTCGTGCCTCCTTCATGGACGACCGGATAGCTTTTTTTGCTGGAAGGCCTCGTTCAGGCTCAACCGGCCACAGGGAAACAATATTGTTCAGGACCGGTTGCTTTCGACCGGATCTGGCGCAACGGGAAATTAAAATTATGCATGGATAATCAAATTTGTGAACGCGACGTTTACCTTGGCAGTTTAGGTAATCGAAAAGCTCTGCCGGTACGAAGGCCAGACGTAACGGGAAACAGGGCAAAGTACCGAAAGGTAAAATTGAGGGTAGTATGATTGAAAACCAAAAAATAAAACCAGCGCAAGTTGTCGGGCCCCTTGGTGAACCACTCACCATTGATGATTTGCCAAAACCCGGAACGACTCGTTGGGTTGTACGTCGCAAGGCGGAAGTTGTTGCGGCAGTAAACGGCGGTCTGCTGACCGTGGACGAAGTTTGCGACCGATATGATCTGTCGCTGGAAGAATTTGCATCTTGGCAACGCGCTGTTGACCGGTCTGGAATGCCCGGACTGCGAGTTACGCGAATCCAGCATTATCGCGACTTGTACGAGCGTCAGCAGAAATATTAATCAGCGTTTCTGCGCCGACATATATTAGACGAAACATACCAAAAAGAGCCGCTGGACTTGTTCCGGCGGTCCTTTTTTATTCCTTCAAGTTCTAGCAACAATCGTCTATGTAGCTGTATTCGCGAGTGTAAAGAATTCACGCTCGCATATAAGCAGGAGGAACATATGGGTTGGATTATTGCATTGATCGTTGGCGGTATCGCAGGCTGGCTGGCCAGCATGGTGATGGGGCGTGATGCTTCGATGGGCGTCTTCTGGAATATCATTGTCGGCATCATCGGATCGATAATTGGCAATTTTGTCGGCGGCTATTTTGGTTTCGGCGGCAGTATTCAGCAATTCTCGATCATCGGCTTGTTCACCGCTTTTGTCGGCGCAGTGGTTCTGTTGTTGATCCTGAACCTAATTCAGCGCGGTCGGGTACGTTAAAACCCGCTTTTCCGGCGAGATTTTGAAAATTCAGAGGGCCGGTTCGTTCGCGAGCCGGCCCTTTCGTAAGATGATATCGACCGTTGGTCGAACCGATGCTTGCAAAACTGGTCGAATACTGTTCCAGCTTGCTGCCGGTGCCGTATTTATGTAACACAGCTGATGAAAACTCGAATTGACCGGAAAATCAGCGATTCTTTTGTGTATTGCAGTTTAAAAATGCGATAATAGCCCGACTGATGAGTAACAAGATGAACTATGAATCCACCATCCCCAGCGAAGATATCGCAAATCTGGACGATGCCGAAGCAAGCATCGCAAACCGCCGTCGTCTGACGATTGTGGTCGCTGTGGTCGTAGCGCTACTGCTGGCCTATATCGGCTATCATTATTTCGCCGGTGGCGCGGTCGAGGAAGATACAGCCAGCCAGGCCCCTACAGTCACGGTCATGAGCCCCGGAAAGCAGGAAGTCACGAGAACCATCAATGCAACGGGAACGTTAGCGGCGCGGCACGAAATTCCGGTCAGTGTAGTCGGTGAAGGCGGTCGGGTAACGAATGTCTATGTCGACGCTGGTGACTGGGTCAAGCAGGGTCAGATCATGGCCAGCATCGATCGGTCTGTTCAATCCCAGCAAGCCGCTGGTCTCGAGGCTTCGGTTGGAGTTTCTCGCGCCGATCTCAATCTAGCGCAAGCCAACCTGGATCGAGCGGCACAGCTAGTGGATCGGGGCTTTATTTCCAAAGCCGATATTGACCGGCTGACCGCGACCCGCGATTCTGCGG
>TARA_R110000824_G_scaffold208405_5_pt1 | contig 45432 bp, 41 predicted proteins | sample TARA_R110000824 | Tara Oceans TARA_R110000824 (sample SAMEA4397747) | marine metagenome | biome: Polar Biome; feature: [MES] marine water layer (ENVO:01000295) within the mesopelagic zone...; material: water (ENVO:00002006), including particulate matter (ENVO:01000060) such...
CGCAAAACCGCGCCCTTGTTCTCCAGCGCGTGCGGCTTCAACGGACGCGTTCAGGGCCAAGATATTGGTTTGGAAGGCAATGCCGTCAATGGTGTTGACGATGCTGCTCATTTGCGTGGCACTTTCGTTAATCGTCGCCATCGTGGTCGTGACGGATGACATCGAGTCGCTGCCGCGCTGAGCACTGTCGGCTGCCCTGGTGGCAAGTTTGCGCGCATGGTCTGCGTGTTCCGCGTTTTGCTTAACGGTGGCCGTGAGCTGTTCCATGCTGGTGGCTGTTTCGGCCAGCGAGGCTGCCTGTTCTTCGGTGCGTGTCGAAAGCTCTTCGTTCACCCCTACAATTTGCTCGACACCGCTGTTGACCTGATTGGCTCCTTGATGAATATCACCGATGGTAGCGGCTAGGGTTTCCCGCATACGGTTAATATCAAACAGTAAACTCTGCTGATCTTTCGCTGAAAGCTGCGTTACCTGTGTGAGATCACCGTCGGCGATATGGCGCACAACGCTGGCGGCGTAGCGTGGGTCACCGCCTAAACGACGGGAGACATCACGGATCACCCAGCCCATCAGCAGCGTTACCGGCAGGCCAATGATCAGCAGTACCCCTATGGAGCGAATCAAATCGGCAATAAACGCTTCGTTAATATCATCGACATAAACGCCCGTGGCTAGCGACCACTCCCATTCGGGGAGGTGTGCTACATAGCTGGTTTTTGGCAACTGTTCTTCGCCACCGGCGCGGGTTGAATAGTAGTTAACGTGGCCACCGCCCGCTTGGGCAACACGCAGCAACTCCGGGTATAACGCCATACCGCTGGCGTCCAGATAGTCGGTCATATCAGTGCCGGATTCGCGGCTGGGGTGGGAAATAACCAGTAAGTCGTCATTGAAGGAGAAAATGTATTCGCCTGCCCCAAAGCTCACACTAGACATATTGTCGATGGCGCGCTGCTGGGCTTCTTCAAGGCTAAGTTCACCAGCGTCTACCCGTTCCTGCAGGGCTTCGATTTGTTTTGTACGCTTTCAACCACGTACTGAATGCTGTCGCGGCGTTCGCTTACAATTGTTTGACGGTTCTCAAGGGCTAGCCAGCCCACCAAGAGCAGCATAGCTATCCAGATGATGCCCAACGTTCCCCAGAGTTTTTGTGTTGTTGTTAGACGAGTCATGTTTTTCCTTTTTTGTAATTGAGTAGTTCAGCCCCTAATTTATTCCTATCGGCCTAAACAAGGCAAAGATTAATGAATTGTTTTATCAATGCTGTTTGGCCCACCACACCTATTTTGAGAATAGTAGTCGCTTATATATTCAAAAATAGTCTAACGATAGAACATGGAATGCACTATGCTGTGTTTAAAGCATGAGAATGCAATGACCACGAATGGGAGGCCGTCATGCAACGCCCAATTGTTAAGCACTTTTTTGATGAGCCCACGAACACCTTTAGCTATGTCGTTCAAGACCCCGATAGCAGTGCCTGCGCGATCATAGATTCGGTGCTCGACTTTGATTATGCCGCTGGGCGAACAGATGTGCGTTCAGCTGACAACATCATCGCCTTTGTTCGCGAACACCAACTCGACGTCGCCTGGATTTTGGAGACCCATGTACATGCCGACCACCTTTCGGCAGCGCCCTATCTGCATGAGCAGTTAGGAGGCAAAACCGGCATTGGTGCAAAAATAATCAAGGTGCAAGAGATCTTCGGCAAGGCGTTCAATGCGGGTACCGAATTTGCTCGGGATGGCAGCCAATTTGATACGCTGTTTGAAGAAGAGGATACCTTCACCATCGGGCAATTACAGGGCCGTGTACTGCATACGCCTGGCCATACGCCCGCCTGTTTAACCTACGTAGTGGGGGATGCGGCCTTTGTAGGCGATACGCTCTTTATGCCGGATTATGGCACCGCGCGGTGCGACTTTCCCGGCGGCGATGCACGTACCCTGTATCACTCTATTCAAAAAGTGTTGGCGCTGCCCGAGCAGACGCGGCTGTTTTTATGCCACGACTATAAAGCCCCTGGCCGCGATACCTTTCAGCATGAAACCAGCGTAGCAGAACAGCGCAGTGAGAATGTGCATGTTCACGAAGGTATCAGCGAAGAGGCGTTTGTGAAGATGCGCACTGAGCGCGATGCCACTTTAGGCATGCCACGGCTCATTATTCCTTCGGTTCAAGTCAATATGCGGGCAGGAGCGCTGCCTCCGGCGGAAGAGAATGGCACTGTCTATTTAAAAGTGCCGATTAATTTTTTCTAACCGTTGCTATTTTTTTAACCTGTGAAAGCGGAATGCTTGGGAGACATCAGTGGATTGGACAGCAGGTTTACAAGGGCTGGTAGGCGGTGTGTTGATTGGGCTTTCCGCCACCTGGCTAATGGCAACGTTAGGGCGTATCGCGGGGATTAGTGGGATCGTTGGTAACTTAATTACCCAACATCCCAAAGGCGATAGTGCTTGGCGAGTGGCGTTTATTTTAGGGCTGATTAGCGGGCCACTATTGATCATGGCATTAGGTGGCGGTTTGGGAAATGTGGCGGGGAGCCCGGGTGAAGTGATTGGCGCGCCAGCCGGTGGCGTCGGATTGATGTTGGTGGCCGGCTTGTTGGTGGGTGTGGGCACAGGGCTTGGGAGCGGTTGCACCAGTGGGCATGGTGTATGTGGCCTGGCGCGCTTGGCGCCACGCTCCATGGCAGCCACCGGTATGTTTTTGCTGACGGCGCTAGTGACCGTTTATATCTCGCGCCATCTGTTAGGCCTAGGCGGTGTGCAATGAACAGGAGTGTCATGAACAGTAACGCGATGAAAACAGCGGCTGGTTATGCGGCAGGGCTTATTTTTGGTTTGGGTTTGGCAATTTCCGGCATGACCGACCCCGCACGAGTGCTGGGGTTTTTAGATGTAGCGGGCGCCTGGGATCCGACGCTGATGTTTGTGCTTGGCGGGGCCGTGGTAACCACCTTTATCGGCTATCGGCTGGTATTCAAGCGTTCGGCACCGCTGTTGGGTGGCGTCTTTCAGTTACCCACCAAGAAGGAGTTGGATGGCAAGTTGCTGGGCGGCGCAGCGTTGTTTGGCATTGGCTGGGGGCTTTCCGGCTATTGCCCTGGGCCTGCAATCGCCTCTATCGGCGGCATATCACTCCCGCTAGCGGCCATGCTGTTGACGATGGTGCTGGGGTGGTTTGCCGCTAAAAAGCTCGGCTAATACGTCGGATTTATATAGTCGCTACTGCTAACGCCCTTGCCTTTCTTGCAAGGGCGTTTTGTTTTCTTAACGCTGGGTTAATGCGTGGCAGTCATGCTGTCAGGTAACAAAAAGGAAACCGTTATGCACGTCTTGCTGATTGAAGATGACCCGCTGGTGGCATCGGGTATCCGCTCTGGATTAATGACCTTCGATTTTGTCGTCGACCATGTCTCCACGCTCAACGCCGCTCGCAAATCGATGCGAACAGTTGCCAGTGATGTGGTCATTCTTGACCGTGGCTTACCGGATGGCGATGGCCTGAAGCTGTTGGCCGAGTGGCGAGAGCAAGGCGTCGATGTGCCTGTACTGGTGTTAACCGCAAGAGATACCGTGCGAGACCGGGTGGATGGCCTGCAGGGCGGTGCCGATGACTATCTGGTGAAGCCCTTCGATCTGGATGAATTAGTCGCGCGCCTGCACGCTTTGCTGCGCCGTGTGGCAGGGCGCAGCAGCGGCATGATTTCCCATGGAGCACTCGCGTTAGATCCCGCCGCCCGCGAAGTGTTTGTCGAAGGGCAACTGATCGCACTGTCTCGCCGTGAGCTGGTGCTGCTGGAAACCTTTCTGCAATCGCCGCGCAGCGTACTGTCGGCCGATCAGCTCAAAGACAGCCTTTATGGCATGAATGATGATGTCGAGAGCAATGCGCTGAATGTGCATATACACCATCTGCGCCGCAAGCTCGGGAGCGGGGTCATCGAAACGGTGCGCGGGCTTGGCTATCGACTGGGCAAGCCTGAGGCGGTGCACTTGGCGGGCACGCCCTATAAGGGTCAGATATATAAGGCGCAGCTATGAGTTTACGCGCGCGCTTACTGCTCACCCTGGGGCTGACCCTGGCGTTGCTATGGGGTATCGCCGCTGCGTGGCTGATGCGTGATCTGGAAGACAAATTTGTAGAAACCCTGGACCAACGCCTGGCGCAGTCGGCGCGAATGGTGGCGGGGCTGGTTTTGCAGCTTCCCCTTGACGTATGGGAGGACGCCGAACATCCAGTGCTCTCCATTCCTTCTATTGAAGGGCTGGCCTGCCAGGTGCATTCCCCCCAAGGCGAGGTCATGGCGCGCACCCATGCCGATATGGACGATGTGCTGGCGCCGGGAGTAGGCGGGCACACTTATCGTCAGGCTGGCGATGTGACCTGGCGGGTCTTCACCTACGAGCGCAATGGCATCGTGATTACCACCGCCGACCGGATGGATGAAAGGAACATACTGCTTAGCGGCGTTATTCGAGTGGCGGTGGTGCCGTTTGTGGTGGCACTGGTGGGCAGCATGGTGGCGCTGTGGCTAGGTATCTGGCGTGGGCTGGCACCGCTGACACGGCTGCGAGAGTCGCTTGCCAACCGCCATCCGGATGCTCTGGCCCCGGTGGCTACCTACGGCTTGCCAAAAGAGATCCGGCCTCTCATTACAACGCTTAACGCGCTGTTGGCGAGGGTGCAGCAAACCATTATCCGCGAACAGCGCTTTACCAATGACGCCGCGCACGAGTTGCGCACGCCGCTGACGGCCATCAAGACCCACCTGCAAGTTGCCCGCCGCGTCGAAGGGGAAGCGGCGAAGGCATCGCTCAATCAGGCGGAAGAGGGCGTGGTGCGGCTGAGCTCGACCCTTGATCAGCTGCTGACTCTGGCACGGGTAGAAGGACGTGCCCGGTTTGATGATGGCGAGGTAAGCCGTGTTGCCGATGTTGCCGAGTGCGCCCTGGCGGATTGCCACCATAGTCACTCCGGCCGCTTTGTGGTGCCCGCTGACTGGCCAGAAACCACCCTGGCCATGCCCCGTGAGCTAGCGATTACCGCGCTACGCAATTTGCTCGATAACGCGCTTCACCATGGACCATCGGAAACACCCGTAACGCTGGAGGCGCAGTGGGAGCACGGGCAGCGCTTTCTTACCTTCAGTGTCAGCGATCAGGGCCCTGGCGTCGATGACGCGACGCTCAAGCAACTGACGCAACGCTTCTGGCGCGCCAGCAAACAGCAGGGAAGCGGGCTGGGGCTGGCAATTGTCGCGGCAATCGCTGAACGATTCGATGGCGAAGTGGCATTCGTCAGTCCGGCGGAGGGTGGGTTTACCGCTCGCCTGATGGTGCCAGTGGCGGACAGCTAAAAATGATAACGCAAGGGAGAAACCGATATGAATAACAAATACGTTAGCAGGGTTGGTCTCTGTGTAGGTCTCACCCTGTTCGCCGCAGGAGCGGTGGCCCAGGAGGGGGATGTGGAGCGCGGTCAAGCCGCCGCGGCCAGCTGTAGCGCCTGCCACCAGGCAGATGGCAGTGGCATGAATGTGCCGGATGGTGAGTCCTGGCCGCGGTTAGCTGGCCTGGATGCCGACTATATCGCCAAGCAGTTACATGATTTTAAAGCGGGGCGGCGTGAAAACGCGACGATGGCAACATTTGCCAATATGCTCAACGACCAGCAAATCGCTGATGTGGCCGCCTACTACAGCCAGCTACCCGCTACCCAGGGACAAGGCGGCGATGAAGCCGACGAGACGCTGCTGGCCCGCGGGCAGCAGCTCGCCGAACGTGGCGATTGGAACGCCTACATTGTTTCCTGCCAAAGTTGCCATGGGCCTGGGGGCAAGGGCGTAGGTGATACCTTCCCAGGCATTGCAGGCCAGCATGCCAGCTACATTCGCACTCAATTGACAGCGTGGAAAAACGAGACCCGCAGCAACGATCCGCAAAACCTGATGGGCGCCATTGCCAAACGCATGAGTGATGACGACATCCAGGCTGTATCCGCCTGGTACGCCAAGCAACCCGCCACCGCCGATCAGGAGCCAGCACAATGATAACCTGCCCACGCCCTCTCGTTTTAGCGCTTACTGGCTGTTCATTGACGGTCGGCATCGGTATTAGCGTTTACGCCACCAGTGTCTTTGCTCAGGAAGAGCGGGCGGATGCAGCGCTGAACCAACTGGTGCACGAACCGCCCACCATGGAAGATCTGGAAAGTGCCGATATTCATCCGGAACTGAAAAAAGTCATCCGCTACGGTCACGATCTATTCACTAATACGCAGCAATTGCGTGGTGAGAATGTCTTCAATGACATGAACTGCTCCAGTTGCCATCTGGGGGAAGGGCGGGTGCCGTTCAGTGCCCCGGTGTGGACAGCGGCCATTACACTGCCAGATTTTCGTGGCAAGAATCAGCATGTCAACAGCCTGGAAGAGCGCATCGCAGGCTGCTTTGCCTACTCCATGAACGGCGTGCCCCCGGAGTATGGCAGTGATGAGATGTTAGCACTCAGTGCCTATCATCAGTGGTTGGCCACCGGCGCACCGATGTATCCCGACAAGCCGATTTATGGTCGAGGCTTCCCGGCGCCAGAAGAGCCGACCGAAGAGCCCAGCTATGCTAGAGGGGAAACTGCCTACCAGGAAAACTGCTCGATATGCCACCAGGAAAATGGTGCCGGGCACTATGAGAATGATGAGTACGTGTTTCCCGCGCCCTGGGGTGACGGCTCCAATAACTGGGGAGCCGGCATCGCGCGGCTGGAAACCATGGCGGGCTTCATCTATCAGAACATGCCGCTTGGCCAGCCTCGTTCGCTCAGTGATCAACAGGCCTGGGATATTGCCTATTATATAACCAGCCAGGAGCGTCCTCAGGATCCTCGCTATACCGGGGATGTCGCCGAGACGGCGGAACGGTTCCATGGCGGTTCACTCTATGGTCAAACCCGCGAGCATGATGGCCATGTGCTGGGAGACCACGACAACTTCGGAGAGAAAGGCGATATCAAACCCTGGAATGTAGGCATGCCGAGATTTGAGAATCTGTCGGAGGAGTAGAAAATTCACTGTAGGTCAGTGTTAAGAGCACAGCGACACGGCAATCTCAATTGGCGGGGGAAGCTAACGAAGATCAAGGTTCTTAGATTGCCGTGTGAGGTGTCATGGGTAAACCGCGCTGTGGTCCCGCTATGGTAAAGTGCCTGTATTGCATGAGGAGGGGCCCATGAGCGAATTACTCGACCCCACCAACGACTACGTTTTCAAGCGGCTGTTTGCCGAAGCCCCGGATCTGTTGGTGGATCTGATCAATGATCTGCGCCCGGATTTGCCCAACATTGCCTCGGTGGAGATACTGAATCCGAATATCGAGGCGACAGAGCTTACCGGCAAGTACATCATTCTCGATGTGCTGGCACGCGATGGGGATGGCAACTGCTACAATATTGAGGTGCAGGTGCGCCGTTACGGGGCCTGGCATAAGCGGGGGGTGTTCTATCTGGCCCGCACGCTGGGAAGCCAGCTGAGCGCCGGGGAAGATTACCAAGAGCTGCGGGCCTCGGTGGGCCTGCACCTGCTGGACTTCGACCTGTTTACGGAAACAGCCGCCGAGCGCGAGCAAGCGATCTGGCGATTCGAGATGCGCGATGGACGCCAGCCCAAGGTTTCGCTGGGGAACGTTTTGCAGATGAACCTAATCGAATTGAACAAGGCGGATCGCCTGGGTTTGCCAGAGGGCCCGCTACGCGCCTGGATTACTTTCTTCAAGCACTGGCAGGAGGAACTCACCATGGCCAATGTTGCCCATGAACCGGTTGAACGTGCGATGAGCCGTATCCGCGAGCTTAGTGCCGATGAAGAAACTCGCCGCCTTGCATTTGTGCGGGAGCGGGCGCTGCGAGATGAAGTATCGCTGCTAAACGATGCGCGGCGGGAAGAAGCGCAACGTATACTTCAACGCCTACTTACTAAGCGGTTTGGAGATCTGCCTGAGTGGGTTATTCAGAAACTGGAGACTGCTAATGCCCAGCAGCTAGAAGGCTGGACAGATGAAATCTTGGTAGCGAACAATCTTGATGAGCTGTTCAAACATTAAAATGACCTAGAGTGCCATGAACCGCATCCGCGAACTCAGCGCCGACGAGGAAACATGTCGCCTGGCCTTCGTGAGGGAGCGAGCGTTGCGAGATGAAGTGTCATTTTTGAACGATGCGAAGCGGGAAAGTGAGTAGTTGGGCATTGAGAAGGGCCGCCTGGCAGAGGCTCACGATGTTGTGCGGGCCAACTCAACTTCAAGTTTGGTGAGGTGCCTGGGTGGGTAGAGGAGAGGCTCACACAAGCCGACCATGATCAGTTGAAAGGCTGGATGCGCGGTGTGCTGTTCGCCGATAGCCTGGAAGCTATCTTCAAGCACTAACACCCCGGCGGATCACAGCTCGATCTGTCCATGCCCCATCTTTGGCGATCAGTCGCCGTCCAGCAAGCGCTCCGCCGTCAGGAGTGCGAGCGTCACTACCTCCTGCCGCGACTTGCCATAAGCCTGCCCCATCCGGCGCAGGCGTGCTTGGCTGCTCTCATCCAAGCTCACGGTAAAAACTCGCTAGCCACTGCCCTAATCGGCGATAAGGGTGGCTAGTGAGAAGACAGTTCGCTGAAGAAAGCAGGGTTATCTTGGATGGTTGCCAACACTTTCGCTGCCAAGCCTGTAGGGTTGCGACGTTTTGTCTCCCAGCTTTTGATCGTATCGACACTGGTACCCATGGCATCGGCAAACTCGGCCTGGGATACATGAAGCTTTGCGCGGATAGCTTTCACATCGGCCACTTCGTGGCGAGTGGTGCGAGCTGCCTTAGCATTACCCTTTTTAATATCAACGGCTTCTTGCAACGATGTCTGGAGTTCATCAAATAGGCTCATTCGAAAGCTTCCCCTTTTAAATAGTGACCGATTTTGCGTCCTTAAAAGCCGAGTTTGCTTCGCTACGCTCTTGGTGAAATTTCATATGTCATTTTGATGAGCGCAGCGACGCGGCAGTCTCAATTGGCGGTGGCAGCTAAGACTATGGCGCTTCACTGCCCATCATCTCGATCAGCCGCTCGTCACTGGGCATACCCTGAATGCGGTCAAGACGCACGCTACCATTTTCTGTTTCACGCTGAAAAACCGAGGTGGGCGTGGCATACAGCCCTAGCTCTTCGAAAAGCTGGTTATTGGAATAAACCTGTTCTTCGATCTCTCGTGGCTGGGCACTGGCGTCGATTTCTTCCTGGCCACTTTCATGAGCATGCAGTGTAGCCGCCGGGTCGTCGGCTCCGAGTATGGCGGCGGCCTTGCCAGGGCTGTCGGGTGCTAAAATACCCACCATGATATGGCGCAACTGCACTTCACCGGCCTCTACCCAGGGGCGAACGTCTTGCCATAGCTGACGGCAATAGGGGCAGTTGGCGTCGGTGAAGGTGTAAATCACACGAGGGGCATCCACGTCGCCGTCCTGAATCCAATGGCTTTCGCTCAGAAGCTGCCAAGTCTGTGCTTCTAAGGGCGCACGCACGTGCTTGTCCAGTTGCGCTTCAGTGAGGTCGTTACCCTCGCTATCCATCAGTGTCCCCACCACCGCGTGCTCGCCATCTGGGGTCAGGTAGATGGCCATGTCCTGGCCCTGAGCACTGGCGCCGTAGCCACGCAAACCGCCAGGGGCGTCAAACTGGCCATGAATTTCCAGGCCCTGGTCGGCCAGTGCCTGCACTGGGGCAGGGAGTTCATCGGCGTAGCCTGTGGATACTCCTCCCAGCCCTGCCAAAAGAAGAAAACTGCTGATAGTGGTGTAGTGGTTCAAGCGCATTGCAACATCCTGTTTGAGTGAGATGACGTTAGCCAGGCGAAAAAAGGTGGTCGGCTCGGGCAAGGATCAGCGTAAACGCTTCAATCCTTGCTGTAGGGTGGCGCTGGAAAGTTCGCCAAAATGGGAGCTGACGAGTTGGCCGTCGGCATCATAGTAAAGTGTGGTAGGCATCGCGTTGGCGCCGGTGGCCTGGCCAACGGCATTGCGTGGGTCTTGCCACACGTTATCGAGAGAAAAGCCGTACTCATCCATGAAAGCGTCAATCTGGCCGAGCGACTCCCCTTGGTTAACGAACACAAAGGTGATGCCGGGTTCATTATCTTGCGCTTGCTCAAATACCGGCATTTCACGGATACAGGGCGGACACCAGCTGGCCCACAAATTAACCACCATGGGTTGCTGGGTCGTGCGTGACAGGTGGGGAAGGTCAATGGGCTCGCCTGAACGGGTAGTCAGCGCCACCTCCGGCAACGGCCGGGATTGATGCTCTATCATGGTGGCGCTAGCGGCGGTCAAACCCCAGACAAGGCCGCCCGCCAGTAGGGCACCGGAAAGTGGCACCCGCTGGCGGGGGGAGCGCCACAGCGTCCAGCCGGCGTACGCCAGTGCCGCGATAAGGCCACCGACAATATCAAAGCCGCCATCTCGAATATCCAGACGGCCAAGTAGCCCCTCGTATTCTCCCCAGTAACGCAGGACGAAAACCAGGCGCGCGCCGACAAGGGCAACCAGCAGCAGTGTAAACAGCGTATCGCTGACGGCTACCCGATGGCGCCTTCCCAACAGCGCGCCAGCCAGCAGTGCCAATAAAAAGGCCAGGCCGATCAATAGCTGGTGAATACTAAAGCCCATCGGGCCAAGGGCGATGCTTTGTTGCAACATAACCAGTAACGACCCTTCATGTGATCTTGGACTGGCATCATCGCAGCACTAGATTATTTAAGGATTATGTTAGTCGCCCCTGGGACGTTATGTCGCAACTGGCGAGCGAGGCGCCGCGACTAACCGGTGGCCACCAGCCAGCGCACCGCATAAGGCGGAAGGGCGCCTTCGGCCTCCCACGGGTTGCTTGGGTCGAGCGCGTGCCATGCGTGTTGGTTCAGCGCTTGGGTTGCCGCCTCACCCACATTCGCTAAGGGGAGCGGCAGGTCGGTAACGTTATATAGCGCCAGCAGGCGACGGCCATCATGCAGGGGGCCGCGTTCCACCGCCAACAATTCTGGTGGCGACTCCAACACCCGCTGGGCAGCAGTGGGATGGAAACAGGGCTCTTGACGACGCTGATCCAGCAGCCGGTTTAAGGCATGAAACACATCGTGGGTAGGCGTTGAAGGGCTATCCAGTAGCAGGTCCAGCTCGCTACGCTGCCAGCGCCGGCGGTTGATCGACCGCAGGCGACCACTGCGCTCAACGCCTTCTACATCGTTGAGTGTGCCGGTCAGCGTATGAATATAGAGGGCTGGAATTCCCTGCAGGCTGAGCATGATCGCTTGGCTGCATAAAAAGCGGGCTATTTGCCATGGATCCGGGCCACGGCGAGTGCCGCGCATGGCTTCAAACCAAGTGATGTTGATCTCATAAGGCGTGTCGCTGCCATCCGGGTTGCTCCGCATGCTGACAAAACCGCCGAATTTGTGCATCAGCTCCAGCAGGGCATCGCGCTCGTGATCGGGCAGTAGGCCTTCCAGTGGGCGCACGCCAATACCGTCATGGCTGGCGGTAAAATTCAGGTAAGTACAATGGTCAGGCAGTACCGGCAGGCTGGCAAGCCAGGTTTGCAGCGTGCTGGCTTCGCCACGGGTTAGGGTATGGAGCAGCAGCGGTGGCAGCGTGAACTGATAAATCATGTGCGCTTCATCGGGAGGCCCCTTGGGGAGCCGTTCAAGCCCGAAATAGCTGATGTTCTCTTGGTGCGGCACGTTGGTTTCGGTAATCAACAGAGTGCCGGGGGCGACATGATCAACAATCGCGCGAAGCAAACGCACTACGGTGTGGGTTTCCGGCAGGTGAATACAGGAGGTACCCAACCGTTTCCATAAGAAAGCCACCGCATCCAAGCGGATAATCCGTGTGCCTTGCTCCAGGTAGAAGAGCAGAATACCGACGAACTCCAGCAGTACATCCGGATGTTCAAAGTTTAGATCGAGCTGGTCTTCGGAGAAGGTTGCCCATAGATAACGGGTGCCGCGCCGGGTTGAAACTGGTACCAGTAACGGGTTGCTGCGGGGGCGAACTACCTGAGAGACATCGGTGTCAGGGTCAACTTCGATAAAGTAGTCGCGACCTGGCTGGCTGCCGCTCAGGTAATCCACAAACCAGAGCGACTCCCTGGAAACATGGTTGAGCACCAAATCGGCCATTAGGTCGTAATGACCGGCGAGCTCGCGGATATGCGACCAGTCGCCAAGCTCACTATTCACTTCCCGGTAATGGATCACCGAGAAGCCGTCGTCGCTACTCCACGGGAAGAAGGGCAGTACGTGCACGCCGCTAATACGCTCGCCCAGCCGCGTTTGAAGAAAATCGCTAAGGACTGCCAGTGGCGGCACCCCCTCTTCTATAATGGAGTCACCATAGCTAATCACCCACTGATCTTTTTCGCTCCATGAAGGTGCGTTTTTGGAAGGAGCATCGCCAGGGGCGGACGAAAACGGGGCAAGCGACAAAAAATGCTCAATGTGTTGATTCAAGCGGCGCTGCACTTCGTCAGCACGCGGCCCGTATAGGTGGCTGAGGTAGCCGTGCACGGTCTGCTCAAAGGGGGACATGGGTGGCTCCTGATAAACAATCTGCGACAAACGCTGCAGCTTGTGTGCCAAATCGTTACAATGCGTGGTTGATAGCGCGTTTAAACGCTAACATCCATTAGCTTAAGACGTTGATGCCAGTTTAAACGCCATTAATAGCATATTCATTGCCAGGTTATAACACGCTAACTCGTGCGGCATGCCAGCACGAGCTGACAACAGGTTGACCGCTATGCATTGCCCTTTTTGTGGTGCAAACGATACTCGAGTGACCGATTCGCGGTTGGTAGCCGATGGCGATCAAGTGCGCCGTCGTCGCCAGTGTGCGAGCTGTCAGGAGCGATTTACCACTTACGAAACTGCTGAACTAGTGATGCCTCGGGTGGTGAAGTCAGACGGTTCACGGGAAAGCTTTAATGAAGCCAAGCTCCGGGCGGGCATGCTGCGTGCGCTTGAAAAACGCCCGGTCAGCGCGGAAGCCATTGAAGCGGCCGTTGAGCGCATACGTCAAACCCTTCGCGCGCGAGGCGATCGTGAGATCAACGCCCGTGATATTGGTGAGTCAGTGATGCAGGCGCTTAAAACCCTCGATCATGTGGCTTACATTCGCTTTGCCTCGGTGTACCGCAAGTTTCAGGATTTGGATGAATTTCGTGCTGAGATTGATCGGCTTTCCCAAGAGCCCAATCAAGAGTCCTCTTCCACAGTGAGACACACTAGCGAGCCGCCAAAATGAGCGCCCTGTTTAGCCAAGACGATTACCGTTATATGGCGCAGGCGCTGAAGCTGGCGCAAAAAGGGCTTTACACCACCGATCCTAATCCTCGGGTCGGTTGTGTGATCGTGCACGATGAGCAGATCGTTGGGGAAGGCTTTCATCGGCGAGCCGGTGAGCCGCATGCGGAAATCCATGCCTTAACCGCGGCCGGTGAACGGGCCCAGGGCGCGACGGCTTACGTCACTCTTGAACCTTGCTCGCACACTGGGCGTACCGGCCCCTGTGCGGTTGCTCTGCAAAAGGCCAAGGTGGCACGGGTAGTGATTGCGATGCAGGACCCCAACCCCCAGGTCAGTGGCCGGGGTATTCGCTTGCTTGAAGAAGCCGGTATTGAGGTAGCAGTAGGCCTGCTAGAGAGCGAAGCGCGGGCATTGAACCCTGGCTTTATTGCCCGAATGACCACACAGCGCCCCTTTGTACGCCTGAAAATGGCCATGAGTTTGGATGGGCGTACTGCTATGGGGTCAGGCGAGTCTCAGTGGATTACCGGGCCCGAAGCGCGAACGCAAGTGCAGCGGCTGCGAGCGCGTTCCAGTGCGATATTAAGCGGCGTTGAATCGATTATCATGGACGACTCGCGGCTTACTCTTCGCGCCGAGCAGTTGTCGCTTGCCAATGCCGATGAGGTGGTACAGCGCCAACCGTTAAGGGTGGTGTTAGATACCCATTTGCGCTTGCCCTTGGCAGCCGCCTGTTTAAGCGAACCGGGGCGAACCTTGGTGGTTACCACCCCAGACCATGTGGCTGAAAAGCGCGAACGGTTAACCAAAGCGGGTGCCGAGGTGCAGGTGTTGCCTGCCGGTAGCGATGGCCGCATTGATTTAGCCTTGATGCTGAATTGGTTAGCCGAGAGCGAGCAGGTTAATGAGCTGCTGGTAGAAACCGGCGCGACCCTGGCGGGTGCTTTGCTTGATGCGGATCTGGTCGATGAGCTGCAGCTGTTTGTCGCCCCCACGCTGTTAGGTGGCGAGGCACGACCGCTATTTGCGTTGCCAGGGCTCTCACGCATGGCCGATCAGCGGCGTTTAACCATTCATGATATGCGAGCGGTGGGGCGCGATTGGCGCATTATCGCTTCCCCTCAGTCGACTAGCGCAACTGGCGATAGCAAGGTACCCTGACGCGCGAAATCGCAGCTAACGTGACAACTTTATTTCGTGACGACTTTTCGTTACAAGCTGGCGCAACAGCTTTTTTGCGGCAACGTTACGCGACAACTTTTGGAGATTCCATGGCGCACTCCTCCTCTAGAGGCTTAGCCCCTATCGCCGAGCTGGTGGAAGATATCCGCCAGGGCAAAATGGTGATTCTCATGGACGATGAGGATCGCGAAAACGAAGGTGATATCATCATGGCCGCCGAAAAAGTGCAGGCCGAGCATATCAACTTCATGGCCCGTTTCGCCCGTGGTCTTATCTGTATGCCGATGACCCGTGCCCGCTGTGAGCAGCTTAATTTGCCGCTCATGGTGCGTGACAATGGCTCCGGCTTTGGCACCAAATTTACGCTCTCGATTGAAGCGACTGAAGGCGTTACCACCGGTATTTCAGCCGCGGATCGCGCGCGCACGGTTCAAGCGGCAGTGGCGCCCCATGCCAAGCCCTCTGATATCGTTCAGCCGGGGCATATTTTCCCGTTGATGGCAGAGCCCGGCGGCGTGCTTCGCCGTGCGGGGCATACCGAAGCAGCGTGTGATTTGGCCGCACTGGCGGGCTGTGATCCCAGTGGTGTGATCTGCGAGATCATGAACGACGACGGTAGTATGGCGCGCCGCCCAGAACTTGAAGCGTTTGCCCAAGAACACGGCATTAAAATGGGCACCATTGCGGATTTGATTCACTACCGCATCGTCAACGAGCAGACCATTGATCACCTGGAAGCCTCAACGGTGATGACGGCGCATGGCGAACTGACGCTGCACGTTTTCCGTGATCGCATTCAGGGCGCTCACCATTTGGCGCTAGTGAACGGTCAGCCCACCCCAGAGGATTCCACCACGGTACGCGTGCATCTTACCGATACGCTGCGCGATGTAATGGGCCTGATGAAAGGCGACCAGTGCCGCTGGGATGCCCACCGGGCGCTGGAGGAGATTGCCAGTTCAAACGCGGGGGTATTTGTGTTGATTGATGACGGTCGCCCCCATCAGGATTTAAAAGATCAACTAGATGTCTTTTTGGATCGCGTTCGCCAGCCGCGTACCAGTGATTCTGACGGCGCTGGCAACTATTTAACCATCGGCACCGGCTCGCAGATTCTGCGCTATTTAGGCGTGGGTAAAATGCGATTATTGAGTTCACCGTGGAAGTTCTCCGCGCTGTCTGGCTTTGATCTCGAAGTCGTTGAGCGTCTGGGGCCTAATGACACGGCGGATGAGCCAACCTTTCAGCAGGACTGATCCAGCAGGATCACTCCAGCAGGACTAATCTCGCAGTACTAATCTAGCAGTACTAAGCAGCAGGAATAAATTGATGAACTCCCTTTCTCAAGTTGAAGGTACTTTTGTTGACGTCGATGGACATTATGTCATCGTGGTCGGTCGTTTTAACCATCACGTGGTGGATAGCCTGGTGGAAGGGGCGGTCGACAGTTTGACGCGTCATGGCGTTGATGCTGAGCATATCCATATTGTTCACGTGCCGGGTGCCTGGGAACTGCCGTTAGCGGTCAAGCGTGTGCTGAAGGTGATGAAGCCTGACGCCGTCATCGCGCTGGGCGCGGTGATTCGCGGTGGAACGCCGCACTTTGAATACGTAGCGGGCGGCTGCAACACAGCGATTAATCACTTGCAGCTTGAGTTTGATACCCCGGTCGCTAATGGCGTGTTAACCGTTGAGTCGATCGAACAAGCGATTGAGCGTGCGGGCACCAAAGCCGGTAATAAAGGCACCGAAGCGGCCATGGCCGCCATGGAAATGGTCTCACTGCTACGCGCGCTGCCGTTAGGAGATACCCAATGAGCGAGCGTAAACCCTCTGCTGCTCAGCAAGGCCGCCACGCGGCGCGTGAGTTAACCGTGCAGGGGCTTTATCAGTGGCAAATGACGGGTAAATCCATCACTACCATTGAAGCCGAGTTTCGTAGCCAGGTGGCCGATGACGACCTGGAAGACCACGAAAACTGGGTCAAGGTGATGGAGATCGCCGACAAAGCGCTGTTTCACGAATTGCTGCATAACACCGTTCGTTTTAAAGCGGAACTGGATCGTGAAATTTCCCCATTGCTAGATCGCCGCCTGGAAGATCTCGATGCCGTCGAGCTGGCGATTCTTCGCTTAGGCGCTTATGAGCTATCCCGGCGAATGGAAGTACCCTATCGTGTAGTGATTAACGAAGGCGTTGAGCTGGCTAAGTCATTTGGCGCCACCGACGGCCATAAATACGTGAACGGCATTCTAGACAAGCTGGCGATTCGCCTGCGTAGTGCCGAGGTCAGCGCTCGTCGTCTCTGAACGCGAGCGTCATGACAATGCGTTTAAGGGGCCTTTGTGCTTGCCGAATTTGATTTGATCCGACGCTATTTCATGTCGTCGCAGGAGGCGTCGACCGCGTCAAATGGCGTCACACTAGGATGTGGAGACGACGCCACGCTATTGATGCCGCAAGCGGGCCAACAATTGGCCGTGAGTGTTGATACCTCGGTGGTGAATGTTCACTTTCCTCGCGAAGCGCCAGCGTTCGCGGTGGGCCATCGTGCCTTGGCGGTCGCGCTTAGTGATTTGGCCGCTATGGGGGCCAAATCCCGCTGGTGCCTAATGGCATTAACCTTTGATCAGCGGGCATTTGTCGACGATGAAGCAACGCATCTTTGGCTTGCTGACTATGCGCGTGGCTTTCATACACTCTGTCAGCAACACGCCACCACGCTGGTGGGTGGGGACGTAACTTCCGGCGCGCTTTCGATTGGCGTGACCGTCATGGGCGAGGTGCCGGTGGGCGAAGCACTCACCCGCAGCGGTGCTCAGCTTGGCGACCTGGTTGCCGTTACCGGTGCATTAGGCGGCGGGGCCGGTGGGCTAGCGCTCTGGAATAAGGGTGAGCGTGAATTGGCGCACCCGCTGTTGCGCCGCTATCTGCTGCCGGAGCCACGTTTGGCGGCGGGTTTGGCACTACGTGGGTTAGCCACCGCGGCGATGGATATTTCTGATGGCTTAATGGCCGACCTGGCGCATCTTCGCGAGGCTTCGCAGGTTGGGGCAGTCATCGACGTAGCCGCTTTACCGCTGGCAGAAGAGCTGGAAAGCACGCTGGGCCGGGAGGCGGCCTTGAAGGCGGCGCTTTCCGGTGGTGATGATTATGAACTGCTCGTCACGTTACACGCTGACGATTTAGCCAAGGCTCAGCAGCGTCTGTCGTCATTAGGCTTGACGCTAACGGTGATTGGTCATTGTTGTGAGACGCTAGGCATTAGTGCTTCTGACCAGAGTGATCTGAGTAGTTATGTCAATGGCTATGCCGGTTGGCAGCATTTTAGTGGGGACACGCCATGAATCGTGCACCGAAAAGTGTCTGGCGTCGCCCAACACATTTTTTTGCCTTTGGCTTAGGTAGCGGCACGGTGCCGTGGGCACCCGGCACCTTTGGCACGCTGGCCGCCATTCCGTTCTACTGGATGATGGCGGATTTGCCTTTAGGGTGGTACCTAAGCATTTGTTTTGTCGCTTTTGTTGTTGGCGTTTGGCTATGCGATAAGACGTCACACGACTTAGGCGTACACGACCACTCAGGGATTGTGTGGGATGAATTTGTCGGCTACTGGCTCACCATGGCCGCGGTGCCCTTTTCATGGGAAGCTGCGCTATGGGGGTTTGTGGTCTTTCGTATCTTCGATGTTTTTAAGCCCTGGCCAATACGTTGGGCTGACCGCCGTGTAGCCGGTGGTTTTGGCATTATGATTGATGATGTGATGGCAGGGGTCTACGCCTGGAGTACTATGCACTTATGGTTCTGGCTGCATTAGAAAATTCATTAGGAAAACGGTACGGATACTAGGTATTACAGATACTAGGCATTGTCGGTAGCTTTCGCCATTTAAGTGCGTTGGCACCAAGGAGGCAGCATGCGCAAGGAACGTCTGATTGTCCCTACCCTGGCGATAATCGCCGTGGTATGGATGGCAGCGCAACTTCTCTCAAGCGTGCTCTTTGAACGCAGCCTGCGTCAGGCGCTAGTAGATTTGGAAGCGCGGGGCGAATGGCGTGTCAACAGAACTGAGAGCCACCAGGGTTGGCTAAGTTCCCAAGGGCGGCTGATACTTTCACCGCTATTGGGTCGCCCCTGGCGGCTTGAACTGACCTATAGCGCTCGCCACGGCATTTTAAGCACGGATGTAGAAGGCACGGTATTACCTCGATTGGATACCGTGTTGCAGCAAGCAGTGGGGGAGGTTACCGCCCCTTCGGTGCCTCGTTGGCAGGGGCGTTATCACACCCTTAGCGGCCGCAGTGAACTACGCCTTGCCCTGGCGCCTTTTGTCATTCAACAAAATGGTCGCGAGTTAGCCGTGCGTGGTGGCCGGCTGCGCCTCGAAGGCGTCTTTGGTGATTGGCGCCTGCGTGGGTTATTGGATCAGCTAACGCTGACCGATGGCTTGGCCCAGCTTGCATTAGGGCCCACGGTACTTGAAAGCCGCTACACCTATACCGATGGTGCCTACCACTTTGCCCAGCGCGATCATCTGCATATTGAGACACTGACGCTTAGCTATCCCTCCTATGACATCCAACTGGCGCCACTCGATTTAAATAGCTATATGGTGCTGGACGAAAGCGAACTACGCATTACAGGCGATTTAGAAGTGGGGGAGGTGATGGTTCCCTCAGAAGCGCCCGAAACGCCGTTGCTTAATGGACGAATAAAGATGGAGCTTTCGCGCATCAATGCCGATGCGGTTCGCCACGCCATTCGTCGTTTACGCCAGGAAGCCGCCTGGGGGGATGCCAGCCTGCCTATGGCTGAAGGGTTGCTGGCCCGCCTTGAGCCCGATTTTCGTAACATGCTCAGTGACTCGCCGCGCCTAGATGTGACCACGGTGGCGATCGACAGCCCACTGCTCGGCATTCGACTCGATGCGGATGGCGCGCTATTTTTTGATGCCCGTGAGTTGGATGAACTTAGCGTGGTGAATCTCGACGAAGAGGACGAGCAGGCGAAATGGCTGGAGCGTATTGATGGCGACTTCACCTGGTATGATGCGCCCACCGTTGCCGCGCTATGGTTAGGTTTGCCGCTCGGCACTCGTGAACTGCAGTTTGATGTAGTGCGCGGTGTCTGGCGTGTTAATGGTCGCCCCATGCCCGAGCTATGGCCTTAAGTTTGGTACAAAAAGTCTTGGCTTTATCCACTCAGCTCCATGACGCTGCACCGGTCGCTAGTTACCGCTACCTCCCAAAAACAGGCCATAAGGGTTGAAGTTTTGGCGCACTGCCCGCATTCCATGAACAACGCAAGGCGGTTCTCACCGCCGGTATCGGTTCATTGGAGGACGCATGAGCGACCAGGATTACGAACGCGATCACGAACACCTTGATTGGCAAGTTGACGATGAAGCGTCAGCATCAACTACCGATGACGCAGGGAATACCGACCAGCAGGGCGGCGAAGAGTACCGCTCCGACGGCGAACGGGTAAATTCCCTAGTGCCCGCCAGCGACATGCTGCCTGAGCGCATTTATCTTCTTCCTATTCATAATCGTCCTTTTTTCCCCGCCCAGGTTCAGCCTCTGGTGGTTAACCGTGAGCGCTGGGAAGAGACCATGCGCCGCGTGGGTAATACACCGCATCACACCTTGGGCGTGGCGTTCGTGGGTGAGCAGGGCGTTACCTCTCTTGATCACGAAGGTTTTCCTGAGATTGGTACAGCGGTGAAGGTGCATAAACTCAAGGGCGAAGACGATCAGATCCAGTTTATCGCTCAGGGCTTGCAGCGCTTTAAAATTACCCGCTGGCTCTCCAAAGAGCCGCCTTATCTAGTGGAAGTTACCTACCCGAAAGAGCCGGTTGATGCGGAGAACGAAGAGACCCGCGCCTATGCCATGGCGATCATCAACGGCATTAAAGAGCTGCTGCCGATCAACCCGCTGTACGGTGAAGAGCTCAAGCACTACCTCAACCGCTTTAGCCCGCACCAGCCGGGGCCGCTGACCGATTTTGCCGCCGCCATCACCTCCGCCAAAGGCCCTGAGCTGCAGGATGTGCTGGCCACGCTGTCGGTGGAAGAGCGGATGCAGAAAGTCCTGCCGTTGCTGCGTAAAGAGATTGATGTAGCGCTATTGCAGGGCGAGATCAGCGAGCAGGTCAACGCGCAAATGCAGGATCGCCAGCGCGAGTTCTTCCTGCGCGAACAGCTCAAGGTGATCCAGCGTGAGCTAGGCATTTCCAAAGACGATCGCGAAAACGATGTCGATACCTTTCGAGCGCGGCTGGAAGCACTGGTCGTGCCCGAGCGCGTGCAAGTACGTATTGATGATGAGCTGAATAAGCTTAGCGTGCTGGAAACCGGCTCACCGGAGTATGGCACCACACGTAATTATCTCGACTGGCTAACGTCGTTGCCCTGGGGCGTGACTAGCCAGGATCAGCTTGATCTACCCCATGCGCGGCAAGTACTCGATCGCGACCACGACGGTCTGAAAGACGTTAAAGAACGCATTATTGAGTTTCTGGCCGAAGGTACTTTTAAGGGTGATGTCGGTGGTTCGATCGTCCTGCTGGTAGGCCCGCCAGGGGTGGGTAAAACCTCTATAGGCCGCTCGATTGCCGAAGCCTTAGGCCGTCAGTTTTACCGCTTTTCGGTAGGCGGTATGCGCGACGAGGCGGAAATTAAAGGCCATCGGCGCACCTATGTCGGCGCGATGCCCGGCAAGCTGGTGCAGGCGTTTAAAGAGGTCGAAGTCGAGAACCCTGTCATCATGCTCGACGAGATCGACAAGTTGGGGCAGTCCTTCCAGGGCGACCCCGCCTCGGCGCTACTGGAAGTGCTTGATCCCGAACAGAACGTCGATTTCCTTGATCATTATCTTGATGTGCGCATGGATCTCTCCAAGGTGCTGTTTATCTGCACCGCTAATACGTTGGATTCGATTCCAGGGCCGTTGCTAGACCGCATGGAGCAAATCCGTCTTTCTGGCTACATCGCTGAAGAGAAGCTGGCAATTGCCAAGCATCACCTGTGGCCGAAGCTGCTCAAGCGCGACAACCTAACGAAAAAGCGTATCAGTTTATCCGATGCGGCCTTGAAGCAAGTGATTGAAGGCTATGCCCGTGAAGCCGGTGTTCGCCAGCTTGAAAAGCAGTTGCATCGTATTGTGCGTAAATCGGCCGTCAAGCTGCTTGAAGAGGAGCCCGAAACGGTCAAAATATCGGTGAAGAATCTGGAAGAGTTCTTAGGCGCACCGATCTTCCGCAAGGAAAAAGTGCTGACCGGCGAAGGGGTCGTGACCGGTTTGGCGTGGACTTCCATGGGCGGGGCAACGCTACCCATTGAAGCGGGCAAGGTACACTCGCTGGATCGCGGCTTTAAGCTGACCGGCAAACTGGGTGAGGTGATGCAGGAGTCGGCCAATATCGCTTATAGCTACACCCTTGGGCACCTGCAGGAGTATGGCGCCGATGCCGATTTCTTTGACTCGGCCTTTGTGCACTTGCACGTGCCGGAAGGCGCCACGCCGAAAGATGGGCCTTCGGCCGGTGTCACCATGACCACCGCGCTGCTGTCGTTGGCTAAGCACCATGCGATCGACCGGCCTCTGGCGATGACCGGCGAGCTAACCTTGACCGGCCAAGTTCTGCCCGTTGGTGGTATTCGCGAAAAAGTGATTGCTGCGCGGCGCAGTGATATTTTCGAATTGATTCTTCCCGAGGCCAATAAACGTGATTACGAAGAGTTGCCGGACTATCTAAAAGAGGGCATGACAGTGCACTTTGCCAAACGGTATCGCGATGTAGCCGATGTGGTGTTTGGCCGTTAATTTGCGTCGTCGATACGCTGCCTGTGGTTCATACAGGTGAGTGAAAATAACCTTTATAAAGCGCCCTACTTAAGTACGGCGCTTTTTTTACCACTCAGCGCGTAAAGCATCTTCGATTGGGCGGTGATATAAGCGCGCACCGCGTAGCGGTGCTGTATTGATACCACCCCAGATAGCTGATAATTTATCCAGTATGACAAAGCGTGCCTACAAAGAACGACTTTATCCCACCGCCGAGCAGGCTGTGCTGTTGGCACAGTCGTTCGGCTGTGCCCGTTTTGTCTGGAATAACACATTGGCGTTTCGCACTGAGGCGTATCAGCAGCATGGGGAAAGTGTTTCTCACTCCGCAGCGGAAAAGCGCCTGGTTGACTTGAAGGTAGAATATCCATGGTTAAAAGAGGTATCGAGCGTCATCCTGCAACAAACCCTCCGCGATCAAAAAGCCGCGTTCGACAACTTCTTTAATCCCAAGCTCAGGGCACGCTACCCACGTTTTAAGAAAAAAGAGGGTCGACAATCGATCCGGTTAACCAAAGCCGCCTTTCGCTATCGCGATGGAGAGATCACGATCGCCAAGTCGACGGTGGCGTTACCGATCCGATGGAGCCGCCCGCTACCGAGTGCGCCGTCGAGCATCACGATTTCCCGCGATCGTGCAGGCCGATATTTCATTAGCTGCTTGTGTGAGGTCACGCCAGAGGCTTTGTCAATCACGCCCAACATGGTGGGTATTGATCTTGGGTTGACCGATCTCTTTATCACCAGCGAAGGCGAAAAGTCGGGGAACCCACGACATTTTAAACGCTACGAGGCCAAGCTGGCGTTCTTGCAACGCCGGTTAGCCAAGAAACGGAAAGGCTCGAATAACCGTCAAAAATACCGCCAGAAAGTGGCGCGGCTGCATGCCAAGATCGCGGACTGCCGCCGTGATGCAATCCACAAAGCGACCCGAACACTGATTAACGACAACCAAGTGCTGTGTGTCGAGTCGTTGAACATCACCGGCATGGTCAAAAACCGTCATCTAGCCAAGGCCATCAGCGATGCGGAGTGGGGCGAATTTGTCCGCCAACTTGAGTACAAAGCCGCCTGGGCGGGACGCCAGGTAGTGAAGGTCAGCCAGTGGCTCCCCAGCAGCAAGGTGTGCCACGGCTGCGGCCATCAGGTCGAAAAGCTACCGTTGTCACAGCGTCACTGGCATTGCGAAGGCTGTGGCCAACCGATAGATCGCGATATTAACGCCGCGAAGAATATTCAAACTGCCGGACTGGCAGGGTTAGCCTGTGGAGCGACCGGAGCGGGGATAGCGGCCTAGCCGCTATCTAGTGAAGGCGTGTTGAAGCAGGAAGGTTCTGGGGCGACCCAAGAACCCTCGCCGATAGCGCGAAGCGCGGCAGGCGGGGAGTGTCAGATTTGTTCACTTTGTTATAACCCAACAATAGCCATAATGGCGCATAATAGCGGCTGATTTAGTAAAATTAAGAACATCTAATTTTCGGAGCATTAATGCGCAACAACCAGCCTGTGTCCCACCGTGAATACGTCCTGAGCGAAGAAACGGTGCTCATTTCCCGTTCGGACTTAAAAGGGAATGTCACCTACGCAAACCCTACGTTTGTTGAGGTCAGTGGCTATAGCCGTGAAGAGCTAATCGGCGCTCCGCATAATCTACTTCGTCACCCCGATATGCCAGAAGCGGCTTATGCGGATTTCTGGAAAACGATTCAAGCCGGAGAAACCTGGCAAGGCGTGGTCAAAAACCGCCGCAAAAATGGCGATCACTATTGGGTACATGCCACCGTGGCGCCACTACGGGACGGTGAACGCATTGCAGGCTATACCTCCGTTCGCCGCAAAGCCTCTGCCAACGCAGTGGCCAGGGCGGAAAAGGTTTACGCTGAAATTCGTGAAAAGGGCAAGTCCCGCCACTATAAGCTCGCCCAGGGCGCGCTACGTCGCAAAGGCTTAACCGGCATACTGACCCGGTTCCAGCTCACCAGCCTGAAAGCCAAGCTCACCAGCATGGTGGTGGCTTCGCTACTGCTTATAAGCCTTGCAGGAGGCATGGGGGTTTACGCCCTGGTGATGTCCGGTGAGCGTCTGGAAACACTCAACCGCTCTGGGCTGGGTGAAGTAGCTACCCTACAGCACATCGAACGCTATATTGGGCAAACGGTCGAGACGCTGGAGCCGGTCGTACGTAATCCACGCCAAGCGGATCTTGACGCCATTAACGCTGAAATTGGCGAATATACCCGCTCATTGAATACGCTATGGCTTGATTACAATATCGATGAGGTGGCTGAGATTGAAGCAAACCAAGCATTCGATAGTGCGCTGACCACATGGGACGCCGGTGTGGAAAACACCCTGGTCGCTATTCAAGAAGGCAACGGGTTTGCGGCCTTTGAAGCTTTTAACGACATAGTGGTACCGACGACGGAATCACTGCGTGAGCTAAACAGCACCTTGGTCGAGCAAGTGCGCGCCGATGCTGAAGCGTTGGTCTCTCAGGCGCAAAGCGGACGCCAACAGATGCTGGTAGCCCAGCTGACATTACTGGCCATTGGTTTTCTGGTCATGATTGGCCTGAGCGCGATGATACTGAAATCCGTGTTGCGCAGTTTATCGGGCGCGCGCTATATCACTTTTCAAATCGCCGCTGGCAATCTGGCTGCTCGAGGGCATCATCAAACCAACGATGAGTTGGGCGAGTTACTTTATTCGTTGGATACCATGCGTTTTAGCTTATCGAGCATTGTGGGTGATGTGGAAAGTCGCGTTTCGGTCGTCACCCCGGCAATCCAACAGATCGCCGCTGAAAATGAAGAGCTCTCGTCGCGTACGGAGCAACAGGCATCGTCACTGCAGCAAACCGCTTCGAGTATGGAAGAGATGACCTCGACGGTTCAGCAGAATACCGAGAATGCCCGCCAAGCAACCGAACTGGCGGTACAGAACGCTGCTAGCACCAAAGATACCGGCCAGCAAATGCAGCAACTGGTGGAGCGCATGCAGCGTATTGCCCAGAGCGCTGAAAAAATGACCGAAATGATTAGCGTCATCGATGGCATTGCCTTCCAAACCAATATTCTGGCACTCAATGCCTCGGTTGAGGCCGCTCGTGCCGGTGAGCATGGCCGCGGCTTTGCCGTAGTCGCCAGCGAAGTGCGTAATCTGGCTGGGCGGAGCGCGGATGCTGCCCAGGAAATCCGCAAGATGATTGACAGCACGACGCAAGAAGTAAGCGGGGGCCGCAGTGCCGTCGAGCAGGCGGAGCGGGCGATTGAAGAGGTGTCTCAGCAGGTTAGTCGGGTCAGTGAACTGATGGCCGCGATCAGTAGCGCCTCCACCGAACAGAGCAGTGGGATCGGCCAAATAAACACGGCGATTGCTGAAATGGACCATGTGACTCAGCAGAATGCCTCTAAAGTTCAGACGATTGCGGCATCAGCCGACAATCTCTCCCTTGAGGCTCATGAGCTTGCCAACGTGGTGGACGCATTCCGTTTGGAAGGTGCCCAGGATGAGAACATCAACGAGGCGCGGGCGAAGTTGCAGCGTGCAACCCATGCCTTAAATAAAGCAACCCGCGGTTTGCCGGCCCCTTCTCAGCGACGTCCCCAGTCCCTCTCAACACAACCCCATGCCGATCAGTGGGAAGCTTTTTAGTAGGCGGTATAAAGAATGTTAGGTAGCTGATTTTCATCATTTCGTTTAATGCCATGCCACCCTAAGCGGTGGCATGGTGTCTAAATGAAAAGCTTTAGCGCTAGGGAGCTACTCAGGCTAAAGATGGCGCTTTTCTCTCTACTTCGAGCCTCTACATTTGGCCTCTGTATCTAATCGCTGCATCTAGTCTCTGCGTGGCGCTCATGCCACAATCGAAGGCCGTTGATTATTCAGACATCCTTGCCCGCGGCCTTTCATGCTGTGGGCGAATAAAAATAGAGCCTTGTCTTAAAGCTTTTATGTCAGAAAGCCTTTGAGATATATATTAAGAGAGAGTAGAGGACGCCATGCCAGAGTATCGCTCACGTACCACCACCGCTGGTCGCAATATGGCCGGTGCCCGTGCCTTGTGGCGCGCCACCGGTATGCAGGACGGTGATTTTCAAAAGCCGATTATTGCCGTCGCCAACTCCTTCACCCAGTTTGTGCCGGGCCATGTTCATCTAAAGGACATGGGCCAGCTAGTGGCGCGGGAGATTGAGAAAGCGGGTGGCGTAGCGAAAGAGTTCAACACCATTGCAGTGGATGACGGCATCGCCATGGGGCACGACGGCATGCTCTATTCGTTGCCTAGCCGTGACTTGATTGCCGACAGCGTCGAGTACATGTGCAACGCCCACTGTGCTGATGCGCTGGTATGTATCTCCAACTGCGACAAAATTACCCCCGGGATGCTGATGGCCGCGCTGCGCCTGAATATTCCGGTGATATTCGTCTCTGGTGGCCCCATGGAAGCGGGCAAAACCAAGCTGCTGAATCATGGCCTTGATCTGGTCGACGCCATGGTAATGGCCGCCGATGACAGCGTAGACGATGAAACCCTCGCCGAAGTAGAGCGTAGCGCGTGCCCCACCTGCGGCAGCTGTTCAGGCATGTTCACCGCCAACTCGATGAACTGTTTAACGGAGGCGCTGGGCCTGGCGCTACCGGGTAACGGCACCGTGCTGGCAACCCACTCAGATCGACGTCGCCTGTTTGAAACTGCCGGTCACCGCATTGTTGAGCTGGCCAAACGCTACTACGAAGGCGATGAAGCGCACCTGCTGCCCCGTGCCATTGCGTCCAAGGCGGCGTTTAAGAATGCCATGACCCTGGATATCGCCATGGGCGGTTCCACCAATACCATTCTGCACTTCCTGGCTGCTGCCCAGGAAGCCGAGGTGGACTTCACCATGGCGGATATCGACCGCCTTTCTCGTGAAGTGCCCCAGCTTTGCAAAGTAGCGCCCAACACCCAGAAATATCACATCGAAGATGTCCACCGTGCGGGCGGCATCATGGCGATCCTCGGCGAGCTGGATCGTGCACACGTACTGGATACCTCGGTGCCTACCGTGTATGGCGACAGCCTCAAGGCCGCGCTGGATGAGTGGGACATCATGCGTTCGCCCAGCGCCGAGGTGGTTGAGTTCTTTAAAGCGGGGCCGGGCGGTATTCCCACCCAGACCGCCTTTTCCCAAAGCGCCCGCTGGCCGAGCCTGGACGGCGACCGCGCCACGGGCTGTATTCGCGATCTTGAGCACGCTTTCTCCCAGCAGGGCGGGTTAGCCGTGCTGTATGGCAATATCGCGCTGGATGGTTGCGTGGTGAAAACCGCCGGGGTCGACGAATCAATCCTGGTATTCGAAGGCCCCGCGCATGTGGTCGAGTCCCAGGATCAGGCGGTTGCCGATGTATTGGCGGATAAGGTCAAAGCGGGCGATGTCGTCGTGATCCGCTATGAAGGCCCCAAAGGTGGCCCCGGCATGCAGGAGATGCTTTATCCCACTTCGTATCTTAAGTCTAAAGGGTTAGGCAAAGCCTGTGCGCTGCTCACCGATGGTCGCTTTTCGGGCGGCACCTCTGGGCTTTCGATTGGCCATGTGTCGCCGGAGGCCGCGGCAGGTGGCGCCATTGGCTTAATCGAGCAGGGCGATATCATCCGTATTGATATTCCTAACCGGACGATCAACGTCAACCTGAGCGATGCGGAGCTGGCGGCTCGCCGCGAGGCGATGGAGGCAAAAGGCACTACGGCCTGGAAACCTGCCGAACAACGTCCCCGTAAGATAACGCCGGCGTTGAAAGCCTATGCACTGCTGGCGACCTCTGCCGATAAAGGGGCCGTTCGAGATCTCAGCAAACTTGACTGATACACCTAGCTGAAACGCGAAGTTGAAACACACAATCAGCCAGAGTAAGGAATCAAATGAAGGCGATTATAAACGTTGGATTAGTCGGCTATGGATTCGCTAGCCAAACCTTCCATGCACCGCTTATTCAGGCCACGGAGGGCCTGGATTTGGTGGCGGTATCCTCAAGCGATGCTGCTAAGGTGCAGGCGTCACTTTCTAACGTAGAGGTGGAAGCCCAGGCGTTGGCGCTTTGCAAGCGCAGCGATATTGATCTGATTGTTATTCCGACACCCAACGACACACATTTTTCCCTTGCCAAGGCGGCGCTGTCGGCGGGCAAGCACGTGGTGGTCGATAAGCCGTTCACGGTCACGCTGTCTGAAGGAAAGTTGCTCAAAAAGTTGGCAGATGAAAAAGAGTGTCTATTGTCGGTATTTCATAACCGCCGTTGGGATAGCGATTTCTTAACCGTTAAAGCGTTGCTTGAAGCGGGAACGCTTGAGCGTGTGGTGAATTTTGAATCACATTTTGACCGCTTTCGCCCTGAAGTACGTGATCGCTGGCGCGAGAAAGCGGCGCCAGGTGGCGGCATTTGGTACGACCTGGGGCCGCATTTGCTGGATCAAGCCTGCGAGCTGTTTGGCATGCCTCAGGCCATTCTGCTTGAGTTGGGCACCTTGCGTGATGGCGCCAAGGCCGACGATGACTTCCTGGCCTTGCTCGATTATGAGGATTTTCGCGTTACGCTAGCCGCGGGCACGCTGGTCGCCGACCCCACTCCGCGCTTTCGGGTTCATGGCACCCAAGGCAGCTTCGTTAAATATGGCCTGGATCCTCAGGAAGACCGCTTAAAAGCAGGTGAAGTGCCTACCCCGCAGTGGGGCATCGATAGCCAGCCTGGCATCCTAACGCTGCGTGAAGGGGAGGGTGAAAACGCACCGCTCACTCGGAGCGAGTACCCAACGCTGCCGGGCGACTACCTGGCTTATTACCAGGGCATCGCCGCCGCTATCCGCGATAAAGCGCCGCTACCGGTAAGTGTCGACGACGCCCTTCGTTCGATGGCTCTGCTGGAAGCTGGGTTGGACAGCCATCGCCAGCGGCGCTGGATTACATTGAAAAATCATCATTAAATATGTAAGAGGTAACGATTGAGAGCTAAAGTTGCCTCAAAGCAAATCCGTCGCACTATTGCGCTTCTCTTCACGCAGCCTGTCTCGCGCAATGTAAAGCGCGGCAATCGCACGGGCTTCGTGAAAATCCTCGCGCAATAGCAGTGAAGGGAGCTCCTCAATGGCGTGGGTTTCCACAATCAATGGCTCGGGCTCATCCCCTGGCAATCGCTTGGGGTAAAGATCCGTGGCAAGCAGCACCTGCATGCGGTGGCGCATATAGTTCGGCGCCAGGGAAAGCTCAACCAACGGCTCGATGCGGTGCGCACCCACGCCACACTCCTCCATCAGCTCGCGATTGGCCGCGGTGATGATATCTTCACCGGGGTCGACCAGCCCTTTTGGCAAGGTGAGCACATAATCTTCAAACCCGGCGGCGTATTCGCGAATCAGCAGCACGTGCTCCGGATCAGGCATTGCCACCATCATCACCGCGCCCCGGTCGGCGCCGGTTAAACGTTCAAATTGGCGCTCTTCGCCATTGGAAAAACGCAGATCCAGTGACTCAATCTGGAATAAACGGCTTTGGGTAATCTGCTTACGAGCAAGAATCTGTGGCTTTTGCTGGTGACCCGAGCGGTTAACGCTGCCATCTTCAGGGTGATTAAAGGTTGGGCGAGTAGGGGGGGACGTAGACATAAACATGTGCCTCCATGGCTGGTAAAAGGCGGTTAAGCTACAATAGCACGCTTACTCCTAACGTGACTGGAGCGGCAATGATTGATTGGCGCGAGATAGACACTGTCCTCCTTGATATGGATGGCACGCTGCTGGATTTACACTTCGACAGCCATTTTTGGCTTGAGCATTTACCGCGGCGCTACCGCGAATTGCACCAACTGGATGAAGCCTCCCAGGAAGCGCTGCGCGCGCGTATTATCGGCGAGCAGGGCACTTTAAACTGGTACAGCCTAGCGTACTGGAGCCGCGAGCTGGGCGTGGATATTGTTGCCCTGAAACGAGAAATCCAACACCTGATAGGCCTGCGCAGTGACGCACTGGATTTTCTCAAATGGCTTAAGCTAGCACATCCACGGGTGGTGCTTGCCACCAACGCTGATCGCGCCAGCCTTGCCCTGAAACTGCCCCTCACCGGCCTGGAAAGCTACTTGGACGCCATCGTCTCTTCCGAAGACGTGGGCGCCGCCAAAGAGGAGCAGGCGTTCTGGTTTGCGTTGCAGGAAATCGAGCCTTTCGACCCGGCGCGCACGCTGTTTATCGATGACAATACCCGCGTGCTTGAAAGCGCTCGTGAGTTTGGTATCAAGTATTTGCTGGGCATTAAGCAACCTGACAGCCAGCGGCCCGAAAAAGAGCTACAGGAATTTATAGCCCTTGATCGGTTCGCTCATCTGTTACCCGAACAACTGCCGGAACAGCAGTCTGAAACGCAAGGAGTGCCTAAATGAGCGAGAGCGTACGCTTAGATAAATGGCTCTGGGCAGCACGTTTCTTTAAGACCCGCGCACTGGCTAAAAAAGCCATTGAAGGTGGCAAGGTTCACTACGATGGTGGCCGCGCTAAAACCAGCAAACAGGTGGAAATCGGTGCGCTTATTCGTGTACCACAGGGCTGGGAGATATTAGAGGTAGAGGTGGTATCGCTTTCGGATCAACGACGCGGTGCACCAGAAGCGCGCACACTCTATGCAGAAACCGACGCAAGTGTGCAGCGTCGTGCCAAGGAAGCTGAAGCAAGGCGCCTCACTAACGAGGCGATGCAGCATCCGCTCAAACGCCCTGATAAAAAGCAGCGCCGCGATATTCAGCGTTTCCAACGCAATCAGGGTGAGTAGCCCTCGCGGCTATTTACTCAGTGCAGCAGCATTAATAGCCCAGTTAACGATTAGTCGCAGCTAAACACCCGCCGTCCTTTATAGTAGGTTGCCAATTTATGTCCGATCAAATTCAACGCTTTATGTTCGATCACACCAATGTCCGCGGCGAGATCGTCACCCTGGCGGCCGCCTATCACGAAGTGTTGGATCGCCACGCCTACCCACCCGCAGTCAATGAGCTATTGGGTGAGCTGTTAGCTGCCGTGGCGCTACTCACCGATACCGTTAAGCTGGATGGCACGCTAAGCATCGAAGTGCGCGGACGCGGCGTTCTGTCATTACTGATGGCCGAATCCAATCCCGGTGGTGAATTGCGGGCGATTGCCCGCATCGCGGAAGACGCCGACCTGCCTAGCGAGCATGCCTCTTTCCGTGAGCTGGTCGGCGAGGGCCAAATCGTCATCACCCTCGACCCCCGTGAAGGTCATCGCTACCAAGGCATTGTCGCGCTGGATCAGGAGACGCTAGGTGGCTGTCTGGAAGCCTACTTTACGCAATCCGAGCAGTTGCCAACCCGCCTATGGTTAGCGGCTGATGAGAAGCGCGCAGGTGGGTTGCTGCTCCAACGCCTCCCTGAAGAGTCACAAAACCAGGATGTCGATGCCTGGGACCGTAGCGTGCAGTTAGCCGATACGATTAAAACAGAAGAGCTGCTCGGCCTTGAACAGCGCGAAGTGCTGCACCGCCTTTACCATGAAGAAACCGTGCGCGTTTTTGAGCCTAAAACCCTGCGCTTTGGCTGCACCTGCTCCCGCGAGCGAATGAGCCATGCACTGCACACGCTAGGCAAGGAAGAACTGCGAGATATTCTTCACGAACAGGGCGCTATCGACACCCAATGCCACTTTTGCCATACGAAATATCACTACACGGCGGCGGATATTGAAACTTTGTTAGACGACCCTGAAGCCCCATCGCCCACAATTCACTAGGTATGTAGTCGCGGCTGGGCAGGCGGACGTTTTTTAGTGTCGCTAGGCGGACCAGTGGAACCAATGATTTTGGCCATTGTTGCAAACGACCGTTTTAATTTTTACTGCGCTGCAACACAAAATGTAGTGTCTTTGTAGTAGTTTAACTACAAGATATTTGATCTTCGCCCCCGTTTCCTGGGGGCTTTCTTTTTGCCATAATGCGCCGGACTTCAGCGTGCCCAGCCGATTTAGCAGGCTGGGATGACATTTAAGGCGTCGGTGACGCCCGGTAACGAGATATAACGGCCTCAAGGCCCAGGAATCGACATGACCACGACTCAAGCTCCCCAAGCCCACGTCAATCTCAGCAGCGCCGAACTTATCGAGCGCGCCGTGGCACGTGGCGAAGGCCGTCTCTCGGCTAACGGTGCCCTGGTAGTTAATACCGGCCTGCGTACCGGCCGTTCACCGAAAGACCGCTTTATTGTTGATGAGCCCTCTACGCGTAGCCAAATTGATTGGGGCAGCGTCAACCGTCCCTTTGATGCTGAGAAATTCAACGCCTTGTGGGATCGGGTCGATGATTACCTGAACAGCCAAGAGCACTTTATCTCTGAGCTTCATGTAGGTAGCGATTCTGCTCACTATCTGCCGGTTCGTGTCACCACCGAAACCGCTTGGCAAAACCTGTTTGGCCGTACCATGTTCGTGCGCCCTTTGGCCTACAATCAAGCTGCTAAAGACGAGTGGGCCATTCTTAACGCGGCGGGCTTTGAGTGTGATCCTTCTCGCGATGGCACCAACTCTGATGGTTGCGTGATCATCAACTTTGCCGAGAAAAAAGTGCTTATTGCGGGCATGCGTTATGCCGGTGAAATGAAAAAAGCCATGTTCTCCGTGCAGAACTTCCTGCTACCCGCCGCCGACGTGCTGCCGATGCACTGCTCCGCGAACGTGGGTGAAGATGGCGAAACCTGCCTCTTCTTCGGTCTCTCGGGTACCGGTAAAACTACGCTTTCCGCTGACCAGGCACGCTTCTTGATTGGTGATGATGAACACGCTTGGGGCGACGGTATCGTCTTCAACATGGAGGGTGGCTGCTACGCTAAGTGCATCGATCTTTCCGAGAAGAACGAGCCGGTCATCTGGAACGCTATCAAGTTTGGTACCGTGCTGGAAAACGTAGTGTTGGATGACCGTCGTGAGCCCGACTACGCCGACGATAGCCTGACCCAGAACTCCCGCGCCGCTTACCCGCTGGAGCACGTTGAAAAGCGCGTAGCGGAAAATCTGGCGGGCGAGCCGAATGCGATTGTATTCCTGACCTGCGATATGTCCGGCGTACTGCCCCCGGTGTCGATTCTTTCCAAAGAAGCCGCGGCGTATCATTTCCTGTCTGGCTATACTGCTAAAGTGGGCTCCACTGAAATGGGTTCTTCTGAAGGCCTGGCCGCCACGTTCTCTACCTGCTTTGGTGCACCGTTCTTCCCGCGTCCTGCACGTGAGTACGCTGACCTGCTGATCAAGCGCGTCGATAAGCAGGATGCTCAGGTTTACTTGGTCAACACCGGCTGGACCGGCGGAGCTTACGGCGAAGGTGGTTCGCGCTTCTCTATCCCGACCACCCGCGCCATCATTAGCGCGATTCAGTCGGGTGTACTGCGCGATATCGACACCAAGCATATCGATGGGCTCAATCTACAAGTGCCTGTTGCCGTGCCGGGCGTTGATTCAAGCCTGCTCGACCCGCGTGAAACTTGGCAGGACCGCGATGCCTACGACCGTCACCTTAAAGAGCTGGCGACCAAATTCGTCGATAACTTCAAGAAGTTTGAAGGCGTTAACGAAGCGATCATCCAAGCGGGCCCCCAATTAACCTGATGGTTAGCGGCTGGTAGATGATTGAACCGGTGTGTTTGCTCGGTAAAGAGGCAAGTAGAAAAGCAATTGGCGGGTGTAAGTAGTCGACGGATAGAACGACTAAGTGCTTAGAAGTGATCGCCATTAGAAACGATTGACGCCAAAATGGGACAGCGCTTCGGCACTGTCCCATTTTTATTGGCTACTTTCTTCGCAGAACAGCAAGGGAGTGATACCCATGAAAAGACGTCAATTCTTAAGCTTAGCGGGACTGACCGGCATAGTAGGTGCCATACCAAGCGTGTCGTTTGGCTTTCCACGGCTAGATCTTGAACCTGCGCCAGGCTTGGAAACGCTCGAGCTTAGCGAAGCCGAGTGGCGGGAGCGACTCTCCTATGAAGCCTTTGATGTGCTCCGTAAGCACGGGACTGAACCTGCCTTTTCCAGCCCCTTGGATAAGGAGTGGGGGGAGGGCGAGTATCGTTGCGCTGGCTGTGATCTATTACTGTTTACCAGTGAAATGAAATATGATTCCGGTACCGGCTGGCCGAGCTTTTTTGAGCACGTAGAAGGACATATGCTCACCGAGCTTGATTTCAAACTAATTTGGCCCCGCACTGAATACCACTGTGCCCGCTGCGGTGGCCATCAGGGTCATGTCTTCGAAGACGGTCCCGACCCTATCGGCCTGCGCTGGTGCAACAATGGAGTGGCGCTGCGTTTTGTGCCAGCGTGAGCAAGCGGATAGATGGGCGGGTAATCTAAAACAATCAGTAGGAGGGTGGTGTGAAAGGTTGGCTCCAACAACGATGGACTCGAAAAAAACTCGCCCGTATCCATAACTTGCACGACGTAGAACGGCTCGCCAAAAGAGCGTTACCACGACCTATTTTTGGCTATATCGATCATGTCGCAGAGGATGGGCGAACCCAGCGCGCTAACCTCACTGCTTTTGATGATTATCGCTTTATGCCCAAGGCGTTTGTCAATGTGTCGCAAATTGATCTGCACACAGAACTCTATGGCAAACGCTACGCCGTACCTTTCGGTATTGCCCCTATGGGCATCAGTGCGCTTTCTACTTACCAGGGTGACCTAGTGCTAGCGCAAGCAGCGGCGAAGCGCAACTTACCCATGATCATGAGTGGTTCATCGCTGGTGCCTATGGAAGAGGTGGCGAAGGTGGAGGGTGCCGACTGGTTCCAGGCCTACTTACCCGGCACGCCAGAAGGCATCGAAGCTCTGCTCAAGCGGATCAAGCGAGCCGGTTTTAAAAAGCTGGTGGTCACGCTGGATTACCCAGTGCCGCCCAATCCGGATAATTTCCGGCGTTCAGGTTTTTCCTCCCCCTTGGAGCCAACGCTTCGCTTGGCAATTGATGGGTTGATGCGGCCAGGCTGGTTGTGTAATACCTTTCTTCGTACGCTCTGGAAACAGGGCATGCCGCATTTCGAAAACAACCATGCGGAACGGGGAGCACCCGTGATCTCTCGCCAAGCAGCGCGGGACTTCTCAGGACGTCGCCATTTTGACTGGGGCTATCTCGATCTGGTGCGGCGGTTATGGCCCGACATGCTGATCGTCAAAGGGGTGCTAAACCCCGAGGATGCGGTACGTGCCCGCCAAGCCGGGGTAGATGGCATTATCCTCTCCAACCACGGCGCCCGTCAGTTGGATAGCACTATCTCTCCGCTTCAGGTGCTGCCTGAGATCAAGCGTCGCATTAGCGATATCCCCATTATGATCGACAGCGGGTTTCGCCGTGGCACCGATATCATCAAGGCCTTGGCGCTGGGCGCTGATTTTGTATTCGTGGGGCGCCCCTTTAATTACGCTGCTGCTTGCGCAGGACAGGAAGGCGTAGAGCATGTTGCCACTCTTTTAGAGCGTGAAATCGAGCGCAATATGGCGCTATTAGGGCTGACCACGCTTTCCCAGTTGGACCGTTCATGCCTCTATCAACCCTCATCCGGTAAAGTAACATCAGCCATCACAACCTAAACCCTTCAACAATATGCTCGGCCAGGCTGCCGATAATTGGCGATTGGGTAGAGGAGGTACGCTGTAAAACGATGGACGCTTCTGGTAATTCGGGGAATCCCTCTTTTACACCCAATATCTGCATATCGGCAGTGACCAGGCTTCGCATCCAGGCAGACACGGCCAAACCCGCGCCAACAACGGCTTGCAGGGTAGCCAAACTGGGGCTGCTGTAAGCAATTCGATAGGTTCTTCCTGCGCGGTCTAGCGCATTACAAGCGTGGCGACGGCAAAAGCAGGGTGCCTCGAACATGGCAAGCGGTACCGGTGTCTGTAAATGGGTACAGTGACTCTCGGCGGAGACCCATACCATCGGTTCCTGCCTTAAAATCGTGCCTATTTCATCGCCTATTTCTCGGGTCATTATGATTAGATCCAAGCTCTCTTGCGGCTGTTGGGAGAGCACTGAAGAGGGGGCGCAGTGCACATCGACATCCACCAACGGCCAGGCCTGAGAAAAGGTCTTCAGAATACCGGGTAGAAAGCGCATGACATAGTCATCCGGCACGCCCAGGCGTACACGTCCCACCATATCTGGCTGGCGCAACAGCGTTAGTGCCTCACCCTGCAGCGATAAAATCTTACGTGCATAGCCAAGCAGCGTGTGGCCCTCGCTGGTTAACAGCAATTGGCGATTCTGGCGCACGAAAAGTGGGCGCTCGATAACGTCCTCTTCCAGTCGCTTGATTTGCATGCTGACGGCCGATTGAGTGCGGTTTACCGTCTGAGCGGCGCGGGTAAATCCGCCCTGGTCGACTATCGCCACAAAGGTACGCAGCAGCTCATGATCGATGGTGGGTAGTGTCGCCATGGTTATCAATCTTTTTGATGTTGGGTATAAGAAGTATTCGTTGGATTGATTTTAGGCACTGTTCGATACTTCCTTCAACACTTATTCACTACGCCGTTGTTGGCGGCGAAGGGAGGTTGAAATGGAGCGCTCGTTAGCCTGTTTACAGCACAGCCAGTGTCCTTTACAGAACGAACACTACCAGTCAATCAAACAGGAACAACCAAGAATTACCTGGGCAGAAAAGTTCTATCGCTGGCGCCAATTGCGTCGCGAGCGGGATACCTTGCGCCATTTGAGCGACGATATGTTGAAAGATATTGGCCTCAGCCGCGAAGCCGTTCAGCGTGAAGCACGACGCCCCTTTTGGGATGATCATGGCTGGCGGCGCTGATGCCGCAAGTCATGCCAGCCATGGCACGTTTGTGATACCTTGTTGGCACTTAAAAATGCTGCATGAGTTAGTTGCAATTTATGGATGTCAATCAGCGTATTATTTCCCGCCTAGCCACCGAGCTAAGCGTAAGACCCGAACAAGTCGCCGCCACGGTGGAGCTGCTGGATGGCGGCGCCACCGTGCCGTTTATTGCCCGTTACCGTAAAGAAGTCACCGGTGCGCTGGACGATATTCAACTGCGCCAACTGGATGAGCGCCTGCGCTACCTGCGCGAGCTGGAAGAGCGCCGCGCCGCGGTGATCGCCGCCATTGATGAGCAGGGCAAGCTGGATGGCCCGCTGAAAGCAAGTATCGAGGGTGCAGAGACCAAGCAGCGGCTGGAAGATTTATATCTACCCTTCAAGAAGAAGCGCCGTACCAAAGCGCAGATTGCCCGCGAGGCGGGGCTCGAACCACTGGCCGATGCGCTGTTGGCCGACCCGACACTCAACCCCGAAAGCGAAGCTGGCAACTACCTGCGACCGGCAGAGGGTGATATCCCCGCCATCGAGGATGCCAAGGCCGCCCTGGATGGCGCCAAGCAGATATTGATGGAGCGCTTCGCCGAAGACCCCGAACTGATCGGCCAGCTGCGTGAACGACTTTGGCAAGAGGGCGAACTCAGCGCCCGCGTGCTGGAGGGTAAGCAGCAGGAGGGCGCCAAATTCTCAGACTACTTCGAGCACGACGAAAAACTCGCCAAAGCGCCGTCACACCGTGCCCTGGCGATGTTTCGGGCGCGTAATGAAGGCGTGTTGAGCCTGTCGATTCGCCTGCCCGGTGAAGAGGAAGCCCCAGTGCATCCCGCCCAGGTCACGATTGCCAGGCACTTCGGTATCAGTGACCAGGGGCGCGCGGCGGATAAATGGCTAGCCGAAGTGGTGCGCTGGACTTGGCGCGTTAAGCTTTACACTGCGCTTGAGACCGAGCTGCTGGGCCGCTTACGCGAACAGGCCGAGCTCACAGCGATCGAGGTTTTTGCAGCCAACCTGAAAGATCTGCTTCTGGCGGCACCGGCGGGGCAGAAAGTGACGCTTGCCATCGACCCCGGTCAGCGCACCGGCTGTAAGGTCGCAGTGATCGATGCCACCGGGCAGTTTGTCGACCACACCACCATCTACCCGCACGCGCCACAAAACCGCTGGGACGAGTCCCTCAGCGTGCTCGCTAAATTAGCGAAACAGCATGGCGTGCAATTAATTGCCGTGGGTAATGGCACCGCCAGCCGCGAAACCGATAAGCTGGCGGGCGAGTTGCTTAAAGCCCTGGCGCCTGAGTATCGCTTAAGTAAAGTGATGGTCTCGGAGGCGGGGGCGTCGGTCTACTCAGCTTCTGAGTATGCTTCACGGGAAATGCCCGATCTCGACGTTACTGTTCGTGGTGCTGTCTCCATCGGCCGTCGTCTCCAAGACCCGCTGGCCGAGCTGGTTAAAATCGAACCCAAATCGATTGGGGTGGGCCAGTATCAGCACGATGTCTCCCAGGTGCAGCTATCGCGTAGCCTGGAAGTCGTGATTGAAGACTGTGTTAACGCTGTGGGCGTCGATCTCAACACCGCCTCCAGTGCACTGCTTTCACGGGTGGCGGGGTTAAGTGCTGCGCTGGCTGAAAATATCGTTGCTCAGCGCAACGTTAAGGGCGCCTTCAAGAGCCGTAAAGAGCTATTAGAAGTTAGCCGACTGGGCGCAAAAACCTTTGAACAGTGCGCCGGTTTCCTGCGCATTCACAATGCCGATAATCCCCTGGATGCCAGCGCCGTTCACCCGGAAGCCTATCCGCTGGTCGAGCGTATCGCCAAGCAGAGCGGTCGTGAAGTACGCGGCTTGATTGGCGACAGTGCCGCGTTAAAAGCGTTAAAGCCTGCCGACTTCGCCGATGAGCGCTTTGGTGTGCCCACGGTGAGCGATATCTTGAAAGAGCTGGATAAGCCTGGCCGCGATCCGCGCCCGGAATTTAAAGCCGCCGAGTTCCGCGAAGGGGTCGAAACACTTAACGATCTTAAACTCTCGATGGTGCTCGAAGGCACGGTCACCAACGTGACACACTTTGGTGCTTTTGTGGATATCGGTGTCCATCAGGATGGCTTGGTGCATATCTCAGCACTGTCGGACCGCTTTATCGACGACCCACGCAGCGTGGTGAAAGCCGGGGACATCGTCACCGTCAAAGTAATGAGTGTGGATATTCCGCGTAAGCGGGTAGGGCTATCGATGCGGTTGGATGACCAGCCGGAAACCGAAAACGCGGCTAATAAGAGCAATGGCTCGCCAACACAACAGCATAGCGGCTCGCGTAAACCTGCGCGCAGCAGTGCAAGGACAACTGAAGCACCGGCGCCAATGGGCGCGTTAGGCGCCGCGCTGTTAAAAGCGCGTGGTGGCAAATAGTCGCGCGCTTTGAAAGCTAATGTTTGGAAAAGCGTCGAGTCTTGAATAGCGTCGTGTCTTGAAAAAAACATGGTTGCCGCCATATCCTGGTTTCTATTTTTGAAACAGCGATGATGGCGATGCCACCTGACTACACCAAGGCCCGCTCACAACGGGCTTTACTGACAAGGAGTGTTCACCTTGCCTGAACCACTCACTGTGCCATCCGCGCTGACCGCGCAAGTCGAACGCTTGATCCCCAGTGCACGCCTTGGTCGGTTGGGCCGCCTGCGTCGTGGGCTTGAAAAAGAGGGGCTGCGGGTTGATGCCAATGGTCACATTGCACAAACGCCGCACCCGCACGCGTTAGGCTCTAAATTAACGCATCCGCATATCACTACCGACTACTCAGAGTCGCTGCTTGAGTACATCACGCCGGTTTACTCCGACCCGAGTGAAGCGCTGTCGTTTCTGTCTGACCTGCATACCTTTACTTATCACCACCTGCAGGATGAATGGATCTGGCCTGGCAGTATGCCATCACGGCTCTCAGGTAATGACAGCGTGCCGATTGCTGACTACGGCTGCTCCAATGTCGGCACCATGAAGCATGTTTACCGCAAAGGGTTGGACATGCGCTACGGCCGCATCATGCAGGCGATTGCGGGCGTTCACTACAACGTATCGTTGCCCGATGACATGTGGCATGCCCTGCGTGAACTGGATAAAGCCACCAACATCCCGTTCAACGATTACCGCTCTACCCGATATTTCGGCATGATCCGCCACTTTCGCCGCCACAGCTGGCTACTGCTCTATCTGTTTGGCGCCTCACCGGCCATCGACAAGAGCTTCTTGCCGGAAGGAAAAGTGCCTGAAAAGCTGCAGGCACTCAGCGACGACACCTATTTTGCGCCCTACGCGACGACGCTACGTATGTCCGACCTGGGGTACCAGAACAAGGTGCAGTCGCAGCTCAAAATCTGTTTTAACTCGCTATCTAACTACGTCAACACTCTGCGTCATGCCATCTCATCGCCATGGCCGGACTATGAGAAAATGGGCGTTAACGTCGATGGCGAATGGCGTCAGCTAAACGCCAATATTCTGCAAATCGAAAACGAGTACTACAGCGATATTCGCCCCAAGCGTGTTGCCAAGCACAACGAAACCCCCAGCCAGGCCCTTGAAGCCCGTGGCGTGGAGTACATCGAAGTTCGCTGTTTGGATCTAAATCCTTTCGATCCTCTCGGTGTGACCGAAAACCAGATGCGCTTTGTGGACACCTTCTTGATGTGGTGCCTGCTCAGCGACAGCCCCTGGATCTCCGATGAAGAGTGTGACCGCTTAGACGACAATCGTCGCTGGGTAGTCGAGCGCGGCCGCGACCCTGAGCTTAAGCTGTTTAATCATGGTGAAACGACGTCGGTGCGTGAGTGGGGCGAACAAATATTCGCCGAGATGGGGGAGGTCGCCCGCCTGTTAGATGCCGTCGAAGAGGGAAGCCCTCATGCTGACGCGCTGGCAGAACTCGCTCCACGCCTAGCAGACCCTTCGCTAACGCCATCAGCCCAGGTGCTCGAACGGCTCAAAGCGAACGGCGGCTCGCTAAGTGATTTAATGCTTAGCCTGGCCCAGGAGCAGGCGGAGCAGCTGAAAGCAGAACCTATGCAGCGCAGCCGTGAAGCGCTACTTGCTCAACTGATTGAAACCTCGCACCAGCAGCAGCGCGATATTGAAGCCGCTGATAATGAAACCTTTGAAGCGTTTCTAGAGGCCTATTTCGCCAAGGCGCGCGAGTCCCGGGCCCTTTCCGCGTTGCCATCCGAGGCTCATCAATGATCCTGCATGCTTATCGTTCGGTTGCCCTGGCCGGTTTGGCCTTCTGCGTTCTAATGATGGCGGTGGCGCTTGGCCTGGAGCATATCGGTGGCTTTGAGCCTTGCCCGCTATGCATCTTCCAGCGTGTCGCGGTCATTGCGGCAGGCATTGTGTTTGCCATTGCCGCCATCCACAGCCCGGCCGGGCGGGTCGGTAAAGTAATTTACGCAGTGCTGGCGCTGGCTGCCGTAGGCACCGGTGCCTTCATCGCCGGGCGTCACGTCTGGCTGCAAGGCTTGCCTGCCGATGAAGTGCCTTCCTGTGGTCCCGGGCTTGATTACATGATGGACATCCTGCCTATGCAGGATGTGGTGGCCATGGTGTTAACGGGCTCGGGCGAGTGCGCCAATATCGATTTCTCGCTGTTAGGCCTCTCGCTTCCCGCCTGGACATTGATCGGTTTTGCCATTCTGGCAATCGCCCCGTTACGGATGCTGTTTTTTAAAAGCCGGGGTTAGCCATGCGCCAGGGATAAGAAGCGCCAGCTATAAGGAGATCGGCATGCTTTATCGACACTTCACGACTCAGGAAGAGATCGACCGCGCCTACGACCCGATGATGGGGCAAGACCCGTTGGTGTTGGTAAAGGCGTGGCGTCAACGTAGTGAAGCATCGCGGGGGCGCCACCGGGTAAGTCTTGATATGCCTTATGGCCCAACGCTTGCTGAGCGCATGGATATCTTTCATGCCAAAGCATCTCATGACGAGCATCCAAAAGCCCCGGTGCATGTGTTCTTCCACGGCGGCTACTGGCGTTCACTGAGTCACCGTGAATTCAGCTTTATTGTCGATGACCTGGTGAATGCCGGTATCACTGTCGCGGTGGTCAACTACGCGCTCTGTCCGCAGGTACGCTTTAGCGAACTGGTACGGCAGAGTCAGGCCGCGATTGCCTACCTGTACAAGCATGCCGCTGAGGTGGGCGTCGATCCGGAACAGCTGAGTATTTCGGGACACTCGGCGGGCGGGCATCTATGCGCCATGCTGATGTCGACGGATTGGGAAGGCGCCTTTGGGTTGCCAAATCAACTGATTCGCGGCGCCCTCTGTATCAGCGGGTTATACGACTTGCGGCCCTTCCCATGGTCATGGCTGCAGCCCAAGCTTCAACTCAGCGGGCGGGATGTGCAGGAGTTCAGCCCATTATGGCTGCCGTGCCGGGTGCCTGCGCCTATAAAGCTGGTGGCTGGAGCAGGGGAGTCTGAAGAGTTTGAAAGGCAGATGAGTAGCTACGCTGAGCATTTGAGCCAGCAAGGCCAAACAGTGACTCAGCAGCTACTTCCCGACGTGGATCACTTCTCGATTCTTGAGCACTATCTCAACGATGGCTGCTTTGTTGAGTGGATTAAAGCATTTCACGCCTAAACGCCCAGGTAACGGTCGCGGATAACGCTGTCCAGCGCAGCGGGCTTGCCGTCCCACACCGTGCAGCCTTTTTCTAAGATGGTGCAGCGGTCAGCGATGGGTAGAATCTCACTCAGCGACTTATCGACCAGCAGGGTAGCCTGCCCCTGCTCCTTGAGCAGGCGAATCGCCCGCCAGATCTCCTGGCGAATCACTGGTGCCAATCCTTCGGTGGCTTCATCCAGCACCAGCAAGCGCGGGTTAGTCATTAGCGCACGGCCAATGGCCAGCATCTGCTGTTCGCCGCCGGAGAGCGTTTTGGCCATTTGTGTGCGGCGCTCTTCCAGGCGCGGAAATAATGTTTCCACTTTCTCCAGCGTCCACTCGCCCGGGCGTGCCGTGACCAGAAGGTTTTCGCGCACCGACAAGTTAGGAAAGCAGCGGCGACCCTCCGGCACCAAGCCAAGCCCCGCCTTGGCGATGCGGTAAGCGGGCAGACGACGTATGTTCTGCGACTCGAACACAATTGTGCCGCGGCTAGCTGGGGTCAGCCCAAAGATCGAGCGGATAGTGGTGGTCTTGCCCATGCCATTGCGGCCCATCAAGGCAACCATTTCACCGGCAGCGACCTCGAGCGTCACCCCGAACAGCGCCTGAGAAGGGCCATAGAACGTCTCAATATCAGCAACCTTAAGCATCAGAATCTCCCAGGTAGGCTTCACGGACGCGCGGGTCCTGCTTGATCTCGTGGCTATCGCCATGGGCGATCACACTGCCGGCAACCAGCACCGAGATACGATCTGCCAAACGAAAGACCGCTTCCATATCGTGCTCAATCAGCAGAATGGGTACTTCCAGCTTCAGCGCCTGGAGCAGCTCGGTCAGTTTTGCCGAGCCCTCCGGACCCAAACCAGCCATTGGCTCATCCAGCAACAGGGCACGGGGCTTGAGCGCCAGGGCACAGGCGACTTCAACCTGACGACGCTCACCGTGGGAAAGCTCGAATACCGGTGTCCAGGCGCGGTGGCTGAGCTGCATCCGTTCCAGCGCCTCATAAGCTGGCTTTAGCAGCTGTTGATCTTTGGCGACGGGCTTCCAGAACCGAAAACTGTGACTCTGTAGCGCTTGTACGCCCATCATCACATTGCGCATCACTGAAAGCGGCTCAGCCAGCGATGACACCTGAAAGCTCCGCCCCAGCCCAAGACGTGCGCGCTCAGCAATGCTCATATGGGTAATGTCAGTGTCAGCCAGATAGACGCGCCCCTCGTCGGGGCGCAGGCTACCGGCAATCTGCCCGATTAACGTAGATTTACCCGCGCCGTTGGGACCAATCAGGGCATGGATTTCTCCCTGCTTAAGATCCAGCGACACATCGTTAGTCGCCTGTAGTGCTCCAAAGCGCTTATGTAGTTTTTGCAGTGACAGGACAGCTTCACTCATTGCGCTCACTCCCGGCCAGCCAACCCATCACACCGTGCTTGGCAAACAGCACGACGCCAAGCAGCACCAGCCCTAGAAAGAGTTGCCAGTACTCGGTGATGCCACCCAGGAAGGTTTCCATCATCACAAACAGCACCGCCCCGGCCAGCGGGCCATAAAGGCGCCCCACGCCCCCCAGGATGACGATGACCATCAGCTCGCCGGAGAAGTGCCAACTGAGCATCGACGGGCTGACGAACCCGTTCAGGTCCGCGTAAAGCGCCCCAGCAAGCCCGGTAATCGCTGCAGAAATCACAAACGCCACCAGACGAATGGGATACGGGCTGACCCCCGCCGTTGCCAGTCGTACGTCATTCAGCCGAGCCATGGTCAGCGCGGCGCCAAAGCGCGATTTCATCAGCCGCGAAGTCAGCGCCATCGCAAACACCAGCCCGGTGAAACAGATGAGGAAATAGGTCAACGCATCCGTGCTATCAACCAGAGGCAGGGTGTTGCGTATGTAAATAGGCAATCCATCCTGACCGCCGTAGGTGGGCCAGGAGTTGGCAAAGTAGTAGATCATCTGCGCAAAGGCGAGCGTGATCATGATGAAGTAGACCCCGGTGGTGCGCAGCGAAATGGCACCGATCGCCAGTGCTAGCAGGGCGCATAGAACCACAGCGGCCAGCCATACCACCAACAGGCTATCGCTGCCCGGCACGCTGAAGGGCCAGCTCATGAAGGGCGTCAAGTCGAAGGCATGGTAGGCGCTGATGCCTGCCACATAGCCACCCAGGCCAAAATAGGCTGCATGACCGAAGCTCACCATGCCGCCATAGCCAATCGCCAGATTGAGCCCGACGGCTGCCATGGCAATAATAGTGATCCGCGAGGCCAGATTGACGTAATAGATGTGGCCCAGAAAATAGGCGGCCACAGGCAACAGCAACAGCAGGCCGAGCAGAATCATCTGGACCAGGCCTTTGCGGTCGAAGTGGCTATCCGCGTCGGTGGCTGGCGCAGCGTTCTTGGAAAGGGAAGTGGTATTAGTCATTGGCAGCAAACAGTCCCTTGGGCTTGAACGCGAGGATGACGGCCATGAGGATATAGATCAGCATCGCAGCCAGTGATGAACCGACCCCAGTGGCTTCGGAAGGCGGCATGAATGTTTGGAAAAA
>TARA_R110000824_G_scaffold745_1_pt1 | contig 45347 bp, 55 predicted proteins | sample TARA_R110000824 | Tara Oceans TARA_R110000824 (sample SAMEA4397747) | marine metagenome | biome: Polar Biome; feature: [MES] marine water layer (ENVO:01000295) within the mesopelagic zone...; material: water (ENVO:00002006), including particulate matter (ENVO:01000060) such as......
GGAGTAATGCCAAAAATAGTAGCGCCAGTATCCAAACTAGCGTTGTTTGCTCCAGCAGCAGTGGCAGTTCCTGAGAAACCATTTGTATCAACAACATTGTTGATGCCGGAAGTTGCAACAGTTTGTAGTTCAAATTGCTTTTGTGTTACAGCACCAGAAGTGGCATTTTTAGTAATTTGCTGAAAGCCGCTCTCTGAGCGAAGCGGCCCATTAAAAGTTGTAGTACCCATTTCAATCTCCTGTCAGGGTTAAGTCAGCCGAAGCTGTCAGGATAAAATGGGGAAAGGGAACTACCCTCTCCCCACAACTACGATATTTAAGAAGAACCCGGAGAACCGTAAATTCCGAGTGGGTCTGATACACCAAAGGAGTATCTTTCCCGTGCCTTGTAACGAACATTGCCTGTATCGAAATCACCGTCCATGCTGGTCTGCATGGGAGTGCGCTCGAAATGCTTCATGCCGTTTGGAACATCGGTGATGATAAAGAAGGCGTTGGTGTCAGTCAGATAGTGATTGACCTCATAACCTTCTGGTATCGAACCATTGCTCCTGATAGCATTAATGTCGTTATCAGCAGTACCAACTCGAAGCTCCGACTGGAGAATACGAGTAGCAACAAACGTCAATGCAGGTGGAATAATCAACCTGCGTGGACGGGCTGCAATAAGAAGGCCACGCTCGTCAACATATGCAGCAATATCGATCACTGCGTTTTCAAGAGTGGTTTCGTTTAAGTCAGCCGCTGTTGTTGGACGGTTGGAGTTGTTTCCACCTGCAACCGTTGGGTGTGCTGTGTTAAATAAGGTTACACCGTCACCAGATGTAAAGGTGCCAAACCCTGAATTGAGGGGTGTAACAGCCTTGGTCTGTTTAGTGTAAGCCATACCACGAGCCAACGCTTTAGTATAACGTGCAGAAAGTGAGTCATACAGGTTGTCTTCCATCGCTTCTTCAGTGATAGAAAAACCCATAGCAACTGTTTCATGATTATACCGAGCCGTGTATGACTCCTGTGCAGTGTCATAAGAAATCGCTTCACCCTCAGGCTTAACTGGGGCAGAGCCAAATCCAGACAACTTGACCTCTTCCTCAAAGCTACGATCCGAACTTTCGGTTTCGTAAATCATTGTATGCTCGTCTTGATATTTATCGTACTCAAGACCGAACAGGGCATTAAGACCCGGAAGAAGCTCTTTTAGGAGTTGTGTTCTTGCAATAGCCATAACTCAAATTCCCTATGCCGAGCCAGTTGTGGATGAATGCTGGTGATAATTAAACTTGCACACCAGAACGGGATGGGTAGTTCCCTTTTCATCTCCTTGATCTCCACCAAGATAGTCAATAATCCTGATTGGATTTTGAGCATCAGTAGATATTTCAGAGATGTCCAAAGCAACACGGCTAATATTTAGACTTGTATTAGGTGCTGTTTGAACTAAGAGAGTGTTCTTTCCATAAATGTCTCCCGTATTGGTTGGGGCAGCATCCGCTTGGATGGCGAACAAGACATTTGGATCGTCACAAACATATGCCATCGCATCAGAGGCAACCGTACTTGCTGGCCACTTTTGACTAAATGTCATTTGGTTTGAGTTGGGGTCTGTGTATTTAACCCCCATAAAAATTCCTACCATGTCAATGGCTGTGGAATCGTCTCCCGTTGCAGATTGCTTTTCAATAGTCGTGGCAGTTCCACCGTCTACTAGCTGAACAATATCACCAAAGCAGATGGTTGTGCCATAGCCGGAGGCTACTGGATATTGACGTGAAACTTCTAGAGAGCCACTGTCCAGACGACCGATGGGGCGCAATCCGAAGGGTGCAGCGCTTGAGGACATTTCTGTCTCCTTTTTGCATCTTCAGTTAAAAAAAGCTCATAGGACTTACTATGAGCGGCCATTTCCGAAACCAACCCTAGTTGTGTTCTCGGACCTGAGAACAGGCATCCTTGGGTCACTTTCTCTTAGATAGCTCTGGTCAACTGCATCGACCTGCTGCTTGGTTTTACTAGCATAGTACCCATCCCGCTGTTTCATATTCTCTTCAGCGGTACGGCACAGCAATAAACCCCCAACCTCAATAGATCCCTCAAACCTAGAATTATGGTCTGAAATAATTTGCATCTCAGGATGGTCCTCAATAGGAACAGCTTCCCAACCCTCTCTAAAGCGTTGTGAAACATTCGTATTGTCGGCTTCTCCTAAAGTGGCTGTGCGTATCCAACGATACACATAACCATCTACTGGTGTTGGATCGGGCAGCAATGATGGAGGTGCCCAGCTTTTTTTGCGCTCACTCATCTCACGGGTTTCTTTATCACCCAAGCTGGTGGCGGTTCGGGATTTGCGCTCTTCACCGTCGAACAATTCGTTGGTGCTGTCTTTACTATCTTCCATTTTCTCTCTCCAATTTCAAAACATGCCTTGCGTATTGTTCGTTTGTTAACCCAAATTTCTTAGCGAGAGTAACTTGGGTCTTTGTGAGTTTGGCTCGCATTGGTTTTTTGTTACTGCTACGAGTAGCTGGCGCAACCACGGGGGCCACTGTTTCTTCTGACTCAAACTCGACTGACAAACTGTCAGCTTCATCTGACTCACGAACATCAGAAGAAACAGAATTAGTATTGTTGCCATTCTGGTAATTTTTATTTAACTCGTCAATAGCAAAGTGCTTTCGCATCTCTTCATCTATCTTTTTATAATACTCTGATCCATTTGGATGAATGCCCTTTTGCTGAGTTAATTCATAATGCAGACCCATAGCATACGCAGTTAATTTCTGATCCTTTTGAAACCAAGGATTCTTCCTGATCCAGTCAGCATCACGTTCTGTCAATGTAATGTCAGGTTTCTTTTGCTGCTGGACAGAAGCTACAGTTGCAGGAGTTTGTACAATATTCTGTCTTTCACTTATAGCCTCTTGCAATTTGCGCCCATCAAACATCAGATCATTGAGTTGCGTTTGGGCAACAACAATTTCTTCTGCATTTCCTTCGTCATATGCTTTCGTCAACAATGTCTGGGCAGCGACAAGATCAGCATCATTCTTTGCTTTTGTCACATCAAACAAAGCAGAGTTTCCACTTCTCAACAAAGCCTTTAACTGTTCGTTTTCCTGACGAAAGGTCTGTGCTGCATTAATAGCCTCAGTTTGCATTCTCTGTGCAGCTTCAGCTTCTCGCCTTTGATCGTGAAACTCCCGTTTAAGCTGGCCTATTCTATTCTGTGCCCTCTTACCAAGACCCTTCACCTCGTCATCTTCGGCTGCTTCCCCATTAGAATTAGCATAAAGCTGATCTTCTTCTGGAGTATCATCAACAACTTCTATTTCAAAAAGTTCTTCTTGTGCTGGTTCTTTTGCTTCAACCTGTTCTTCAGCCATATCTAAGCCCTCTTAATGCCACGGGGATCGTCCACCACAGCTTCTACATTGTCATCATTAATTAAACGAAACTCTTTTCCGTGAATACGGATGCGTGTTCCCTGAAAGGCACGGAACAGGATAAACTCCCCTTCCTTGCAATAAGCTCCAGATGGAAACTTTTTGTCTCCCTTATAGCAATCTGGACCCAGCTTCATAACAAAGCCGACTACCGTAGAGTACTCTTCAAGATCTCGGATTACATCAGGAACAATAACACCTCCATCCGTAACTTCTTCCTGTTCAGGAAGTGCTATCAGTATTTTATAACCGCACGGCTCAGGAAGCTGAGAGGCTGTTTCAGGTTTTGATGAGGAAGTTTTCTTCTTAGTAGTGGGGCGTTCTTTTTCTAGTACTTTGTTCATTATATATTTCCTTGCGAGCAAAGCTCGATTTGCGCTGAATTGATACAGGCACAGCGGTTTCCTGTTTAGTCATCGTTTTGCAGCTTATTGAAAAGCTCAAGCATTTCTCTTTCCACCATAGCTATTCCTTCTATGCGTCCAACCATACGACTGTATTCATGAAAGTCTTTAGCACCTCCAGCCGCAAGATGGTCTGCCCCCTCGTTCATTTGCTCTCGTATGTACTTCTGTAGACGAGTCAATATGTGGTCTTCTTGTAAGCTCACTTGCGATAGCTCCTTGTTTTCTTTGCAATTTTTTTAGGTTGGGCAACGAACTGCTTGCCCTTCTTTGTGCCTTTTCTTTTTGCCCTTGAGGTAGCCGCATATTCTTTTGCACTCAGGCTCTTAATAGCTTTCTCTGGAAGATACCTTTCTCCAGTAGCTTTCTTTCCTTGCGTAGATGGCTTGCCAGACTTTGTTCGCCACTTCTGCTTCCCCCAGTCTTTCAAGGACTTCTGTGATTTTTTGATAGCCATCACTTACCTTTGTGGACTTTCTGTATTTCAAATGACGCTTTCTGACTAGCTCCTTTATGTGGCTTATAACCACCAGCAGGATTTTTCATTAACTTGAAATCTTTGCCAGACTTCATCCAGTGAAAACCTTTAGGAGCATCAACTGATTTTTTGCTCATTACTTATAGCCTCCTCCTGCTTTCTTATATCGCTGCGCCAACATCTGTGCTTTTCGGGCAGACCATTGACCGGGCTTACCGCCTTTGTTCCCCGCCTTGATAGCACTAAACTGTCTTTTCCTCATGGCTGGTTTTGTATAATTACCAGCTTCATTCACACGAGATTTTGATTTAGCTTTCTTTTTTGCTGCCATTGTCTGCGGCCTCCACAATATCTTCAGCTATTTTAGCACCTAGCTTGGCCCCTTCGATCTTTTCTTTAGAAGAAATGTTCTTGCTACTAACAGCAGACTTCAAGCCTTCTGTTGCAATCTTGGCTCCAATCTGGGCACCAATCGTTTTCTCCTGCGAAGAGATACGCTTGCGTTCTGTCTCTGCCGTAGTCTGGGTCTTGAGAACATCCGCATCGACACGCATCTGATCTGCCTTTGCCTTGCGCTCGATATCTGCGGCTTGCAGCCGAAGCTCTTCCTGCTGCATCTGGACAACAGGATCTTTCTGCTTCTTGATGTTCTCCTCGGCCTGTGCTTCTGCAATATCTTTTTGCAGCAACTTGTCGGCAGCGTCGGCGACAAGACCAGCAAGTCTTTGCTCCACATCCCGTGGCAGCGGCTCTCCGATAGGTGGCAGTTCGACACCAAGCTGCTTTTCAATCTCGCTACGATACTGGAACGCCAGATGTTCACGAAGATGGGCTTCGAGCGCTGCCTGTATTACCGTTGCATTAGGAGACTTCTCGACAAGAGCTAGTATCTTTGGATCTTGTAGAGCAGCCATATGTGTTCGGATGTGTGCTTCATGATCCTGATAGGCGAAAGCCTTGACAGGCTTCATGTTAATTATGTCCATGTTTTCGCTAACTGGGTCTGCGGGTATAGCTTCTGCACCAACCGGAATAAGCTTATCTACGTTTTGTATACCTAGAGTTTCCAGCATCTGCTTGTGAAGCAGCGGCAAGTCGTACATTTGTGGGGCTTGTTGGGCGAGTTGAAGTGCAGCCTGATACTGCATGATCCTTTGAGCCATTGTCGTTGCGTTGGGATCTGAAACAGGAATAACATCAATACGCTTATCAAAATCTTTTTTACGGTTGGCATCTTTACCAACCTCGTAATCATAAGCAGCAGGTAGAAAGTCTTTAATAACCTTTGCAAGTATCTTGAACTCATTGCGAAGCGACGCATGAAGACGTGCCTGACATGCAGACATGACTTTCATTTGGCGCTCAAGGATAGCAAGCGTAGAGCCAACAGGCGCATTGTTGCTCATCTCTCCAATGTTCATATCGGGCACTGCTGCATACTTTCGTGCCTCTTCAACGATTGTACCCAGTAAATTATAGAGCGTTGGTGACGGCTCTTTGTATGGCATGAAACTTATGTTGTCACGGATGGAACCGCCGGGAACGTCAACGTCCCGAAACTCGCCGGGAGCAATGGGCGAATCGTCGCCTTTAATTCTCAGACCTCTGGTCTTCAGACCTGCTGGCAAGTTGCTCAATGTTCCTGCATCTACTAGTTGTCGAAGAATAGATGTGGCAGATTTAGCCATGCCGCCAATCATGTGTGTCAGGCCAATGCCATAAAATCCAAGACCCGGCATGAACTTGTAGTGAGAGAAGTGCATACGCCGCATTTTGCGGGGGTCATCTTTGTTCCAGTTCTTGCGAATGCTTAGAACTTCACGGGACTGACTGTCGATAGTTACAACATATGGACATGCTATTCCTGTTGGCTCTCCGTCCCTTTCATCTTCATAACCATCAAGGTCAAGATCAACATGCATCTCAAGAAGGTTGTATCGATCATCATATTCAACGGATGGGTCATCGCCCTGTATACGATCATATGCGGATTGAATTTTACTATAATCGGGGCTTGGATCAGGAAGCTCCATATCCCTGTAGAAACCTGCAACCTGTAGCTTTCGCACTTCGTTTACGGTCTTCTTCATTACATGGGTGAATCGTTCACAGCTTCTCAGATCAGTTGCACCGTAGGCAACAACCAGATCTTCTGCTGGCACGAACACGGCACAAGCCCTGCCCATATCCACGTCGTAATATATTTTCTTGAAAGCAGAACCTGCCAGAGGCAAGTGAAACAGAAGCTGCTCATGTTCGCTTCTATAGTCCGTCATCACTTCGGTGACCTGATAGTTCATTTCGTTCTGGACACGCAAAGCCTGTTCTTCTGTTTCTGAATCTGGTTTCCCCAGCACCTGTGTTTTTACAGGGCCAGAGGGGGGAAAGGTTTCCATCATGGAGTGTGCTTGATAACGGATAATGCTTTCCGTTAACACAGGATGGAAGACCCCACAGGCACCGGGGAATGGCTGTGTTCTTTCTTCAATCTTGAGGCCAAGAAGATTTAGCCCCTTGATGTATGTCGTCTCCCAGTCTTTACGGGAAGTGCGGTCTGACTCGAACTGACCAATTAATTCCATAGCAAGATGCTGCAAGTCGCCGTCATCCATATACTCAGCTAGATTGGCATCGTGTGCTGACGAGTCCACTTCGTCTTCTTCTGAGCGTGGATCAAACTCTATAATCACACCACCGTCTTCGGTTTCAATCGTGACGGCTTCTGGATTTAAAACTCCTATTGATACGTCAGGGTCTTCCTGCTCTGTATCAACTTCAATCATTTCCTCTTCTTCTTCTGGAAACGGCCCACTCACTAAAGGTTTGTCAATCGCCATCGCCTTGTCCTTCCCCTTAATAATACTCTACAGTATCACGCCAGTAATCCTGCTCTACCTCATCACCAACAGCACGAATAAACCCGCCCTGTCTGAAACGCAGTAATGCCTGAGTGCTGGAGTCCACTAAATCATCATGTGACCCAGAAGGAAAAGAAGCAAACTGTTCCACGACTTCTTCTGCCCATCGAGTCTGTGGTGCCCACACAATTCCAGAATGGAAAAGATCCGCAACCGCATTTACACGAGCGATCTTATCGTTACCACGGCTCGGCGTAAAGTCTGTTACTGGGATGCCCATTTGTCTTAGTTCAAATATCAACGGCATTCCTGTCGCTTTTCCTTCAACGATAAAAGCATCTGGTGTCCATTCGCAGTAATGTTGATAGGCTTTTTCTTTAAGCTCTGGAAACTCCATCCTATCCTGAAACGCATTTAAAAGAATAACATGATGACTGTTAGCATCTTCATTAAACCATACGCCCCAAGTTGTACAGGCAGAGAAGTCACTTCTTTGTGTTTTAAGAAAAGCCGTGTCCCAAGACTGAATAATAAAATCACACTTGGGCGGGTTCTCTCCATCCCACTCCTGCCACCATTCTCTTTTGATGATAGCGCCTTGTTCACTTGTCGGATCTTGCTGGTACTGGGATGACCATTTTGAAACAGGCAGTTCGTTCCTTAGTGTTTCAAGTTCTTCAAGCTTCCAGAACTCTGGCCATAATGCTTTGCCAGACGGCATGATTGCAGGAAGTTCAATAAGCTCCCACTCGTCCGAACCCTGACGCTCGATGGAAGCCTTGACTATCTGCCCTGTCAGGTCACGTTGGTGCCATCGTGTCATAACAATGACAATAGCTCCTCCGGGCTGAAGACGCTGGCGTGGACCTGAAGTATACCATTCATACACACGATCAAAAACTTCTGCGTTGTACGCTCCCTGCTGTGCATCCTGTTCGGAGTGCGGATCGTCAATAATAAGAAGATCAGCACCTTTACCTGTAACAGCACCGCCTACACCAATAGAAAAATAATCCCCACCGTGGTTTGTATTCCATCGACCTGCTGCTTTCGAGTCAGCCCTCAGGGAAACATCTGGAAAAATATCTCTAAAGGATTCATCCTGAAAAAGGTTTCTGACTTTTCGACCAAAGCCTGTTGCCAGTTCTGCGGTATGTGCCGTCTGGATTACTTTCTTTTCTGGATACTGCCCTAGAAACCAAGCAGGAAGAAGATAGCTGGCAAACTCTGACTTGGTGTGACGAGGGGGCATGTTGACAATCAGGCGCTTGAGTTCACCCCTTGCCACCTTTTCAAACGCTTCTCCCATGATTTCATGGTGGCGTCCTTCAATAAACGCTGGCCATACGGACTTAACAAAAGGAATGTATTTACTTTGGCAGACCTCACGGTTTTCTGCTTTCTTGATCTTGTCCAGTAGACCAAGCAGTTCTACCCTGTCTTCATGACTTATCTTGTCAACATCAACAGAGGCAAGGTTCATCAGGACGCCTCATCTTCTACAGGGTAATACACAAGAACAAAGCTACCACAGCTTGGGCAGGTTAGGTTGGTAACCATGCTGTAATCTTCTGCATCATCGCAATCATGATCGCCGCCCCAGATCAATTCAGTTTTACAATGCCAGCAATCCATTATTTATTCTTCCACGTAGTCCACATCTCCGAAGTAGGTTCTTCGGGTACAGAAGAAGCTGGCCACCTGCCAAACAATCGAACCGCCAAGTAAGCAGACCAGATCTTGAAAGAAGATACGGAAGGATTAGCACTTTGCATACCCCATAGAAAAACATTATCAGATAGCTTTCTTGCTTTTCTCCACACGGATTTATTAAACACATCACTATGGTAGTACTTTCGTAATGAAGCATACAGATGATCATGTATTACCGCTGCACGGGCCACGTCCCACGGGGATATTACAGACCACACAATACGGGGGACAGAAGCAAGATCGGTTTTCATTCCTGAAGTACAGGTAACTATTCCCAGATCTCTTATGCCATGACAAACGGCATTTGCACTAGTTTCCCTGAGAAGGGCAATTTCATCTCTTCCCAGAAGATCTGTTTCAAATGATAGGTCTTCAATCAACACCCATGTCTTGGGTGGGGTAAACCTTGCTGCTATCTTTGCGTTGAATTGTCCTTTCACTCTTCCTCTCTTTCAAGAGCTTTCTCTGCCATCATTCCGTAGAATGCAGCCGCTGACCCGTGGGAAATATTTGCTATGTTCACTATTTCCTTCAAAGCTTTTTCTAGAACCATAATACGAACTCGCAGCTTATCATTTTCTTCATCGTCCATAATTACATCCTTGTCCATATATCAAAATTACAACTGCTTGCACAGGAGGAATGCCATATTGAAACTGCAAGTGCCCGATCAGGTTTACCGCCTTTACCTAAGTAATCTTCACGCCAGTCCATCATGGCAACCTCACTCGGTCTATGCCTGACAAACTGCTTTCTTCCCTTGGCACACGCCCATAGTCTTTCAGGACACACGAGCGCCATACGCTTTACACCAATATGAAAGGCATGATCGATAAAGTCACGAATATATTTAAAGGGTGGATTAGTGATCAGGTTTTCACCTAGCGCCTGATCAAAGTCAAAGAAGTCTTTTCCGTTCTGGATATCCGTTCTTATTGCGGTATACCCCAATGTCTCTAGTGAATTACTAAGATGCCCACCACCATTACACGGTTCCCAGAAAGTACATGGCCCCCACCCTATTCTTCTGCCTAGCTGCTCAACTATCGAAAGGGGGGTAGGGTAGTAATCAAATTCTTTTCTCATAGCTTCACCACTCCCCCATCTCCCTTACAGAATATCTGGAATGGCACCGCCATGTTCTCATGAACATCCCTCATTGAAAGAACTATCTTCACATAGTTATGGGAGACATGATCAAGACATTGCTGCATACGATTAAACTTTAAAGACTTTCCTTCAAGGTGAGTAAGCTCAAAAGCACTAAGCTCTCCAGACTTTTCAGGAGATACCCATAATAAACCAACAATTATTATAAATGTTTCCATGCAACCCCCTTGTCAAAGGCTTCAAAATATGATACTAGGTACCCTGTTATTAACTGTTAACTGATATCTACTCTTAACTGTTATTAACTATAAAAAAAACTAACTGTTAACTTAACTGTTATTAGCAACTGTTATTAACAGGCTACCTTCGGTAGAATCTTATAGCACATACATAGCCCACTGTAAACCTACTTCATTATATTTGTTATATATAGGGGGGGGTCACACTAAAACCCATTGCAAAAATTAACAATAGGGGGGGTCTATGAAAAATAGGTATTTGTTTGAGCGAAACAGCGTGTATGTGGTGGCCCAGCCACCCCTATAGCTGCTAATGGGGTAGCCCCTTCCAGCAATCCTGTCAGAAACAGTTGGCCTTTTAGGGGTAGGGTCTTTTTCATTATTCTGGCACAACCCACTAACAGCCCATCATTCAAACTGACTACGAGTCACCAGTGACTCTACCGATCAAGTCAGCCAGTTTGTCCTCAAGTTCTCCACGCAATTCGTCAGCCGTGCGAGTGTCCTCTTGATTCTCCACCACGTCCACAAATAGCCGTTCGTGTTTTCCCAGCAATTCAAGCGCACGAATGCGAGCGGCATCAGCCTCAGCGGTCAGAGCCTCATGCTCTAGCCGTTCGAGAACCATAGCCCTCCGAGAGAGGCCACTACGCAATGCCGCCCTCTCTTTCTCCGCTAATCCGGCCTCTATCCTTCTGGTGACCATAGGGTGAGCGGCCAACGTGCTGGCCTCGGTATGGATGGCGGAAGCTTTCATTTTGATATTTCCATCCTTGTCATAAACATCGTAAGCCCTGCGGTAAGCCTCACTCTGACTGAGACCTGACACCACGCCATCAGCAAAAGCTTGCTGTTTACTTGTCAGTGGCCTTCGGCCATTTGCTGACCGCTTGCCTACTTCAGTACCGCCAACCACCTTCAGCCCATCCTGTGCCATCACTACCACCTCATATCAATTTTTAATCATTAAGAATTAGCTCACATTCGCTGAGTTGTCATTGTGTTTGTAAACCCACTGAATGTGGATAACTTGTGTAACCTACTGATTTCACTTATTAATAAAGATGTGTTGACTATGGGACAGAGTGGGACTATAAAATGGGAACGAACACAAAAACAGATTCGGCCTCACGAGCCACAAACAACGTGAAGACACTGCCCTGATTATGTAGGACGTGCGAAGGCGAAGTGACCAGTTCACCGCTCTGCCCCTTCCACCCAACCGCTCTGAGAGGACAAAGCAGTGGAGACCAAGCCCGTCAGTCGGGATGAAGACGCAAGCCTGTGCGGAGCAGGGTTGTGCAAAGAAAGTCAGCCTAACCCAGTCATCCCCGACTGGATCAGCCCTGAACAGATTTTCCTCTCACCTCAAAATGTCTGCGACTGTTGCTTGTCGCACTGATGATGATCCAGCAGGATCGAAACATTTTAATCAAAACCGAAGGGAATTATTACCATGACATTTTTTATCAATGAAGCCCAAGACCTCGTTAGCACAATCTCAGCAAAAGAAGCTGAGGTCTCAAACGTGAGAGACAGTCTAAACATTGAGGCCGACAAGTTTGGCTTGGTTACTGTTGTCGCTATTGAGGCATACCTTTCTGACATTGTTCTCAAGAGCAAAGGGCGTAAGGCTCGTGCTGGACAGTTTCTGGATGTAGTTTGTTTTGAAATTCTGGGTCAGAAAAACAAATCCGGCAAAGGCAAAAAGCTTGCCGAGAATGCTCAGAAGCTTGTCGCAGATGGCGAGTTTGCCGAGGTCATCCAGAACTGGGCCGAGGCATCAAAAGAGGTGACGCAAGAAAGCACTGCATGGGGCCACATCGTCAGTGAGGCCAAGCGTGAAGTAGCTGACATCTGCGATGCACTTGAGATCAACAGCTACAATAAGCTTGTCGCATACCTCAACCCAAAAGAAGAAGTGAGTGATGTTGATCAGTTGATCGCCTTGGCTACCAAGCTTGCAAAGGCTAACACAAGCATAGACACCGATGGCCATGCACACCTTGTAATCTCAGGACTGCTGAATGATGCGAGTGAAAAGGCACGTACCCAAGTTGATCAAACCAACGTCACGCCAATCTGTTCTGTAACACTCAAGAAAGTAGCGTAACACTGGGGGGGCGATTGCCCCCCCTTCAAGTCACCAGTAACTTAAACCGAAAGGGATAATCATGAAGAAGACATTCGTTGAAAACATTAATGAAATCTTACACTCAGTTGGGCATCATGTCCGAAAGATAAATGGATCATACCACATTGGTTGCATAGGCGGTCATGGGGGCGTGATTGTACGAACACAGGAAGAAGTATTTAAACAGGTCTCCGCCATTGTCCAGAGAAAGATTGTTCGCATGTCAATAGCAATTGACGCCTGATAAGCCCACTGACGATGGCCCTCTGGCAGGGGCCGAAACACCGCACTGTCAGCATGGCGGTGTATAACTGTTTAGGATAATGAGTAAATTTATGTAACAGGCTAGTCCCATTAAATTTGCTCTATTGGTTAGATCAAGCAAAAAAGACCTTTGTCCCTATGATTGCCGAAGTATCGGGCAGTGCAGTTGTACATCGTTGTGCGGTGTCTGGGTAGCCACAAGTTACCAGTGACTCGTAAATATCAACACAACCGAAAGGAAATATCATGGAACCATTTACAATTTTTGCTATCGGAGCGACTGCTTTCTGCGCTGTTGGAACCACCGCCATTATGTGGGCAATGGGCGTATTCACCGACGAGGTTGTCGCACGTCAGAAGCGTGAAAACAAGCGCACCGAAAAGCTACTGCGTGAATCTGCACGTCATCGCAAGGCTATGCGCTCTGCATCAAGGGGGAGATAATCAATGTCTATTTCTGAAGCACGTATTTTTTACAAAGAATTAGAAAAATGTGTTGAGCATCTACTTACTGTTTGTCAACACGCAGATGAGGATTGTCCAAGCGAATACAGGACAAAATGGTTTAACCCATCTATTCAAGAAGCCTACGAATATGTGGAAAACTTATACGATAAAAACATTTTGGAAAAACCAACCGAAGGGAAAGATAATCAATGAAATTCAAAGTTACTTTTGTTGATGAGTTTGAGTGCGAAAGCATTGAAGACTGTTGCGACGAGTTAATAGAATTTCTCAACTCTTGCGTTACCAATGGGGATGTTACCCCTTTTACATTCGTAGAATTATTGAAAGGAGGAGAAGAAAGATAGGATTTTATCCCCTTGCCCCTGCCTCTGGTGGGGGTCTTGGGATGCAATCTTGCATCATTTCAAAACCGAAAGGACTACCGACTATGAAATATACACAAGCAAAAAGAGTTGCCATAGCCGTGCTAAAATCCAAGGACACAAGAGGCAGGACTCAAGTGCCTTTTATCCAAGGAGAAGTTGGGCTTGGTAAGACTGCTTTGGCTCATGACATCTGTCGAGAGCTTTATGACGGCAATCTGGTTTATGCACCAGTGCCTACCATGATGCGTGAAGATTGGACTGGTATGCCTGACTTGTCGGGCAACTTTGCCACCTTCAAACAGTTTGACTGGTTACCCAATGTGGAGCGTGATGGTGACAAGGGCATTCTACTTATGGATGAATTGCCCCAAGCCGATGAAGGCACAGTCAATGGTGCGTCTAGGTTGCTAGATGAACTTGAGTTGCATGGTTACAAGTTGCCAGAAAACTGGGCAATCATTGTTACAGGTAACCGCCAGAAAGATCGGGCTGGGTGTCGAGCTTTGCCTAGTCAGGTCAAGGACAGGATGGTTACGATTGACGTTGATGCCGATGTGGATAGCTGGTGCGACTGGGCTGGGAAGGCAGGTATAAGTCATACTGTGATAGGATTTATTCGCCATGTGCCTGATGCCCTACAAGAGTTTGACCCCAAGGCAGAGGTCAGCCCTACTTGTCGATCATGGTCTAAGATTTCAGCACTGCTACCCAACTTGGAACCACGAGATTACAGTCCTGCCTTTGCTGGTATTGTTGGTGAGGGCAGGGGTGCAGAGTTTGCTGGGTTTCTCAGGATATTCGACAAGCTGATACCAGTCAGCAAGGTTTTCGATGATCCAGAGAACTGTGACGTTCCACAAGGAACTGATGTTCAGTTTGCACTTATGGCCAACATCGCCAAACGTGTGGATGAAACCACCATCAACTCTGCATTGATCTACGGCAAGCGACTAGGCCGTGAGCTTTGCACATATCTGGTGCGAGACATTCTCTCACGACATTCTGAACTGATTGAAACAAAGGCTATCTGCGACTATCGAGCAGAGAATGCTGATGTCGAGCTAGGATAAGGGAGAACAATCATGGCAATTAATTATCTAGTTTCTTGGCACGATGATGATGAAGGTCATTGGACTGTCACCTATCACATAAATTCTAGCAGTGCAGAAAAAGAATTTGAACGCCAAAAGAAAGTGGCATGGCAAAAAGATTCTTTTGATGTGAACATTGACAGTTTGACTATCAGCAAGGTGGTCAGATAAGCGTAGCGGTGTGGGGGCTTCGGCCCCTGCATCTACCAGCACATCACAACAGGTGTGCTGATAGATGCAAACGCATCTACGAGTCACCGATGACTCGTCAATACAAAACCGAAAGGAAGTGCCATGCTTGGAGAAAAAGCATTACTCGTAAGACTGTCGGTCAAGCACCCCAGCTTTGCCAAGACAGATAAGGCGGTGTCTCTTGAAGTTGCAGATAGCAAGAACGCAAACAAGAAAGCCGTCAAAGTTATCAAGACAACCATTGACACGACTCACCAAAGTTACAAGGGTGTCAAGACTGCACGAGGCAAACTCTACAATCTCTTTGCCAGCGAGACCGCTCCTTGGTCAGAGGATGGCTGGTACATAATCAAAGCCCAAGGATATGATCGCTTCACCGAAGCAATGAGGGAAGCCAGAGACTCCTTTGATGTGGCAGTTGCTGATTTTCTCAAGGTCTATCCTGAGCTAGTTGATCAAGCTCCTGACAGGCTGGGTGATCTTTATGATGCTAGTTTGTTTCCATCAGTAGAAGATTGCAAGGAACTTTTCTACGTGGATATCGAGGTGCGTCCTGTGCCAGAGGCTGGTGACTTTCGTGTGGCTATGTCTGCTGATGACAAGCAAAAGATTGCCACGCAGATACAGCGCAAGAACGATCAGCGTGTAAAAGAAGTCACCACTGATTTGTTTGATCGCACCCACGATGTTGTCAGCAACATGGTGCAAAGGCTCGAAGCTTTTGACCCCGACAAGAAGGGTGCCAAGTTGTATGGCAGTCTTGTCGATAACGTGCGTGACATCGCAGAGTTGTTGCCATCACTTAATGTTGGTGATGATCCACGCTTGGAACGTCTCGCAAAAGAGATCGGGTTACGCCTGACCGAGGCAGATACCGCCACCCTCAAGAAAGACGAGGGTAAACGCAAACAAGTCACTGACCATGCTCGTGAGATCATGAATCAGATTGATGACTTCATCAGTCAGTAAGGAGACATTGATATGTCAATAGCACTGGATAAGATCACCAAGGCAAGGACACAATTGTTGTTAGACAATCCTTTCTTTGGTCACATCGCCATGCGTCTTGACCTGATCGAGACTGATCAGTTTGAGACGATGGCAACCGACGGCAAGCACATCTACTTTAGCCCTGACTTTGTTGGCAAGCATAGCAATGCACATCTCAAAGGTGTTATCGCTCACGAGATCTGCCATGTTATGCTCAAGCATCATCTGCGACGTGGACAACGTAATCCAAGTAATTGGAATACAGCCTGTGACTATGCCATTAATCCTATCTTGATTGATGCAGGGTTCTCGTTGCCAGAGAGTGGCTTGATTGATATGGCTTGGCGTGGACAATCTGCTGAAGATATCCATCGTGCCTTGTTTCAAGATCAAGATCAGCCCCCAGCAGATGGTGGCGAAGGTGGTGGCGAATCAACTGAGGGCGGTGATAAGGGTGACGCTGAGGGTAAGGCTCAGGGTGATGCTTCCGACTCCCCAGAAAACAGCGGTTCTGAGGACAATCTTGTTCACCCTACCCAGTCAGGCAAATCCCAACCAGTGGACTTGCAAGGACACGGCGTGGTGCTTGACGGCACAAAAGATGACGGCTCTGCCCTGACTACTAGTGATCTACAAGAGCAGGAAGACCTGTGGACAGAGATTGTTCTGAATACTGCCATGATATCGGGTGAGGCTGGCAAAGCTGACAGTCCATTCAAGCAACAGATTGACATGCTCAAGAAGCCTAAAGTTGATTGGCGTAACGTAATGCGTCGGTTTCTTACTAGTGGGCAACCATCTGTTAGATCATTCCATCGACTCAATCGCCGATCTCGTGTGGCTGGCTGTCCATTGCCAAGCCGTCGGCGTGATGTCGGTGGTACGATTGCGGCTCTATTTGACGTGTCATCATCAGTTGACGACGAGATGTTTGCCCAGTTCTGCGAAGAATTGCAGAGCATTGCCAGCGAGTTTGACATCACCACTCACGTCATCAAGTACACACACAGTGTGAGAGATGTGCAGGTGGTCGAAGCTGGTGATGAGATTGATCGCACCCGATACTATGGGGGCACTAACACCAAGGCCGCTTTCGATTATGTAGAAGAGAACGACTTGGACGTTGATGCCATCGTAGTCTTCAGTGATTGTGAAGACCACTACGACAAGATCATCGAGCCATCCTGTCCGACATTGATCGGTGCTTGCATTGACCAACCTTACTGGTTGGAAAATCTTGAGAAGCAAGCAAGCTGGGCAGAGGTTGTCCAGATCAGCCGATAATAACAGCCATTCTCGTTGACCTCATGGGCAGTTGCCCCATCAACTGGTCACGAAGTCGATGAGAATGGCCACTTTTTTAGGAGAAAGCTATGCACAAAGAACTAGACTTGTTCGACGTGGCAGAAAGTAATCGACGCAAAGAAGAGGGTATGACCTCTGCTGAATATGGTGGCAAGCATTTGTTACTTGAACACGCACGTCACGTTGCCAAACAGATCGCAATGCTAAGGGAAAGCAGAACAGTATCTGCTGATGATGTCGGCAAAGCATTCGAGCGAGAAGGTATCACCGAGTCACTAGGTAATTCTGCTGGCTCTTTGTTCAAGGGCAAAGAGTGGGAGTTTACAGGGGAAAGGATTAAGTCTGCTCGTAAGACTAATCACAGTCGAGAGATCAAGGTCTGGCGTTACGTCGGCTAACGACTGTGAGGGGATTAGTCGGCGAGTGCCCCACCCAAAACCCCGACATCGAGCAGAGATCAAATGAATACCTTTCGGTATCTCGTGGCTCGTGGGCAACATCCTTAGCTGGGTGTTGCCCTTTTTTTATACAAGTTACCAGTGACTCATCAGTAACAAGGATAAGAAAAATGACAGCACATAATTTTTTACTATTTGATTATGAAGATAACGGCAACTGTTGTGTGTATTACAGGGAAAGCTGTCGAAGGTATTGCTTTCAGAAGTCAGGTTCAGGATTCATTCTCTATGTTTGCTCACGAGATGGCGAACCCGACTACGAGGTGGCTCTGCCACACAAGTACGCCGAGCTTTGTTCAACAAGAACTTACATAGGTCAAGAGTTACATTCTTATTTGAGGGAGTTATCATGATTAAAGATTACAATTTAGCTGACCAAGCTTTGGCTGGTTTATCTGCTCCAAAGATTGGTCTGGTTACCTACGAAAGCACACCTTCCCTCTGCCCTAGCGTTGCTCGTAAGGTTAATCAAGGGGAGAAGGTAAGGCTCACATCTTTCTCAAGGGAGCGGATACAACGTCAATACAATATTCTGCGTAAGGCTACTCGTTATACTGTAGATCATGCAATGGTGCGACACGCACAACTAGTATCAATGGCAGTTACTGCTGAAGAATTATCAACGATGATCGAGAGTGCCATCCCCCCTAATATTCCTATGTGGATAGAATGGAATGAGCATGTCAGACAAGATGCAATCGGTGAACACTACAAAAGTACCGACAATAATATCTTGCTTAGAAAATGGGAAGATGGTCGGGAAAGTTGTGCGGATTACGTTGGCTATACCATTGAAGAAATTGACTACCCTTTCATTGGTACAGGAGAGGAAGATCACTACTCTTTTACACCTGTTTTCCCTGTTGCCTACAACGAGGCAAAGTTGTCTCTGTCTCGTCAGCCTATTGTTTTTACACCTGAATCATTTGTTTTATCTCAAGAAGCTTGGTCTGAAAAAGATGAGCGAGCTTTGCTCAAAGACTTTCTATCTGAATATACAGAAGAAGAGTTTCAAGATTTTACAAAACAACATGAACACAAAGTTGCCACATCCCTTGGGGGTGGTTGGTCGCATGAACAAGTTTGGGATTTCATACGAAGATACAAATTTGCACAGCGAATACACATTGTGCAATCTGCTTCGATAGACTGGCTTATTCCACGGCACTCATTAACTGATGATCATTATGATGCTGAAGATCATGATGCAATTAGCAATGTTATGTGTTCATCATTTTCAACAGGAGACATGAGGTTTTTGATATGCCTGTTGCATACACTTAACTATGACTGGGTAATAAGAACCCCCAGAATAATGACAGGCAAGTCTGGAATTAGATACGGCAAGCGTACCAAGTTTAATTCTCATACTGTTCTTGAGATCGACTTGCCAAAAAAGAATGGTGTAACCATAACACCAGACGAGTTCCTTGAGGAAGTGCAGGGAATGAAAAGACTCCACGATGTTCGTGGTCACTTCCGCAAACTACATGATGGGCGTAGAGTGTGGGTTAAATCACACAAGCGTGGCAACAAAGAACTTGGCACCATCACCAAGGACTATGTGTTAACCAACAAATCGAAAGGAGAATGTTAATGAAGAAGTTTCGGATAGTGGCAACCAAAGACGTAGGCTACCAAGCAATCATAGAAGCTAAGAATAGCACAGAGGCTTGGGAGATTGCCAGAGGTGACAGGTTGCAAGAAAAAGAGTTCGACTGGGTTCAGACAGATGATGGACACCATTGGACATTAGAACGAATCCACGAATGGAGTGAAGAGGAGAACGATTATGTGTGACACTATCATGGGGCAGATCCAGAAAGAGAATGACCCAAAAGCTATCGGGTCTTTGCTAAAGCTTTGCATTGACTCGTCAGTAAGGATTAAAATTCTTTATGCATTGCGAGACGACTGGGATGAGATTGTCCCTGACTTTGAGTTCGAGTGCCGTGATTGCGAAGGCAACGGCAGAGTCATGGTAGATTCTCAGGTAGGCAGGATCGATCAACATGGGCCGTGGGTCGATGTTGTTCAAAGTGAAGATGACTGTGAGCGTTGCTGGGGTAAAGGCTTCGTGACATGGGAGGACGTGCCTGATGTATATTGAAAGTAGTCATCATCTTAGTAGACAGCGAGAGATCAAAGCTGAATCTCTCGGCTCACTACTTGCCCAACTTAGCATAGCTGACATAGCTGTGATGCTTGAAGCCAAGCAAGAAGAAATCATAGTTTTTGTTGGGATGCGAGGGGACGTTTGCATGACAACTGGTGTGGAAAGCATTACTGTTAATGGTGATTGTGTCCAACTCAATTTGGAAACAGCAACTTATGATGACGTTCTTCAATCGCCAGAATTTAGTGAGGTGACTAAGGAAATTAAATCCGCAGAGATTGTCAAGCTCGTCCCAAAAGATCGGCAAGATAGCACACCTGATGATACAGGATGATTGCTTTGGCACACACAGTGTGATAGAACAGGAGATGAAAATGACAGACAACACCTTCGTCCATGTGTCTGAAAAGACAGAAAACATATTGAATAAGTTGAGGAGAATACACAATGCAAGAGTTACACGAGAGCAATCTGACGAGCGAGGTTCAGAGTGGGCAAGTTGCTACTGGTACATCGTCGAAAACACTCTCAAACAACGCCTCAACTCAGAAGGTTGAGGACGGTGGAACGAATAGAATCCACATCGTGTTAGATCAAGACTGCCTTTCTAAGCTAAAGAAAGCTTGCGAAGAGAACGAGAGAACTACATCTGCACAGATCAGATATCTTATTCGCAACCATCTGTAATATAGTTACTCCGCATCCTGTTCTATGGATGCGGAGACCAACTCCCCCCCTAAAGCTAAGTATCCGATAGCGTCAACAATATCATCCATGTTGACATCACCAGACTTTGTTCGGGCTATCTTCATAAGGGTCATCATCAAAGCCACATCTTCCGCAGTAACTGTATGACCTAGATACACGCTCCATAAACCTGCGATATTCCCAAAGTTTCCTTCAACATCCCCGTGCGTTTCAGCACGATCCCCGTAAATTAAATTACGAGCCTCCTCCAACACATCCCCCCTTGATACATTGTTTCTTTTTGACTCGTCAATAAGATCGTAATCAGCCTTGGTTCCCAAGCTCAGCCCGTTAAAATAATATTTTTCCCCGTCCGGGAAACTTTTTTTATTACCGGGAACTCCGGGATTATAATTATTTTTTTCGGCTGCGGGCTGCTGCGTAGAAATTTTATCTTTTGTCCCCGCCATTCTGCCCCCCGCTCTCAAGTTGACTCGTCAGTATCTGATGATGCTCCTCAGTCATCATCGTGATGTTGCCACTAATGGATCGACGTTCACCATCGCAGTCAAACGGATAGACCATATGGTTCAGCCAGTGTGGAAAGATGACCATCTTCCCCACCTCTGGAATGATGTTAAGAACTTTAGGCCAGCGAAATGATGCCAGAGCTTTCTGACTAGTCGGGCCGTTGACAAAACTGATGCAACCATCCATCCAGCCCGAAGCATTTTTCATGTTTGTCGCTTCTTTATTCCGCATATCAGGCGGCACTTGAGTGTAAATCACAAAGCTCATGTCCCCATCCAGTCGATTACCGTGGTCATGAATGGGATTATAATCCCCTCTGAAACTATGAACTGTCCATGCCTCATAACAATCAGCATGGATATAATCAACAGCACCTTGTTGTGCCACATCACCAGCGCCAATCAGCATAAATCTTTTAGCGTATTCCTTGGCCATGCTTTCAGCTACGCCAAACACTCCATGAAATGCATCGCACCTGTCTTTCTCCAACACAAGCTGTGCGCCATTTTTAATCTGGCCTACTAGACTCCCAGAGAAGTCTTTGTCTTTGACGTTCTCCTCTGCTAGTAACTTGTCAATCTCACTATTGATAAGCGTGATAAAGTCTGGAGGAAGATTGGTTTCCATAACTAAAAAATCTGTGACTGTGTGCGTCTTAATCTCTGCCTTGAATGTAGACTGGGGATCGAACCCCTCCCCCTGTGTACTCGAATGGCTCTCTGTACTGCCCTGTTGATTTGAAGTACTCGACATTTGCTACCCCTTGTTGTCCGATCCACTTGAAGCGTACCTTCCAGCAGTGGATTTCTGAAATGTTTGTGTCTTGTTTTCTGTGTACAGTTACACCCAGATCAGCCTTGGCAAACCAAGCCGCTGATCCTGATATGTCATACCCTTTTGGTGCTGGGAACTCGCCACCATCTCGCATCATCTTTGCTGGGTGAGCAACGAACCATACGTGTACGTCATGCGCTCGTGCAAACAGACGGCATCTAGTAAGCATCTGGCTGATCGCCTCTGTCTCACTTACCTTTGACTTGTCAATGTCAACATAGTTGTACGGATCTATGATGAGACCCCTCACCCCATATCGAAGTATGGCCGCTTGCGCTCTCTCCAATATCGATTCGATAGTGGCTGGTTCTCCATCATTCTGTTCCACAAAAAAGAAATGCTGACTGCACCACTCTTTTGACTGGGCTAGTTCGGCACGAGACATTCTCATGGTAGGGCCATCATGAAATGGTAAGCCAGCATGTTTCTCCATGAGTTTAATAATGTGCGTTGGTGGATCGTTTTCAAAAGAACAAACAGCAAATGACCATCCATGTGCCTCAGCCATGTTCACCATGATCTGATCAAGAAACTCAGACTTGCCCGATGAGGGGTGACCTGTGACGATGGACAGTTGCCCAGTTGCTATGGTGAATAGTTCGTCCACACAGTCTAGCCCAGTAGAAAACCCACGTTGATGCCCACGATCATATATCTGCTCGACTTGTTCAGCGTAATGATCAACATCAAACAATCCAGTGATAGGCCAAGGCGTTGAGTCACCAATAACTTGTGCCAGCTTTTCACTTCCATACTTGACCAGCACATCATTAGGATCTTTACAACCTTCAGGCCACTCAACCTGCCAGCATTTAACCTTGCCGACTCGCCTAGCCAACTCTTCAGCTAACGCCTGACCTGCTCCATCCATATCAACTGCTAGGACAACCTTGTCTGCTTGCGTAAGAAGGTCTTTAGCAGACCACACAAAGCCATACTTGCGGTCATTGGAAGGATCTACCTCTGCTTCAGAGGCTTTCATTGGCGCTCCATTTGGAACACTTATACTATTGGATACGCCAGCAGTAGCGAGACTAAGCTGATCAATTTCCCCTTCACATATGACGAGTAACTTTGCTTCAGCGTCCACTCTTTCGATGCCAAAGAAGCTCTGCGCTCCCCCTGTCCCCTCTTGTGTGTGAGCCTTCTCACCACCAGAAGTGCGGTACTTCATCGCATAGACTTCGCTATTGTTATAGAATGGAAAGCCAACACAGTCAGCTTCAGCTTTAAGTTTCTGGAAGTATTTGCGACTCGCTACCACGCCATAGTCTTTGATAACTTGTGCGCTTATCTTCCTCTCCTTGACCAACCAATCAATAGCAGTTGATGAAGGATTGCTAACACGTTGTACCTTTGGATAAGACGGCTTTGGCTTAACATGTTTGCGGTCATAAAAAATACCACCTTGCTCGTCACAATGATGGCACTTGTACACAAGTCGGTCTGTAAAAAAAGTGACAGCCATTGATCTGTCATTTTCTTTTTTGCGCTTATCTGCACAGGCCGGACAGCGAATCCTAGCTGTTGTTGAAAGTCCTGCCCTAGCGCTGTTTGCTCGTGTTTCTATTTGATTGTGAAAATAATTGTCCTGTTCAGACATTTGCATTATACTACCTCTGTCAAGTTGATTTCCTACAAGTGATTATTTTTGACACATACTCCCTCAACTAGCCGCCCCCTTCTATGGGGGCGGTATTTTTATTACCTCGATTTCTGCACGAGGATTTAATTTATCGAGACCCCAGAAGATGTGCTTCTCTTTAACACACCTATCATTCTCATAGATTCTCCCCTGCATACAATCTAATATTAATGACTCATCAAGGTCAGGTCTACGGCTGGCGTAAAATATTTTCATGTACACCATGACATCTTGCTTTTCCTTTTTGTTGTAAGGAATAAGCGGCTGTAACTGTGGGCATTGTGCGTTAAAAAGATCTACATATGCTCGTGCTTCTGGTGACTTTATAAACGCAGGGCGTGTGCCAAAATACACAAGCCTTCGGCTGTTAGCTTTTGAGTAGGGCTGTCCCTTAATTTCAAACTTGATTTCATCCATTGACTAAACATATATAACATTATATAACAGTTGGCAACACAAACCCACGAGGTAACACTAAATGATCACAAACAAGTATGGTTTGCCACATCAATTTATTAATCTGCTTGCTAGAGATAAGTACGACTCCGGCGATAGCAGGATTACTATAACACGTCTGTTATCGTCTCCAAGAATTTCATTATTGCAGAAAGAACATGAGAATAAAATAGATACTGATATATCTGATGATGTTTGGAAATTGCTTGGCAAATGCATACACACAGTGCTTGAAGAGGGTGCCGACGAGAGTGACATCATAGAGAAAAGAATGTTTGCTGAGGTCAATGGCTGGAAAGTCTCAGGCCAGTGTGATGCTATTAGAACAGAGGGCACCCAAAAGATATTGATGGACTGGAAGTTCACTAGCGCCTACGCCATAGGCAAGTATCAAACAAGTTGGGAACAGCAACTGAACTGTTATGCGTACCTCGCACATCATGATTTAAAAATGGATATCGACAGGTTGCAGGTCATCGCAATTCTTCGTGACTGGCAGAAGAGCAAAGCGGTTAACAGCAATAGCTATCCTCAAGCACAGGTTCATGTAGTTGAGATACCTATGTGGTCACGAGAAGAGCAGTTTAATTTCATTACTGAACGTGTAAGCGCACATCAAGATGCATTCTTTGAGCATGACATTGATGGGTCTCTACCAGAATGCAGTGATGCAGATCGTTGGAAAAGAGATTCGGTCTGGGCTGTTTGTAAGATTGGCGGTGTCAGATCAGTTAAGAACTTTAATTCTTTTGAAGAAGCAAACTTATTTTTTAACAACATGAAAACAAACGAAGGCTACGAGGTAGTCGAAAGAAAAGGTGAGCCAGCACGTTGTGTCGGCAACTATTGTCAAGTCGCTCCATTTTGTGAGCAGTATCAGAGGGAAATATAATGACAACCAAGAAGGAAGATCGCAATCGATTTATTGTAGATGAGTTTGAAGAGGGTGCAAAGATCAGCGATATAGTTAATCATCCAAGCGTTAACATCAAGCACCAATCAGTGCGTCGCATTCTAATAAACAAACTAGGCCATGAAAAATATAAAGAGATTGTTAGTGGCAGAGGTGACAGATTTTATCACCCAACATGGGATGTTGTTCGTCCTGATAAAGAAGATAGCTTGGCTGACCTTATGATGAAGGCAAGGAAGGTTCGTGACGGAGAGATGGCCGAAGCGACACAACAAAAGAAAAGTTTTTGGAAATGGTTAATTGGGAGTAAATAGTATGGGAAAATTTCATGAGGATTTAGTTTTAGCTTTATCTGCTATAGGCAATCCAGAACTAGATGGCCAAGCAAATTACGGAAAGTACACAACTCTGCCAACTTGTTTAAATGTTGCTCGATCAATTTTATCACAACATAATCTTGCGCTGATACAGGTTGTGTTGCCTGACCCAGCAAGGCTAGTTACACGCATCATCCACTCTTCTGGAGATTGCATAGAAGATGGTGGCGTTGAACTTATTTATGACAAGAGCAACGTACAAAAATTGGGCAGTGCCATTACCTACGCTCGTCGCTATGGTTTATGTTCGCTACTGGGAATAGCAGGACAACAGGATGACGATGGTATAATTGCTACTGCTTTTAAAGATCTGCCAAAAAAACAACAGACAGTCGAGCAGAAACAAGCGCACGAGAAAGTCGATAAACTATCGGTGGAGCCAACGCCATCTAACAAAGTGGACGATGATCTGCTAGATCCTGAAAGTATTAAAGAGGTTTGGGGTGAATTTCTCAGCAACATTGGCGCATCAACTGAAGAGTCGGTTAATGACATGGGCATTGATGATGTTAAACAAACGAAGTTGGACTTAGTCAAGTTCTGGAAAGACAACTCAGCGCAACGTGAAGACTTGAGCAATAGTGATAAGCAGTCTTCAAAAGAAACTTTGTCTTGGATTACTGAAAGAGTTAAGGAAGCACAAACATTTTTAAAGAATAGAGAAAATGCAATTAAGGAGAGCGAAAAATGACATGGAAACTAGAGAACAAGCCGAGAGAAAACACCTGCAATTTAAGGCCAGCTAAAAATAAAACGAAGGAGACACAGGCAGATTTTCGTGGGAACTTGCATGTTTCACGAGAACTTGTAGCGTTTCTTTCTGCCTGTATGGAAGAAGGCAAAGAGCCTTTACTGTCTGTGCAAGGTTGGGACAATGGCATAGTTAATCGTGCGAAGGAAGGCCAGTATGGCCCTAACATTCGTCTATCCATACAACAATATGACGAGTCATGGATGGACAAATCCCCCCAACAACCCAGACCTCAGCAACAACCATCTCAAGAAGTAGAGATTGATGATGAAATTCCTTTTTAGGTGACAGCATGAAAGAAAAAACTGCATTCAATTTTGTTGTTGATGCTGATCAGTTAGATCGGTTGAGACGAAGATCACGTCAAGAAGAAAGAAGTATTGGGTCACTGATACGAGAGGGCGTCGAGTATACATTGACTAACAGAAGTTATGATCAGGGTATGCGAGATTGCTGTCAGTGGTTACGAAAGACCACAATCATTGAGGGCAAAGACTTACCAGATGGTAGAACCTTCAACGAGTTTGTTTGTGATGAGATGGTTTCTGCTTTGAAAGACACGTCCTCATCTGAGGAAGAGGATACCGCAGAGCCTTCTTAATTCTGCTGGTTGCCTGACCCTGACTCGTCAGCATAGACGCTCTCAATTAAATTTTGGGAGCGTCTATTTTGTATGCTTCTTATTCCTGCCGAGGGTGCTTCCCATTATGGAGTGACTTTTGTCTATCCATATCTTTAAAAAGAATTTCTTGGCCCATCTCTAGCCTAGCAAGACGAGAGTTCAGGTCTGCTAAATTCTCCACGGAGTTTATAGAGGCAAGAGTATTAACTCTTGCAGTGATTACTGACCGCTCAGATTCTGCTGAGTCAAGACGCTCATCAAATTTAGATTTGTATGCATCGTGTGCTTTGTGAAAAGCCGCAAGATCAGACATAACTCTGCTCAGGTTTGACTTGACCACTGCGTATCCTCCTGCCACCCCAGCTAGTAAAATCACTAGTTGAATCCCATGTGAAGTTGTCAGTTCCATTTTAATCTTCCTTTGGTATTAGCCGAATAAAGTCTAGTACGAAACCTAAAGACGGTGGGAATTGCTTGGCTACTCTACGTTCGACTTCCTCTATAGAAGCTGCATTTACAATGTCGTAATACAACACGTTCTCAAACTCTGCTGAGATGCCCAGTTCATTATTCCAATCTTCTCCAGAGCGAATTTTTTCTCTTACAGCTTTATTAAACACACCAACTTCATAGTTCGACATGTCAACAGTTCCCTGAAACGCATCTGTTAATCCAGATTATGTACCCCGCACCACCAGACAAACCAAGAACTAAAATCAACTTGCCAAACTCTCCTAGCCAATACAGAACACGATCCCAAAACTCCTTGTCGGCTTTCTTTTTTGCTTTTAATTTCTTTGCAGCCTTGACCTTGTTCTCTTCTTCAACGGCGATACGCCGCTCATGTTCCTTCTCAATGGCACTCCATGTGCCAAAACCGAACTTATCATCCACGTCAATGGACAGATTCCTCAAAAGTGTCTGGTTGTTCCGCTCAGTTACCACATCTGCAATGACAGACTTGTAACTTGAGTCCCCAGCATCCGCTGCCTTCTTAGCTTTCTCTGCCTTTTTAGTAAGGCTAAATATATTATCGAGCGCACTCGCTACATCTTTAATGTCGCTGGACATTTCGATGAGCTTCTTAGCTCCGACGAGGGCCGCTCCTATGGTAATTGGGTCCATACATTTTACCTACTTTTTATTCTTTACTGCTTCTTCATAGTAAATAATAATTTCTTTTTGTTGTTCAACATATCTTTTGATTTCTGCCATGTTAAGGGCAAGTGTTTCGTAGTCTCTTACGCTGATGACGTATGCAACTAGAGGGTCTCCATTTTCTTTTTGAAACTTCTCTTTGAAGTCTTTGAAGTTTTCCTCTGTAACAACCCACCACTTCAAGCCAGTGTGCATCTTGATTGGCTGAGGGCGATTTTGTACAGGTATGTTTCTTTCTACCTCTACTGTTTGGACTTCAACTTGCGTGAGCTTAGGCCAAGAACTGCAATTAGTTAGCGCTGGGATAAGCAGTAATAGACTCGAAGTCTTCAAGTAATCTTTTAGACGCATCGTTTATTTTCCCTTCCCAAACCGCTGGCTCTTCCGCACTTAACTTACTAAGATTTATTTTCCTTAGCTTGCTTAATAGTTCGTTCTTGTATTTATTAGCATTACCTAATCTAGTTTGTAATTCGCTGTTTAGTTCTGCATATTTTTCTGCATCTGCCTGTAAGGTATCGATAGTATTTTTCTGCAACTTCGTAGCAGTTTCTAGTTTAGCACTATTTTCTGTGAGAATTTGTATTCTTTGTTGGGTGTCCTTGTAGTAGTAGTAGCCACCGTAGGCCACGCTACCAACAAAACCTACCACTATGATTAAAATATATACCTTCAACATCACATACTTACCCTACTTCTTGGCACTCATATACGCTGTCATCCCCATGTACGCCCCAACGACACTAGCCATTCCGATGTAGAAAAGACCAAAGAGATCAGCCAAAGCTTTAATCCTAGAGTCAGGAAAAATAGGTAAGAAAAGAAAAACACTAAACACAAGCATGGCAACAATACTAGTCCAAGCCATTCTTCTTTGTGCGTCTGCTTTTTCCTCTGCAACTTCGGCCTGATGTATGGCCTTGACTGTTGCAAGTTCAGCATCGCTAACCACACCATCCCTATCAACGTCGTACTCCTCGTAAGAACTATCTCTCTCTAAAGTCTTCTTGCCTTTAGTAGTCATGGTCTTCACCAGTACGCATCATGTCACTCAAGACGTTTGCACGTTCACCCACTTGCCGTGCCCACTTAGAGTCAAGCATCTCAACACTAGCCTCTTCATAGCGCCCATTCTCTATGTGAGAAAGTGTGTTTACGAACTTGGAAAGAGATCCTAGACCCATGTTAAAGGCCATGTCCAAGATAACTCTTTGCCTTACGTCATCCAGATCTGACCACCAAGGGAATGCCTTCTCCACTTCTTCTTGGAAATCTCTGATGTCGTTTGCCAGCATGAGTTCAATCTCATCGTTTGACAGGCCACGATGCACAAGGTTACGTCCTACCCCAATGGTTTCTATACCTTCTGTATCAAGATACACATGCTGACGCACACCCTCGTGTGCTTTGAGTTGAACTATTAACTTATCGATATCCATATTAGAAACTCCTTATTGCAAACCTATCTTTCTAAGACTTGGCAGTGCGACTGTAATGGCTAGTTCTCGTTCTCTTATAGAGTTAAGCAGTTCTCTTTTTACTGACGGATCAATATTAGACTTGAGAATTTGATTCTTCTGTTGACGAACTTCTTTAAGATCATTGCGTATACCTTTCATAGTGTCCTCAAGACCTAACAGACTCGCTCTTTCTTCTACAATCTCTTGCATTTTTTCTGTATCGCCTTGTTTTTCAGCCTCTGCAAAAGAGTTAACGGCTTGTCTAACAAGCTTGTCTAGTTCATAGAACTGCACCACAGTGCCTCGACTGTTAGGATCTTGGAAAAAACTTCTAATCATTGGCATGTTGTACCAATTTTTGTCAGGCGGCAATGGTTTCCCTGTAGGTTGGAACGCATCAATCATGCTACTTGCGCTAGACAGGGCGTAGCTACCCAAGGTTCCTGTGTACCCTTTAATCAAATGATCCACTTTAAGCGGAGATACATTTAACTCTTTGCCCACAGATGTAGCAAGGCTACTAGTGCCTTGGTATTTTTGCAGATCAGGATCAAGCCCTTGCATATAGTAAGGAACAATTTCTCTTCCAGTAAAGGCTGACTTATTATACGTTACCTCCAGAATAGGCTTGACGAATTGAGGAACATCCATCTGAAAAGTTGATCGAAGGTTTCTCCATATGGATTCTTCAACATCTCTACCAAGGTCATTACCCAACCCGTATTGTATCAGCCTCTCAGGAGCTACTTTAAAAATAGATCCTACTTCAAAAGGTATAGGTATTTTGGCACATGGGCCACCAAATGGATTAGGAACAAACCAGTTTAGATCTCTAGCTTCTGGTGTTGCATTTTTATAACAGTCTGTATCTTTCATTAAGATTGTGTACAAGGCAGTAGCACCAACAATCAGTGATGATTTTACTATGAAAGCTTTCCTAGATGCGTCAGGGTTTGCTGTATTCTTATTAAAGCTTGCACGATAAAGAACATCCAGCCCTTGGATTCTAGCATTTAAAAAAGGAATCAAAGCAGTCAGTAAACGAACCTCTGCCCCAGCACCTCTTCTATTAAAGTTAAGAACTTCTAGAGCTTCGTATAATGCCTGAGCTTCATTGCCTGTTCTTTCTAACACTCTTTTATATACCGCAATTCGTGTGGCAGATTCAGAGGCATTGGTCATAAAGGTAGTTGCATCCCATAACTGCTTAAAGGGACTGGCTGCTCTTTCGTTGACGCCTGTTGGATTTTTTGTTGCAATCTTGCTTTCAACATATCGTGCCATATCTTTTGGTGTGCCAGCAAAATCATAGCCGCCAGAAACAGCACCTGTTCTTAAAGCCCTACCTTCTTTATTGTCTTTGATTGCGTTTACATAACCTGCAAAAGTGCCAATAAAAGGTGTGTAATTTTCACCTGATGTAACCCACGCACTTAACGTATCACGCATCAGGTTACGCAACATAAATCCGGGATCTCTGGTAACAAATTCCCTAAGAAGCCTTGTGGGACTTGATAGGATTCCAACCAATACGTTGTCAATTAAGTTGTCGTTGTTTTGAGACAGGATCATCATGCTTGAATAAAGGGAACGATCAGCAATCTCAAAGTATCGATCTTTGCCATCTACCCTGATCTGCACTGTATCAAGGGGCACTGGTCCTGACTCGTCTACTTCAAATGCAACGCCTAAAGTTAAAGAGTCCCTGATGACTCTTTGGGCGGCTATGTTTTTCATACCGCCTTGAATGGCTGTCGCTGTGTTCCTTGCTACATTGTCAAGAAAATCATCTACCTTTTGAGGACTTTGATATAATTCAACATCTGCATCTGGCCTTGTCTTTCTTAAAGAGCGAACTGCAACAACAGCTTTGTTGTAACTATCGTACTCCTCTACTTGTGTTTCGCCATCAACCCTAATTACAAATACATTTCCAGCGCCTAGAAGTCTTTTGTCTACACGCTTTCCATCTAAAGGAACTTTGGTTGCCCTTTCCCCTTCCATTACAGTACTGTTCATATCAGGATAAAAGAATGACATTTGTTGTTGAGGGTCAAACATGCCACCAGACCCTTCTTTACTAAGCTGAGAAATAATAGATGAACCCTGCTGTTCTTGCCTATAGTATGGGGTGTAGTCAGCAGTGCTAATCCATACCTCTCCCATCTCTGGTGTAATGAGTCCAGTGTCTACCATAAATTTTACAAGATAACTGTTCCAGACTTGGTACTGATCAAAGACATCTGGGAAGTATTCATACTTATCGGCAATCGCTAATCCAACGGCAATGTCTTGATCAGTCATACCAGATCTTGTGCCTTCGGCATTTAACCTTTCTGCCCTTCTTGCCATAGCATAGGTGCCGAACTGAGATGTTGTTCGTGCTATTAAAACAGGTTGTAATATTTCGGCAAGACCAGTTATCTGTTGACCATCTACTTCATTTAATACTTTAAACATTCCTTTCTCTTGGCTGTAAACAGGAACACCATCATACCAAGCTGCTTTAGTTAGCTGGGCATGTTGATCAGCCATTATCACGGCCATATATGCATTGGTATCTGCATACGTTTGCCCAGCGACAAGTCTCCCTGCTTTTGTTGCCAAGACAGAAAAATTATCATATTTTTCTACGAGCCTTTTCCTAAAACCGCTTCGGATCAGTTCCCAATTACTGCTAAATAAAGGGCTTTTTTTGTAATCGCCAAAGATTGCATCAAGCCAAGCCTGACCTGCGCTCTTGTCTTCATTAACGGCTTGCGTTCTATTGATTAACTCTTGTACTTCAGGGCTTTCATCTTTGACAGTGCCCCCTCGTGAATACTTTTCCTTTGCCTTCTTGTTGAGCTTTAAGACAGGCCGATCTGAAGGTTTTCTTTCTTTAAATGTAAGGACAGTTTCTTGGGCTGTTTCTGAGAGTGCGGAAAACTTCGGGCTAAGAAGACCTGCTTTACTGTACTCTTCGTTTTCTTTGCGGAGAAAATCATTAGTTAATACTTCACTATCAGGATAAGCAGTCGTTATCGTAAAAAATGTTTGTCCTGATTTGCTGTCAGTAGTTCTATCAAAGACTATTTTTACGTCAGTATTAGAACCTTCTGGTGTCCATAGCATTTCTTGACCGCCAGTACGACGGCCTTCTTTAATTTTAAATGCGCCCATGCCAACACCAGAAACCCTTGCTTCTGTGTATGCGTCTAGCGCAGCCCCAATAGCAGCATCTGATGATACGAATGGAAGATCTGGGATAGCCTGAAAATCATCATCATGTAATGCAGCATGAACCTGTCCATAGCCACCGCCGCCTTCATAGTTTTTTCCAGCAGCCATGCGAACAGGTAGGATCTCACCACTGGCTGCTTTAAGTTTACCCCAGTTATCACTGCGAGTTCCATCTGCCCTTGCTCTTTTTACAAACCTGTTGGGCGCAGCATCACGAGGATCTTGGGTATACTTGCGAGCAAATTTTTCATCAGGGACAAAGAAGCCTTGTGTATTAAAGTTAGTTTCATCCTGAAGCTCCTGAAGATTTATAGGCTCAACAAGATTTTCTATACCTTCATTGATAACAAACTCTGGCAGTATCCCGACTTTCTGATCTGCATAAATTGTATCAGCAGCAGAAGCATTCTCGTTTCGCTTTGCTTCAGGACCAGAATTTACCCAAGAATTTTGACCACGGGTTTCACTAGCAAGTGCTGATCGTGCGAGTGGGCTAAACATAACTGCATGACTGGCATAAGCGGCGTCTTCCCCAGCGGCTCTAAATCCAAACCCTTCCTTGACGTGCCCAAAATAATCATGGACTGCTCTGAAGATGTCATTCACCCTAGCCCGACGACCTGATATATACTCGTCAGTAAGACGTAGCATCGGGTTATCTGCTACTTCTTCCGAAGTAACACCGTCTGTGCCAAACCCAGCATCGGTGGGGAAGACATACATGTGATTGTTTTGCTTTACATCCTCGATCATTTCACGAGGAGATGCTGCGTAAGGATCAACATCAGATGGGTAAAACTCTACCTCAATGCCAGTATCCTTCATGAAGTCATACTGCGTCATGACCTCTTCTGCCAAAGCGTTATAAGCTGCTTGTGTAAAGGAATCCTCTGGAGTGTTAGGCATGTCTTCGTATGCTTGTGCTATACGGCTTGCCCGTTCTCCATCGACTGGTCCGTAAACATAATTCCCCGAAAGCTCAGGGGCACTACGCCCGATTGTCTGCCCGTAATCACGAGCGGCTTGTCTTGCTGGGGCGAAAGGCTCTACGGAAACATCGCCTACACCATCAATTCTATAAGTAGATGGTAGCCCTTCTACCCTTACTTCTTCTTGCGAGGTAGCACCCGACCTATCCTGTGCCTGTAACTGTCTCTCGCTTCGAGATAAGCTTCCGCTGTCTTGAACTGATCTCTCCTCGGCGGCTTCGGGACTCCGACGACTGAAGCGCTCCCTGTTTCCATACTTGAGCCTTGCTCCCCTGATTGAGTCTTCGAGTAACGGCTCAAGTTCGCCCCGCTTAAAATCCTCGACCCTTGCTGCAACAGCGGGTCCGTATCTTTGATTAATCCTTTGTAAGTAAACGCCACCTGTTTTGTCCTCCGTCCAATTATTTTCTATATAATCGCCTTCGTAAAAAGCTGCTTCACCTTCTAAATCAACGCCGATCTCTTCAGAAATTGCGGCAATAGCATTAGCAACATCACCATCAGGCTCTAACCTAGACAACAAAGAATCTTTTTTTGTATCAAAAAGAACCAGCATTGCAGAATTGCCATTCTCATCAATCGTTGCCGTGTACCCTGTGATAATGTTGTCATCATCAGGTAAACGAGCATCTTCTTTAAATGCTCTAGGACGTGCCTTTCGTTCTTTGGCTAACTGCTTTTCAGCTTTCTTGGTTGTTGCCAGATCAGCATTTCGTATCTTGTCCCATAGTATGGCCATGTTTGTGTCATTGTTCAAGCGATCTTTTGCTACATCACTTGGACGGATCTTTAAAGCAAGTTTTGATTTACCTGTTTTGGTAGGCACAACCCGATATGGAAACATCGCTGTCTGCTCTACCAGATAACCAATGATACTAGCCATATCCGTCATTGCTTCTGGAGAAGCAACAACCTGCTCTACCATGTTTGGGCTGAGGCTGTCATCCAGCCAGCCGCCTGTAGAAACATAACGATTTATTTCTGCAACACCTGTTACATCTCTGGCAAAATCAGTGGCAGCTTCTGCTACTCTTTCTGTAACTTCTTTCTGTCCTATAGCAGGTAGCTGATAGTAATCAGAATACGTTTCAGAGAAAGGAGAACCATCTCCAAAAGCCACTTCAAATGGTAAGTTTCTAATATTAAACAGGATTGATTCTTCGGCTGTTTGCCCCGGCTTACCAAGAAATTTTGTGGTTGCCATCCAACCAACAGACTGGACCTGATACGGTGTCCACCCACCACCTTTATAATTTATATCATTAAGGTAATCACTGACCCCTCTAAGAAAATCGCCCGATCTTTCGTATTGATTTTCGTTGGGTGATCCTGACGTATCAGTATCAACTTTTACACCATAGTTTTCCCGTAAAAACTTTTGATAAGTTTCATCAACAAAGCCCGTGTCACGCAGAGAGTGTACGTCAGCAACAGCAGGTGCGCCACCACGGACATCGTTATTCATCCATGTGCGTGTTTCTCTTAGTAATCCACTATCAACAAAGTCATATAGTTTTTGCGCTCCACCTGAAGGGATCTCTCCCCCTGCTTCCATAGCTAACCAGAAATCAAATAATCTTTCTGCTGCTAAACCAGCTTTCACATCTATGGCAACAGGAGCTTGTGATGCATATGTAAGTGCCTGTTCCCTAGAACGAACTGCATTCATAGCTGCGGTAGATGGCGAAGCTTGCTGATTAGCCATTAGCCATGCAGCAAGATAGTTAGGCCAGTCTTTGCCAAAATACTTCTGATAGGCTACTGCTGCTTCTGGATACCATTGTCGTGCAGAAGCTATTTCTGCATCACTCATCCTGCCTTCGGTTTGATTGATCCAGTCATCAAATGTCATGTTCCCAATAACAGCAACAACATCGCCTTCATCATTGTAAATTTCTTGGCGTTGATTTCTTGGGCCAGTAGATGTTGTCGCATCTGCAACATCTGTGCGTCCTGCTTTTCTGCGTAACCGCCCCTCAACATCTTCTAATGAAGGGATAGGGAAAGGACTTTCGCCAACAGGTGTAGGTGTTTTACGAGAACGCTTTCTAGAAAAACTTTCTGCGGTTGGGAAATCAGCAACTCTAGCCCTAGCCTTTTCTGCTGGTTTCATTTTTGCGGTACGAGCAGTTGTTTTCTGTCTCGTTGCAGAGGGTTGCACCCCAGCATCAAGCCGCTCAAATATTTCATTGCCTGTAATAATATCTGCATCTGCTGCTGCTTCTTTTATTAATCTAAAGAACTCAGCAATTTTACGGAAAATGCCTTTTATCTTGGGTGCAAACACACGACGACCTGCGGCAAAATCTCTAAACGCTTCTGCTACAGCTTCCTCTACAAGCGTTTCCTCACTTGGATTGTCTTTCAGGGCATCAACTCTATCCTGATAATATGTTTTGCCAGTATTAGGACGTATTGCTTTTTTTATAAAAGTTTCTAAAGCAGCTTTTTCCTGATCTGTTACAACACCAGCCTCATAAGCTGCATGTATAAACTCATGATCAAGCACCTCGGAAAGAGCCGATATATTTTCTGCATCTGTCTTTGACGAATCAGTAACAACATCAATGGCTAATCGTAAGGTTTTAAAGAACTCTCCAGCTTCACCTTCAGTCCCCTTACCTTGCTCTGTTCGGAAAACCCCTTCAGCATCAGTCTGAATTTCCCCAGTCTCCATGCTTTCGATTAAGTTGTTAAACTTTAGTCTAACGTCTTTCAAAGCAGGAAAAGCTTTTACCCTTGCCTGAAATCTATCATTAATCGCACCAGCTAAAGGACGAAGCTTCTGCAACAGTTCCTGTTTTTTTACGTTAGGGACAGGTGTTCTTTCAGGTCTGCCCCTCATAACCAAACGACGCTTGATTGTCCCGTTCGTCTCTAGTATTCCACGACGAATAAGCTCTCGCCTGATTTCACCAGCAACTTCTTTTCGTCGAGCGCCCTTTACATTGGGTGCGCCGACTGCCGTTAGAATTAATTTATCTGAAACTATAGCTGCTTTAGGAGGAGGCTTTGTTATGTCTTTCCAAATATCCGATGTCCCTGTCTCCCTAATTGCTTTTGCTACGTCTGCAATCTGCTGTGCCGTAAAGTGAGGATACTTAATTATAGGAATGGAGGTTTCTTCTTGGAACTCTGGCATTGCATCCAGACGCTCAAACAAAGCATTGCGCTGAACCTGTAACATGTTTTGCGGCATAGACTTGCCAGTTGTTCGCAACGCAAATGTTTTAAATGCATCATCGCCAAACCTAATGTTCTTTGTTGATGCTAAATCCTGTATATCCCTGACGGACACATTAAGAGATGCGTCTTCAGTAAGTGGTTTTTTCTCAGCAATAATACCACTAAGAGTTTCGTTTGAAGCACCTGTCTCAGCTATCTCTTCTATAGTATATAGGCCGTCATTTTGTACGGTTTCTCCGGGCCTAAGAGAAACAGCAAGGAGACGTTTGCGGTTTATCTGATCAGCAAGTTTACCGCCTATTTCCTCACGATTAAAAAATCCTAAAGGAGTAACTGTTTCTCTGGCAGCTTCTAAGGTAGCAGCAGTTTCTGCAATCTTATTATCTTGTAACGCACGTTTTGCAGAGGCTTCTGTAAACTCTAACTCAGCAGATTCAATAGCAGTGGGTACTCTTTCTGTTAAAAGATCAGCAGCTTCCTGAGCAAGATCAAGCGTTTGAAAGGTAGGCGTTCTAACCTCGCCAATGGCATTGACTACACTAAACCCACCATTAGGCATTTCAGATACAGTAAAAGGACCGAGTGGTGCAGCAGCACCTATGTCTTCACCCAAACCTGTTGGGGCAACATCATTGACTGACTCGTCAATAATAGTTTCTACAACTGCGGCAGGAGTGTCTGTTGTAAACTCACCTTCCTGATAAGTAATCTGCAACGGACCATCTGGCTCAGATGCAATATTATCTTGAATTTCTTTTGCTCGTGCTTCTTCTTCTTTTTTTGCTTCTTCAGCAGCTTTGAAAAGATTTTTCTTAGCCTGTTTATTTTGATATATTTGTGATGTGGCACCAATACCACCACCTACAACAAGAGAGGCAGCACCTGCTTCCATGTATTCAGATATTGCTTCGTCATCTGTTAAATCTAATCCTGCTTGCCATCGCTCTAATATCTGTTGATTTACTTCTGTGATAATTTCAGCACCGCCGCCTTTGGCAAAACCTTTGGCACCAACAGAAGCTGTACCTGCTGCAAGTTTTTTTGCAAACTCAGCAGCTTGTTTTTCTGCTGATGCCGATCCTTTTGCTTTGCCAATTAGCCCAAACAGCCTAAACAAAACAAAATCTAAAGTTGCTTGTACTGGAGCAGCTAAGGCAGCTTTTGCTACCTCTAAGTCTTCTTTAGTTTCTGCACCTTCTTCTATCTGGCGACCAATATTCATACCAAAAAATTGAAGGGTTCCTGCGCCTATAAAACCTGCTGCTCCTACAGCAGCTTTTGCAGGAAGAAAATACGGTATAGGAGGAATGTAGGCTTGCGCTGCCAATCCAGCAGCTACAGGACCAGCCATGTATGGCACAGAACCAAAAAGCGCTTCTGTTGCAAATTGTGGGAAACGTGCGAGTGCTGCGCCAATTCCTTCTTCGCCATAAATATCTAGAAGTGCCTGAAAGCTAACGGGTCTTTTTTCCTGAGCAGCTAGTGCTTGCTCCTTTTCCATCTCAGCTTTAATTTCCTGAAATGTTTCTTCACTTCTAAGGGGTACAAAAACATCTCTAGCAGCTTGCCCAACACCTTTAACGCCACGCCCTAAAGCAGAAACGGTGCCCTCAACAATACCAGCGTATTCTTGCTTTACTGGAGCAGGAACAGGAGCCGTATCGTAAAGACCTTTCTGCTGATTAGGAATTATTTCGTTATCAATAATTCCTAATATTTCATCATCAGACAACCCGTCAGGAAACTCTATGGGTCCGACATTAGGAATATCAATTATTTGTCCCATTTACTGACCTTGTTTTTTTGCTTGTGTCCTTAAATCAGCTAATGATTTAGCATTAGAAGACCCAGATGGCGACCCTAACAAAGCTTTCCGCCTTTGGTTAAGCCTTTTTATGTCGGCTTGAGCGTCGTCCCATGCTTTTCCAGCCTCTGCCGCCAATGCCGCCTTCTCCTCGTCTGACTTGCCAGATTGTGATGATGCCATAGAAACATAAATTTCTTTCGTGCCGCCAAATTGCTTTTTTAAATCTGTTATTACATCATTAAGACGCAATACTTCTTGTGTTGTCTTTGCTTGCGCTGTTAAAGCAGCAAAGGGGCTTGTCTTGCTAGTATCTTTGATAGTTTTTGTTATACCAGCCCTTCTTAACTTTAAGGACTTTAACTGTTCTTGTTTTTCAGTTTTCTCGTTTTCGGTATATGGCGTACCGTCAGGATTTAAACCTTTGGAAATTGCATCTTCAAGATCAGAAATATTAGCTTGGGTTTCTCCAAGTTGATTTTCAAGCTTAAAGCTGTCTCTTTTATCTTTTGCTCTTGAAAGCTCAAGCGTTGCTTTTTGACGATCATCAGTAGTCCGTGCAATCGCAATTTTCTGCTCTGAATCTAACACTCGTAAATCTAATGACTGTTCTGTTTTGTGACGGGTGAAAGCTTTGTCCTCAATGTCTCGACGCACACTATCAAGATCACGAAGTTCAGATCTAAGCTTTGCAACTTCTTCTTTTCTTCCAGCTTTTTCTGCCATTTTCAACTGGGTTAACTTAGCTTCTGTATCAAACAAGGCATTCTCTTGTCTTCTAACTTCACTTAAACTTTTCCCATAGGTGCCAATAGCAGGAGCCGCTTCACCTATAGCCTGACCAAGGAAGGGACTTTTCGATCCAGCAATCCTAGCAGCAGCCTCAAGAAGCGCCAGACCAGCAGCTTCATCACGTTGACCACTAAGCCCCTCCTGTCTTTCAGTTAAAGATGTAGCCAAGTCTTCATAAGCAGAATCTGCTGTCAAGTCTGCCTGTGCATCTGTCAAACTTTTCTGGGCAGCGGCTTCTGCTGCAATAAGAGAAGGGCTAAATACAGTTGACGGTTGCTGCCTATTCCTAATTTTTTCTAACATTGCGCTGTAACTAGCAAAGTCTGGACTGGACGCACCGGCTTCTATTGGCATTGCTCTTTGTGCTGACGGATCAAGCACACTGGCTTGATTAATGCCTTCTAAGTATGGCGTTATTGGTGCCATATCTAGTAATTCCTCATCCGTAATAAACTCTGATGTTAATTCTGCATCTGTAGGGAAAAGTGGTCTTCGGCGAGGAGGAAGCTCAACTTCTCCAAAAGTTCCACCATTAGCATATTTTATTTTAGCAAGACCGCCATCTGCCATACGAGTCACTGGTAACTTATTCGCCATTGGTTGAGGAGAAGGCGGCATTGTCGGTATTGTATTCTCAATAGGTAGGTTCTGTGGCTGGGTAGCCATCCTGTTCTGAGGTTGCGCTAATGCACCTAGACCCTGTGCCATACTATTGGCAGGGCTTAAAATATCCTCAGCAACTGTGGTTGCAGCTTGTGCTTGGTTCTTCTGATACTCTTCGTTCATTTCTTTGCGACGACCCATTTCAGTCATCACCATAAACTGGGGGACGCTCCCCGTGGAGAATATATCACGAAGTTGATTGTCACTCAGGTCTTTAAGCTTATCCTGAATCTGAACAAGGTTTGCTACCATAATCTTTACCCTTTAACCAATTAGCTTAGACAAACCAGCAGCACCTAAGCCAAGGCTCAGGAGAGGAGCATACGGGCTTGGAGGTGGCTCTAAACGTCTGACTTCCGACTCTGGTGTAATAGGCACACCACGCAGAATAGATGACAGATACTGAAGCTGACCTCGCTCGTAGTCTCTTTGATTGATGAAGTCCTGATAAGCTAGATCAAGCTCTGCTTGCGATCTTAATCTTTCTGTCTCGCCTACACCAGCAAGAGCGGATGCTTGCTCCAAACGTGCCCTTTGTTTGGCTGGGGCTGCTGACAAAAGAGCCTCTGCACCTGCAAGACCAAGGCGATCAGAAGTTTCCGCTGCTTGCAACATTCTCTGTTGCTGTCCCGCAGCATCAGCCAGTGCTTGTGCCCTTGTCTTTACAGCTAGTTCTTGCTGACCAGTAGCTGCTGCCATTGCCCTGTCAAAACCTGATTGCCGTGCTTGGGCACCCATTTGATCAAGGCGCTCATTAAGATCTCGTTGGGCTAAAGAATCAGCTACAGCCCTACGACTACCGCCAAAGGCACCACCCTGTACTGCGGCTGCATCTCTACCTGCCTGAGCCTCGGTAAATCGCCTCTGTGCTGAAGCTTCTTGCTGTGCTAACACGCTCTCCAAGTAAGGATTGATAAAGCTTTGTACGTTTGTTCTAGGGTCTGTTGACGCTAGGACAGCCTCTGTAGGAGCAGCATACTGTGCAAACGCTGTGGCTGGATTATACTGCGCTGCCAGATTAGTGCCTGTAAACTGCGTTGGCCTTGCCAACTGATCCAAGAACTCCCCACTCGCAACATCGAAAGACGCTGCTGTTGACGGATCATTAGCTATACTAGAAACCATTTCCTCAGAGCTAGTGCCAGAAACAGTAGGCTGTGCTATCCGTTCTTGCCCAAAGGCTTCATAAGGCAGTTGTGTTTGAACTTCCGTCCTATCCAGCAGCCTTGTAAAATACGGCTCCGCATACTCAGGAAGGTTGCTCGATGTCTGAGTAACCCTTGATGTTGTGGGTTGTTGGGGCGGTGGTGATGGTGACCCTTTTCCCATATCTAAACCTCCATCCGATAAGAACAATACTCAGAAGTCCAGCCTATACCTTTTAGCTTTCTTTCCCAGCCTTTACGTCCAGTGAACTCAACAAAATTACAACCGTTATCTTCAGCCCAACTTTTTATAAATTCGTTCACTTCCTCAATCCATTCATCATACCCAGAACCACCTATAAACAAAGTTTGTAAAGCTCTGGAACTAGGGTAATCAATAAACTTAGATGTCCATGCAGCCTTCGTTTCTTCTTTATCTTCATCGTAAACTATAAACAAATGCTGCTGTCCTGCCTTTACTTCTGCGAGTACTGCATCCATATCCCAGCGCCCACCCGAAGTTTTAACCGCTTTAGATAGAAAGTCAGCTACATGCGGCCACTCTTTATCTGCGTATTCAGAAGGAACAAGAGATACGATCATGACGGCAGCACCTCGCCAACCATGTTCGGTGGCTCTTTCGTTCCTGTGCGTCGTGTGCGAACACGATCAATCAACTTCATTAATTCGTCTTCTCCTGCTTGAGAACTGCCGTCTCCTATGCCAGATACTACATCAGAAGGTACAACAAACTCGCCACGAGAAAGAAGAACATCCTGCTCTCCCTCCAAGGTAGCTTGCACCATATCATCACGACCTTTGCCGATCCCTTCAATCATGCCATCACCTTCAACAAGCATGTCTTTGTTTTGTCCCATCTGTTCCAGCATCATCTCTTGATTGACCTGCTGTGCCAGAACGCCAAGAGCGTCTTGACCGAACTGTGTTACGAATGCTTGAAGAGCTATTTCTGGGTTTGCATGTTCTCCTCGGATTGCAGATATTGCTTCCTGCACCACAATGTCTTGCATGTCTCCGTCAGGTGATGGACCTTCCATCATCATTTCCTGTATCTGCATCATTGACGAGTCAGGGTCAGAACCTTCCATAACTCCTGCCATAGCACCAAGTCCTGATGCTACTGGGTTCATGCCTTGCATTTCTTCTAAAGCTGCAAGACCTCCTCCATTCTGCATACGCATAGCACCACCATCAGCAACAAACCTCGTAGGTGAGAAGTATGAGAACTCTGGGTCAATGCCACCACGATAACTATCGTCAGGTGTAAACTGATCTCTCACACCAAACCTTTGAGGACGAACCTCTCTATCCCGTTCCATATCAAGATCTGCGAAATCATACTGTGTTGGAAAAATTGACTCTTCTAGCATTGCAGTGCCAACTCCACCGACAGCTTGTCCTAAAGGATTTACCTGACCTGCAACAAATTCACCAGTTACTGGATTGACATATGCAGGACGTGCTGGCTCGGCTAGTTTATCAAAAAAGCCTACGTTTTTAGGCGATACTCCTTCAAAGGCACCCATTCCCGGTTCAGTAACAGTAGGAAATCTGTTAGTAATTCCTGCATCTGTCATGTTCTGCAACAGATCAGATCTTGCATTATTGGTTAAATCCTGTGCAAGAGTTGCGGATGTAATGCTTGTGTCAGGAACTGGACCAGCAGCCATTTGAAAATCAGCAACTGCACCGGGAGCAATATCACTAGCTGTGGTTGCAGGTAAAATATTTTCTACAGCACCTGCTGTATCACCTGCTATTGCCGCCTCCATGCCAGAAGCACCAATGGCATCAGGTGAAGTAATAATGTCACCGCCAGTCAAGCCTTGCAGTAAGCCACCTGTCACACCTGATATCAATCCTGTTTTAATGCCCTCTCCAATATCTCCTGTTGCAATTGCTTTTCCAAGTCCAGAGCCAATGGCTCCTGCAATATATGGGTTAGCTGCCATGAAAGCACCTAGACCACCAGCCCCTGCCATCATGCCAGATGTTGCTAGGGCGGTTCCTCCTAATCCTCCTAACACAGGAAGAAGAGCAGGGAGAAACGCTTCGGGCAAACCTGTGTCTGGATTAACCGTTAGGTATCCTCCTGATCCAGTAGCCAGTGTCTGCATCTCTTGTGGGTTTACATGCATTAAGACGCTATCACCATAGCGCCCTTTTTGTCTTACAGCCTCTGCTGCTTCTACTAGGCTCATAGCATCCTCCTATCACATTGACTCGTCATAATCCTACTAACTTATAGTTACTGTTACAGAACCAACTGATACTGTGCCGACATTCCCAGCAACATGAGGATTACCTATTCTACTTACTTTTAGGAATCCATCCACCTCAAAAACGTCACCAACAGCAAGAGTTGTATCATTATTCAACAGATTTGTAATATTCAAATTAGAAGTTTTTACAAGACCGGGGTTCTCTATCTGCGCCACCAAGATGTTTAGGTTCGCTGAAAGGTTGCCAAAGTAACCCGCATCATAAGAAAAGGGTGGTGACAAAAATGTAGGTTTTGTGGGGGCTATCGGCCTACTAACCATCATCGCCTCCCATCAGGACGCACGTTCATACGAGGCGTTCCCAACTTCCATTGCACACCTGTACTACTAGATTCAACACGCAGTGTCATAGAGCGACCACGCAAACGGACATCTGCTTTTTCTGTGTACAGTTCTATGGGGGAAGATGCTGTCTGTGTCACACCAGATGTGTCAGTTTGCTCATAGTCGGCCCCCGGAAAGTTACGGCTTTTTAAAATCAGATTCGCACTAGGGCTTGATGCAGTGCTAGTGGTGAATGATATGTCTGGAATAACTCTTGATACAAAAGAGAACTGATCTCCTTGTCCTATATCAACTTGAGATGACTCAATGAAAGAAGATATTGCAGATGCAGGTACGGTTGATCCATCATCCAAGCCAAGCTCATGACTATAGAGATACTTATCATCAGAAGCTCCTATAGGATTGCTCTTGATTCCACGATCTAGCCAAGCAGTTCTAGGCAGATTGCCATAGTACCAAAGATTGTTGGTGTAGTTCCAAACAACGTACCTGTCGTTTTCTGTAGAACTAGAAGAAGGGTAGAACCACCATATCTCACTGAATGCAGAATTAACCCCACAGCATATCTTTTGCGTTTGATCTTGGTTCATATCACTAAATACATATTGCTTAACTGTACATGGCAATGTAGATACACCGCCCTTGTAAACATAGAAATCATCACGCCCCATCCATGCAGAAAAATCTTCAACTGCTATGGCTGCATTAGGTGACATGATCGTAATCAAACCAGATATCTGCGAAATACCAAAAGTAAATGGGGGACCAAGAAACCTCATAGAATGTAGAGAGACATCAGTCCATACCAGTATTTCTTCTCTTGCTTCTTTTGCACATACAATCTCAGAACCTGTTCCTAGCTTTAAACTACCTGCTGTATTATCTGTTCGGGTCTGCCAATCTGTTAATGACTCCTGATCTGCAAACCTAATTAACAATGGATCTTGTGTGCCTATAGAGCTTTCATCATCACACCCAAATGCAATGACATGCCTATCTCTATCAGAAACCATAATTTGCTTGGCAACTGTGGGGGCAAGATTAGCCCCAGACAAACCAGAAAGAACAACCGCTCTGCTGCTTACACCCGCAGAAGCGTCCCAATAATATATATTGCCTTGACGTTGATTGATTAAGAGATCTTCGCCAAAGTTATCTTGTGTCCACAAGCCAAGCTGGGCTTCCGCTCCCGCACTAGAGGAACCCGAACCCCATGTGCCACGCCCCCAAGTTCCAATTCCCCAACCTGTTCCCGTAACTCCCGTATTTAAACCTACATTAATCTGATAGACAGACGTAACAGAACCGCCCCCGTTTCCAGAGTCACTAGCGTTTGCACTAACTGAAACAGTAATCGTGTATGTGTTCCCTGTAGGCACAGAAACAACTTCATGTTCAGCATTGAGTATCGCTGCTGTTACATTGCCGCCTAAAGTAGCAGCACCGCTGAATGTAACAAAGTCTCCAACTGATACCCCATTCCCACTATCTGTAACTGTTATTATTGCGGAGCCATTGGTCGCAGCAAAAGTTGTGGCGTTAGTTGTTGTCTTACGAAGAGGCGTGATATCATAATACGTTTCACCCTGTTCAACATAAAACTTAGAGTTTGTGCCTACGCCAAGATATATTGACCCGTCAAGAGCAACCCATGAGTACAAGGAACGGCAAGTTCCAAGAAACTGATTCCCTGAATATCTTGCCCAGCCACCTATTTTTTCTGGGTATTGATCTCGAAACCGTATCTTGTCACCGTTAAACCAACCGCCTTCGTTAGAGTACGAAGTTGATTCTCTGTTAATCCCAGCACGAAACTTTAAATTTTGTAGCGGCATTTAGCTTCCTTTTGTTATATCTTCCAGAGCATACCTGCCATCAAAAGGATAAGAGAACCTG
>TARA_R110000824_G_scaffold390760_6_pt1 | contig 45253 bp, 49 predicted proteins | sample TARA_R110000824 | Tara Oceans TARA_R110000824 (sample SAMEA4397747) | marine metagenome | biome: Polar Biome; feature: [MES] marine water layer (ENVO:01000295) within the mesopelagic zone...; material: water (ENVO:00002006), including particulate matter (ENVO:01000060) such...
TCGGCTTCACCGGCCGCAATCAGACAGAATTTGAGTGACGATCCGGCGGCGAGAAACTCTTTCACCTTATAATGGTTGAGATATTCCTCGGTTTTCTGATCTCGATGTGTGCGGCTGGCAATGATGATCAGGCCGTCATCATCGGGCAGACGGGCGGTGATTTTTTCAGGCTTGTTGGGGCCTTCGAGCGAGCCTTCGGCATTGGCCGCGATCACCAGTTCATAGGCTTGGCCGGGACCGGTTGCATAGAACATGCGTTCTTTTGCCGGTGCATAGACGACGCCCGCGACGGGTACGCGATTTTCGATCAGTGCAATATTGACGGTGAATTCGCCGTTCTTGTTGAGAAATTCCTTGGTACCGTCCAGCGGATCAACCAGAAAGAAACGCTCCGCGATTTCGGGGATATGTCCGGCAGCAGCCTGTTCTTCGGCGACGACAGGTATGCCCGGTGCGATCACTTTCAACCCGTCGAGAATGATCTTCTCAGCATCATGGTCGGCAATGGTGACGGGCGAATTGTCGTCTTTCTTGCCTGCGGTCACGCCATTGGCATAGTGAACCATGATTGCAGCACCCGCTTTCAGCGACAGGCGGCAAAGGTCTTGGGTCAATGCGGTGTGGTCTGGCGCCATGTCGGAAATCTTTCTCGTGCTTGGTCGGGTTGGTTGGCCGGTTTGACCGGTTTGGTCTGGGACGGGGCGGAGAACACCATTGCGCGTCAGGCTGGTCAAGGCTCCTTATACCTCTGATTTGTCAGAGAATAATGCCTCTAGGCTGGTTTCTTTCGCAGTGCAATGCTATCAGGCTATGGGGGTTTTGCAGGCAGGTTGCTTGTATGACGCTAAGGCATCTTCGCAAATCTGGGGCAGCGAATGAGCAATTTCGATGAGGATATCTCGGCACTCGAACTCAGCGCCTTGCTGTGCAGCCGTGTTTGTCATGACGTGATTTCACCAGTTGGCGCGATCACCAATGGTCTTGAGGTGCTGGAGGACGATGACGATCCCGAGATGCGCGCTCATGCGATGGATCTGATCACCAAAAGCGCAACACAGGCATCTGCCAAGTTGCAATTTGCCCGTCTGGCTTTTGGGGCTGCCGGTTCGGCAGGGGCGGAGCTTGATCTGGGGGACGCGCGTGACGTTGCCGAAAATCTTATGCGCAGCGAAAAAGCCGACATGACATGGACCGCGCCGCACGCAACCGTGGGCAAGGATTACGTCAAGCTGGCTCTCAATATGCTGTTGATCGGCATTGCAGCCATTCCGCGCGGCGGCAATGTGGACGTGACGATTGAAGGTGATCTCAAAGCGCCGACCATCCGCGTGCGCTCGCAAGGGCAGGCCGCGCGTGTGCCTGACGAGACGCTGACATTTTTGGGCGGGCGCGCCAAAGATCGTTTTCTGGATGCGCGTGCAGCACAACCTTATTTCACAGGTCTTGTGGCGCGCGATCTGGGACATGCAATTGATGCACGCATGGAAGGCGAAGCCTTTGTGATCGAGGCAAAGCCTTCTGCGGGATAAGGCGTTTGTTGCTTGTAATTCAGCTTCTGAAACCGCAAAGGGCGCTTCTTTCGAAGCGCCCTTTCGATTTCTGTGTCAGCGATGCTGGATCAGGCAGACGCCTGAACTGGCATTGATCCTTCGATCGGATCGCGCAACACATAGCCCCGTCCCCACACGGTCTCAATGTAATGTTCGCCGCCTGTCGAGGCTGCCAGCTTCTTGCGGAGCTTGCAGATAAAGACGTCGATGATCTTCAGTTCGGGTTCGTCCATGCCGCCATAAAGATGGTTGAGGAACATTTCCTTCGTCAGCGTGGTGCCCTTGCGGAGCGAAAGCAGCTCCAGCATCTGGTATTCCTTGCCGGTCAGGTGGACACGGGCGCCATCGACTTCGACTGTCTTTGTGTCGAGGTTGACTGTCAGCTTGCCAGTGTTGATGACCGACTGGGAGTGACCCTTGGAACGGCGCACCACGGCGTGGATACGCGCCACAAGTTCGTCCTTGTGGAAGGGTTTGGTCATATAGTCGTCGGCACCGAAGCCCAGACCGCGAACCTTGTTCTCGATGCCGGCCAGACCGGAGAGAATGAGGATCGGCGTTGTGACTTTGCCGGTGCGCAGCGATTTGAGGACTTCATAGCCGCTCATATCGGGGAGGTTCAGGTCAAGAAGGATGATGTCGTAATCGTACAACTTGCCCAGATCGACCCCTTCTTCGCCAAGGTCGGTGGTGTACACATTAAAACCGTCAGACTTAAGCATCAGTTCGATGCTCTGAGCGGTTGCACTATCGTCTTCAATGAGCAGAACTCGCATGATGCCCCTCTTTGCGGTCTCGCGGTGCTTCACCGCATTGGCCCGAAATCTTTCAACAATGAAACGGTAACCCTATTTGGTTAACAAAGGTTAACCGAAGTCAAAAAATTTTCAGAAAGTTTGAATTTTTTTACCAAGACTTGCTTAACCGGTATGTTTTTTCGGTAAATACGGCTGAATTCTGCCGTTTTGTCTTGATGCCGATTTTTTCGGCGGGAGAGGCTTTTGAGCTTCTTTGTTATTCGCAGTTTCTCCGATCAGGGTTTACGCAGTCTTAAATTCTTCCCGTCATGATGAAAATATTGTTGATCCGGTTTGGGGTAATCGCCGGAAAACTGCCGATTTTGTGCGGCAGGCATGATGCGGAGAGATAAGACGTGAAAGCGCTTCTGGCGGAAATAAACGGATTGGCTGAGGTCCAGCATTATGGCCGGGTGGTTTCCATCCAGGGTCTGATGGTGGAAATCGCGGGTCCGCTGCATGCAATGGGTGTCGGTAGCCGCCTCGCGGTTGCCAGTCGCACGGGCGATGATATTGATTGCGAAGTTGTCGGTTTTCGCGACGGTCGGGCGCTTTGCCTGCCATTTGCCTCGCTTTCGGGCATCGGCGTGGGCTGCAAGGCGACTGTGAGCGCGGAAGAGCCGCATGTTTATCCCACAAATGCGTGGCTTGGCCGTGTGGTCAATGCGATGGGCGAGCCGATTGACGGCAAAGGCCCGATCCAGCAGGGCGCCACACCTTATAACCTGCGTAATGCACCGCCGCCTGCCCACACGCGCCAGCGCGTCAAAGGCAAGCTCGACCTTGGTGTGCGGGCGTTGAATACATTTCTGACCACGTGCCGCGGCCAGCGTATGGGTATTTTCGCCGGTTCCGGCGTGGGTAAGTCCGTTCTTCTGTCCATGATGGCGCGCAACACCGCTTGCGGCGTCGCTGTAATCGGTCTGATCGGTGAACGTGGCCGCGAAGTTCAGGAGTTTCTGGAAGACGATCTCGGGCCGGAAGGTCTCGCGCGTTCGGTCGTTGTTGTTGCGACATCGGACGAGGCGGCGTTGATGCGTCGTCAGGCGGCCTATCTGACGCTGACACTGTCCGAATTTTTCCGCGATCAGGGCGAAGATGTTCTCTGCATGATGGATAGTGTGACGCGTTTTGCTATGGCGCAGCGTGAAATCGGTCTTTCGGCGGGCGAGCCGCCGACCAGCAAAGGCTATACGCCTACTGTTTTTGCCGAATTGCCGAAATTGCTGGAACGCGCAGGTCCGGGAACGGGCGATGGCACTGTGACAGGCATTTTCACTGTGCTTGTCGATGGCGATGATCATAACGAACCGGTGGCGGATGCTGTGCGCTCCATTCTTGACGGGCATATCGTCATGGAGCGGTCGATTGCTGAACGTGGGCGTTATCCTGCCGTTAATATCCTCAAGTCTGTGTCGCGCACCATGCCCGGCTGCAATAGCGAGGAAGAAAACCAGCTAATCCGCCGTGCGCGAAACCTCATGGCGACCTATGACGATATGGAAGAATTGATCCGGCTGGGCGCTTATCGCGCGGGTTCGGACGAATTTGTCGATGAAGCAATTTTTTATCAACCAGCTTTTGATAAATTTCTGGGACAGCGCAAGGATGAGGCCACCGACATGGCGACAGGATACGCCATGCTCGAAGAAATTCTTGCGCAACCCATGCCGCCCAAGGACTGGGCTGCCCAAGGAACTGAATGATGCGCAACCGTGAATCACTAATTCGTCTGCACCGCTTTCAGGTTGACGAAAAACGCCGAAAACTGGCGGAACTCGAACTGATGGCACAGGAGTTTCGTGCTCGTGAGCGCGAGCTTGAAGCTCAGGTCGAAGCCGAGCAGAAAAAGGCGGGCATTTCGGATGTGGCGCATTTCGCCTATCCGATGTTTGCCAAATCGGTGATCCGGCGTCGCCAGAATATTCTGACTTCTATAGAGGATATCGAGCGTCAGCTGGATTCCGCCAAGGAAGAATTGTCGGATGCTTTTCGTGAACTCAAAAAGTATGAAGTGATCGAGGACAACCGCAAGCGCAAGATGCGCAAGGAAGTCATGCGTGTGGAGCAGGCGCAGCTTGACGAAGTGGCGCTGGGCATTCACCGCCGACAGTAATCCCCGCTAATTGCTTTCCCAGAGAAAATTGCATTGATGACGGGCGCGTAAGCTCACTACCCATCGGGCATCGGCTTCTATAGTATGCGCCAGTCATTATTTTCTGAGCGGCGGAGTCACATGCCTTCTTTCGATATCGTTTCCAAAACCAATTTCCCCGAAGTCGATAACGCGTTGCAGAACGTGGTGAAAGAGATCGCCCAGCGTTATGATTTCAAGGGTTCCAAATGCACGATTGAGCGCAAGGAACAGGAAATCACGATCAATGCGGATGACGAATTGAAGCTCAAGCAGATGCATGAGCTGCTACAGGGGCATCTTGTGCGTCGGCAGGTGGACCCGGGTGTGCTGGAATATAAAGATCACGAGAAGGCAGCCGGGCAGAGTGTGCGCCAGAAAGTGCTGCTGAAGGACGGGATCGAGAAAGAACTCGCGAAGCGGATTGTCAAGGATATCAAAGGATCCAGCCTGAAGGTGCAGGTCGCTATTCAGGGCGACGAATTGCGCGTGACCGGCAAGAAACGCGATGACCTTCAGGCTGCTATCCAGTTTGTGAAGGATCTGAAAATCGAACAGCCCCTTCAATACGAGAATTTCCGCGATTAAGGCGAGGTGGCGCTAGGAGCGCATAACCACGCGGCGGACGAGATAGATCAGGCTGATCACCACCAAGTAGCCGACGAAGCGCACTGCAATGAGCTTCAGCACGTCGGGGTTTGTGATGTCGGGCAGGGTGACACTGCCTCCGCCGACGGCGCCGCGTGCAATCGTCACGATTTCGTGGGCGATTGTTGCGAGCAAAGACATGCCGATAATATGACTGTAGCGGCGCATGACAGCGGCTGCGATCACCGCAATGACAATGCCCTGAAGTGAATTGACCGTATCAAAGCCTTGATGACCAAGTGCGATGGCCTGATCTGCGATTTGTTGCAGGTCCATAATGTTTTCCCCCAATTGACTCTGTACTTCCCCATGCCTCGGAAAGTGGCAGATTGCTCACCTTCGAAGCAGCGCGAAGGTTAGCCCAATTTGGGACAAGGTCCAGAAAATTGCGCCGCAACAATTATTTGTGTGCGTTGCGATATGTTCACGCAACAGCGGTAGCGCCTGTCTTTTTGACCATTCGGGCGCTGGAGAAATCAAGATTTTTTGCAATGCCGCGTAAGGCAATGCCGGCTTTGGACTGGGGATGGCGGAAAAGAAGCGGGACCTGATGGCGGATCGCGTCGCGCACGAGATCATCCTGCGGGATAATGCCTGCAAGCGGGGGATTCATGTCGAGGAAATTCCGTGTCGCGTTGGTCAGCGCATTGAATGTGCGATGTGCCTGGGCGGTGTCTTTGGCCATATTGACCACAATGCGGATGTCGGCGGCCGGATCCTGAAAAGACAAGAGCTTGATAAAGGCATAGGCATCGGTCAGCGATGTCGGTTCGTCAGTGACGATGACGAGTGTTGTGCTGCCTGCTGTGCAAAGCGACAGAGTTGCCGGATCAAGGTTGCTTGCAAGGTCGCAGATGACATGTGCATAGCGGTCGGAAAGCTTGGTGAGCCCGAGCGCGATATGGGAGGTTTCCTTGGCGCTCAGTCCGGCCAATGCACCGGAACCTGACTTGCCTGCCAATATATCGAAGCGAGATCCGGTAAAGGTGCCGCCCAGTGAGGGAAGTCTGAATGTGGTGATAGCTTCTTCCAGCGAAGCGCGCCCGGCAATTACCGATCCGAGATCGTGGCGCGGACTGAGGCCAAGCTGCACATCCACATTGGCCAGACCGAAATCGCCGTCGAAGAGAAGGACCTTGCGTGCCTCGCTTGCCAGCGCATCTGCAAGCGTGATCGAGAACCATGTTTTGCCGACGCCGCCTTTGCCGGATGCAATCTGAATGAGATGGGGCATTGTCATGGTGTTCTACTTTCTGTCAGACGAAGCGGTGGCGCGGGCATCAAGCGGCGCGAGAATGAGACGCGCGCAGACATGCGGATGCATGGGGGATAAGCCACGTGCGAGATAGGGTGTGACGCTGATCTGGGCCAGTGAAAGGCGTGATGTATCTGCCGCCGTCAGTACGGTGCCGAGGCGTCTGGAAATATCCACTTGTGTCGCAATCAGACGGCGCACACCGAGGCCTGCAAAATGAGTGGCGACCTCGCTCATGAGGGCCGCATCACCTGTTGCAGACATGACAAGCACAGGCTCGGTATCAGCGACAATGCGCGCACCGTCCACTATACGTTTCAAGGCGGCCCATTCGACGCGGTCAAAAGGATTTACGCTTGCTGTGTCGATAAAACATGGGCGCTGCGTCAGGTCGGGCAAGTGGTTGCCACTAGCCGCGTTTTCTTCAAGCAAGAGTGACAGTGTGTCGATGCTGTCGGCCATATGCAGGGTCTGATCAAGAAGCTGGCTATAGGCCTGACCCTGTGCGGCGGCGCCGGCGCGTTGCGTGTCCGTGGTGATAAGGTCTGGTGTTTTCCCGTCCATGATTGCATTTGCGGCAAGTTTTGCCAGCGTCACGGTCTTTCCCGAACCGGGCATTCCGACCAGCATGACGGGTGCGCGTGGTGCAAGTGGCAGAGGTTCAAAATTCAAACGCAGATCAAGTGCATGGGACAGGGCCATAACGGCGTCGTCATCATCAAAGGCAATGGCGGCATCGACTAGTGCATCGCGTAGATCGCGCGGGATGAACTGCCGGTCGAGGGCCTTTGCCAATTGATCACGGTCAAACTGAATACCGGAATGAGCAAGCGGCACGTTCGTTTCTACAACAAGACCCGGAGCGCGACGTAACTTGTCGCGCAGTCGTTTTTCCAAAGCGGCTTCAAGATCGGGAACGGTGGAAAGAGCGGGTTCGGAATCGTGTGGTGCGGGGGCGTTACGTGCGGCGAGCGACGTTTCTACCGCTGCCGTGACTTCTGTCTGGCCACTGTCATTGACAAAATTGGAGACGATAATGGCATCAGAACCCATCTCGCGGCGAACTTCGTCGATCGCTTCGGCCATGTTCGCCGCGATGAAGGTTCTCAGGCGCAATCACTCTACTCCTGCGGCTAGACCGTGCCGATGGTGCGCAGGCGCGCACGGGGATGAATTTCGCTCTGCGACATAACGAATGTCTGAGGGCGGAAACGTTCGACGATTGAGCGAACGAAAGGGCGCACGCCCGGGCTGGTCAGCAGAACGGGGCTCTCGCCCTGTCGGCCTGCTTCTTCATAGGCATCACGCAGCGCGCCGATGAATTCCTGCAGTTTGGAGGGCTGCATGGCGAGCTGACGGTCTTCGCCCTGACCGACAATGGATTCTGCGAAGGACTGTTCCCAACGCGGAGAAAGAGTGACGAGCGGCAAGGCGTTGTCCTGATCGACATGCGCGGCGCAGATCTGGCGGGCAAGGCGAGCGCGGACATGCTCGGTGATCATATTGAGGCTCTGTGTGTGACCGACAGCTTCTGCAATGCCTTCCATGATGGTGGGAAGGTCGCGGATAGAGATGCGTTCGGTGAGAAGTGTCTGGAGAACACGCTGGATACCTGTGACCGTGATCTGCGCGGGAACGATATCCTCGACCAGTTTCTTATGCTCTGCACCAAGCTCGTTGATGAGCTTTTGCACTTCTGCATAGGACAGCAGGTCGGCCATATTGTCGCGAATGATCTCGGTAAGATGTGTGGTGAGCACGGTGGGCGGATCGACCACTGTATAACCACGGAAGGAGGCTTCCTCGCGCAGGTTCTCGTCGATCCAAGTTGCCGGGAGACCGAAAGCAGGTTCGGTTGTGTGCAGGCCGGGCAGTTCGATCTGGCTGCCATGGGGATCCATGACAAGGAGCTGGTTGACATAGACATCGCCACGACCGGCTTCTACTTCCTTGACGCGAATGGCATAGGCGTTGGCTTCGAGCTGTACATTGTCGAGAATGCGAACCGACGGCATGACAAAACCCATATCGGTTGCCATTTGACGGCGCAGGGCTTTGATCTGGTCGGTGAGCTTTTTGTGGTCCTTGCCATTGATGAGAGGCAGCAGCGCATAGCCGATTTCGAGGCGCAGTTCGTCCATCTTCAAGGCTGTGCTGATCGGCTCTTCGGCGACCGGGACAGCCGCAGCCTCAGTGACTTCGGCCTGCACCAGGGCCTCGGCTTTTTCCCGATGGGATTTCTTTGTGTAATAGGCAATGGCGCCCGTGGCTGCGGAAAGGGCGAGGAAGGGGATCATCGGCAGACCGGGGAGGAAGGCCATGATGCCCATGACAATCGAGGACAGCCCCAAAGCCTGCGGATAGCCGGAGAGCTGATCAAACAGGGCCTGATCGGCGGCACCTTCAACACCGGCTTTTGACACGAGAAGACCCGCCGCTGTCGAAACAATCAGAGCAGGGATCTGGCTGACGAGACCGTCGCCGACTGTGAGAATTGTGTAGGTCTGCGCGGCCTGTGTGAAGCTCAGGTCGTTCTGGGCAACACCGACAATGATGCCGCCAATGACGTTGATGAAGGTGATGAGCAGGCCGGCGACAGCGTCACCACGTACAAATTTGGACGCACCGTCCATTGAACCGAAGAAGGAGCTTTCATTTTCAAGGTCGCTGCGGCGCTGTCTGGCGACTTTCTCGTCGATGAGGCCTGCTGAAAGATCGGCGTCGATTGCCATCTGTTTGCCGGGCATGGCATCCAAGCTGAAGCGGGCCCCGACTTCGGCGATACGGCCCGAGCCCTTGGTGATGACGACGAAATTCACAATGACCAGAATGGCAAAGACAATCACACCAATGACGAAATTGCCCTGCATAACGAAGCTGCCAAAGGCCTGAATGACCTGACCGGCAGCGTCTGTTCCTTCGTGACCCTGCGCGAGAATAAGGCGGGTTGATGCCAGATTGAGGGCCAGACGCATCATGGTTGCAATGAGCAGCACGGTCGGGAAGGCGCTGAACTCAAGCGGCTTCTGAATGAAGAGGGCTGTCATCAGAACGAGCACGGAGAATGTGATCGAGATGGCTAACGAGAAGTCGAGCAGGAAGGCCGGCATCGGCAAGATCAAGACCACGATGATGGTCATGATGCCAATGGCGAGGGCAAGGTCGCCGCGCTTGGACAGATTGTTCAACACGCCCAGAGGCGTGAGACCGGGCAGGCCGAAGCCGCTCAGAATTCCGCCAGTCTTGCTATTTGGTGCCGTCGCGTCGCTCATGCGCGCTGTTCCCTGATCGTGTGTTTGTTGTTTTTAGTTCGATTAACCGAAAGAAACGCGCTGTTCGCCGCCAGGCATGGGGACCGACACACCGGCTTCGCCATACTCCTTGAGCTTGTTGCGCAAGGTACGAATGGAAATGCCGAGGATATTTGCAGCGTGCGTACGGTTGCCGAGGCAATGATCGAGTGTCTTGATGATGAGATCCTGCTCGACTTCGGACACTGTGCGACCAACGAAGTTGCGCGTGACCGCATCTGCCGCTGCCGCCGCTTTCTGCGCGACACCATGCGTTGCAGATTCTTCGTGGCGGCTACCATCGGGAAGGCGAATGGCCTCGACGTCGATTTCGGCACCGGTTGTCAGCAACACGGCGCGGTGCATCGTGTTTTCCAGTTCGCGCACATTGCCTGTCCAGTGGTGACGGGCAAGGAAGCGACGGGCATCGACCGAGATCGGTTTGGAAGCAATGCCATTGGCACGGGCATAGCGTTCGGCAAAGTGATCGGCCAGAGCCAGAATGTCGGCAGGACGTTCGCGCAGGGGCGGTAGGTTTAGATTGACCACATTCAGGCGGTAATAAAGGTCTTCGCGGAAACGTCCCGCGCGGGCATCGCCCTGAAGATCACGGTTTGATGTTGCGAGGATGCGGATATTGACCTTGACGGGGGCTTTGCCACCGACGCGATCAATTTCACGTTCCTGAATAGCGCGGAGTAATTTGGCCTGAAGACGTAAATCCATTTCGCTGATTTCGTCGAGCAGAAGCGTGCCGCCATCGGCTTCTTCGAATTTGCCGATACGGCGGGCAACGGCACCAGTGAAGGCGCCTTTTTCGTGACCGAAGAGTTCGGATTCGAGAAGATTTTCAGGGATTGCCGCGCAGTTGACCGAGATGAAGGGCTTGTCTTTGCGCAGCGATTTGCGGTGCAGATAGCGCGCCATGACTTCCTTACCCGAACCGCTTTCGCCTGTGATGAGGATTGACGCGTCAGACGGAGCAACCTGATCTGCAAGGCGGATCATTTCAGACATTTTCGGATCTTTGAAAATGAAGGAATGGCCATCATCTGCAACGGCTGCAAGCACAGCGGCGATAAGCTCGGCATCCGGCGGCAAGGGGATATATTCTTTGGCACCGGAGCGGATTGCATTGACGGCGGCGCGGGCGTCTGTTTCTACGCCACATGCGACCACCGGCACGCAGATATGCTCAGCCGCCAGACTGGCGATCATCAATTCAATGTCGCAACGGACATCGACCATGAGAAGGTCCGCACCACGACCGGAACGCAATGTCTCGATTGCCTGTTCCACTGTTTCCGTGTGGATGACCTTGGCGCCTTTGGCCATCGCCATTTTTGTGGCGGTGGAAAGCTGGCCGTTCAGGGTTCCGACGATCAGAAGGCGCATATGCGACACTCCTCTTTCTTTTCTAACTTGGCGACAATACTAAAAATGCAAAAGGCTTAGTGTTTGGAGGGCAGGTCTAGTTGACGCCGCCCTTGATGATTTCCGTCATGGTGACGCCGAGACGTTCGTCCACGACGACGACTTCGCCACGCGCGACGAGGCGGTCATTTACATAAATGTCGATGGCTTCGCCGACCTTGCGGTCCAGTTCCACAATCGTGCCGCGCCCCAGCTTCAGCAGGTTGGATACTTCGATGTGCGTCTTGCCGAGGACGGCGGAGACGTTTACGGGCACGTCAAAGACAGCTTCAAGATCCTGCGCCATGCGCACGCTTTCGGTGTCGTCCTCATGCTCGGCAACGTTGTTGTCGATGGTGCCGAGCGGTTCAGCGCTTGAAAGGTCGGGCAGGTTGATTTCGTCGTCCTGGTCTGACATGGCTCAACTCCTAATTTGTGTTGGACTGGCGCGTCTCGGACATGGCGAGGCGGTTCGTGTCTGATTTGGGGGCATCGAGCGTTGCGATGTAGCGCTCGATAATTTCGGTCAATTCGGTCTCGATTTCTTCGCGTGAACGAATGACACCGCCATCGGCCCATTCGACAGTGCAATCACCTTCTGTAATGTCTGGTTGACCGAGAAGGATGATGCGACCACTGAGGCCGCGTTCCATTGCCATGCGATCAACCACTTCTTTCAGCTGATCAACCAGCTTTTCCGAAACGCGAAGAACGATATGTGGTTCACGGTTCAGATGGGTGAGGCAGTCACGAAGGACAGCTTCGATTTCGACACGAGGACGCGTTGCGATCAGGGCCGGTGCGAGTTTACGTGCTGCAACCATGGCAAGCGATGCGGCCTCGGCACGGATCGAAGCGCTTTCGGCTTGCAGGGCGGCGAGCAGGCTGCCGGCATTGGCAGCGAAATGTTCCATTGCAGAGGCTATTTCAGCGTCTGCCGTGGCGCGCGAATCCGACTGACCTTCCGCAAATCCGGTGGCATGACCTTCCGCGCGGGCGCGTTCCAGATCTTCTTCTGTGAAGCTCGGCTTTGCCTGCGTACGCTTGGGCTGCGACGGCTCGATGCCATCGTCGAACCGCGTATCGAAGGTGAATTTTACTGCCTGCTTCATTGTCATTTACACTTGCTGCCCAAATATGCGGGTTTGTCGGATTAGTAGATAAGTTCGTCTTCTTCGTTATTGGCGGAGATCATGATCTCGCCCTTCTGCGCCAGATCCTTGGCGATATTGACCATTGTCATCTGGGCCTCATCGACATCCTTGAGGCGGACGGGGCCCATAAGTTCCATGTCTTCACGGAGAATTTTTGCGGCGCGCTCGGACATGTTCGCAAAGAAGAGATCGCGCATCGTGTCGGATGAACCTTTGAGGGCAATGCCGAGCTTGTTCTTGTCGATGGCGCGCAACAGGGTTTGGACCGAGCCGGGATCGAGTTTGGCGAGGTCTTCGAATGTGAACATCAGCGCCTTGATTTTTTCGGCGCTATCACGCGAGCGTTCTTCCAGCGCAGCAAGGAAGCGGCCTTCGGTCTGGCGGTCGAAATTATTGAAAATCTCGGCCATCAGTTCGTGGCTGTCGCGGCGGTTGGTGCGCGAGAGGTTCGACATAAATTCGGCGCGGAGTGTCTGCTCGACCTTGTCGAGGATTTCTTTCTGCACAGTTTCCATGCGCAACATGCGTGTGACGACTTCCAGCGCGAAGTCTTCGGGCAGATAGGGCAGGACGCGTGCTGCATGGTCGGGGCGGATTTTCGACAGAACCACGGCGACGGTCTGGGGATATTCGTTTTTCAGGTAGCTTGCGAGCACCTGCTCGTTCACATTGGCAAGCTTTTCCCACATCGTGCGACCGGCTGGACCACGGATTTCGTCCATGACCGAATTGACGCGGTCTTCCGAAAGGAATTTTGACAGGAGGCGTTCGGTGGATTCATAGGAACCGACCAATGCACCGGTGCCGGACATTTTGGATGCGAATTCGACCAAAAGCTTTTCGACAGTGCCTGCATGTACTGTTCCAAGCGTGGACATGATCTGTGACATTTCACGGATTTCGTCGTCGTCCAGCATATCCCAAAGGGATGAGGCGTCGTCAGCTCCAAGGGCGAGCATGAAGATTGCCGCCTTTTGAGGGCCGGAAATGCTCTTTTCGTCGATTTTCTTTGGTGCGGTTGCCACGGTTCAGTTCCTTAAACGGCTTCGTGCAGCCAGCTGCGCAGAATGGAAATAGATTCGTCGGGATGGACGGAAACGAGTTCGCCGATCTTGCGGACAGATGAGCCTTTCACCTTGCCTGCGACCTGAGCGATGTCGATCATGCCGTCGTCGCCGACGCGCTGGTCCATTTTGCCGATAAGGGCAGCGGAGACTTCATCAAGTTCTTCCTGACCTTCTGGAGCGGGAAGGGCACCAGCGCTGCCGCCAGCATGCGAGCCTGTGATCTGTGCATTGCCGTTACCGGCGACCATGGAGACGCCACCGCGACCCGCCGTTGCCAGACGCGACAACATGGGGCGGAAGACAAAGAACATGGCAATCAAGGCCAGCACAGCCAGCACAGCGAACTCGCTGATGCGCATATAATCGGCTTTGGTCAGGCCAAGGAAAGGTTCTGCTTCCGGCTCGCCCATATCAACTTCGACAGGTGCAGCGAATTGCAGATTGACGACCTGCAACTGGTCACCACGGCTGTCATCAAAACCGATTGCCGATTTGACGAGAGCTTCGATTTTCGAAATTTCTTCGGTTGTACGCGGCGCGTAGACAGCTGTGCCGTCGGCGCCTTTGGTATAATTCCCGTCAACCAGAACGGCAACGGACAGACGCTTGACGCGGCCCGGTTCCAGAACTTCCGTCTTTGTCGTGCGCGAGATTTCGTAATTGACTGTTTCTTCGTTGCGATTGGCTTGCTGACGTGACGTGACGCTGCCATCACCATTGCCTGCATTGGCATTGGGCAGGTTGTTTGCAACTGTAACGCCCTGCGTTTCTTTGCCGTCTGTATTGTTTGTGGAGTCTTCCACTGTCTGTGTGGAGCGTACAACCTGACCGTTCGGATCGTAGATATCCGATGTCTGTGTAACGCGATTGTAGTCCATCTGGGCCGTGACCTGAACGCGAGCCTTATCAATGCCGACTACGCTGCTGACAATGCTTTCGACATGTTTGCGCAGGCGTGTCTCGTAGGCCGAACGACGTTCGTCGATCGTGGAGGAAATCATCGACTGGCCATCGTCACCTGCGCCGCTGGCAAGCAGGGTGCCGCGCTCGTCAACAATGGAAACGTGTTGGGGTGTCAGGCCTTCGACTGCTGCGGCGACAAGCTGCTGGATGGCTTTGACCTGTGCATTGGCCAGAGCGCCGTTGACCTTCAGGACGAGAGAAGCGGAAGGATCACGCTTGTCGCGGGAAAAAAGTTCGCGTTCGGGGAGAACGAGATGGACGCGCACCGCTTCGATGCCGTCAATGGCGCGGATGGTGCGGGCGAGTTCGCCTTCCAGCGCGCGAAGATGGTTGATGTTCTGCAGGAAGCTCGTTGTGCCAAGTGCATCTGCATTATCAAAAATTTCGTAGCCGACTGTGCCGCCGGAGGGCAGGCCTTTGGCGGCCAGTTCCATGCGTAGCTTCAGAACACGGCTTTGCGGCACCATAATGGTCGTGCCGTCACCTTTGAGCTGATACTCGATTTTCATTGCGTCGAGGGCGCTTGTCATCTTCTGGGCATCTTCCGGCGCAATGTCGGAAAAGAGCAGCGCCATAGGTTCTGCGGACATTTTCATGCCCAAATAGCCGAAGAAGCCCAGGAGCGCTGCCGCGACCAGACCAAGCGTTGCGAGTCTCACTGGACCCAGCGTCTTTAACAGATTCGAGAATCCGTCCACGTTCCCACCTCAAGTGTCACCGCGCCGTGCGTCTGTCCGTTCCTTGGACAATCGACAGTGCAAGACACCAGGCCTTTGACAAATTCTTTGCCTCGGGGAGGTCTGCTCTAAATTGTGCCCAATTTGCCCAAGCAGACCCGGTTCCTGTGCCGGTAGGAAAAAATTACCGCGTTAGCCTAAATAGAATCTTAACGCGGTCGGCAATTTTTGCCGGTTTGGGAAGAAGGGTTATTCACAAGCGGGAACAAAAGAAGAAAACGCCGACGAAGGGTGCTTCGTCGGCGTTGGCAGGTCAGTAAGTACACAGATACAGGGTCTATCTCACTGCCTGTATTGCTGAACGCGCGTGGCGCGAAGTCCGGCAAGGCCATGGCGTTCAATCGAACGCTGCCAGCTCAGGAATTCCTCGACCGTCAATGTGTAGCGACGGCATGCGTCGTCTAGGCTGATCAGACCGCCGCGGACAGCCGCGACAACCTCCGCTTTTCGGCGGATTACCCACCGTTTCGTGTTCGGTGGCGGCAGATCAGCCACGGTGAGCGGGCTCCCGTCGGGGCCAATCACGTAGTTGATCTTGATATGATGCTGCTCGCTCATCGAACAGGTACTCCGTATTCGTTGCTGAAACGAACCATACAATCCGGGCGTTTAAAAAACGGATAAACAGCTCGGTAAAATTTGATCCAATTCAAGGACTTATGCGTTTCATCGTGGGATTCAGGGCAGGTTTGTACTCCGGTCTAGGAGTCGGAGGACGGTTCGGTGACGCTTGTCACGTCGGAATAGAGAATTTGTGATCCGTTGACTGTGATGATCGGGTTTGACGAAGTGATATCGACCGCTGTTACGATGCCTTTGGTGCGGATATAGGATTCAACCGGTTGGCTGGCGGAATCATTGGCGGTGACCTGAAGGAAATAGGGACCGTCTTCCATCGTGTTGCCAGCAGTGTCCTTGCCATCCCATGTGAAAGCCTGATCGCCTTCCTTGCCGGAAATCTTGGTGGAATAGACTGTGGCGCCATTCTTATCGAGCACCTGAACCGTTGTGTTTGGAGCTTCCTTGCCCAAACTGATGGTCCATTTTGCTTCGCCGTCTTTCAGGCTTGAGCCATTGCTGTAAGACTCAACCTGCTTGCCGATCAGGCCGACGGCGGTGTTGGTTGCCTGGAAAATATTGGCACTCAACAGGCTCTCCAGATTTTTGTTTGTCTGGATTTGCTGTTCGACGCTGGAATACTGGACGAGCTGCTGTGTGAACTCGGCTGATTTCATCGGATCGGTGGGATCCTGGTTTTTGAGCTGCGTCGTGAGCAGCGTCAGGAACATGGAATAGTTGCCCGAAAGTGCCGATGACGCATTGTTTGCGGCAGATTGTGATGCTGCGGCAGTCTGTGTTGCCTGTGCGGCGGCAATGGCTTCAACGCTCATGGTCTGGATCCTTTCGATCAGATGCGAATGTCGATGCCGCCATTGGCGGACAGGTTGACGTTGTAAATCGGGCTCGTAATTGTTTCTTCGGGTGCGGTGTCAAAATTGCTGAGCCCGCTGCCCTGTGACTGGCCATCCGTGTTTTCCGCGTTGTTTCCGGCATTGCCGTCACGCAGCGAGAATTCGAGGCTGTCGCTGTCGGCCTGAAGACCGGCGTCGTTCAGAGCTTGCTGAAGAGCCTGTGAGTCCTTGCGCAGCAGATCGAGTGTTTCAGGACGTTCGACAATCATATGGGTTGCCACTTTGCCGTCCCGCTTCACTTCCATACGCACATCGATGCGGCCCATTTCGGCTGGATCAAGACGGATGTCGAAGCGGTTGATGCCTTTTTGCAGATTGCGTGCGACCTGAAGCGCAATGCTCATCGCCGGAACCTGAGTGGGCGTGGACTGACCGGGCAGGGTGCCTATGCGCACTGTTGCGGTGTTGGCGTTCTGGTTCTGATTGCTTGACCCGATGTTTTGCAGATCGCTCAGGTTTGCGGTTGTGCCCGATGTGCTGCTCGTCGTTACAGCGGTTAAGTCGCCGCCTGTTGCATTGGCAACCATTTTGGCAAAGTTCTGTGCGCCGGACTGATTGGCAGCAGCCTGTGATGTTGCCTGCGCTGTTGCTGCATTCTGCGGCGCTGCATTGGCTTTCGCCTCGGACTTGTCTGCCATTTTGGCGGCGGCCTCATGACCCAGCCCTTCTTTTGCTGTGATGGTCAGACCTGCATCGGGATCAGTATTTTCCGTGGGCAGTTTTGAAGTGTCAGCTTTCGGTGCGGCATTGATGGCAGCGGCAAGTGGTGCCTGGCTCTGCTGTACCGGTGCTGCTGCTTGCTGGGGATCCGTCTTTGCGATCTTGGGGTCGGCTTTATGTGTTTCTTTCGGCGAATTGACGGCAGCGACCGGATCGATCGGGTTTGCTGTCATGTCGTCTGTGGCAACCATGTCTTGTTCGGCCGCGCCTGTCTTGGCGTTGTCCTTGCTCGCGTCTTTGGTTGTCAGGTTGACGGCGAGATCTGCTGTTTCATCAGATTTTTCGTCACTGGTCACGGGGGCGCTTTCGTCTGCAGTAACCGCATCCGCCTCAAGTGTGATATCGCCGGATTCCGATGTTTCTGACGTTTCCGTATCGGTATTGGCAATATTTGTATCGAGCATGCCGGCCAATGCGTCTGTCGCGTCTTCTGTGGCCTGAGTGTCATCGACTTGAGGCGCGGTATCGCTCTCGGTTTTCTGGGTATCACGTGTGTCTTCACTGCGGCTGCGAGCAGAGCGGTCATTTTCTGTGCGATCACGCTCCCGACGCTCATCCCTGCGGTCGGCGCGGCGGTCGTTATGGCGTGTGTCGCGTGTGCGGTTGTCATCCAGATGACGCTCGAAGCGTCCGTCATCACGCGCGGCGTCTGCCTTTTGTGGCGTGTTGGCCAGAAGGGCGGTCGCATTTGTCTGGCTATTCCGGAAGCTCACAGGGGTCGGCAGGCCCATAACGTGTCACCTTGTTCAATCATTTACAGGACCTCGAAAAATGAGGCCCATTGGGTCATGCCCTAAGAAGCAAGCGGTGGGCCAATCTGGCTGGTGTAAATTTCTATGATAATTCAATGGCTTGCCCATTGACGGACAGGGCAGGTGTGACGATATTCCTGCCTAGGGGGCATTTTTTGCCGAGCGAAATTGTGCTTTATTGCTGGTCCAGCGGCACAAAATGGTCTGGCTGGCCCCATTCAGAATTGAAGTATTAAACCCATGCGTGCGCCTTTCGATGAAACGACCGGACTGAATAGTCTTGATCTTCCCGGACGACCGGAGGAGACGCGGGTCGTCGTAGCCATGTCAGGCGGGGTGGATAGTTCAGTGACCGCAGCGCTGCTCAAAGAGCAGGGCTATGATGTGGTCGGCGTCACTATGCAGCTTTACGATCATGGTGTTGCGGTTCAGAAAAAAGGCGCTTGCTGCGCCGGTCAGGACATTCAGGATGCGCGCGCTGTGTCTGCCCGCATCGGCATTCCGCATTATGTTCTTGATTATGAAGAGCGGTTTCGAGCCGCTGTCATGGAAGATTTTGCGGAATCTTATGCCGCTGGTGAAACACCCATTCCCTGCGTGCGATGCAACGAGCGTGTGAAGTTTCGTGATCTTCTGGAAATGGCGCGCGATCTTGGCGCTGCGGCGCTGGCTACAGGTCATTACATTGCCAGCCGAGCAGGTAACGGCAAGCGGGAGCTGTTGCGTCCCCGCGATCATGATCGTGACCAGAGCTATTTTCTGTTCACGACAACGCAAGAGCAGCTTGATTTTCTGCGGTTTCCGCTTGGCGATCTGACCAAGCAGGAAACACGCGCCATGGCGCAGCGAATGGGGCTGGTTGTTGCTGACAAGCCCGATAGCCAGGATATTTGTTTCGTGCCGACGGGACGTTACACCAATATTATTGACCGGATGCGTCCGGGCTCAGGCGGTGAAGGCGACATTGTTCACTTGGATGGTCGCGTGCTTGGCCGGCATAAGGGCATTATTCACTATACAATCGGACAGCGGCGTGGACTTGGGCTTGGCGCCAGTGAACCGGATGCACAGCCGCTTTTTGTGGTCAAGCTGGATGCCCCGCGCAAGCGTGTGGTTGTGGGACCAAAATCGGCCTTGCTGACGCATAGGCTGACCCTCAAAGATGTGAACTGGCTTGGTGACGACCCTCTCTCTGCGTTGCAGGACGGTTTTGAATTGCTGGTGCGTATCCGATCAACCGCCGCGCCGGTTCCCGCCCGCCTTATCGTGGATATGAACGGTTTGGTGGATGTTGAGTTGACGGGGGGCGAGGAAGGCATTGCGCCCGGTCAGGCTTGCGTTTTCTACAGTGTGGATGGTGAGCGTGTGCTGGGTGGCGGATTTATTGCCAAGGCGCATCTTGATCTGGCCGATGAGGTGAATATTTCCCTGTCTCAGGTGGTCGCTAGCTAATTCTTGTCATTCGGGCGTATTTGCCATCGCGCCGCCATATTTCAAACGACTTGCTATATAAAGTGCTTGCGGGCAGGACAATCGCGCCCGCACATTAGTATGTGGCTGTAAACAGGTGGAGATACGAGTTGACGGGGTTAGCGCGCATAGACGAACAGGCTGTCCTAAAGGCATATGCGCGCTGGGCGCCGGTTTATGACTGGTCTTTCGGTCCTATTGCTGACTTCGGTCGTAAGAAAGCCATCGACATTATCAACAAACGTAGCGGCACGTTGCTGGAAGTGGGTGTGGGCACCGGCGTGGCGTTGCCGCGATATGCTTCGCATCTCAATATTACGGGCATTGATTTTTCGCCAGACATGTTGCGCAAAGCCCGCCAGCGTGCCCGTGCGCGCAAGCTGCGCAATGTTGCCGGTCTCTACGAGATGGATGCTTCCGAACTGAAATTCGAGGACGGTTCATTCGATACGGTTGTGGCGATGTATGTGATGACCGTAGTGCCTGACGCCAACAAGGTGTTGCGCGAGCTGGAGCGCGTTTGCGCACCCGGAGGCGAGGTTGTGATCGTTAATCATTTTGCTCAGGATCACGGTATTCGCGGTGCCATTGAGCGCTGGATGACACCTGCGGCGCGCGCATTGGGCTGGCACCCTGATTTCAAGATTGAAACAATCACGGAAATGACCACGCTCGATCTGATCGAAACCCGTTTACTTCAGCCGATGGGCCTTTTCACGATGTTGCGATTCCGCAAGGCTGAGACGGCGGAAAACAAGGCTGTTGACAGCGTAACCGTGCCCGTCTGACCTCTAAAAGAAGTCTTTTTGCCCCAGTCGCCGCCATTGCCTTGACAGGCTTTGGCCCTGCGCTTTATATCCCCTTCACTTCACGGCACAGGATTTCAAAATATCCTGTCGCCTCTGGGGCGGAGTAGCTCAGTTGGTTAGAGCAGCGGAATCATAATCCGCGTGTCGGCGGTTCAAATCCGTCCTCCGCTACCAAACCCCTCAATTTCTGTGGCCATAAATCAAAGAATACCTGCTGGATTTGCTGCCAGGCGGGTTTTCTTGCATTCGGCATGGGACTTGCGAATTGGATTGGCATGTTGGGCTTGAGGGCCTGTTTTGTCAGTTTTTGTGCCGGTTTGGTGCATCTCGTGTCTAGGGGTGAAACAGATGTTGAATGTAGTTTCAAAGTTGAGCGGTTCGCAGCGTTGGCTTGCGGCTTTGGGTGTAAGCGGTTTGATGGTTGTCGGAGTTGCGGCTGTTCTCGTGCTGACGGCAACGCCGGTCTATGCCTGCCCTGCTGATGGCGGTTCTTCCGGCGGCGGTTTCTGGGACTGGATCTTTTCCTGGCGTTGATGCCAACAGATTGGGAATAACGAAATGACCAAAGTCATGAAGTTGAATGTGCCGCGTCGGTTTGTGCTGGTTGGCGGTGCGAGCATGCTGTTCTTGATGGCGGGGTTTGCTTTCATGCTGATGACTGCTGGTCCTGCACATGCCTGCTCGTCAGGTGGCGGGAATTACAATTTCAACTCGAACAGCAACTCGAACTGGAATTTCAATAGCAATTCGAATGGGAACGGTAATTCCAACTCGAACAGTTCAAGCAGCAGCTATTCGAACACGGTTGAATTGCGCTCCTGATTTCTAAAAGGGGCAGGGCGAACGGAAGGTGATAAAATCACCTTCCGTTGGATGCCTGATGCCGAGCGATTCAGCGTGAAGTTGTAAGCGATCGGCAGCTGCCAGAGCGTCGCCTGTTGCATAAAACACATCGCCTATAATCGGATGTCCTAGCTCCAGCATATGTACGCGGAGCTGGTGTGAGCGGCCCGTGAGCGGGGTGAGGCGCATCAGCGTTGTCTGCTCTTCGCGGGTGATGACTTCCCATTCGGTCTGGGCAGCGCGGCCATCCTCAAAATTGACCTTCTGGCGCGGGCGTCTTTCCCAATCTGTCGAGAGGGGAAGATCAATATTTCCGCTGTCTTCTTTCACTGTTCCCCATACCCGCGCTACATAGGTTTTGCGGGTGCCACGTTGCTCGAATTGCTGGCTGATATCGGCATGGGCCTTGCGCGTCATGCCCATGATGATGACGCCTGAAGTGTCACGGTCGAGACGATGCGCGATCATGGCGTTGCGATAAAATCCCCGTGCTCTTTTCTCAAGGCAATCGTCAAGGTTTTCGAGCTTTCCTGGCACGGTCAGCAGGCCGCTGGGCTTGTCGAGAACCAGTATGGCGTCATCGCGATGGATCACCGAAAGCCATGGCGCACGCGGAGGATTGTATTCGGAGGAGGTCATGTAAATGCGAGCTGTGCGGATCAGTAATGCGGTGGCGGAGGTTCTGTAGGTGCCGGTTCGCCCGCGTGCTCTTCGACAATGTTGATCCGGTCCCCCAGTTTTGCAAGCTGGCGGGAAAGCGCTTCAATCTCCCTCCATTGCCGAGAGATGGTGCTGCTCAAATCCTCGATAAGCTGATCTTGATGCGCCAGATGGATTTCCAGCTCATCAATTCGTGTTTCCAGTTTCGGCAGATCAGCCATGATACTTCCTAGTGGTCGGCAATGTGTTTGCGCTTGGCATCGGGCGAGAGTTTCTTGATCGCATATTCGGCGCGTGAGGCGGATGAACGGTCGGTATGGGCTTCGATGTGCAGAATGCGGCAGGGGGGATAGCTGCGCGTGAATTTTGCGCCCCGCCCTGATGCATGGATTTTGTAACGAGCCTCCACATCAACCGTAATGCCGGTGTAGAGACGTCCGCCATCACATTCGAGAATATAGAGGAACCAAGGCTTTTGAGGCTTCTGCATGACAATAGATTAACCGGAGTTGGCGGTCTGCTCAAAGTGCCATGCGTCAGGTATGAAGCGCTTTGATTAAATGCCTTGAAAGCTTACCAGTTTGCGCTTTTCGCTGTCCCATAAGGCCAGAGGAGCGGTTCTGAGGCTTTCCAGCATGGTCATCCGGTTGATGGATTTCAGTTCCGGCAAAGCATCGAGGCATTCTTGCAGCCGATAGTTGGGGATATGGCTGCAGAGATGGTGGATGTGATGCAGTCCGATATTGCCTGTGAACCATTGCAGAATGCGGGGTAAGGCATAATAGGAGCTGCCCAGAAGTGCAGCGGTCTGGCGGTCCCAGTTTTCGCTGGTTTCCCAGCGTGTATTTTCGAATTGATGCTGAACGTAGAAGAGCCATACGCCGACGGCCGCGGCGATGACGAGTATGGGCAGGACCATGATCAGAAAGTGCTCGATTCCCAGAATGGCAAGCAGGGCACCGTAGAAAGCGATGATCGCCAGATTGTGGCCCATCACACTGGTCCACATTTCCCAGGCAGGACGCTTTAGCGTTGTCGGGAAGCGTTGCAAAATCAGAAAATGCAGAGGTCCGCCAATGACAAGCAGGAAAACCGGATTGCGATAGATGCGATAACCGAGACGGCGTATCGGAGGCAGCGCTTTGTATTCATCCACTGTCAGAGTGTCGATGTCGCCAAAGCCGCGCCTATCGAGATTTGAGGAAGAGGCATGATGCAGCGCGTGGAGGCGGCGCCAATAGGCATAGGGCGTGATTGTGAAGATGCTGAGAAAGCGACCGGTGAGATCGTTTGCTCGTTTGGATGCGAAAAACGAACCATGCCCGCAATCATGCTGGATAATGAAGAAACGCAGAGCGCAACCGGCTGCAGGCACGGCGAGCAAAAGTGTCAGCCAGTAGCTGTATTCAAGGCTGAGATACATAGCGGCTGACAAGGCAACAAACGGGAGTGCTGTTGTCACAATCTGTCTGGTTGCACGCCAGCCATCAGGCGTGCGGTAAAGTGCGCAATGCGCAGTGAATTCCTTGATCTTGTTATGCATGCAGTGCGCGCCGATTGTGGTGAATAGAACTTTGATCAGACAAGCGGTCTGACGGTGGATCCCATTGGCGCAGATGGGGATTGATATTGCCCTACCGGGCAAGTGACGCCTTGTTCAGAAATGCCACAAGGCGGCATAAGCTGGGCCAGTAACAACGAGTAAAATGTGCCTTGGCACATTGGTTGGGCGGATACTAAGGAGCCATCCTTTGCTGTCAATGCGGCGCGCTCGCTGTGCTGCGGCAAAATATCGATCTCTATGTTAAACTATGCTGTTGCGTATCATTATTAATAAGGATATGCCTCGTTTTCTGAAATAGCCGATAGTCTTTGGCCGGTATCTTTTTATTGGCTTGGTACGATATTTACAGGTGCGTAATCGGCTTTTTCTTGGAGAAGGTCTTGGTTCTTGCGGGTGGCGCAGAACAGCAAAAGGAGAACGGGATTGTCGAGGATTGGCTCTCATCTGACACAGCACAGCATATTTGCAACTTTCGTGGTTGTGCTGGGGCTGATGTTTCTGTCTCCGGTTCATGCTGAAGATATTGTTGCGCCTGCCGCAGCAGAGGTGACCACCCAGGAGCCGGTGGATGGCGCCATACTTGACACTCAAGCCGATACTAGCCCTGTCGCTGATGTGGAGAATGCTGAAGCCAAGGATGCGCTCCATGCACTTCTCCCGCAGGACCTGTCCCCTTGGGGCATGTTCATGGGTGCAGATATTGTTGTGAAGCTTGTGCTGATCGGCCTTGTTTTCGCATCTGTGCTGACATGGACCGTCTGGCTGGCCAAGAGCCTTGAGCTGGCAGCATCGCGGCGCAAGGTTCTGACAGCTTCGGAAGCCCTGTCCAAAGTGTCGTCACTGGGCGAGGCGCTGGACAAGGTGGGCAAGGGCAAAGGGCCGGTTCAAATGCTCGTTCAGGCAGCCAATCTTGAAATGCGTCTGTCGAATGATGTCTCTTCCGATGACAAGGACGGTATCAAGGAACGTGTCGGCTCGCGGCTTGAACGTATCGAGGCTTCGATTGGCCGCAAGCTTGGTCTGGGCACCGGTTTATTGGCAACCATTGGCGCTACAGCCCCTTTCGTTGGTCTGTTCGGCACAGTGTGGGGCATCATGAACAGCTTTATCGGTATATCGCAGTCGCAGACGACCAATCTGGCCGTCGTCGCGCCGGGTATTGCCGAGGCGTTGTTGGCCACAGCCATTGGCCTTGTTGCTGCCATTCCCGCAGTTGTGATCTATAACATGTTCGCCCGCATGATCGCGCTACAGCGCGCCATGGTGGCTGATGCGGCTGCCGAGGTTCTGCGCCTTGTTTCGCGCGATCTTGATCGTGCGGTGCCAGCTTCACGTAAAGCAGCGGAGTAATCCAATGGGCGTGAAGCTCAATCACGGTATTGGTGATGATCTGCAGGAAACGCATGAGATCAATGTCACTCCGTTCATCGATGTGATGTTGGTTCTGCTCATCATTTTCATGGTGGCCGCCCCTCTGGCGACAGTGGATATTCCGGTTGACCTGCCTGCTGCTGCGGCGGCTCAGGCCCCGCGTCCTGACAAACCGGTTATGCTGACCGTGCAGGAAGACCTTTCGCTTGCGCTTGGCAATGACCTTATTGCGAGAGACACGCTGTCGGACCGGCTTGACGGCCTTACCGGCGGAGACAAGGAAAAGCGCATTTTTCTGCGTGCTGACAAGAGTGTGCCTTATGGTGACCTCATGGATGTCATGAACAGTTTGCGCGAAGCGGGATATCTTAAGGTTGCTCTGATCGGTCTTGAAGCTCCGGCCAAATGAACGAATTCGATATCTCCTCCTATCAAGTGAGCGGCGATCGTCAGACGCGGAAGCTCTGGAGCAAGAGTTTTGCTGTTGTGCTTGGTTTGCATGCCGGCGTTGCAGCGCTTGCCGTCGGCTGGGCTGTGCAGCCTGTGGAGCTTGCTGCGCCGCCTCCGGCGATTTTCATTGATATGATGCCGACGCCACCTGCGCCTGCGCGCCCCAAAGTGGTCGAAGAGGAAATCAAGCCCAAGGAACTGCCTGTTATTGAGAAGGCAGAAGTGGTTTTGAAGCCCAAGCCGAAACCGAAACGGGAAAAGCCAAAGCCCCGTAAGCAAGAACAACCGCCTCAACCCAGTGTTGCCGCACCTCCGGCTGCGCCCAAGCTGGCACAATCGCCGACCAAGGCGGCGCCCGCTATTTCCGCAAGTTATCTCAGTGCGCTCTATGCCCATATCGAGAGGCACTCGAAATATCCGCGGGCCGCGCTTTGGACCAAGCCTGAAGGTGTGATTACGGTTCAGGTGAAGCTGGACCGAAAGGGACATGTGCTGGCGAGCAGAGTGGTGCGTTCATCAGGCTTTGAGGTGTTGGACGAAGCTGCGTTGGCAACCTTTCGCCGCGCGGACCCGTTGCCTCCTTTTCCGGCATCTATCGAGCAGAATGATATGACGATTAATCTGCCAGTGCGTTTCCAGTTTAAAGACTGAGCCGGATGGATCCCGCAGGACCGAACAAAAAAGCCCCATGTGCTAATGCTTACATGGGGCTTTTTATTTGGTATCGCAAAACTATGTGATTATTAGTCGGCGGTAACGATCTCAGTCGGCAGTGGCTTTGTTCTTGTCATTTTCATAAGGCCGATAATCACGATTATGGTGGCGGCATAAACGACCAGCTGTGCCGCACTCGGGCGGGCGGTGTAACCAATCAATGTATGCAGTAACTGGCCCATAATGCTGCGCTCGTCGATCAGCCAGTTGCTGTTCCAAAGACGTGTTGTCAGGACACGCAGGTAGCCTGCTTGCTGGATATACTGGATTGCCTGAGCGGCAAGGCCGGCGGCCAACACAGTGATCAACCCGGATGTGACGGCGAAGAGGCGGTGGGCTGGAATGGTGATGAGCCCGAAATAGAGCAGCGCGCTTACAACTGCTCCGCCGACAATACCCAGAGCACCTCCAAGCAGCAGCATGGCGGTGCTGGTGCCGCCGGAAACGACTATGCCATAGAGGAAGAGCGCGACTTCCGCGCCTTCGCGCAGCACAGCCACACCGATAACGATGGCAAGTGCGCCAAGAGTGCGTCGGCCGGTTGCGACATCTGCACCGACAGCTTTCATTTCACGGGAAATTTCGCGGCCGTGGCTGGCCATCCAGACATTGTGCCAGGTGAGCATGGCGACGGCGAGCAGCAGGACCGAGGCATTGAAGAGTTCCTGGCCTGACCCTTTGAAGAGGCCTGCAATCGCACTTGCAAAGAGAGCAACAAGACACGCACCAGCGACACCGCCTGCAATGCCGTAGGCGACCCAGCGTCCACGCTGGGGGACGCCTTGAGTAGCGGCTAGAACAATTCCGACAATTAAGCCGGCTTCGATCATTTCGCGGAAAACAATAATAAGGGTCGCTAACATGCAACGGCGCTCCAAAGCAATTTGCGTTGAAGCGCCGATCTAACTGCAAGTTGTTCTCAAAAGCAATGTGGCGTTAGCCGAAGCGACCGGTCACATAGTCGCGGGTACGTGTGTTGGACGGATTGGTGAAAATCTTTTCCGATGTATCGAATTCGACGAGTTCACCCAGATACATGAAAGCCGTGTAGTCGGAAGCACGCGCGGCTTGCTGCATGTTGTGGGTCACGATGACGATGCAGAATTCTTCCCGAAGCTCTTCGATTAGCTCTTCCAGTTTTGCCGTCGAGATTGGATCAAGCGCCGAGGCGGGTTCGTCCATAAGAAGGATCTGCGGCTTGACTGCAATGGCGCGTGCGATGCAAAGACGTTGCTGCTGACCGCCTGACAGCCCTGTGCCGACAACATTGAGCTTATCTTTGACTTCCTCCCAGAGTGCGGCGCGCGAGAGCGCCCAATGCACACGCTCTTCGAGGTCGGTGCGCGACAGCTTTTCATAGAGGCGAATACCGAAAGCGACATTCTCGAAGATCGACATCGGGAAGGGGGTCGGCTTCTGGAAGACCATGCCTACTTTGGTGCGTAGCTCAGTGAGATCGGCACCGGGCTTGAGGATGTTTTCGCCATCAATATTGACTTCACCCGATGCGCTTTGGCCCGGATACATTTCGTAGATGCGGTTCAGCGTGCGCAGCAAAGTGGATTTGCCGCAACCCGACGGGCCGATGAACGCTGTAACCCGACGATCGGGAATAGAAATGTTGATGTCTTTCAGGGCGTGAAAATTGCCGTAGTGAAAATTCAGATTTTTCACGCCGATTTTTTCAGGCATCTGGGGCTTGCCATCCAGGCTTGCACGGTGGCTGGTTCCCAGAGAAGAAGCTGTTAGGGCGTCACTGTTCATCACTCGGCTCACTTTCTCTTGGCTGACAGTCTGGCGACAATGTTGAGCATCAAGACGGTTGTTGTGATGAGCAATGCGCCGCCCCAGGCAAGGCTGCGCCAATCTTCATAAGGGCTCATCGAGAATTGGAAGATCACCACTGGCAGGTTTGCCATGGGTGCATTGAGGTTTGTGCTCCAGAACTGGTTGTTCAGAGCGGTAAAGAGAAGGGGCGCTGTCTCGCCGCTGACACGCGCAATGGCCAGCAAGACGCCGGTCATGATACCCTGAAAGGCAGCGCGGTAGCTGATCGAGGTGATGACTTTCCACCGCGGTGTGCCAAGCGCTGCACCGGCTTCACGCAGGCTGTCAGGCACAAGCGAAAGCATATCCTCGGTTGTGCGTACGATGATCGGGATTGCGATGATGGCGAGTGCGACAATACCGGCCCAAGCCGAAAAATGCCCCATGCTGAGCACTACGATGCCATAAACGAACAGGCCGATAATGATTGAAGGGGCGCTGAGCAGAACGTCATTGATAAATCGGATCGTGTCGGCAAGGCGGCTGCTGCGCGCGTATTCGGCCAGATAGGTTCCGGCCATGATGCCGACAGGGGCCGCGATCAAGACTGCGATGCTGGTCATGACGACGCTGCCGAAAATGGCATTGGCCAATCCGCCTTCGCTGCCGGGCGGTGGTGTGCTTTCCAGAAAGAGGGATGGTTTGATCGCCTGGATACCGTTGTAGAAAAGTGTGACCAGAATAGATCCCAGTGTCAGCAATACGGCTGTTGTCATCATGAGAGCCAGAATGGTCATGATGTTGTCAAAGCGTAGACGCTTTTTGATATGGCGTTTGCGTGTGAGCTTGGCCTGATCTGAAATGCTCATTTGCCAACTCCTGCGCCATTCGATTTCAGAAGAAGACGCTTGCCGAGCGCGAGCACGGTGAAGGTCAGGACGAAGAGAACGAGACCAAGGCCGATAAGCGAGGCGGTGTAGAGTTCGCTATCAGCTTCGGTGAATTCATTGGCCAATGTGGCTGAGATGGTGGTGCCGGGCGCAAGCAATGAGAGGCTGAGGCGGTGGGCATTACCGATCACGAATGTGACGGCCATAGTTTCACCCAAGGCGCGACCAAGACCCAGCATGACAGCGCCAACGACGCCGACGCGCGAGTAAGGCAGGACGACATGCCAGACCACTTCCCACCGTGTCGCGCCGAGGCCATAGGCGCTTTCGCGCAGTACGGCGGGGACGGCGGCGAAAACTTCACGCATGACAGAGGTGACAAAGGGAAGGATCATCAGGGCGAGAATGATGCCGGCCAGCAAAACGCCGATACCGATTGGTGGTCCTTGAAAGAGATGGCCAATGATTGGCAATGGTCCCAGCGTTGCGATCAATGCGGGCTCAACATAGTGCTGGAACACGGGCACGAGAACAAAAAGGCCCCAGATGCCGTAAATGATGCTGGGCACTGCGGCCAGAAGTTCGATGGCAACAGCAATGGGCTGGCGCAGCCAGTGCGGGCACATTTCGGTGAGAAAAAAGGCCATGCCAAAACTGAATGGAACGCCGATCAGCATTGCAATCAGTGCGGTTTCGATTGTCCCGATCAGAGGAACAAAGGCGCCGTAACTGTCTGTGACAGGGTTCCAGTTTGCTGTCCATATGAAGGGCAGGCCGAACTCGCGTAGTGCCGGCCAGGAATCACGCACTAGGACGACAACGATTGCGCCGAGAATACTCAAGACCAGAATAGCAAAAAAGAAAGTCAGGCTTTTGAAGAGCGGGTCTCCGAATTGAGACCTCATCAGGCTTTTCGGCCGAGTGGTTGTATCGGTCATTGAGCCAGTCCTGTCCTTATTCGTCTAAAAATACAGATGTCGGAGAAGCGGTGGGCAAGGGAGGACGCTTTGTCTTCCCTTGCCCGGGTGTTCAGTGATGAATTACAGGACCGGCTTGCCGTCTGTATCGACGATTGTCTTCCAGTCTTCTTTGACCATATCGGCGACATTGTCAGGCATGGGCACGTAGATCAGGTCTTCTGCGAGCTTGTCGCCATCGTCATAGGCCCAGCCGAAGAAGTTCAGAACTTCTTTGCCGATTTCTGCATTGGCCTGTTGCTTGTAGACGAGGATGAAAGTTGCAGCTGTCATGGGCCAGCTTTCGTCACCAGGCTGATCAGCAAGAATGACACCGAAACCGGGGACCTTGCTCCATTCGGCATTGGCCGCAGCGGCCTGAATGCTGGCGAGGCTGGGTTCGACTGTTTTGCCGGCCTTGTTGACCATGTCTGTGTAAGTCAGATCATTCTGGTGGGCATAGGCGTATTCGACATAGCCGATGGCGCCCGATGTCTGGCCGACGAGAGCGGCTACGCCTTCATTGCCCTTGCCACCGAGACCGACCGGCCACTGAACCGATTTATTGACGCCGACCGACGCCCAGTCTTTGCTGGCTTCGTTGAGGTAGTATGTGAAGTTGTAGGTTGTGCCAGAGCCGTCAGAACGGTGCACAACGGTAATGGCACGGTCGGGCAGTGCTACGCCTTCATTGATTGCGGCGATCTTAGGATCGTTCCACTTGGAAATTTTGCCGAGGAAAATTTCGGTGAGGACCTGACCGGTGAGTTTCATTTCGCCAGGCTTCACGCCTTCCAGATTGACCACAGGCACAATCGCACCCATGACGGTCGGGAACTGCATCAAGCCCGCTTTTTCAAGCTCTTCACCTGAAAGCGGGGCGTCTGTGGCACCGAAATTGACGGTTTTCGCTTTGATCTGCTTGATGCCGCCGCCGGAACCGATCGACTGGTAGTTCATGCCAATGTCGGTCTTTGCTTTGTAGGCTTCGGCCCACTTGGCATAGACAGGGTAGGGGAATGTGGCACCTGCGCCGGAAATGGTGGCGGCCTGCGCTGTCGTTGCTGCGGTAATTGTTGCCAGAGCAAAAAGGCTTGCGCGGCCCAAATTTCCGATTTGTTTCAACATATTGACGTTCTCCAATGTCGTGCCCAGCCTGAGAAATCTCTCGACTCTCTGACTACGACGATTACGTGACAGTTTTGTGATGGTTGGCCGCTTTGGCCGCAGGTAGGTGCTGCCCTCATGTCGCAGGGCAGACCCGTGTTCACACCATTCGATGCCCCGCAGACGTCTAAGTGTCTGTTTTCATGGGAACAGTGAGGAGGTGTGGTTTTTTCCACAATCGGCGAATGTGCTTTGGACCCATTTGAGCGCCGTTCGGAGAAAATTCTTGTGAGCGGTTGCTGTGGATAAACCGCCTTGCAGATGCTCGGCGTTGACTGGTTGGAATCCACCCGTTTGGAGCCTGATGGCTGTCGGTGTCTTTCAGCGCTGTCAAAAACAGAGATCATGCGGTCACAAATGCAACCCGGCGGCGAAGGGGTCAAAACAAGGTTTTGTAACAGTGTGGACGGTTGGAGGCGTGTGAGAGGTTTATTGATCACGCCGAATCGCAAACAAAAACGCTCCGAAATTTTCTTTCCGGAGCGTTAGATTTTTGTCTGTCTACGTATTAAGTGATTACGTTTTTTATGCGAATGCGTAGGGTCCGCCTTTTTCCAGCGCGGTTTTGTAGGCCGGACGGGCCTGTAGTCTGGTCAGCAGATCCAGCAGGTTGGGATAGTTTGCAAGGAAGCCGCGCATCTTGCCTGCTTCCAGTGTGAAGGAGTTCTGGATGTCGGCCGCGCTGAATTCAGGTCCTGTCAGATAACCACCTTTTTCCACAAGATTGTTCATATAGGAAAAGTGATTGTCGATTTCGCTCATGATGCGGGGACCGAGCGGTGCAGCGGCATCGCCCAGACGGCTTGTGTAAAGTGCCAGCATAAGTGGCAGCATTGCGGAGCCTTCGGCAAAATGCAGCCATTCAATATAGCGGTCATGGGCGGGCGTGCCTTCGGCGGGCGAGAGTTTGTCTTTGCCATATTTGCGCGTCAGGATTTCGATGATCGCACCGGATTCGGCAATGACCTGATCGCCATCATTGATAACCGGCGATTTTCCCAGCGGATGGATGGCTTTGAGTTCCGGTGGCGCAAGATTGGTTTCTGCGTCGCGCTGATATTTGATGATCTCGTAGGGAAGCTGCAGTTCTTCAAGCAACCAGAGGATGCGTTGCGAGCGTGAATTGTTGAGGTGGTGGACCTTGATCATGGCGATGCGTTTCCTATGCGGTTTTGTGAAAATCTATAATTGGCTATTTGTTCAGGTGAAGGCGCACGAAGCTCGCAATATTGCCGATGGCGAGCCGTCCTTCTGGCAGCATATCGGCCATGACTTGCCATACATGCCAGACCCGTGGCCAGATTTCGAGCGAGACGATGACGCCCGCTTCTTTCATTTTTTCTGCCATGCGCGTGCTGTCATCCAGCAACATTTCGGTGTCGCCAACCTGAAAGAGTGTCGGAGGGAATCCTGTTACATCGCCGAAAAGCGGTGACAGAAAAGGGTCCTTTGCGTCATGGCCGGGATAGTAGCGCGGCTCGACAGTTTTCATGATTTCGGGAATGAAGAATGTGTCGGCCTTGGCGTTTGTGATGCCGGAGGGGCTGCTATGCGTCATGTCGGTTGCCGGTGACAGGCAGACCAATGCGCCGGGCAAGGGCAGACCTTCAGCTTTTAGCCGCAGAGCGAGGGCGAGAGTGAGATTGCCACCGGCGCTGTCGCCGCCCACTACAATTTTAGTGGCGTCCACTCCGGTCGCGAGCAGGCCTTTATAGGCTGCAACGCAGTCATCCAGACCGGCGGGATAGAAATGTTCCGGTGCGAGCCGGTAGTCCACCGCGAAAACCGGAATGCCGATTTCTTTGGCCAGACGCCATGTCAGTGCACGATGGCTCTTGGGCGATCCGGCAACCCAGCCGCCACCATGAATGTAGAAAAATGCTGATTTTGTATCGGTATTTGCGGCGGCAAGCCGTTCGACCGGGACTTCGTTCAAGGTTATCTGTTCGACCGTGATGTCATCGGGCACAGGTTTTTGCATACGCTGTGCTTCGTCCATGATCGCGCGCAGCTCAAAAACGTCGGGTTTCTTTTTGAAACGACGTTTGATCTGGAAACGTAATAGGGGCTTTAGCAAAGTGAGCTGAATGCTCATGTGATCCTCATGGTCGGAATATTGATTGAGCGATGCAATCGGTCGGGGTGACTTATGTCAAGGTTTGTCAGCGATCATGCTGCGACTGTGGTCTTGCGGCGCATGATGACTATCAGCATGGCAATGGCCATCAATTCGAATAGGCCAGCCGCGAAAAACGCGGCCCCGGGAAATTGAATGGGAGCATTGGCGTCAGCGAAATAGGCAAATGTCTGTGTCATCAGAACTGGGCCAACAATGGCAGTCAGACCGCCAATACTGCCAAGTGCACCCTGCAACTCGCCCTGCGCATTGGCGGGAACCAAAGTGGTTATGATCCCGTTGATTGAAGGGAAGGCGAGCCCTGCGAGAGCTGCTGGCACCATGAAGGCATAGATCATCCATCCTGTTGTCGAGAAGGCATAACCGAAATAGCCGATTGCTGCGAAGATGAGGCCAAGATAGGCGGCGCGTGCCGGGCCGATGCGCGGGATGACGGAGCGGATGAGGCCGCCTTGCACGATTGCCATGGAAAGGCCCGCAAAGCCGAGTGAATAGCCGATCTCGCGCACACCCCAGCCAAATTTTTCCATTGTGTAGAAAGACCATACGGCGGGCAGTACGAAATGTGCGAGTTGATGAAAGAAGAGGGTGCATGCCAGCATGAAGGCGGATGGTATTTTGCGAAGCTGGCGGAAGGCCCCCAGTGTATTTGCGCGTGCCCAAGAGAAAGCCCGGCGCTTTTCCGGAGGTAAAGATTCCGGAATGACAAAAAAGCCGTAAAGCGCATTGGCAAGTGACAGACCTGCGGCCACAAAGAACGGTGTGCGTGGGCCATAAGTGCCAAGCAGCCCTCCGATGACCGGTCCGACAATGAAACCGATGCCGAAGGCGGCTCCCATAAGGCCGAAATTTTGAGCGCGGGCCTCTGGCGGGGTGACATCTGCAATATAGGCATTTGCAGTTGAGTAGCTCGCACCCGCCATGCCGGAAATCAGGCGTCCAATAAAAAGCCATGCGATGCTGGGTGCAAAACCCATCAGAATGTAATCGATACCAAGTGCGGTAAGCGACAGGAGCAATACAGGGCGGCGTCCGAAATGGTCCGACAGATTGCCGATGATGGGTGAGCATAGAAACTGGGCGAAGGCATAGATGAACAGGAGCCAGCCACCGATGCGGGCCGCCTGGCTCAATCCGCCCTGGATCAGTTCTTCGATGAGTTGTGGCAGGACAGGCAGGATGATCCCAAGACCGATGGAGTCGATGAGGATGGTCACAAATATAAAGGTCATCGCGTGTTTTGATGGCCCTTTGAATTTGGTTTCTGCGGACAATCCCGTCTCCTGATTTTTGTTTGAGGCCATTAGGGGCAGCGAAGGGACAAAATGCAAATGGCCGGGCGCAATGGCCCGGCCAAGTATCTTGTTTTCATGCGGGGGGACTTGAAATCAAGCAACCGTAAGGTTGGCCGCCGAGGTCTTGCCCTTTTCAGTGACAAGTTCGTAGTTGATGTTCTGACCTTCATTGAGGGTGCTCATACCGGCGCGTTCCACTGCGCTGATATGCACAAACACATCGCGACCGCCATCAGACGGCTGGATAAAACCGTAGCCCTTTTGCGCGTTGAACCACTTCACAGTACCACTAGCCATATTTGTCTCCTTAACGTACTTGCGTACGGAAATAACCACGCTCCCATCGCGAGGCAGATGACAACCTGATTTTGGAAAGTGTCTTGAAGGGCCCGCAGGAAAGTCTGAGGGGCAGAACAGCCAAGGCAGGCCAAAACGTCGATTGCCCAGAAATTCTGACAGCATTGACTTCGGTGAGTCAACGCATTTTGGACTTTTTGTCGCAGCATAAAACTGCTCTCTGTGACAGCAAGTGTATGCAATTACGAATGAATTTCTGGCAACAGGATGCCGAGTGTGCCCTGTCGATATACCTTGTGCGGGTGCGGTCGGTCTATTTGTCGATGCCCTTGCGCACAAACGTCACGGCGTAGAAAAGCTCGCCGTCGAAAAGTTCTTTGGGTGCGCCTAGGCCTTCGATCATCTGGAATTTACGCTGAACGATCTGGCCTTCCATGCGGTAGCCTTTTTCGCTCATGTTGCGACGATGAAACTCCATGGCCGCCGGCGTGAAGTCTTTGGCGAGCACTGTGATGCGCTCGGGATCGTTGGATTTCGTGTCGTCAGCCATGCCGGTATAGGTCCTTACAAAAGGCGGTTAGATACGCGGGCGCAGTATGGGGCGGGGGGGGCGGATTGTCGAGTAGGAGTGGTTTCTGGGTGCTTTAAAGCAAGGGTTGGGCTGGCATTAGGAGTGAGCTCGCTAGCATGATGGTGCCCAGCAGCAAAATGAGCAAACCACCCGTGATCTTGAGACCGCGCTCGATTCGGGCCGCCCAGAGATTGTCCGCAACGCCAGCCAGACGCAACGCAACCGACTTGGAAGCAAGCGTCAGCACAGCAAGTAGTGACACCGTTATGGCCGTGCCGATTGACATGGCAAAAGCCGATAGAACACCGATCAGGAAGGCTCCTTGTGTGAGTGCAAAGAGCAGGACGAGGACGGCACCCGTGCAGGGACGAAGGCCGACAGCCAGAATCACCCCGGCCATGTCGCGCCAGCTATGGACGTTCCGGAGTGCTTCAGGGGCTGGCATATGGGCGTGGCCAGCGTGATCGTGTTCGTGGTGATGGTCATGTCCGTGGTCATGTCCGTGACTATGATCGTGGTGGTGGTCGCCTTTCAGTGCCCGCCAGATAAGCACCAGCCCGACCGCGATTACGAGCAAGAAGCTTGCTCTCTCGATCGTCGGGATCGCATCGGCGACTGCGCGGTGCGTAAGGCCGAGAATGATAGCGAGCACACCGACAACGATGATTGCCGTCAGTGCCTGTGCGGTTGACGAAAGGAAGGCCAGCGCGATGCCGCGACGCACGTCGCGTTCGTCGGCCATCAGGTAAGACGTGACGATAAATTTGCCGTGTCCCGGTCCGACGGCATGAAAAATGCCATAGGCAAATGAGAGGCCGATCAGCGTGGCAGCTGCACCAAGTGAGCCCTCGAGGTTGAAACTGCGAAAAGCTTTGGCGAGCCCGCGGAAATAATCTTGTTGTATGCGCATGGCGCGATAGAGGAGTGCGCTGACCGGCCCCGTGGGACCAGAGACGGCGGTAGGTTCTGTTGTCTGGGCGGTATCTGCTGCTGCGCCGGATTCATTGGAAGGCATGGCAAAGGGATGCGGAGAAGCATCATTTGCGTGGGCGGGAGCCAGAGCCAAGGCAAATGAGAAAAAAAGAACAACAAAAGTCATATGACAAATTGAAGCAAAGCTAATTGGCACGGGCTTTCTTTCGTTCTGGGCATTGTGGAGCAGCATTTATTTTGTGCCATTGCCGCATGTCAGGGTGACATTGGTGGCGAAGTTCCGTCCAAGGGTTGTGCCGTCGGGATTAGAGAATGCACTTTCCGGCAGGCTGGTCCAGACGGATTCAACATCGGGTGTTGTGGCTTTGATCGCGCAGCTTTTGTCCGGGGCACCTGTGAGATGCAGTGGCGCTTCTTTTACATAGTCAATGGCGATGTAATAGGTCGGATCGTAAATCTGGAGAGTGACGGGTGCTGTGGCGGTCGGTTGTACAGGCTGTTCAAGCGGCAGGGAAAAGGAAATGGTCAATTGTCCCAGCTTGTTATCATATCTGGCGTTCAGAGGTTTGGGAGTGGCAAGCGGCAGAGGCTTTCCAGCATGCTTGATGTCGGTGAAGTAATTCCACTCTTTGAGATTTTCCAGATTGATGTTCAGGAGTGCGTCGAGGTCTGCCTGCTTGTATGAGCCATCCTTCTGTTTCTGAAAATCCTGAACAGCGAAGGCAGTGTAGAACTCGTCAAAGGTCCATGTGATTGTAATCGCTTCGAGCTTTTGATCAGCTCCCATGACCATATCGGTTCGCATGTCTATCCAGACATGGGGGTGCGCAAATGCAGGGGATGTGACGAGAAGGCAAAGAAAAAGCGCGAGTCCGAGACGTCGCGCTTTTTGAAAAGAAGAATACATTGATCAATCCCGACAGGGGTGTTCCGTAATTGCCGGTTAGGAGATCATCTTCCTATCAGCTTTGTCGAAGATTAGCGTTCCGGACGCAGATAATAGCCCGTGCCTTCCCAGCTCATGTCGCCGGAAAGGTTCTGCTGTTTCTGCGGTTCAAAATTATTGACCGGCAAGCCTGTGGCCGGATCGGTTTCGGATGAACCAAAGGATGAAGTGGATGTGATGGACAGGCCACCTGTGTTTTCAGCATTTGTATTGGGTGCGCCGTTGAAATTGGCGCCGCCATCGGACTGGATCTGGTAGCTGGAAATGGCGGCAGCCGGAGCAGCAGCCATCACAAGGCCAAGGGCGCCAGCAGTGGCGGCGAGGATGATCTTGCGCATGAATATGTCTCCCAAATCCTGATCGTTCGAGATGTTATTACAACAAGGAGATACCGGCTCGTTGTGCCTGTCAAGCAAAGCAACACGAAAACGGGGCGAGATTGTGGTGGAGCCCGCCAATTCCACCGACTTGGCAGTGAAACAGGCGGGCAATCACCGTAATCAGAAGCCTTCGAGCATAGCGTAGCGGTCGCGGTGAAAATTGGCGTCGCCGAACGAGGCGGTGGCCACGCGGGCGCGCTTCATGAACAGACCAATGTCGAACTGGTCGGTCATGCCCATGCCGCCACGCATCTGCAGACCTTCATTGGTCATACGGGTTGCCGTGTCCGAAAGCCGGGCTTTGGCAAGGCTGGCGATTTGAGGCACGTCATTGCGACGGGCTTCGAGGGCGGAAAGTGCATCCAGCACGACGGACCGGCAAAGCTCGATCTCGGCAAAGAGATCGGCGATGCGGTGCTTGAGTGCCTGAAAGGAGCCGATCGGCACGCCGAACTGCTTGCGCTCTTTCAGATATTCAACCGTTGTGTCGAAGACTTCCTGCACGCCGCCAAGCATTTCAGCGGCGAGGCCGATGCGGGCAATATCCAGAACCTGATCCAGCACATCGCTGCCACCATCCACAGAACCCAGAACAGCGTCGGTGGAGACGCTGACATTATCGAAGGTGATGTTTGCGGCGTTGCGGCTATCGACCATCAAAGTGCGGGTGATGGTGACGCCTTTGGATTTGGGATTGAGGAGAAAGAGGGTGATGCCCGATTTGTCATTTTCGTTACCCGATGTGCGGGCCGCGACGATGAGTGTGTCGGCCACATGACCGTCCAGGACGAAAGTCTTGCTGCCGGAGATGCGGAAATTGTTTCCATCCGCAATTGCCTTGGTGGCGATGCGTGTGGGGTTGTGGTGCGGGCCTTCTTCGAGCGCCAGCGCCATAATGGTTTCGCCTGCCGCGATGGCCGAGAGAATGTCCTGACGCTGGTTGGCGCTGCCGGCAAGCTGCACAGCGGAACCACAGAGCAGGACGGTTGAGACAAGCGGGCTTGCCGCCAGCGTGCGACCGGCTTGCTCCAGAACCAGACCAAGACCGACGGGACCGAAATCTGTGCCGCCGTATTTTTCCGAGGTCATGATGCCGGCAAAGCCAAGGTCGGCCATTTCTTTCCAGACAGCGCGGTCAAAGCCATCGGGGTTTTTTGTGTCGCGCAGATTGCGCAGGTTGGCGACGGGTACGCGCTCCTGAAAGAATTGCGTGGCGGTGTCGCGGAGAAGCTGCTGCTCCTCGGTCAATACAAGTGCCATGGGCGTTGAACTCTTTTTCTTTTCTAATGTCGTCGAAACTTAATCGGGCAGGTTGAGCACGCGCTTGGCGACCACATTGAGCTGCACTTCGGATGTGCCGCCTTCGATGGAGTTGCCTTTGGAGCGCAGCCATGAACGCGTGACGCCGATTTCCTGATCGGTGAAGCCTTCACCTTCCCAGCCCAGACCCTGTGTGCCGAGAATTTCGAGCATCAATTCGTAGCGACGCTTGTTCAATTCCGTGCCGTAATATTTGAAGATCGAGGAGGCTGCACCCATGCCCTGACCGGCTTTGGCTTCTTCTGCCGTGCGCTGGAGGGTGAGGGCGAAGGCTTTGCCGTCCATTTTCTGCTGCACGATATGTTCGCGCAGGGCGGCACTGGCCACCTTGCCATTGCTTTCGCCGAAATAGTCCTTGGCGAGGCTTTCGAGGCTGGCGCTGGAGCCGACGCCGGAACCAAGACCCATGCCGGAGATCATGTCGCGTTCGTGCTGAAGAAGGCGCTTGGCAATGGTCCAGCCCTTGTTCAATTCGCCGACGAGATTTTCTTTCGGAACTTTGACGTCTGTGAAGAATGTTTCGCAGAAGGGGGATGCGCCCGAGATCATTGAAATGGGACGGGCTTCCACACCGGGGCTCGCCATGTCGAAAAGCAGGAAGGAAATACCGTCATGCTTTTTGGATGTATCGGTGCGCACGAGACAGAAAATCCAGTCGGCTTTGTCGGCGTAAGAGGTCCAGATTTTCTGGCCGTTGACGAGATAGTGATCGCCCTTGTCTTCGGCTTTGGTCTGGAGACCTGCAAGGTCGGAACCTGCACCGGGTTCGGAATAGCCCTGACACCAGCGAATTTCGCCGCGGACGATGGGGGGCAGGAATTTTTGCTTTTGTTCTTCCGACGCATATTCGAGAAGGGCGGGCCCGAGCATCCAGATGCCGAAGCTTGACAGTGGCGAGCGGGCTTTGATGCGGCGCATTTCCTGCGCGAGAATTTGGGCCTCTTCCTTGGTCAGTCCGCCGCCGCCATAGGCTTTGGGCCATGTGGGCGCGGTCCAGCCTTTTGCGCCCATACGGTCGAGCCAGAGTTTGGCTTCCGGGTTTTCATATTTGGCCTTGCGGCCGCCCCAGACTGTGTCGTCTTCGTTTGCCATGGGTGTACGCATTGAGGCGGGGCAGTTTGTCTCAAGCCATTCGCGCGTTTCCAGGCGGAACTTCTCTAAGGGTTCCATGTGTTTTTTCCCGTTTGATGATGGGTGAATTCTTTGGGCGGGAGAATAACAGTCATGTCATGCCTTGGCCAATGCTCATGATACAGCCGCATGTACGTTATGGCACATGCGGCTGAGCATCGGTGAACGGACGGGATAGCTTCAATGCGGCGGGAATTGCTGGGTGAATGTCATTGCCCAAAGGGGAGCGAGGGCCGACCCTTCGGGAAATGTGCATGGAGGGTCAGATGCAGCGCTTCGGGATTTGGTTGGTGGCAATTTTGGCTTGCGTGTGGAGTGGCGCTCTGGCGGGGGAGCGACCTGTGGTGGCGGTGCTGGCGCAAAATGATGGCACGGAGATCACCGATTTTATGGTGCCTTATGGTGTGATCGCGAGTGCAGGCGTCGCCGATGTGGTGGCTGTCGCTGCCGAGGATGCGCCGATTGATTTTATGAACGGGCTCGAAGCGCGACCCGATGTGACGCTTGCCGATTTTGATGCGAGCCATCCCGGCGGCGCACAATTCGTTATTATTCCGGCGTTCCACAGTCTTGACAATCAAGTGACGCGCGACTGGCTAAAAGCGCAAGCCGCGAAGGGCGCGGTGCTGGTCTCGATTTGCGATGGTGCAATGGTGCTGGCTGGCACGGGTTTGCTCAATGGACGCAAGGCGACGGGGCATTTCTATTCGCTGTCGATGCGGCGCGATGACTTTCCCGATGTGCATTGGCAGACCAATGTGCGTTTTATAAAAGACGGAAATTTTGTCACGACATCAGGCGTGAGCGCATCGTTGCCTGCTTCACTTTATATTGTGGAGTTGATTGCGGGGCGGGACAAAGCACTTGGTGTCGCGCGGGAGCACGGGCTTGACGATTACGGGACGGCGCATGACAGCGATCAGTTTGTGATCAGCTGGCGCGATTATGTGCGGGCGGCATGGGCTTTTCTGACGACATGGCCGCGGGATGCTTATGCATTGCGGGTCGAGGATGGTGTGGATGAAGTCGCATTTGCTTTTGCCGGCGATATGCTGCCGCGTACTTACCGGGCGCATGTGGCGGTTGTGGCTGATGCGCCGGAAGTGGTGACACGGCATGGGTTGCGGCTGAGACGCAATGCGGCGGAGGCATCGGGACGGGCGGTTGTTGTTTCCTTCGGTGAGGAGGAAGGGACATTGCGCGTGAGGGCGGGTGCGAGTGCGGCATCGGATGTGGCGGCATATCTAAGTGAGAGATATGGCACCGGGATGGCGCGATTTGTGACGACGCAGATGGAATATGCTTGGGAGTGAATTGAGGTGTCGCTGGCAAAAGGCCTCAACTTCCACTCGCCTAAACTCACTCCTCCCGCTCTCATTGGGAGAGGGAGGAGCGAGGGGCTTTCGTTTTTAGGCGACGCCGAGTTCGTCTTTGGCAAAAGCTGTGACGGTTTTGTAATCGGCTTTGCCATTGGCCGCGCGGAAGGCCACGGCGGCTCCCATCAGAATGCGCTTTGGTGTTTTGTATCCGGCCAACTGGCCACGGACATGGGCGCGTAGTTCTTCTTCGTTAAACTGCGCACCCGGCGCGAGTTTGATGACGCCAGTGACAGACTGACCCCATTTCTCGTCAGGTAGACCGACGACAAGAGCATCCTCCACGGAGGGATGTGTCTTGAGGGCTTCCTCGATTTCTTCGGGATAGACTTTCTCGCCTGCCGTGTTGATGCAGGCAGAGCCGCGTCCCAGAAGCGTGAGTGTGCCGTCTTCTTCTACGGTGCACCAGTCGCCGGGGATCGAGTAGCGTTCGCCGCGAACCGTCTTGAATGTCTTGGCGCTTTTCTCTGCATCTTTGTAATAGCCGACGGGAATGGGCGCGCCGAGCGCGATGAATCCGGGCTTACCGGAACCGGGCACGACGGGTTCGTCGTTCTCGTCAAAGACTTTGCAGCGTTCGCCGATCTGGAATTTGGCCGTGGCGATTTCGCCATCCTTGGTCATCAGTGACGAGCCGAGGCCTACGGCTTCGGAGGCACCGAAGCTGTCGGTCATGATGGCGTCAGGCATATATTCCAGCAGGCCGCGTTTGACTTCGGTGGACCACATGACGCCGGAGGAAATGAGCGTGACGATGGAAGACAGGTCGTATGTGCCTTTGGGTGCTTCACGCAATGTGCGCAGCATGGGCTTTGCGAATGCGTCGCCGACAATGGCAACCTGTGCGACTTTGTTTGCGTCAACGGCTTTCCACAATTCGTCGGGATCAAGCGACACACTGTCGAGCGTGACGACGCAACCGCCTGACATGATGTTGCCGAGTGCGGTCAGAAGGCCAGTGCCATGCATGAGCGGGCAGGCGGGGATCATCGGCGCGGCATTGCCGACTTCCTTGATGGCTGCGATGAGGGAGGGCAGGTCTTCGGGCACGGGGCCGAGACGACGCAAGGCGGAGAGCTGTACTTCGCGCAAATCGTCGTGACGCCACATCACGCCTTTGGGCATGCCGGTTGTGCCGCCGGTATAGATGAAGAGTTGATCGTCGGGCGAGCGCTTGATGTCGAGATTGGCGCCATTGCCTGTGGTTGCGAGGTCTTCGTAGCGTTCGGCAAAGTCGGCGATCTCGCCGCCGTCATTGACTTCGAGAAAGGTTTTGACCTTGGTCAGACGCGGACGGATCTCGGTGATGATGTCGCGGAACTCCGAACCATAGACAACGGTTTGCGCGTCGGAATTGTCGAAGATGTAAAAGACTTCGTCCGCCTTGTAGCGATAGTTCACATTGACATGGGTCATGCGCGCTTTGAAGCCAGCCGCGAGAAGTTCCATATATTCGGGACGATTGCGCATATAGAAGGCGAGCTTGTCGTCCGGCTTTGCGCCACGTTCGATGAGGCCGCGAGCAATGTTGTTGCTGCGTTTGGTGAAGTCGCCCCAAGTGATCTTGCGCGTGCCATGCACCAAGGCGGGTGCGTTCTGGTCGAGTACGGGCGAGATGGCGTCGAGAATGTCGCCGAAATTCCAAGACATGAAAGTCCTCCCAATGACTTTGTGTGCCGCCTTTTGGCGGTCAGATTCTGGTTGGCGACATGATACAGCGAATCCGCCGCACGTCACGTGTCTGCTTGGATGAGTGTGTTGCTGAAGGTTTTGTCAGCACCGGCGGGGTGCGATGGGTGGCGGTTGCCAGACCAGACATGATGCAGGTGCCGGACCTGTGCGGCGTGGCGGTCCATCGCGGGTGAGGCGCAGAAAGGCTTCATAAAACGCGCCATCCATGCGGACGGCTGTATTGGCATTATAGGCACCGCGATAGGCCTCGCCTGCGACTGTGACGAGTGCATTGAGTTCGGTTGCATTGACGGCAATGACGTAGCGTTTGCCGTCGCGTTCGACCATGAGCGGGCCGCCGGACCAGCCCGGCATCATATCGCAATCATGGTTGAAGGCGCGGTCATCGAAGCGGTTGATGTCGGCATTGCGTTTGGGTTTGGGGCCGCAATTGTCGGAGAGCATGAGGGGACCTGTCTCGCCATTGTGACCGGCGAGAGAGAAAGCGGTTCCATTGGCGCGGGCATCGTCGGCTTCGCTGACGCTCAGGATTTCGGGTGTGAGAGGCTGGAAGGTTTCGGGGGCGGGACGCGCGAGATGGGCAACGGCCCAATCTTGCGTCCAGTTTCCGACCGGATTTGCGGTGCCCAAATAAGTGAAGCTAACGGCTATGGCCAATGCCGGATCGCCACCTGGAAGAAAGTCGCAAGGTGTGAGCTGTGTGTCGTCCGGTGCGAGGAAGGCATGGGCGACGGTGACGATGATGTTGCGGTGGTCGCTGTTTTCGGGTGCCAGCAATGTGGCTGTGGGGCGACGTGTGGTTCCCTGACATGAAATTAGTCCGACTGCGGATAATTTGTCATCCGGTGTGATGAGACGCCGGTCGTCGGGGCCGAAGATGTTGGCAAAGGCTGCGGGTGAAAGCAGGAAGGCGAGGCACAGGCAAAGGGCGCCGGAGGGCGCGGGAGAGGGTGCCTTGCTGCCTGTTCTCGATGTCATCTATCTCCGCGTCATAGAGGAAATGCGCCATCCAATGTGAGGATAGCATGAAGGTGACGGGCTCGGAAACAAGCTCAAAAACCAATGATTTCCTGCACGAGATCGAGCGAATCCAGCACAAGATTGAGCATTTTTCTTCTTGCTGTCCTTGTTTTCCTTGTGATGCCCGGAGAGCGCCTGAAATTATTTATCCCCGTTTGCGGCGGGCCATGCGTGTGGCGATGCGGAGCGCGAGAGCGGCCAGTGCGAGCCCGAAAAGGGTGATATAAATAATCCTCGGTTCCTGCGGCACGTCTTTGGTTACGCGTCCGAAATAGCTGAAGGTGAAGACGAACCAGATGTCATAGATGCCGATCCAGTGGAGCCAGCCCCAGACGCGCGGACCGAGCGTGCGGACCGACCAGTCATTGGAAGTGAGCGCCATGAGCGTGATCATGACATAGGCCCCGCCGCCGCCGAGCAGAGTGATGAGCGAGCGCCCTTCGCCACTGAGATCGAGATACATGACGAGTGCGCCCAGATGGATGAAATGGGCGAGCGCAAAGCTCAGACCGAGATAGCGCCTTTTGGCACGCAGCCATCTGGTAAGGGGCGAGGGTGCCCAATAGGCAAGACTGGCGGCGAGGAAGGGCGCGAGGAAAACGAGGAAGGAGAGGCGGGCGGTGTAGCGGGCGGCATGGAGCCAGCCTTCCACGGGATCGGGCCAGATGGCGAGCGAGCCGAACACGGTGGAGGCACCGGCCAAGGCGACCAGAATGAAGAGAGCCCAAGGGATTTTGCGGGACGGGACGAGGGGTGCTGCGGCATTGGCGGACATTATGACCTGCTTTCATACCGGTTGTATGAGATACAGACTGTATAATCGGGATTCGAAATTCATACAAGCTGTATAAGTTGAGCCATGCGTGTTGCCCCTGCCAAGAGACCCTCGAAGAACCGCGACAAGCTGCTCGCGGCTGGGCGCCGCCTTTTTGCGGAGAAGGGGTTTGCGGAAACCGGCACGGAAGAGATTGTCCGGGAGGCGGGTGTGACGCGCGGGGCGCTCTATCATCAGTTTGCGGATAAACAGGATCTGTTTCAGGCCGTGCTGGAGAAGATGCTGCCGGAGATCGGCCAACGGCTATTTGACGAGACAATGTCCAAGATCAAGGCGGATCGGGAAGACCTCAAAGTCGGCTGTCAGGTGCTGCTGGGCATTTATGCCGATCCGGAAGTGCGGCGGCTCTTTCTGATCGAGGGGCCAGCGGTGCTGGGTTTTCTGAACTGGAAAACATTGCAAGCGCCTTTGTCGAAACTCTTTCTGGATCATGCGCTCCAGCATCTGGTGGACGAGGGAATTCTTCCGTCAGCGGATAAAGACCCGATTGGCGATTTGCTGGCGGGCGCGTTGCAGCAGGCGGGACTGGGGATCGCGGCGGCGGCGGATGTCGAGACAGCGCGTGCGCATTACGGCGCGGCGATGGACCGGCTGGTGGACGGATTGATGGCGGGGCAGGGGTGAACAGTTTTCTGTTGCAAACTCATTGTCATGCGCGGGCTTGACCCGCGTATCCACGTCTTGCGGCCTGTGAAGACGTGGATGGG
>TARA_R110000824_G_scaffold127754_1_pt1 | contig 44963 bp, 37 predicted proteins | sample TARA_R110000824 | Tara Oceans TARA_R110000824 (sample SAMEA4397747) | marine metagenome | biome: Polar Biome; feature: [MES] marine water layer (ENVO:01000295) within the mesopelagic zone...; material: water (ENVO:00002006), including particulate matter (ENVO:01000060) such...
TGAGTGGCACCACCTGCGCGAGGCGAAAAGAGAGAATTGTCCTTGATTTATAGATACCGACGTAATTCGTGAAGCAGGTAAATCACGAGCGGGACATTCCTGGCATTCCGCCTGGCAGGCGACCTTACAAAAAGAATCTCTACACTCAGGACATCGTAAATGTTTCATGGTTGATTTTGATTGTTGAAGCTTTAATGCGTCTGAGGGGTAGTGATGATTCTATGGATGCGACACCAGGAATTTTTGTGAGCGTCGTTGCAAGAATTGTCTCATAGTCGGCCAAGCTAGGCGCGACTACGCGCAACAGATAATCTCTGTTTCCTGTCATTAACCAGCAATCGACAACTTCCGTACAACTTTGTATCGCTTCTTCAAAGGCAGTGAGTGCTTCATCTATTTGCCGCTCCAGTTTAACGGATACAAAAACTGAAATCGGTAGTCCAACTAAATTCTCGTCAACAATTGTTGTGTAGCGCTTAATTATTCCGCGGTCTTCGAGTTGACGTAACCTGCGAGAACAGGGAGATGAGCTGAGCCCAACCCGAGAGCCGAGTTCATAGATCGTCAGACGACTATCTTCCTGTAATTCATTCAGAATAGCACAATCAATTTTATCGATCTTTGATAAATTAGCAGATTTTCGCATATATGTTACCTTTATTAAAATAATATAGCGTAATTTAATTTAAATAAGAGATATTCGCAATGAAATCAGGTCGATTACGCGATATAGTTTATGTGAATTTACACATCGGAACAGGAAGATCGCGGTGAACAATAGTAACAATGAAGATATGCTGAATATTCTAAGGGATCTGGAAAGAAAGATCCTCTGGCTCTCCTGTTGGACGATAGATCAGGCAAACCGCGGTGATAAGGTAGATGGTGTGAAAGTTGGCGGGCATCAGGCGTCTTCTGCGTCGATGGTTTCGATCATGACGGCATTATATTTTGATGTGCTCCGGCCGGAAGATAGGGTTGCCGTGAAGCCGCATGCATCGCCAGTGTTTCATGCAATCCAGTATCTTATGGGAAATCAGACGCGGGAAAAGCTTCAGAATTTTAGAGGTTATGGTGGCGCGCAATCCTACCCCAGCCGAACGAAGGATGTAGATGATGTGGATTTCTCGACCGGGTCTGTTGGGCTTGGCGTTGCCATCACCGCCTTTTCCTCACTCATACAGGACTATATCAAGGCCAAAAGTTGGTCTCTGAAAGAGATGCCGGACGGACGGATGATTGCTCTTGTGGGGGATGCGGAACTTGATGAGGGGAATGTCTATGAATGTCTCCAGGAAGGATGGAAGCATAATCTTCGAAATACCTGGTGGATCATCGACTATAACCGTCAAAGTCTCGACGGTGTAGTTCGTGAGGGCTTATATGACCGGATTCAGCCTGTCTTTAAGGCTTTCGGCTGGGATGTCGTCACACTAAAATATGGTGCTTTGCAACGCGCCGCCTTTGAGGAGCTGGGCGGTGAAATATTGAAACACTGGATAGATAGTTGCCCTAACCAGCTCTATTCAGCTCTCTGTTATCAAGGTGGAGCGGCATGGCGCAAGAGGCTGATGGATGAAATTGGGGATCAAGGCAATGTGACGGCGCTTCTTGACAGGCGATCGGATGAAGAGCTTTCGGAATTGATGGGTAATCTCGGCGGTCATTGTCTTGAGACACTCCGCACGACTTTCAATGGTATCGACCATGATCGACCTGTTGCCTTTATTGCCTATACAGTGAAAGGGTGGGGGACACCGCTTGCTGGTCACAAGGACAATCATGCCGGGTTAATGAATGACGCTCAGATAACAGAACTTCGTTCGCAAATGAATGTTCGTTCCGGTCATGAGTGGGAACTTTTTGAGGGCCTTAATACCAGCGAAGCAAAGCTAAAAATGTTTTTGGGCAATGTGCCGTTTTTCGCAAAAGGACGCCGTCGGTATTCCGCTGCCCATATTGATGTCCCGACAGGTGTAATAGAGAACCCGACAGCGCAAGGCGCCACGAATTCAACACAGGCGGCGTTTGGCAAGATTCTGGATGATATATCAAAAACCAAAACGGATTTCGCCAGCCGTATTGTGACGACATCCCCGGACGTTACGGTCTCAACCAATCTTGGCCCATGGGTTAACCGGCGTCATCTTTTCGCACGGGATGAGCTTACCGATACGTTTCGTGAGGAGCGTATTCCCAGTACCCAGAAATGGCAGTTCAAGCCGGAAGGCCAGCATATGGAACTCGGGATCGCCGAGATGAATCTATTTCTCATGCTGGGCGCAGCCGGACTGTCACATTCGCTTTTCGGAGAGCGGTTGCTGCCTATCGGAACGCTTTATGATCCGTTTGTTTCCAGGGGGTTGGATGCACTGAATTATGCCTGCTATCAGGAAGCGCGATTTATGGTTGTGGGAACTCCGTCAGGGGTTTCTCTTGCGCCTGAGGGGGGCGCGCATCAGTCTATTGCGTCGCCACTTATCGGAATGTCTCAAGATGGACTTGTGAGCTTTGAGCCAGCGTTTACGGATGAACTTGCTATTATTATGGAATGGGCATTTGATTATATGCAGCGTGAAGGAAAGGGAACTCGAGATGAGCGTACCTGTCTTCATGATGAGGCGGGCGGTTCTGTCTACTTGCGCCTGTCCACCCGTCAGTTGGAGCAGCCTGCGAGAAAGGCTAATCCGCGCTTTGCGCAAGATGTCATTCATGGTGCCACATGGTTAAAGGAACCTGGTCCCAATGCAGAAATAGTGATCGCATATCAGGGAACCGTTGCGACTGAGGCAATAAAGGCCGCCGGTATCCTCGGTGGATTGCGACGTGATATCGGTGTGCTGGCAGTTACTTCTGCAGATCGGCTGAATGCAGGCTGGCAATCGGCGCTGAGAGCTCGTTCAAAAGGAATACAGCAAGCAACCAGCCATATTGAACGATTGCTGAACCCGCTACCAAATCATTGCCAGATTATCACGGTAATTGATGGTCATCCGGCCACATTGTCGTGGCTCGGCGGGGTCGGTGGACATAAGACGATAAGTCTCGGTGTTGAGAATTTCGGGCAGACGGGAACCGTCGCCGATCTTTACAGGCATTACGGGATCGACGCGAGGAGCATTGCCGAGATAGGAGCAAATCTGACAATCGGACGCTCCTTTTCCTACTCAAAAGCTGTCGGTTTTTAGAGAATATGGGAAAAGTTGCAGACAGGTGCGCTGCGAATGCGAGCATAAACTTCGATCTGGATATCCTGTATAGGGCGGATGGCAATGATACGTTCAACGAAGGGGTGGGTTGTAATCTGCTTGTCGGTGGCTATGGCGGGGATACCTATAAATTTGTGTTGGATTTTGATTTAAGTATTGATGGCAGTACGGTTAACTTCTTGCGATGTCGCAATATAATGCAGCGAGTAAAAGCCGATGTCCTGTGGTGACGAGTTCCCGAACTCTTCGAAAAATTGTTTAGATAGGTATTCATCCCGGATAGCCTCCAAGGTATCAGCCTCATATGCCGTTGTTAGAAGAAGCCAATCGAGCGTCTTATCCTCCCCGCGTATCGACTGCTCCTTCGTCATTGGGGGCGCTGGTGCAGGCTGCATTAACTGTACGCTTGTCACACCTCGGCAAGACATGATTGCTGGAAAGACTTCGCTCTCAAGTTTATCTCTCAATCGTATTTCTTGACCTTCGGTCGGTGTGAACCGTATTGCAAGTGCGGCACGGCCATAACCAAATCCCGCACTTGCAATGATGGACGTAAAACCGCGCACCATACCTCTGAACCTTGGCATCATTTCCGTTGTCCAGGGAGTCGGATTGTTCAGGCGTGCAAGATAGTCAGGCGAAACCGCGATATCGGTACCCCTGACTTCATAGATCACCATGTATCTTGGGACACCTGTAGTCGCAATCCATCTGCTCGCCCGCTCAAAGCCGGGGATCGAGAGGCGCTCCTCAAAATGTTCTCGTGTATGCCAATCGTCATGATCTGCGTTATCGCCCTCGATATCATAATAAAGAACCATGGCGGCGTCCGTATATAGTGCCATCTAACCATCCATTATTTATCGAGACTATAAAACATTCCATTGAATGTTTTTGAGCATCTAATCAGTACTTTCCCTGATTCAGTCGTTCCGCTGATGATATTTATCCGTTGTATCCGAATAGACGGGGCAGCCACAAGGATAGATCAGGGTATAGCGTAATCAGTAGCAAAGCGACTAGAAGCGCAAAGAGAAAGGGCAGCACTTCACGCACAATGGCCTTTAGGGGCTGGCCGGATATCGCCGTCATAACGAATAACAACAAGCCATAAGGCGGTGTGATTAGTCCCAGCATGATGTTGACAACGCATACAATCCCGAAATGTACAAGGTCGATACCGAGTGCGCTGGCCGTCGGAATAAAGACCGGTACTATGACGAGAAGAATGGTGGTTCCCTCCAGGAGGCAGCCAAGGACCAACAAGATAACGTTTACTGTGAGTAAAAATGCAATGGGACTTAACTCGAAGCCTTCGAGCCAAAGATTGAGACTGGTCGGAATATTCTCGATGGTCACCACATAATTGTAAACGAGGGCACCAGCGATCAGCATGCCGATAGAAGCAGTTGTTCGGGCGCTGGACAAAAGCGAAGTGTAAAGCGAATTCAGGGACACATTCCGATAAAGAAGTGCAGAAATCAGCAATGCATAAAATGCGGCGACCGCCGCGGCTTCTGTCGGGGTCGTGGCGCCACCGTAGATTCCTCCGAGCAATACGATCGGCATCATGAGCGCCGGAAACGAGAGCATAGACGACAATCGGTATGGACGGCGGGATGATTGGTCCGATCACTGCTGATGATGCCGTCAATGCCGTAGCAAAAGCGGATGGATATTTTCCTCCCTTTTCGCCCAGACTATGAACTATGAAGAGAGGCTGACCTGGTTGCTATTTTATACCTCGACCTTTGAGGCAGCCAAAAAGCCAATGGTCGACGTGATAGATCCGGGAGGTCAGCTCCGTGCTCAAATGGTGGAAAATGCTAATGGGAGTCTGCGGCTCACTTTGAATGGCGCCGAAAATAACCGCACTTTTGCAGGGCGGTTTCTTGCCGAAAACCTCGGGTCGGCGGTGCAGCATATAGCTTTTTCAACAACGGATATTTTTGCGACGCTTGAGAAAATGATAACGCTCGGTTTCGAGCCACTGCAGATTTCCTCCAATTACTATGATGACCTCGAAGTACGTTTTGGATTGGATAAGGAATTCAGTGACCGTCTGAGGCAGAAAAAATTCTTTATGACCGGGATGAATCCGGTGAGTATTTTCAATTTTACGGACCGAATTATGGCGACGGGCTTTATCTTTGAAATTGTCGAGCGCCGTAAAGGCTATTGAGGGTACGGCGCCGCGAACGCGCAGTTTCGCATTGCCGCGCAACGTAAAAAATTGCCACTTAAGAGGATGCCAAGTATTTAATAAAATGCTCTGCTGGACATCAGCTATTCTTGGCGGTCGCCAGATGAGCCGCGGCCTGGATTGCTGCTATATAGCCATATGTCCCGAGACCACAGATTACCCCTGTTGCGGCGGCTGATAACTTGGAATGTCGATGGAGGTCATCCCGTGCATGAATGTTGGAAATATGAAGCTCGATGATCGGACCTGAAAAAATTTTCATGGCATCGAAAATGGCGCCGGAGTGAAAAGAGTAGCCGGCAGGGTTGATGATAAGAGCGTCTGCGATCAATCTTGCGTCTTGTATCCAGTCGACAAGGACGCCTTCATGATTGGATTGCAGAAACGTCAGATTTATCCCGGCTTTTTTCACATAGGCATTACAGGCTTGTTCTACATCACGTAACGAGGTGGAGCCGTAAATTTCCGGTTCGCGCTCACCGAGGAGATTTAAATTTGGACCGTTCAGTATTGTTAAGTTTAAGGTCATTCAGCTTTTACCTTGAATGCCGTAAAACGGCACCTCTTTTCGAAATGATTTATGAAATTCTACTTTATACAACTATGTCTGTCGCGAAAATGATTCACCTTTATTACAGAAGTTGCGGTTTCCACAAATTGAGTTAAACCAACATTACGGTGACGATTTATATGGAATAGGTATGGTTTGCTAAATAAATCAAGAAAATTTCATCAAAGATTTAGCAGATGACATCCAGTCTGTTTTGTGGGATTTTTTCACCGGCGCCTGCAAGGGAGGCATTTAAATGACAAAGGCTGACCAGAGGTCGGAAAGATATAAAACAGGGGCGGCGACGCGGCGAGCGGTTCTTGGCGAAGAACATGTAACGCGGTCCGAAGAAGGAACAACGGACTTTGATGCTCCATTCCAGGACTTGATTACGGAAGGTGCTTGGGGTCAAGTCTGGTCCCGTCCGCACTGGAGCAAACGGGAGCGTTCCATGGTGACCATCGCGCTGCTGGCGGCGCTTGGCCAGCATGATGAATGTGCCATGCATGTGCGGGCCGCAAAAAATACGGGCGCAAGCCGGGAGGATATTTGTGAAGCCATGCTTCATGTGGCAATCTACGCAGGAGTTCCGGCGGCTAATACGGCGATTAAAATCATCAAGAAGATCTTCGAGGAAGAGGATACAGCGAAAAGCTGAGGGAGTGGAAAATGAGCAACAGAAAGTCGGAAGCCAGTCCTTTTTTTCAGCGCGATTTGAAGTGGCATCCGCCGGCATTCGCTCCGACATACAAGACCAGCGTGTTGCGGTCTCCCCAAAAGGCCCTCCTTTCGCTCGATAACACTCTTACGGAAATTACGGGTCCGGTGTTCGGTCATGCCGATCTTGGTGAGTTGGATAATGACTTGTTGCTCAACTATTCGCAAGATGGCGGCCTGCCGGTGGGAGAGAGGATCATTGTCAATGGCCGTGTGCTTGACGAGCGTGGCATGCCGGTGCCGAACGCCCTGATTGAGGTATGGCAGCCGAATGCAGGGGGGCGGTATCGTCACAAAAAGGAAACCTATATTGCGCCCCTCGATCCTAACTTTGGTGGATGCGGACGAGTTATTACCGATGAGAATGGAGCATATTCCTTTCGAACCGTAAAGCCTGGACCTTATCCCTGGCCAAACGGTGTGAATGACTGGCGTCCCGCCCATATCCACTTTTCCATCTTTGGCAGTGGGTTTGCCCAACGACTTATTACCCAGATGTATTTTGAGGGAGATCCACTCATCTGGCGATGTCCCATCGTTCGAACAATTCCCGATGAGGAGGCTGTGAAGGGATTGATTGCACCGATAGATATGGCGAACACGATTCCCATGGACAGCATTGCCTATAAATTCGACATTGTCCTGAGAGGACGGCGTTCTACCTTGTTCGAAAACCGACTGGAGGGGAACTGATGACTCAGCCACTTACTTATTTCAAGGAAACCCCATCCCAGACAGCCGGACCCTATGTACATATCGGTCTTGCCCCGAACTTCACGGAAGTCACAGGCATCTATGATGAAGATCTGGGGCGCACATTGATCAATGATCTAACTGAAGGAGAGCGCCTTACAGTAACAGGCCGGGTGTTGGATGGTATGGGTGTGCCATTGAAAGATGCGCTGGTAGAAATATGGCAGGCGGATGCAAAAGGACTTTACAACAGCCCGTCCGAGATCCGGGGGCAGGCGGATCCCAACTTTACCGGCTGGGGCCGGTGTCCGTCTGACATGGAACGCGGTGTGTTCACCTTTGAAACCATCAAACCTGGCTCCGTTCCCTTCAAGGATGGTCGCCCGATGGCACCCCATATCGCTTTCTGGGTTGTGGCGAGAGGGATTAATCTCGGTCTGCACACCCGCATGTATTTCTCAGATGAGGAAACGGAGAATGCGAATGACCCGGTGCTTGCCCGTATTGAGCATCGGGATCGGGTCTCCACACTGATTGGCGAGCGAAATGGTAACAACGTCACGTTCGACATTCATTTGCAGGGAGATAGGGAAACTGTATTTTTTGATCTGTGAGGCAATGAAGAGCTAGAAGTGTTTCAACCATGTTATGGTGTTTTGAAGGAAAGCCGCTTTGATGGAAATGTGATGGTTTTGAGGGAACTTCGCATTTTGTCCCGGTCTTTGCCGTCCAAAGAAAGGCAAAATAATCTATGGTCGTCTCTGCTTTTGAACATCCATTCCTTGCAGGTATTGCTGGACGCGCGGAAATCGAAGATATTCTCGGAGCAGAGGCGGAAATCCGTGCCATGCTGGCGTTCGAGACAGCGCTCGCTGAGGCGACGGCGGAAGTCGGAATAATACCGGAAAAAGCTGTCTCGGAAATCCAGGCAGCGGCCTCCTCTTACCAGCCGGACTGGTCCCGACTGAAAACTGGAACGATGCGAGATGGTGTTGTTGTACCGGAGCTGATCGCCTCTTTGAAAGAAGCTGTCAGTGAGGAAACTCGCCCGGCCGTACATTATGGCGCCACCAGTCAGGATGTTATTGATACGGCGCTTATCCTGCGATTGCGCGGTATCCTGAAGCTCTTTCGCGCTGACATAGATACTCTTCTGGATATCCTGAATAAACTAAACGAAAAATTCGGGGAAAATGAAGTAATGGGCCGGACCCGCTTTCAAGATGCCTTGCCGATTACATTCCAGCATCGTTTGGAAAACTGGCACGTACCCTTGTCGGAATTGCGCCAGGAAATGGGTATAATGGAAAAATCTCTCCTCAAGGTACAGTTTGGCGGTGCTGTCGGCACATTGGACAAATTTGGCGACAAAGGAAAAACCGTCAGGGCCAGCCTGGCTAAAAAATTGTCACTAGAGGATGCGCCGTGCTGGCATACGGACCGTCGCTCACTCGGTTCATTTGCCAACTGGATGTCGGCGGTAACAGCCGCGCTCGGAAAAATCGGAACAGATATAGTGTTGATGACTCAGAACGGGGTGAATGAAATGTCACTAACCTTGGCAGGGGGGTCTTCGGCGATGGCGCATAAAAAAAACCCTGTGCGAGCGGAATATATCATGAGTTTTGCTCGTTTGAACGCCGGTCAGGCCGGGGTATTTGCTCAATCGGCAGTTCATGAGTTCGAACGATCCGGCAGCAGCCTCACACTTGAATGGATGATTTTACCTCAGATGATCCAGTCAACCGGCGCGAGCCTGTCTCATAGCAGAGCATTGCTGGACAGCATAACGGATGTGGCGTCCCGCTGAATGGGCCCAACGGTATCATGCAGGCTAAATATATGGCTCCTTCCGTCGTAGTCTTTTCCTGAATTCAAGGTACTAATTCAATGCTATTCCGAAACGCTTTGGGAGATAGTCCGATGTTTTGCCGGAACAGGCGAGAAAAATGAGCTGGGTCGGTAAACCCCAGGGAATAGGCCACTTCCGAGACACTCATTCTGGTGTACACCAGACTACGCTTCGCCTCCAGCATCAACCGTTCCTGGATAATTTTAGACGTTGTCCGGCCGGTGACCTGTTGGCAGAGGCGATTAAGATGTTGTGTCGTCAACCCGATGGCGGCCGCATACCCGCCTGCACTGTGGCATTCCATATATCGCTCTTCCAGAAGCGCCAGAAATGTTTGCAAATGTGTTTTCTCTGGCGACTTTTTCTGAATATCAAAGCGGTGTTGCTCAAGCCTCCGCGCAAAATCAATCGCCAGAATTCCTACAAGATGTGTCAGGTAGCCATGCCTGCTTTTCCTTGAGTTCCTATGTTCGGTTTCTATCTGCTTTATGGAGGCAGCGATTTCCGGCGTTGCCGACACCACTGCCGGAGTAGAAAACTCCGCAATAAGGTCAGGGGTTGATTTCAGCGCCTCATCCAGGACCTGTTGCGGGATTGTAATCACCCATCCTTGCGTTTCCTTGTGAAAGCGAAACCCGTGCACGGTCAGATGCGGTATCGTAATTGCGACTGGTGGGATCAGCTCATGGAATTGTCCATCCAGCGCTATCGAACCGCCTCCGCTTTCAAGCAGGAAAAACTGGTGTAACCGATGGTGTCGATGCGGGGCAATTCGCCAATCCAGTTGCCGGGATCTTGAGGCGATGGATTCACAATGCATTGTATCGGGAAAGAGAGCCGTTCCCTCTTCGCCGTATAACGCATAGTTCGGAATATCAGGCTGCATCTTCATATATTCGATTTGTCCACTTACTTAATTGATCTATCCATTCCAGAAGCACTGAAATGGCTTAAAATTTTATCCTATCAAAAAATAGCTGTGTTTCAAAACGACAAGAATGGAGGAGATCATTCGGACCCAGGTTGCAATTATCGGTGGCGGCCCCGCTGGACTCCTGTTGTCCCAGATTCTTGATTTAAAAGGAATCCATTCCGTCATACTGGAACGCAAAAGCCGTGACTATGTCCTTGGCCGAATCCGCGCAGGTGTTCTCGAGCAGGGGCTTACTGATATGCTGCGCGCGGCAGGCGTTGGTGCGCGGATGGATCGCGAAGGCCATATCCATGAAGGAACGGATATTGCCTTTGCCGGAAACCGTCACCGTATTGACTTTGCCGGTCTTACGGGCGGTAAAACTGTCATGGTATATGGTCAGACGGAAATCACGCATGATTTATATGACACTCGAGATGCAGCTGGGGGTACCATCATCCATGAAGCCGACAATGTGACATTGGAGGGCATTGATACGAATACCCCTTCCGTCACCTATCAAAAGGATGGTGAGAGACACTATCTCGATTGTGACTTTATCGCTGGCTGTGACGGCTCTCACGGGGTGTGCCGCACGAGCATCCCAGCAGATGTCCGGCATGAGTATGAAAAGGTTTATCCCTTCGGCTGGTTGGGGGTTCTGTCTGAAACACCTCCAGTCTCACAAGAGCTTATCTACAATAACCATCTGGATGGTTTTGCTCTATGCTCCATGCGTAGTAGCCATCTCAGCCGATATTATATTCAGGTACCCAGGGATGAGAATATTGCCGATTGGGACGATGCTAGGTTTTGGGAAACCTTGAAGCATCGTCTTCCGCAGGAAACGGCCGCCAGTCTTGTAACAGGGTCGTCCATCGAAAAAAGCATCGCTCCGTTACGTTCTTTCGTATCCGAACCACTTTCATACGGGCGACTGTTTCTTGCAGGGGATGCTGGCCACATTGTTCCGCCAACCGGAGCCAAAGGCCTTAATCTTGCTGCTTCTGACGTTCATTATCTGTCTGAAGCCCTGATCAGCTATTATCGGGCGGATGACGAAAAACTGCTCAATCGGTATTCTGAAACAGCTTTGAAACGTATATGGAAGGCGACCCGCTTTTCATGGTGGATGACCGCCTTATTACATCACTTTCCAGAAAACGAAGGTTTCGGCGATCGAATCCAGAAAATCGAGTTGGAATATCTTTTCTCGTCTAAAGCCGCACAAACGGTTCTGGCGGAAAATTATGTGGGACTTCCCTACGAATCTTCCTGATGGTCATTTGACCCTCGATCGGCGTTCCTAAAAAACCAAAAGCTCTACGCTTTTTGAGGTGATCTAAGAGGAGATATGGATATACGAAATTAATCCATAAGAAAATATATCAATCAACCTAAATACCTAATTTAATTTGACACAATTTTGTGTTTTGGTATTAAAAACATGATGTAAATTGAGCTAATGAAATGGCTTACAGAATATTTTTTAAGGAGTAGCCATGGCAAATGATCTTTTAAAAGATGAAACAGCATGGATCGTTGGCGCGGCGGGAGCAATCGGGCGTGCGACGGCGATCCAGTTTGCTGTGCAAGGAGCTGCTCTCGTCCTTAGCGGCAGAAACGCCGATAGCTTAAACCTTCTTGCGGACGAAATTGAATCGCAAGGGTTGTCGCGACCGAAAATCGTGCCGGTTGATATTGCCAGTCGCGAAAGCGTAGACAACGGGGCACGAGCCGCAATTTCTGAATTAGAAAAAGTCGATATCCTTATAAATTCCACGACCAATCCGATTTTTGCAGATTTCATGGATTTGAGCGACGAGGATTGGATGGCTGTAATGGACACAAAAGCCTTCGGATACATGCGTACTTCCCGGGCGATCTTGCCGCACATGAGAGAGAATGGAAGGGGATCAATTATAAATGTCTCCGGCCGGGGTGGCCACCAGCCGACATCGCCTTCACACATGGCTGGCAGTATTACGAATGGAGCTGTCAATACATTGACGAAAGGCTTGGCCAATATGTATGGGCCTGAGGGGATTCGGGTAAATGCAGTGGCACCGGGCCCTGTGAAGTCGGAGCGGTATGATCGAATTTCCAAGGCCAATCAAGTAGTTTCGGATGCCATGAACCTAAAGTCTCGTGCCGGGACAGGCACGGATAATACTCTAGGATACATGTCTACGCCCAACGACATTGCGGATGCGATTGTGTTTCTTGCAAGTGATATGGGGCGCTTTATGACCGGCGAAATTCTGCGTGTGGATGGCGGCGGAACGGTTGCTTTATAAATATTTATCAGTCGATATTTTTTGCAGGCATTTCGATTGAATGCAATGCGTCTCTATACGCAAAAAGGCTCCTCAATCGCCGAAATGCTGGCATATCGTCCATCATGATAGACCAAAGGCCGATCCGTTTCGGCGTTACGTACCGCGACTACCTCGCCCAGGAAAATTCTGTGTGATCCATTATCGACTGACCCGGAAACAGAGCAGTCGAAATTTGCAGCTGAACTCGTGATTGCCGGAGCGCCCGTGGTGAGTGTAGACCATTCACATAGTCCGAATCGCTCTGCACCCGGTACGCCAAGGAACTTTTTAGCAAGTTCGACTTGTGTTTCTGACATTACATTTACGCAAAAAAATCCGCTCTCGCAGAGCGATTGATAGAAACTGGTATTTCTGTTGATGCATACCAGAAGCGTTGGTGGTGCTGCGCTGACGGAGCAGACGGCGGTTGCCAGCATGCCGCAAGGTTCCTGATTTACCCATGTAGAAACAATGTTAACAGAGGCTGCTAAATGCCGCATTCCTTGTTTGAAACTATCAGATGATGCCGAACTCATGTGAACCTTTCCGTTAAGATGTTCTGTTCCATTTACATCAAAGCAAACATTTTAAATAGACACAATTGTAATATTTTGTATCAATTAAAAATGATACAATCAAGAAATCCTAGTAGAAGGGACGCTTTGGGCTTAAATAACAATGACTTGGAAATTTATGCTAATGGAAACCCCGGTCTTCCCGAATTGTCACTGATGAAGCGGCGCCCGACTTGGCGGAGTCTTTGTGATATAGCGATTTCTATTTGAGTATGAGATTTCAAAAAGCGGGAAATTCTGGCCTTAAAAAAAGAGAGGAGTGATCACTCAAGAAAAAACACTGGGATATTCTCTTGAGTAATTTTCTGACCTAGATCGAGTTACAGACTACTTTAAACGACTGCCATTTTAGGGCGAGGGAAACCTTCCAATACGTGCTTGACTATATCGAGCCCGGTCTCCAGAGCTTTCAGATTTGGCGCGGGGGTCAAGGCGACGCGGACAGCCCGCGGGGGCAATTGATCTCCGACAGCGAAATTATCGGCGGGGACTACCGAGACCCCTGCAGTGCGTAAGGCTTGTGAAAAATCATGCGCATTCCAATGTTCAGGCAACTCAAGCCAGGAAAAGAAGGCTGCCGGATTTTGATGCATTTTTGCTTCAGGAAGTTTCAGGCGTGCAGTTTCATGTCGCCGTTTGAGATCAATAAAATTCTTGCTGATGACATCATCTGTAGCTCCGTTCATGATCATCGTCGACGCCACTTCGAAAACCAATTGTGAATTGGCTAGGGTAATAGCGTGCAATGTGCTCACCAATCGCTCTACAAAATTAGGGGGAGCAAGGAGATACCCCACGCGGAGAGCCGGGCTGATACTTTTTGACAAACTGGTGATAAAAATCGTGCGTTCCGGAGCCAGTGTTGCCAAGGGAGCCGGCCTGTTAGGCATAAGGGCGGCAATCGTGTCGTCTTCTATGAGAATTAAGTCGTACTTACGGCTGATTTTCGCCACCTCATGCCGCCGGGCTTCTGAAAGTGTCGCAGTGGTCGGATTATGAAGGGTCGGCTGCAGATACAAAATTTTTGCTTTGCTTTTTTTACAGGCAGCGTCGAGTGATTCCGGGATAATGCCGCCTGCGTCGATTTTTACACCTTTGAGAATTAGGTTCTGGACAGCGGAAATTGATTTTAATCCGGAATAGGTAAGTTCTTCCGCTAGGACTTCATCGCCACCTTTGGCAAATGCTGCCAATGCGACCAATAGCGCTTGCTGGGCACCGCAGCAAACGATCACATTTTCCGGTAAAGCCTTAAGACCGCTCTTATTAATCCATTTTGCGCCGGCTACCCGATGGGTTAGATACCCATTTGCCGGTGGATATCCGTGTAAGGGTAACAGTATTGCGTTATCCGCTGCCTCGGTCATGGCAGAGATCAACGATTCTGCTAGACCCTCGATCGGGTTGCGATAGCGTGCCAGATCGATCGTGCCTGGTTCTGTCTCTGGTAGGTTATTCGAGGAAGTGGTGTCATTCTGTGGATCGCAAACAAAAGTACCATGGCCAATCCTGCCTACAACAAGATTCCGCTTTTTCACGATGGAGTAGGCGCGTCCAACGGTACCAACCGTTAAATCCAGTTCCTCTGCCAATTCGCGTTGCGGCGGCAATTGAGTGCCGGAAGGCAATTCTCCACTATTGATGGCTTCAGCTATGGCACTTGCGAGAGCAAGATATCTGGGGCCAGCAATTTTGGAAATATCAGCTTCCCACATATTTGACCTACTCTGTTTATAATATGTTTTAGTGATTAAGGCAGCTTGAGTTGGTACGTATGAGCACAATATCTATTAAAGATACTTTTCAATTCGTAATTTTTCATCATTAGAGATTCGTCAAACTTGACTATATGAGGGGTATTTTAGGTTGTCAAATTGGGTCAACATACGAGCGGGCAAGAGCTTTTCATCCAAGTCAGAGCCTGCTTTGGCGATACACAATACCTCGCCATTTGCCTGTATCAACTAGCTCCTCGGCAATGTTGGAGATCAATTCGATTGTGGCGGTCATCGCGCTTGTGATCAAGGATCCGGATGGCCGGGATATTGTTAGTGATCGGCAAAATTCCTGACCCGTCATAGGTGAGGCAAGGAGTTCTCCCCGGCTGACTTCCTCGTGCACCGCACCAAACCCCATTAGAGAATAGCCGAAGCCGCGCCGGATCAGTGCCTTTGTAATTGCCAGGCTATCGACCTCGCGAATGATGTTGAAAGAGATGTCATTTTTCATTGCGGCCTGATCAAGCAAGATCCTGAGACTGTTCGGCCGACTGGCCATCAGTAGAGGGAATTTTGTGAGTTGATCAGAATCGCATTCTTTTGGAAGGGACGGGCCCATATTTGGCGGTCCGATAAGATAAAGCGGTTCGTCGAAAAGTGGGACCATGTCGAGGAAGCCGCGCGCTTGCGGATCATACAGTAGTCCAAGGTCGAACCTTCCTTGAGTCAAACCTTCTTCAATAATGCTCGTATAGGCTTCGATGATATTCAAAGACATTTTCGGATAGAGATGCTCATAGCGCTCGACTAAAGGGGGCATCAGTAATTGTCCCGCTGATGGCACCGCTGCGATTGTGATGCGGCCCGTAGGTTCGTTCGCCAGTTCCGTCACTTCGGTTTTTATTTTCTCAACCTGGTTGAGTAGGAATGTTGATCGATCAAAAAGCACAAGACCGGCTTCTGTCAGATCTGATTTTCTTTTCGAGCGAGTTAAGAGGGCGACACCGAGTTCTTCTTCTAGCTTTTGAATCTGCCTGCTGACAGCGGGCTGTGCTATTCGCAAATGAGCGGAGGCTTTTGAGAAGCTTTGCAACTCCGCAACCACCACAAAATAAGACAATGCGCGCAGGTCCATATCATCAACTCTCTTTTGTCGAGTATAATAACAAAAAGGCATAATATAAATGCTTATTATATATTATCGCTATCATTATTTTTCTCCTAGGATCCATCTACATTTTCTAACACGCACTCAGCACATGTAGGTTTTAAGGAGAATAGCTTATGAACTTTGAACTTTCCCCCGCCCAGCGAGAGGTCTACGAAATTGTTGGCGAGCTTGGGCGCTCAAAGTTTTCTGCACGTGCAAATGAATACGATCGTAATGCCACGACACCGATTGAGAACCTTCGCGACATGGGGGACCAGGGTTTGTTGAAGCTGACGATTGCCAAGGATCGTGGAGGCATGGGGAGCGGCGCCCTTGGCGAGGATCCCTTGCTTTATCTGATTGCAGTCGAACAGACAGCTCGATACTGCCTGGGAACAGCGCAATGCCTCCATATTCACTGCCACGGCGCACACTATGTCGATAACGTCTGCACAGATGCGCAACGTGATGTGATTTGCAGTGACGTTGTGGAAAACGGCGCATTATTGAATGCCACAGGAAGTGAGCCTGGCCGAACGCGCCGTGGTCTATATACGCTGACAACAGAAGCTGTAAGAACAGACGGTGGTTATGTTCTCAATGGTATGAAGAACTATGCGACGCTCGCTGCAGAGGCGAGTTACAATGTTATCTTCGCCGGGCAGCCGGATAAGGACCCTGTTGGAGGGCATATCGGTGTTGCAGTCCCGAAGGGTACCGAGGGTCTGGAGGTCATCGAGGGATCCTGGGATCCGATGGGGATGCGGGCGGCAACCAGCCCTAATATTGAACTCAAAGACTGCTTTGTTCCCGACGATTTTGTATTGGGTGAGCCCGGCGTCTATCCGCATAATCGCTGGCAGGCAAAATTCCATCTGAGCTTCGCCGCTCAATATCTCGGAGCAGCAGAAGGCATTTTCGACTTCCTAACCGATTATCTTCCGAAGCGTGGCACGGCATCCGATCCTTATACGCAATTACGGGCGGGTGAAATACGGATCGGTATCGAATCGACGCGATGGATGATTTACCGCGGAGCATGGCTGTGGACACAAGGTGATGAAGTTGCGGCGGAACTTTATTCCATGCAGGCAAAATATCGTGCCATCGAAGGCGCGGTTATTGCGATGGACAAAGCCGCGCAGATTGCCGGTTCCAGCGCTTTCCTGAATTCAATGCCGATGCCGCGTTATTTCCGGGACCTCCGAATTCATACCCTGCACGAAAATCTGGATAAAACAGCTAAAACCGTTGGTGCGCATTGCCTCGGTGAAGAATTTGACACTACGGCACGTCTTTAACAGGCAGATTGAAAGTAATGATGTACATGGAAAGACTGCCGGAGGTCCGGTATCATGAAGGGGATTTAGCCAGCTACTTCTGGAATCCGGAAGTTGAGTTAATGTCCCCTGAAGCGACGCTGGCCTTGCAGGAAGAAAAACTGCGTAAACAGGTGCAGTATCTCTGGGATAAGTCTGAACTATATCGGGAAAAATTCGAAAATGCCGGATTTTCTCCCTCGGACTTCAAGGGGCTTCAGGATCTTGGAAATCTACCCTTTACAACGAAGCGGGAATTGCGAAAAAGTCAGGAGGAGAGCCTCCCCTTTGGCCGTCATCTGGCCGCCTCTCTTGACAAAGTCATCCGGGTCACGACGACAGCCGGCACTACTGGGCGTCCGGTAGTACAGGCATATACGCGAAATGATGTCAGCAGGCGTAATGAAAGCCTCAGCCGGGTTCTTTGGAACTTTGGTGTGCGTCCCGGTGACAAGGTGTTTAATGGCTTCGCGCTCAGTATGTTTAATGCGGGCGTTCCTTTTTGCACGGCGGTGGAAAATTTAGGCGCAATAGATGTACCGGCTGGTGCCGAACGTCGTGCGGACGGCTTTTTGCGTTTGGCACGGGATGTCGGCATGGACGTGCTGATTGCAACACCATCTTTTGTCCGGTACCTCGGAGAAAAATGTCAGGAGGTGCTCGGTTTCCCGGCGACAGATTTGAATGTACGGGTAATCTGTGGCGGCGGGGAACCTGGATTCGATCTACCGGGTGTTCGAGAGGAAATTATGGCGGCTTGGGGAACTGAGCATGTCTATGACCTTGCATCCATGTCCGACGCTCACCCCAATTCCTTTGCGAATTGTCGCTTCCGGGGCGGAAAGCACCATGTCACGCCGGATCTCGTTCTTGTCCAGCTGGTTGATCCGCAATCAGGCGAACCAATTGAGGTTCGGGATGGCGTTGTCGGAGAATATATTTTTACACATCTTGATCGAGAGGCCTGTCCGCTGTTGCGATACAGAACGGGCGACATTGTCCAGATCAACGCCAAGCCCTGTGAATGCAGCCGGCCGACACCACGGTTTGATATTGTCGGGCGCGCGGATGATATGCTCATCATTCGCGGCATGAATGTTTTTCCGTCGGCAATCCAGACAGTTGTTGGTGAATTTACCCCACGCGCTTCCGGAATTCTTCAAATTGTCCTGAAGGCTCCGGGGCCAAGCGTTGAGCCACCATTGAAGTTGCGTGTGGAATCAGGACAGGGGTCGTCAGACATAAACCAAAAGCAATTGTCAGCGGAAATCGAAGCAGCCATTCATGCCAAGTTGAATGTACGCTCTGAGGTCGAAATAGTGACCTACGGTGCGTTGCAACGCACGGAGTCAAAGGCCAAACTTATTGTTATAGAGGGGCATGCATGATGAGTCCTGATATGCTTCGAGTATTAATGGCTTCGCCGGGCGAGTGGGCGCTGTTTGATGTCCGAGAGGCGGGTGAGGCGGAAACTGGGCACATTCTGGGCGCCACCTTCCTACCGCGACGCCAAATTGAACTTCGTATTGAAGAACTGGTCGCCGATCGTCGGACCCAGATTATTGTGTATGACGATGGCGGAGACCGCGCCGCTTTGGCGGCAAAAACACTTCGCGAACTTGGCTATGGCCGTACTGACATTCTTTATGGCGGGCTGCCTGCCTGGCTCGATATGGGTGGTAAAGTGGCCAAGGGCTCCAACGTACCGAGCAAACAGTTTGGAGAAGAGGTGTTTGTCGATCGTCAGGTGCCTCAGGTAACGGCCGATGAACTCGCTGATCTGGTTGATCAAGATGACGTTGTGATATGTGATATCCGCTTGCGCAGTGAACATGAAACAGCCCGAGTGCCGAATGCGCATTACATCGGGAACTTCGATATTGCGCTCGCCGCCAAGCAGCTAGCCGACACAGGCAAGGCGATTGTCTGTCATTGCGCTGGACGTACGCGCAGCATCCTAGGTGCCCAGACCCTGGTTGATCTGGGGGTTGAAAGGGCCTATGCGCTGAAGGACGGGACAATGGGATGGGTTCTGTCCGGGCGTGAACTGGAGAAAGGCCCAGTGAGACATAAGCTGGAGCCTGAGGCGGACAGTGTCGCGGCTGCAATGGCTTCAGTAGAGAATTTGGCGCGGGAAAACGGAGTCCAATGGCGTAAGGCGGAAGAGCTCTTTATTGAATTGGATAAGCGGTCACAAGGGCTTCAGAATGGCTACTTTTTTGATGTCCGGCAGCTAGAGGACTATGAGGCGGGTCATATACCCGGTACGCAAGCCCTGCCTGGAGGGCAGGCAATATTAAGAGCGGATGATTTCATAGCGATCCGGAATGCTCTGATCATTGTGATAGACGAAGGCGGTGTATGCGCGGGCATGACTGCCCTGTGGCTACGTCGGCTTGGATATCGCAACGTCTACGCCTGCCGTGACGCTATCGAGACCTGGCGCGCTTCCGGCCGTGATCTTGAGATCGGTCGGGGGCGTGCCCTCCCTGTAGGATTGGAGGCCGCAAAAGCAGCGGCGTCGGGATTGACTGTAGCGCAAGCGAGAGAGTTTCTGGCGGAACACAGTGAGACAACAGTTGTAAATGTAGACAACAGCAAAAGCTTTGCTGCGAGACACCTGCCCGGCTCCGTATGGGTGCAGCGTGGATGGCTTGAAGACAGGATTTCAGTACTTGTGCCAGATAAATCCAAACCCGTTTTGGTAACAAGTGGCAGCGAACTGCAATCGATATTTGCCGCCGCCACCTTGAATCAGTTGGGATATGAAAAGGTCCACTATCTTAGCGGCGGCGTAGCCGCGTGGCATGATGCAGGGTTGGATATTGAAGATGGGCTTCCAAAGGAGAGTGACAGGGAGACATCTGATCTTGTTCTCCCTCCCTATGCCCGCGGTAAGGAAGGTATGAAGCGTTATTTGAGTTGGGAAAAGGACTTACAACCAAGAACAAACCAGTCTGGACATTCTCAAGAAGTTTAGACCAGAAGCCGAAATTGTAAAGAGTGCCGAAAAGGCAAATTAAAAAAACTAACTGGAGGTATGCACCATGTATAAATTAATACACAAATTTCGAAAAAGCTTGGCGACGGCAGCTGCTGTTGTAATGTTATCTGCGGGAAGCACAGCTCAGGCCGATAATAACATCACAATTCTGGGTGGCCCGGTCGGAGGCGGCTGGTACATGATCGCCAGTGGTATGGCCGAAATCATCCAATCGACGTATCCGGAACTGGTTGTTCGGGTAGTCCCGGGTGGTGGTCTCGTTAATCCTCCCCGTGTCGGAACAGGTGATGCGGATTTTGCTCTTTCGCTCTCTGTAAATACGGAAATGGCGATGAAAGGCGGCGACCCATATGAGGAAGCATATGAGGATATTCGCTCCGTCGCTTGGGGTTTTAACACTACAGTTTATCAAGTCGTTGCCCGTGAAGAGGTTCCCGTCAATACTTTTGATGAAATTATAAGCGAGAAGTTTGCTGCAAAACTGGCAACACCGGGTATGCAGACCATGGGTGGATGGACTGTGAAGAAGCTGTTCAACGAATACGACGTCAGCATTGACGATGTGAAAGACTGGGGCGGTGCACATTATCAGGGCAGCCACTCCCGGTCCGGAGACCTGCTGCGTGATGGCCAGGCTAATATTCTCATGACTTTGCTGCCACTTCCTGCCCCCAATATCCTGGAAGTGTCAAATGTACGAAAGCTTAAGTTCCTGCCGATGTCGGATGAGCTGATGGGTAAGATGGTTGAAAAATACGGTTATGGTCGCGGTGAAATCCCGGTGGATGCCTATAAGGGTGCCATCCAGATTGATAAGCCGATACCCGCATTGACAATTGCTTCGGGATTGATCGCCAACGCCAATTTGTCCGATGAGGTCGTTTATAAAGTTACCAAGGCGCTTATGGATAACGCTGACCGCGTGCGGAAAATCCATAGAAGCATGGTGACGTTCGTACCAGGTGAAATCGCCAAAGCGGAAAATCGGGGTAACATCGGGTTGCATCCCGGCGCCCAAAAATATTTCGAAGAAGCGGGCATCAATTACCAATAGCTAAAAAATCTGTCTCCACGCTGATCGCTCGGCGTGGAGACAGTTTTATGTAACGCCATGTGTGTTGGCACCACTGGTTAAACACTGAACGAGGGTGAATTCCCCATGCGAAGCTTAACAGGGCTCTCAGGTATTGCTGTTGCGACGTTTCTTATTGGTGCGTCGCTTTTTCACCTTTGGCTGAGCAGTATAGGTATTCTGGATGCACGACTGATGCGGGCGTTGCATTTGGCATTCTTGCTGCCGGTCGTTTTTATTCTCTTTCCAGCATGGAAGGAAAAATCGCCTCTTCATCGGCCGTCTTGGCTGGATTTGCTGCTGACTATCCTCGCCTTGATCGTCACTCTCTACATTGCCGTAGAGTACGAGCGGCTCGATAACCGGCTTGAACTGGTCAACAAGGTCCGGTTTGAGGAGGTGATACTCGGGACCATCGCAACTCTCTTATTACTAGAAGCTACACGCCGAGTTGTGGGTCTTGGTATGGCTGTTGTTTTCGTTGCTGCCGTCGGGTACCTGATGCTTGGCCAGTATTTACCCGGTGTTTTGGGTCATAACGGTATTAGCTATGATCGAGCGATTGAGCGGATCTATCTGCTACAAAACCAGGGCATATTTGGCACATTAACCGATATATCGGCGTCCTATCTTTTTATTTTTGTCCTGTTTGGGGCTTTTGTCGACAACACCGGTATCGGGCAGTGGTTCTCAGATCTCTCAAACGCCATTATGGGCCGACAAACGGGCGGACCAGCTAAAATTGCGGTGCTCAATAGCGCCCTATTCGGTTCGATAAACGGCAGCCCGACCGCAAACGTTTACGGCACAGGGGTCTATACGATCCCACTCATGAAAAAACTTGGCTATTCCGCAAATTTTGCTGGCGCTGTAGAGGCGTCTGCATCCACCGGTGGACAAGTCATGCCGCCGGTTATGGGCGCCTCGGTCTTCATTATGATGGCCTTATTGGGGCTGACTTATCTGGATATTATTACAGCGGCGGCACCACCGGCCATCCTGTTCTTTCTTGCCATCGGGGCGATGACGCATTTTGAGGCGTTGCGACGCAAGATCCGGCCTCTCACCAAAGCAGAGTTGCCAGACAGAATGCTTGTGCTCAAACGCGCGTATTTCTTTGCGCCGGTTGCAGTGTTGATGGTTGTGCTTTTCATGGGTTACACGCCGGTTAAGGCGGCGCTGGCCGGCATTCTGACGGCTTTCATTATTAGCGTTATCAATCGTCAAAACCGCATGAACCTGAAGCGGCTCGGGGAGACCCTCGCTCTTGGCGCCCGTTCTGCAATTTTGATTGCAATTGCTTGTGCGGCCTCCGGTGTAATTGTGAGTTCTTTGACAGCGACCGGGCTTGGTCTCGCCTTTTCGGGTATGGTGGTCAATCTCGCAGATAATGTGCTGCTGCTGAGCTTAATCCTGACTGCTGTAACGGCGATCTTACTTGGTATGGGGATGCCAACCACCCCAGCATATGTATTGGCCGTAACCATTGCTGCGCCCGCTCTCATCGATCTGGGCGTGCAGGAGTTAGCGGCGCATATGTTCGTGTTCTATTTCGCGATTGTGTCCGGAGTCACTCCCCCCGTCGCCATTACGGCATACGCCGCTGCGGGAATTTCCGGCGGAGGACCAATGGGAACAGGAATCCAGGCGTTCAAGCTCTCTGCTGGTGCATTCATTATTCCATTCATGTTTATCTACAGCCCATCCCTGCTGTTGCAGGGCACCTGGGTGGAATTTTTCACTCATTTCCCACCGGCTGTTGTCGGCATGCTCGCAATAGCCGGGACGTTGGTGGGATATGTGCGCAGACCTTTATCCTTCTTCTTCAGACTTCTCTTGTTTGCAGGGGGTGTGATGCTGACTGTTCCAGACCTCCTGATAAGCGGGATCGGATTGGCGGTTATGGTGCCGGTAGCTTTGCAACAATATGGCTGGCTGGGGAGGCGCAAATCAGAACCGTCGCTACCTCATGTTGAAGATGTGCAGGATCGGGAAAAGTACGAATAGTTTTTTTGGAAAGGAAGTATAAATGGCCTTCGATTTTAGTTTTACCGACGAGCAGAATGAATTTCGTCAAAAAGTTGCTGATCTGGCTAATCGAGAAATCGCTCCTTACGTAGGCGAGTGGGATCAGAAAGAGATCATGCCCTGGAACTCCATCCATAAAATGGGCGAGGCTGGGTTACTCGGAATTATTGGTCTGCCCGAGCTGGGTGGCCTGGACAAGGATTACATTACGCTCGGTATTGCAATTGAGGAGATCGCCAAGGTTGATAATAGCTCGGCGATGATTTGCTCGATGCAGAATACCCTAACCCGCCTGACGCCGGGCTGGGGCGATGATTTTATCCGTCAGGTTTATGCAGGGAAGGCCCTTGTCTGCATTGCAACGTCTGAACATGACGCCGGTTCGGATGTATCCAATATCCAAACCAAGGCAGTTGTTGATGGAAATGAGCTGGTTATTACTGGTGAAAAGATTCACGTAAGTCTTATGCCCGGATCCACATTGATGGGTGTTACCGCTCAGGTCATTGAGGACGGACAATCAAGAGGAACCGAATTTCTTCGGGTTCCGGCCGATGCGCCTGGGGTTAGTTCCGAACTGATGCCGGAAATGGGTGTTCGTTCGCACCAGCTCGGTATCGTGCGGATGAAAGACGTTCGTATTCCAAGGGACTCTGTTCTTGGTGATGCCTCCAAGGGCGCAGGTAAGGGCGCAGGCAAAGCGGTCCTTTATGCAAGATGGAACGTATCGCGATGCCTTAGCGCTTTGAACGCCTTGGGGAGCGCTCAGGCTGTACTTGACCGAACGATCGACTTCATCAAGACCAAGGAAGTATATGGCCGTAAAATTGGTCTAAATCAGGCTATCCAGTTTCCGATTGTGGAACATTACACACGGGTAGAGGCTTGTCGCTTGCTTGCTTATAAGGCGCTATGGATGAATGTCCGCGGGGAGAACGCCGCAAAAGAGGCAACGATGGCTAAATGGCACGCCGTAACACTATCGGTACAGGCCATTCAGGACTGCCTGCAAATGTTCGGTGCCAACGGGTACCTGACGGAGTTCGGTATCGAGCGCCGATTGCGGGATACGATGGGGCTGATGTTTACCGGCGGCGCCGTCAATATTATGAAGATGATCGTCGTCAAGGAGCTGTTGGGCAAGGAATTCATGGGAATTAGCCGTAACTAGAACAGGCGATACTGCAAGCGTTGGGAAAGCAATGACGATAATGGCAAAGAAGCAGGGCTCTGCTGAGGGGCTTACAACAAAAATCGCTGAACATTTTCAAGCAGTGAACTATGAGGCGGTCCCGCCGCAAGCCATAAGGGCGACGAAGCATCTTCTTTTCGATACTTTGGTTGTTGCTATCGCGGGCCGTGACGAAGCAGCTGTTGTCGAAGGGCGCGACGTAATCCTTGCCAATGGTGGCACGGAGGAAAGCCGGCTATGGGGCAGTCAAGTCCGTGTCCCTGCAATGTCGGCGGCGTTCGTCAACGGTGTCGCGGCGGCGGCACTTGATTTCGATAGCGTGCATGAAGCCGGGACAGTTCACTCGGATATTGTCGTCGCACCTGCCGTCCTGGCGCTTGCCGAAGCACGGGGATCGAGCGGAAAAGAAGTGCTCACTGCGCTGGCGCTTGGTGATGATCTGGCCAGCCGGCTTGGCATGTCGACGCGCGAACATAGTGGATGGTTTTATACGTCTTTGCATGGCGGTTTTGCCGCAGCGGCTGCTTCGGCAAAATTGATTGGGCTTAATGCTGAGGGCATTCGTAATGCTATTGGGATCATGCTGAGCCGGACGGGCGGCACCCAGCAGCCAGCGCGGGAGAAGGCCCAGACTAAGCGATTGCAGTCTGCTTTTGCCGCGCAGGATGGTGTTTTCGCGGCACTGCTTGCGGAAAAAGGCGTTGCCGCGCCTTCCGCGCCTTTAGAGGGAGAGTTCGGACTCTACAGTATGTATGAAGCGGGGGATCCGGATGTTGTTCTGAACCAGCTTGGACAACGGTTTGAGAATATTGAAACAACCTTCAAGGCTTACCCGAGCTGCGCCTGCAACCACGCCGTTATCTGTGCCATGTTGGAAATTGTAAAGGATCAGGATCTTAAGGCTGAGGATGTGGCTTCAATAGAATTGGTTGTTACCCCTTATATTAACCGGTTGGTTGGTGCCCCTTTCTCTCCCGGCAGCAACCCTCAGGTTGCCGCCCAGTTCAATATGCGGTATTCAGTTGCCGCCGTGCTGTTGAATGGGCAGTTCGGGATAAATGAAATAAAACCTGGCGTGGTCCTTGATCCACGTGCGGCTGAACTGGCCAATCACATGTCTGTCGTGGTCGATGAAAATCGGACTGGTGAATTCGGGCCGGTAAAAATAACGATTACCTGCCAGGATTCTCATAAAATTACTGTCAATGCCAATACGATCCCGGGCCGGCCGGATAAACCGCTAACGGAGGCTGAATTGATCACAAAAGGGAATATGTGTCTGCCCGGCAAAAACGGAGCAGCGCTATTTGCGGCTATTTCAGAGATGGAAATGCATCAATCAATTGAAATGTTGCTGGATAAAATTCAGTTGGGCTGACCATAAAATTGTGTCAGCCTAAGACATCCTCAAAAATAATTGCCACATCCTGGAGGGTTGATCCGAGCCAAAAATAACGACACCATGCTGGTAACAATATGCTACCGGAGAATGGTGACTCTCATGTTGGCCGGTAAGGCTTTAAAATACATTGCAGATCATTGGTACGGGCGCCAAAGTTTTGCCTGGTCATTCTGGGTCAATCTTGTCCTGCTTCGGGCTTTGATTCTCCTTGCGCAAGACTGGCTGAGTCCGCCCAAGGGTATCGATTACAGCACATATGGCGTACTGGTCATCTTGCTTGCGATCTTTTCTCATGGCGTGATTTTCGTCTGGCAAATTGTGGGTATTTTTCGTGCGGGAGAAGCGCATATTAAAGCCAGAGGGTCGATGGCAAATATCTGGGGGGCGCAACTGGGAGCCATCGCCGCTTTTTGGTTGACTGCCACATATGCCTTCGGTGCCTGGCAAATGACACTGCCTGCTCCTGAAGAAGAATTTTCCCTGGCGCGCATCGAGGTTGAACGGGCGAGCAAATTCAGTTTTGTTCCCTCGGCTGACGGGCTTGAGCTTGAGTTTACCGGTTCAATCGAACTGGGAGTGACCAAACAACTCGCAAAAGAGCTGGAACTCAATCCAGATCTGCAAACGGTCGTTCTCAGCAGTACCGGAGGTAATATTTATGAAGCCCGGGGTTTGTCAAAATTAATCCGCGAAAATGAACTCGGTACGCTCGTCCGGTCAGTATGCACGTCAGCCTGTACGACCGTCTTTATTGGCGGAATTTCCCGGGAGATGATGCAGGACGCCCAGTTGGGATTTCATCAGTATCGCATTGATGCTAACTACAGCGTCCTCTATGCCGATGTCGCTGCAGAGCAGGAACGTGACCGGTTACTCTATGCCGCGGCGAATGTAAAACCGTGGTTCCTGCTGAAGATGTTCGAAAGCCGGTCCGATGAAATGTGGTTCCCTGAGATCGACGAACTGCTGGACGCCGGTGTTGTTACGCGCGTTGTTGAAGTGACACCCTCTAAATGACTTGATAATGGCTCTAGAAGGTTTGTCCAATCACACAAATTTGCAACTGGCGTCACTTATGTTGGATTAGCGATTGTCATTCAAATTTAATTGCGACGGATTTTCCTTATGCGTACGTACAATTTATATCCCCTTTATAATGATAGTCATACGCAGAAGTGTTAATCTCGGTCCTATGACCTCGAAATGCAAAGAACGGATACAGTCCTGAGAAAAATTCTTCCTATTCTAATTATTGTAATCGTTTTTGGCGGTGCTTTCTGGAAGCATGAGGCAATTCTGTCCCTTGTCGGAAAAGGCAGCGAAGAGCGGAGTGAATTGCTGGCTCGCGGTGTTGTGCCTGTAAAGGTGATTGTGCAGCCCGTGGAGATCACATCTAACGATAGGGCATTTCGCGCCGTCGGTACCGGTCGGGCGTGGCGGTCCATTGAAATCTATCCGTCTGTTATAGAAGAGGTTACAGATATTTTTTTCAAAGCCCAGCAACAGGTAAAAAAGGGGGATGTGCTAGCACAGCTCGATAATCGCGAGGAGGCACTTGCTGTCAAACTGGCTGAAGTCCAGCTGAAAGATGCACAAAGTCTGTTGGCGCGCTATGAGGTTGCCTTGAAGGAGGGTGGTGTGCCCGAAAGCGAGGTCGATGCGGCCCGCGCCGATTTCGAAAGCGCCAAGGTTGCGCTGGACCAAGCGAAGCTTTCGTTAGATGAGCGGCAAATTAAGGCACCCTTTGACGGGATTGTAGGTATCCCGAATGTTGATCCGGGCGATCGTGTCGGGACCGACACTCTTATTTCAGGGTTGGATGCACGCGATACTTTGTATGTTGATTTTGAGGTGCCGGAGGCGCTGGCGCGGGCCTTGAAAGCCGCTGAGGATCAGCAGCAGGAAATCACGGCAACAACGCCAGCTTATCCATCCATGGATTTTAAGGGACATATATCTGCGCAGGAAAGCCGCGTTGATCCGGATCGACGGACGCTATTGGCGCGGGCGAGTATTGATAACAGCAGGGATCTGTTGCGTCCCGGAATGTCATTTGAAACACTTTGGGAAATTCCAGGCGAAGAATATGCGACGGTGCCTGAAATTTCCGTGCAATGGGACCGGAATGGTTCATATATCTGGATCATCAAAGACAATATCGCCAAAAAGACTCCAGTCATGGTTGTGACGCGCAAGGCCGGACGCGTGCTTCTGGACGGTGAAATCCAGGACGGTGACTTCGTCGTCATTGAAGGTCTCCAGCGTCTCCGTCCGGATCGCCAGGTAGAAGTGGTGGGGGCGAGTGCACAATGAAAGACTTAGGCAATGGCCTGACTGCCCTCGGCGTGCGCCGTCCGATCTTGATCGTGGTGGTCAATTTCTTGATTATGTTGGCTGGGTTAGCGGCATTCTTAGGTGTGGACGTGCGCGAGCTACCCAATGTCGATCGTCCGATTGTTAGTGTCCGGGCCGTCTACGAAGGGGCCTCGCCACAAACCATGGATGCAGAGGTTACCAGCATCCTTGAAAATGCAGTAGCCCGTGTCTCCGGCCTGCGAAGTATTGAATCCTCCAGTGAGGAAAACAACATGCGCCTGCGGGCGGAGTTTCGACCCGGTGTTGACCTGAATATTGCGGCGAGCGATGTGCGCGAAGCGGTCAGCCGCGCAGAGCGCCAATTGCCTGAAGATGTCGATCAGGTGTTGGTGATAAAGGCCGATGATGACGCACGGGATATCATTCAACTGTCCGCCTATAGCGACACATTGTCAAAATACGAGTTGGCAGAACGGATTGAAAAGGATGTCGCCCCAGAACTCCTCTCGATTGACGGTGTTGCGGATGTGCCGTTAAGCGGGGATCAGCCGCGTGTTCTGAGGGTGCTTGTCGATCCGGCGAAGCTCGCCGCGAACCGTATCCCCATTACTGATATCGTTGATACGCTCCGGAATACCCGTTTTGATGTTCCGGCCGGGAGCTATAAATCCGAAGGACAGGATCTCATTATCCGTGCTTATGCCTCTGTGGTGGATCCGGAAGAAATAGAGCGCCTGCATGTGCGGGACAATATCCGTATCTCGGATATTGCAAATGTCTTTTATGCGCCGATGGAGGCGGAATCCTATTCGCTGTTGAATGGGCGGATGGTGGTCGGCCTGGGGATCATCCGTCAGGCCAGCTCCAATACAATCGAAATTTCAACCGAAGTGAAGAAGCGCATTGACCAGATCAATGAACGAGCGCGTGATTATACGATTGTAACGACTTCCGATGACGCCGACTATATCAAAGGTGCGTTGATGGAAGTCGTCTTTACATTGTGTTTTGCGATGGCAATCGTCCTCGTGGTTATTGCCGTATTTTTAGGTCAATGGCGCGCCGTGCTTATTCCCGCCGTGACGATGCCTATCTCACTGATCGGAACATTGGCGGCCATCTGGATTCTCGGCTTTTCAATCAATTTGATTACGCTTATGGCGTTGGTGCTGGCAACCGGGCTAATCGTCGATGATGCGATTGTGGTACTGGAGAATATTCAGCGCCTGCGCAGCGAAGGACGGGAAAAGATGGCGGCTGCCGTAATAGGCACGCGTCAGGTTTTTTTCGCAGTCATAGCGACGACAATTACACTTGTTTCTGTTTTCCTCCCCATTGCCTTCCTCCCCGGCGAAACCGGGCGTCTGTTTAGGGAATTCGGTCTTGTACTGGCCATTGCTGTGGTGATCAGTTCATTTGTTGCCGTTACCTTATGCCCTATGATGGCGTCACGGCTACCCCATCTTTCTGCAACGAACCCATATATACTAAAAATCAGGAATGTCCTGAATAGCATTGGGTGCACTTTGGGAGAGTGGTATTTTTCCAGCCTGAAAACCCTTATTGCCCTTCCGCTTCTGGCTATCACCGCTGCCATCCTCATTGCTGCCGGGGGAGTGGGTGGCTTCCTTATGCTCAATCAGGAACTTATGCCGCGTGAGGATCGCGGGGCAATATGTATCTTCCTCACTGGGCCGGACGGCGCATCGCTTGCCTATACCGATGAACAGGCCCGCAAGGTCGAGGCCGTACTACAGCCATATAAAGATCAGGGGATAATCACAGATATTTATTCTATTGTCGGACGGTGGGACAAGAACCGCGCCTTTATCGTCGGCACATTGAAGGATTGGGAAACCCGCGCCATAAGCGAGCAGGAACTGGCATCGAATATAAATGCAGTAGTTTCGGATATGCCGGGGGCTCAGGTGCGTATTTTGCAAGGGGGCGGCTTTGGTGGCGGGGGCGGGGGCTCGGGACTGGAACTGGCCGTGCTTGGCAGTAATTACGAGGAGATTGCCGCGGCCGCTGACCAGCTTGGAGATGCGCTGTTGGAGCGTGTACCCGAAGTCAATGATGTGCGCGTCCAGTTCGATACATCGCAGCCGGAAATGCTGTTCAATATCGACCGGGAAAAGGCCAACGATCTGAATGTACAGATGGAGAGAATATCGCAGACCTTGCGCGTTATGGTGGACCGATATGACGTGATCGACCTTAGCGTAGACGATCAGGCCGTCCCGGTGATGATGGGACCGGCACGCGGCGTGATTGACGATGCTGGCGATCTTTTGAGTGTATTTGTCACCAACACAAATGATGAACTTGTGCCCTTAAGCGCATTGATCAATGTGCAGGAACGTGGCGTATCCGCTGAGCTTGACCGCCACGGACAGCGCCGTGCGGTGGAACTTGATCTTGGCATTGAACCCGGCGCGCCGCTGGGGGACACAATGGCGCGTGTCAGCGCCGTGGCGAATGAGGTCCTCCCTCCCGGCCACAGTATAATATTTCTGGGCGAAGCCGCGACGTTGCAGGAAACCAGCTATGAAGTGGCGCTAACATTCGTGATTGCCTTGCTTGTCGTGTTTCTTGTGCTGGCGGCCCAGTTCGAAAGTCTGGGAAGTGCAGTGATCGTCATCTTCACGGTGCCGTTTGGGTTGGCGGCGGCGGTTTTTGTACTTCTGGTGACCGGACAATCGCTTAATCTTTATAGTCAGATAGGGCTTGTAATGCTGATTGGCCTCATGACCAAGAACGCAATTCTTCTTGTAGAATTCATGGATCAGAAACGGGATGAAGGCCTGGATGTGCCAGATGCCATCATGGAGGGCGTTCGCATTCGCCTTCGACCGGTTGTCATGACCGTTCTTTCTACTGTTCTGGGCGCTCTGCCACTTGTGCTGGGCGCGGGGCCAGGATCGGAAGCGCGAAGCACCATTGGCTGGGTTATCTTTGGCGGGCTCGGGCTGTCGACACTGTTCACGCTCTATTTCGCACCGCTCGGTTATTCATTGATTGCTCCGCATCTTAAGCCACGGGCCCATGCTGGCCGCGAACTGGAGAAGCAATTGCTGAATGCGCAAAAGGAAGCGTCATGAGGCATTGCTGTCTTTTTCTGGTTGGTGTTGCTCTTACCGCGTGCACGGTCGGGCCGGATTATGAAGCGCCAGAAATAGGCGCACCGCCACAGTTCGTATCACAGGATGTTTTGGAAACCCTGAACGAAGGGCGTGAATATCAGGGTGTTGCGGCGGATTGGTGGACCGGCTTTGATGATGAGCTTTTGAATACGCTGGTGGAAACTGGCATCGAAAAAAATTTCGAAATTTCTGCAACTGCCGCCCGTGTCAAGGAGGCCCGGGCACGAGTGAAACTCGCAGGGGCTGGTGACGACTTGAGCGCTGATGCTGACCTCGGGGCTGATGTCGAGGTTCGCCAGGATTTAGGCGGAGATAACGATACCACAAATGCAAGAGGTGTGGCTGCCGGACTAAGCGTGTCTCTGCCAGTGGATGTTTTTGGCCGCACACGCCGTGAAGTAGAAGCTGCCCGTGCCGGGCTTGAGGCCGCGCAGGCGGACCTCAGGAGCATTGTATTGCGTATCAGCTCGGATATCGCCAGCGAATATCTGCAATTGCGCGGGAATCAGAGGCAACTGGAACTCTTGCGTGAGTCAGTTGCCTTGCAGGAAAAGACACTCTCTATTGTCAGAAGCCGTTTTGAGTCCGGTCTTTCACCGGAACTTGATCTTCGCCGTGCAGAAACATCCGTTGAAAACCTGCGGGCTGACATTCCGCCGCTGGAAGAACAACTCCTCAATTCTCGTAACCAGCTTGCCAGCCTGAATGGACAATTTCCGGGCGCGTATGAAGAAACTTTAAGAGAACAGAAGCAAACGCCGGCCTATAGAAATTCAATACCTCAATTAATCCCGCTTGAAGTGCTGTCGATGCGACCAGACGTTCAACAGGCGGAAGCAAATCTGAAGCAGGCCATTGCCAACATTGGCGTTGCGGAAGCTGATTACTATCCGACCTTTCGGCTGACTGGTGCCCTGACTATCGGGGCGACCGGTGTTAGTGCCATGCCCGTGACGGAGATGCTGATCGGATCTCTTGCGGCATTGATTGAGCAGGTGCTGACGGATGGCGGGGCGCGGGATGCTAATTTTGAAATCTCAAAAGCGCAGACTGAAGAGGCGCTCGCTGTTTATGAGCAAATACTTCGTGAGAGCAGTCAGGAAGTTGAGACGTCGCTGGCAGCCATTCAATCTTCCCAGCGACGCCAGCTGTCTCTTGAAAATGTCGTGACATCCAGTCGCCGGAGTTTTTCGCAAGCCGAGGCCTTGTATCAGCAGGGTCTTATCAGCTTTCTGGATGTTGTCGATGCGCAGCGCGTTTTGGCCAATGCCGAACAGGCTCTCGCGCGAGAACGGACAAATTACGCTATGCAGATCGCCATTTTATTCCGCACTTTAGGTGTCAACGTTGATAGGCTCTGAAATAGTGTTTTAAGAGTCATTCGCCTTTGGAATTTATGGTGGAGCCGTCGCGTTGGCGATGGCGGATCAAACGCCATATCCAGTTTTCAAATTCATGGCTGTAATATGAAACCGGTGCAGGATTCATTTCACTCTGTATTTCCTGCGGTGTCATCATGACCGATCTCGCACCCGAGTGCGGGAAACCTTCCGATGTGTCCAGACATTGCTCCAGCTTATTCAGTACAGAGGGCGGGTTTACCTCTTCCGGTGTGACCAGAAATCCGCATGTGCGGAGACCAGTTCCCAAACCGGCGCTGGAAGACCAGACCGTTAGCGGAATGGCGATCATCATGCCGAATGTTACCGGCAGTAACCAATAGAAAAGGCTCGGCACCCAAAACCAGGCGATCATTGCCCAGATAGTTCCTGCGACAGTGGGTACCCAGAGGCTCTGGATTGCATCTTTATAAGAAAGAGAGTCACTCTCACGGTTCTGGGCATCCCAAGTGACGACACGGCCGGCGATTGTGGTCAACACGAAATAAGCATGCAGGCACATCATTACGGGCGCCAGGAAAATTGAGAATGTGGTTTCAAGTATGGCACTGATGACGAGGCGGATGCCGCCGCCGAAACTGCGGCGCTCCCGGCTGTTGAATAAGGTTAGCATCAGACCGGCAATTTTAGGGCCAATCAGCATGATTACGGTCAAGGTGAACAGGGAGATAATCTTGACATACTCCACCACCTGCCAGTCAGGAAACAACTGGCGTCCATTGCCAAAAAAGTTATGCGGGATGACAGAGCGCATTACACCGTCAACGGTCGTCAGTACCAGCAGCAGTAGCCACAAAAGCGATGACACATAGGCCAGAGCGCCCAAGGTAAAGTGCAGTCTGCTTATTCCATGCAGGCCACGGACGCCAAGTAATTTCAGATGTTGCAAATTGCCCTGTGCCCAGCGTTTGTCTCGCTTGGCATAGTCGAGAAGGTTTCCCGGTAGCTCCTCATAGGATCCTCGCAGGTCTGCCATGAGGTAGACGTGCCAGTTGCTCCGGCGTATCAACGCGGCCTCCACAAAGTCATGGGACAGGATATCGCCACCGAGTGGCGCCTTTCCCGGCAGTGTTGGCAGGCCACAATGACTAGAGAACGCCTGCAGGCGGAGAATGGCATTATGACCCCAGTAATTACACTCTCTCATCTGCCAGAAGCTGAGCCCTGTAGCGAGCATGGGGCTGTAAAGCCGCGAAGCAAATTGCACGTAGCGACCAAAGAACGTCTTTTGCCGTACCGGCATTGGTACGGTTTGAATGATACCGGCATCCGGATTGGCTTCCATGGCGCGGGCCAAGGTCACAATCGTATCGCCGCTCATCACGCTATCGGCGTCCAGCACCAGCATATGGTCATAGGCGCGGCCCCAGCGGCGACAGAAATCCTCTATATTGCCTGCTTTTTTCCCACGGTTATCCTCGCGGCGGCGATAGAAGAGGCGACCTTCTGCGTTCAGTCGTGCCACCAGCTCATGCCAGCCTACTTTTTCTGCCTTTGCAATATTTTCGTTTCGTGTATCACTCAGAAGAAAGAAATGAAAATGCAAGCCCTCACCGGTTTCCATGAGCGATTGGTATGTCGCTTCCAGGCCCGCCAGAACCCGCTCCGGGTCCTCATTATAAACGGGCATGACAACAGCGGTCTGCGATGTCAGCGGGAGTCCGTCCAAGTCTTTTGTCTTGATGCGACGACGGAGTGAGAGGGGATCAATCTTCAGAAGTTGACAGATAAAGCCCACGACTGCGGACCAGAAGGAGATGACGAGCCAGGAAAAAGTGATGGTGAAGAGAGCCAGAATCATTAATTCCACCAACGTCATGCCATTCGCTACCAGAATGTCGAACATCATCCGACAAGACAGGCCGGCGGTTAGCAAAACCAGCGTGAAAAAAATGATGCGCCTTTCCGTTCCGAATGGAATGGAAAACCGACCATCTTGAGCATCTGCTGTTGAGGCGATAGATGTTTTTTTCTGCTTATTTGACATTAACAGGCTCATAGAGATAGCTCCAGGTTTCAGTCAACCTCTTCCCCCTCAATGTAAGATAAACACGCATGTCGGCTTTTAGTTCCCCGGTTTCCTGGAGACGGAAAGATAGGCGCCAGATATCGGTGCCGGGCAACTTGTGCAGCACCAGATCGTTGATCTTACCGTTCGATGTTTGAATCTCAGGCGTGACGGGTTGCTCCGGGTGTAGGGTAGAGAGATCTCCGCCCTGAAAATCGATCACGAAGCGCCGGACGCTTCTGGGTTGCGGCGGATTTGCACCGGGAATACCACCCCAGCCAGTGCGTGTGCGGAGGACTCGCGCCATATGGTTGGGCAGATCCAGATTGTTCAGGCTGGTCAGCCGATAGGCAAGCTGTACGGGTTCCTCGGCGTTTATTTTCCGGTCGAACACCCAGAATGCAACAATGTTGTCATTCACTTCTTCATTCGTTGGAATTTCCACCAGGCGGACACTGCCTTTCCCCCACCCTTCACCAAGCGGTTCCACCCAAAGGCTTGGCCGCTGGTGATAGTGAGTTTCGAAATCCATATAGTTGTTATAGTTCCGGTCACGTTGCATGAGCCCGAAGCCTCTGGGGTTGTAATCCATGAAGGCGCTGACGTTTAACTGCCTCGGGTTCGTCAACGGGCGCCAGATCCATTCGTCACTGCCGGTATGCATTAGCAGGCCATCAGAATCATGTACTTCCGGGCGGAAATCATCAAAATGCCGTGTGCCATTCTCTCCGTACAGGAACATGCTGGTAAGGGGGGCAATTCCGATTTGACGGTCGCTCTTACGCGAAAACAACACCGTATTGACATCCACGACCGTGCGCGGTCCTGGCGTAATCACAAACTTATAGGCACCTGCAATCGACGGGCTGTCAAGAAGCGCGAAAACCGTCATGCTTGTATCTTCTTCGGTCGGCTTTACGAGCCAGAATTCACGGAATGCCGGAAACTCCTCTCCTCGCGGAAGGGCGGTGTCGACGGCCAGGCCACGTGCCGACAGGCCATAGAACTGATTCTGTGCCAGTAATCGGAAATAGGAGGCGCCCAGAAACACTGCCAACTCATCCTTGTAATCCGGGTTATTGAGGGGATACTGGATTCGGAAACCGGCATATCCCAGATCATTCGGCACCTGATCTTCCAAACCTTCACCGTCGTAGCGGAAAGACGCCTTGTTGAAGGGCAGTGGAGATACCCTGCCGTTCTCAAATACATTTATTGCTACAGGAGATTTATACAGAAACCCTGGATGGAAGAACTGCACCTCGAAGAGCGTTTGATCCCGCCACAGTGCTGCTTCTTTACGGAATCGAATCTTCTGGAAGTCCTCATATGTAAGGTCGCCTAGTTTGCCATCCAGAATCTGTGCCGGTTCGGCGTAAGGCTCGGCCGCCAGCGCGCGGGCCTTCTCCACGACAGAGTTGAAAAGCGCCTCCAATGTGATAGGGGCAGCTTCGGATGCTTGTGATGGACTTGTTTTCGCATCGGCCGGGTCAGACTCCTTAGTGGAAGTCTGTGCCGACGCGATGAACGGCGACAGTGCCATGAACATTATGACGGCGATGCCGCATGCCGAAATTATCGGATAGTAATTCTTTTCCATCTGCCTTGGTTTCTGTTGACTAACTCATCAAAACTTTTGCGCGTTACCTGGGAGGTTCGTTAAGCACATCCAGTTTCCCATCGGCCTTTTCATCAGGAACGATTAGAAACGTTTTTGGGGATTAGGATGAACTGGGTATCGAATGTGGCAAAATTGGTAACACGCTGCCGTCACATAGTAAGCAACTGAAATAGGGCAGAATTTTGACGCGTCAATGGACTAGTCGTCTGAAAACGCAAACAAATATCAGACATACCCTTAATTGCTTCAATTTTTATTCAGTTGCTCAGGCTAAGTCCGCCGCGTTAGATAGCTATCGTATGATATGAGTTGGAATTGCTTTTGCGCAGCTACGGTTGGTCCTGAATACAGGATACTGTTTGTATCGTGCCGGGTAGAATATGCCGGTAATACAGGACGCCGTTTAAAGGCCTAAATAGGCCTCCCGAACTTTGTCGTTCTGTATTAGCTCTTGACCTTTTCCGTGCAGCGTGATTTGGCCATTCTCCAGCACATATGCTTCATCGGCGAGTTCCAGCGCCATATGTGCGTTTTGTTCGACGAGCAAGATCTCCACGCCGTTTTCAGAAACAGTCTGGATGATATTTGCGATTGTATCTACAATTGTCGGAGCCAGCCCAATTGATGGTTCATCCAGCATGAGAAGTTTTGGCGAAGCCATTAAAGCGCGCCCGACAGCCAGCATTTGCTGTTGGCCACCGCTCAATGAATTTGCGGGCATATGCAGGCGATCCTTGAGCACAGGAAAATAGTCTAGGACGGTTTCGAGGTCCTTTTCGATAGCCATCTTATCCGTCCGAACATATGCCCCTGACATGAGGTTGTCGCGTATATTCATAGTTGGAAACAATCTGCGCCCTTCAGGGACAAGTGTCAGTCCGCTGGAAACCGTCTGCGCAGGAGTGAGGCCTGTAATAGCTTTCCCTTGGAACTCAATGTTGCCTTTTGATGGAGTAAGCAACCCTGCAACCGCCTTCATCAAGGTTGTTTTGCCGGCACCATTCGCGCCGACAATTGTGGTGATCTGGCCCTGCTTGACCGACAGGCTGACACCTTCTAGAGCCGGAACGCCGCTATAGCTGACGAACAGATCGCGGATAGATAAAATGACATTTGGCTGATTCATTTTTTATGTCCAAGATAGGCTTCGATTACGAGTTCATTCTGGCTTACTTCTTCCGGTGTCCCGGCCGCGAGAAGCCGACCGTGATTCAGCACGAGGATCCTGTCACAGATTCGCATAACAGCCCGCATGTTATGTTCAACGAGCAGGATGGTTATCCCAAGCTCGCTGCGAATCATCTCAAACAGATCAAGGGCGGCCCCTACTTCCACCCCTTGTAATCCCGTCAACGGTTCGTCAAGGCAAAGCACCTTTGGTTCGGCAGCAAGAGCAATGGCAATGCTGAGCATTCTCTGAAGGCCATGGGGAAGACTTCCTGCCGTCACTTCCAGGTGATCATCAAGACCGGTCAGCTTTGCTGTTTCCCGCATCTTACCCAATCGCTCTGCCTGACTTTTCAGGCGATGGGTCGTTGCGATAATGATATTGTCCGCAACGCTCATTTCACTGAGCAGGCTCTCATGCTGAAAGGTTCGTATGAGGCCCATACGACTGATATGCGTCGCATTTTTGTTTGTAATGTTCTGATCGAGGAAGGAGAGACTTCCCGATGTTGGCGGCATAAATCCGCTGATCAGGTTGAAGGTTGTGCTTTTTCCGGCACCATTCGGGCCAATAAGTCCCAGTATTTCACCCTCGCGTAATTCAAAGCTGAAATCCGCAACGGCCGTTAGGCCGCCGAATTTACGTTCCAGCCCTTCTGCCCTCAAAAGAACCTTACCATCACCAACTTTGTTTTTCTTAGAAAGTGCTTCCGTTTGAGTATCGCTCAACGTTCCGCCCTCCCCTTGAATGTGCCGGTTCGGAGGCGTGCGCCAAGACCGACGATCCCGCCAGGGACGAGTAGCAGGGCGCCGATAATAATGGCGCCATAGAAAATATTCTCATAGGGGCCGAAGCTATGAAGAAATTGTCCGGCCAGTGTCAGGACCGCCGCCCCAATTATGGGGCCGGCGATATGGGCCTCGCCGCCAATCTTGACATAGGCGAGGGCGAGAACCGCAACGAAGAAGGTGAAGTCCGCCGGGGCAATGACGCTGTTCGTATAGGCATGCACGCCGCCCGCCAGTCCCACTGCTGTTGAAGCGATGACGAAACAGAGGACTTTGAGGGCGATGACATTGAGTCCGACGGAGCGGGGAATATCTTCATTGTTCTGAATGGCCTTAAAGACCCGCCCGAGGTTGGAGCGCTCTGTTAAATACAGAATTAGTAGAATCGCCGTCAGAATGGTAATGGCGATAGCTGGAAAGTAATCGTTCAACGCCATCGGCGGAAACATCCCAATCATGCCGGAATTGCCGCCGAGAAATTCCGACTTTGTATAGAACAATCGGACAACTTCGGTGAAGGCAAAGGAGATCAGCAGGAAGTAGGGGCCCTTAGTCCGAAGGGTGACCCAGCCAAAAAGAGCACTGATGAGGCCGGCAATGATCGGTGCCGCAAGCAGCGAGATGAAAAAGGGTAGATCATAGATGGTGGAAGCAACCGCTGTCGCATAGGCGCCGATGCCGAAGAAGGCTGCCGTTGCAATATTCAGCTCTCCGATTAAAAGTACGAATCTGAGTGTTACCGCCAAAACAGCATTCGTGAATACCCAGATGATGACCTGCACATAGTAGGGTTCGCCGCTAAAAAGAGCAAAGCAGATCGCGGCAAGGGCGATCAGAATGCTAAGGGCAAGCCCCGGATTACTTTTCAGCATGACCTAAAATCCCCTGTGGACGTACAAGAAGCAGAACAATAACCAGAACAAACATTGCGAGCGTTGCCGTGGACGGGTCGAAATAATAGCCGCCGAAACTTTCGATCAGAGCAATCAGGAGCCCTCCAAGGATGGCCCCGACGACGCTGCCCAGACCGCCGATGATAATGATGATGAAGGCCTTGACGAGAAAATCGTCACCGATCACGGTGGTCACGGGTGTAACAGTCGCCATCAGCGCTCCTGCGCAAGCGGCCAGCGTCGCGCCGATCAAGAAGCCATAAAGGGCGACCCGGCGATAGGGGATGCCCTGCAGCATTGCCGCTTCCTGATCCTCGGCGACGGCGCGCAGGCTGAGTCCGAGTTTTGTTCGATGAACAAGGATATAAAGACCGAGCGTGATGATTGCGGCGACGATCATCAGCAGTAGCCTTTGAAGAGTGAGGCTGGCGCCAAGAATTGTAATGTTGCCCGGAATGACATCGGGAACGGAGCGCGGGACGCCCCCGTATAAGATCAAATAGGTGCCGTTCAGCAGCAACAACAGCCCGATTGATAGGATGAAGGATCCGTTGAGGTCCTTCAGAAAATACTGAAAGCCGAATACGTAAACGACAAAACCGATGAGGCAGACCACTAGCAGCGCAAGAACGAAGGCAATGAGATAGGACAGCCAGATGGACAATCCCATTGTATCAACGCCCCAGATCATTATCGTCGAGACGATGAGAGCGGCTGCGGTGAAAAAAGTACCATGTGCGAAATTGACGATTTTCATGACGCCGAAAATCAGGGTCAGCCCGAGCGCGAAAAGCACGTACACTGAGCCGATCTGCAGCGTATTCATAAGAAGCTGTACTTGTAGTTCCATCATATGGTCCGGTCGGTTGCGAGGCCAGATTGGAGGATACGCCAGCCTGTCAATCAGAGGAGCTGGCGCATCCGTTTTCCAGTCGGTATTACTTAAGGCGTTCCCTAAGCTCTTCCGGGGCAACACGCCCGACTTCCACGGCTTTTCCGTCCTTGACCTGCGTAATCATGACAGGGATCAGGATCTGCTGCGGAGAGCCATAAACATCGGTGCCACCGAAAGCCGCCGGGCCATAGGAGGATTCGAAGATGATGGTCGGCAGGGTTTCCGCAACCTTCTTCGGGTCGATGCTGTCGGCTGTTTCAATCGCCTTCTTCAGGGCCATCACCGCATCATAGCTTGAAATGGTAATGCCGTTCAGGGATTCGCCGAGCTTGGCGATGGCACCTTCGTTCAGCTTACGCTGGGTTTCGCTGGCTGAATCGCCCTGGAAGTCAGCGGAAGCACCGAGATATGTGCCTTCCGCCGCGCCGCCTGCCATCTTGCTCAATGTGCCGGCCGAAGTGCCTGGCGCCACAATCTTGACGCCGTCCCAGCCCAGCACGTCCAGTTCTTTCATGATGGAACCGACGTCCGCAGGAGGAGCCGCACCGAAGTCAACGCCATCAGGCTTGCTGTTGGCGATTTTTGTCGCGATGGACTGGAATTCGGTGGTGCCTCGCTCGTACCGGTCCGTTGAAATAACCTCAACACCAAGATCATTCCAGGTCTTGACGGCAACAGGCTCTACTTCCTGACCTGTTGCATCATTGGGGGTGATCATCGCGACTGTCTTGAGATCGGGATGCTGTTCCTTAATGTAGCCGAAGAAGGGCGCGAGAATTTCAAACGGGGTGTTCATCTGCGTAAAGGTGAGCGGATACTCCGGACCTTTGATGCTTTTGCCCCAACCCGTATTGAACAGCAGTACGCCCTGACGCTCGGAAAGGGCCTGCGTTGCACGCACAGGTGCTGTACCGATGCTGCCGACAATGAATTTGATGTTTTCGCGGTTCAGCATGGTCTGTGCCGTCTTGGCACCTTCGGCAGCGTTGTATTTGTTGTCATAGGCATGCAGTTCCAGCATGTAGGTTTCTCCGCCAGCTTTGATGCCACCTTCGGAGTTGACCTTTTCGACAGCCTGTTCCGCTGCATATTCAAAGCCCAATCCCCAAGCAGCGGCGGCGCCCGACATTGGAGCGGAAACGCCTACCTTGAGGATCTCGTCGGCAAATGTCGTTTGTGCACTGAACAAGGCAATTAGTGCCCCGCCAGTGATTCCAATAATTTTCTTCATAGACATAGTATTCTCCCTTGTTTTGAGTTTTTTGATTATACAATTTACCGTTTTAAAGCGTTAAAGACTTGCGGCTATCCCTCCTGACACGGGCAAGGCGGCACCGGTAATAAAGCTCGAGTCGGGGCCGACGAGAAAGCTGATGGCGCCCGCGATGTCCTCTGGCTGACCCAGTCTTTTAAGCAGGGATCGATTGGTGTAGTCCTTCACCATATCCGGGGCCGCATTTTCAATCACGGATGTTTGTATCAATCCCGGAACAATGCAATTTACACGTACGTTCGGGGCCAGTTCTATCGCCAGTGAGCGGGTGAGAGAAGAGACTGCGGCTTTTGCTGCGGCATATTCGGGCTGATCTCCGTCACCAGCGTATGTCACTGACGAAATATTTACAATGGCTCCCTTTTTGCGGGAGACCATTCCGGGAGCAACCGCCTGTACCATCCAGAAAAGTGGTTTTAGGTTCAGCTCAAAAGTGCTGTCGAAACGCTCTTCGCTCATCCCCAGAATTGGGGTCACCAGTTCACCGCCGCGAATACCCCCAACCACATTGACGAGGGTTGTGACGGGTCCGAGATTGTCCACAATCTCGCCAATGGCGGCATTTGTCTCACCTTCGTCAGTTGCGTTCGCCCGCGCCATATGAACTTTTATGTCGGGATAGCTATGCTGGATGTCCTCTACGGTTGCAGCCAACCGTCGACCCGAGATATCGATAAGTCCCAGTGAGGCGCCATCCGCCGCCAACCGCTTGGCAACGGCTGCGCCCATGGGACCGCCCGCACCGCTTACGAGAGCAACAGCGCCCGCGAGCGGGAGTGTGCGATTTGCGGAAGAGGATTGATCTGTCATTACTGGACCTCTTTCAGTTTTCCCTGGCCTTCTGTGTGCCAGTCCCGAAGCGTACGTTTGAGGATTTTGTTGGACGGCCCTAGCGGCATATCGTCAACTGTGTAGACACGACGGGGCGATTTGTAGGCGGACAGATTCTTGCGGCAGTAAGCAATTATTGCCGCGCCATCAAGTTTGTGTCCGGCGTGCGGTATGACGACTGCCACCGGTATTTCGCTCTTACTCTCATCCGGCAGACCGATAACGGCGCAAACACGGATGTCAGGGTGCTGGTAGAGCAGGTCTTCTACTTCCAGCGGATAAATGTTGTAACCGCCGGAAATGATGACATCCTTTTTCCGGTCAACGATGAATAGATAGCCATCTTCATCGAGATATCCAAGATCGCCGCTGAGCCAGCCTTCTGACGTAAAGCTGGCAGCCGTTGTTTCGGCATCGCCCCAATAGCCGGCGCCGATGGTATCTCCTGAAATCCGCACTTCACCAACTTCGCCGTGTGGCACTTCCACGCCATTGTCATCAACGATACTGATGCGCGACCCGCCAATCGGCACTCCGGCGGAGCCGCGTTTGCGGATGCCAAACGGGGGTTCTCCTGTTACATAGCCCGTGCTTTCCGTCGCGCCATAAATCTGCAGCAGCGGCACGCCCATTTTCTCTTCAAACTGCTGCATGACATTCGGCGAGACGGGCGATCCACCTGTAACGCAAGTTTTCAGGGAACTGAGATCATGTCTAGTGGGATCGAATTCGCGTAGCAGATAAAGGAACATGGTCGGCGATCCGGCAAGATAGGTCACCTTTTCACGTGTGATCGTCTCCAGCACGGCTTCCGTGTCCCAGCGCTCCAGCTGGATCATTTTGGCGCCGGAGAAGATGGCTCCGTTCATCATGCAGGTGGCGCCGAAATTATTGAACAGCGGCAGCGCACAGAGGAAGACTTCCTTGCCCCATAAAAGACCGCCGTGAACCGCCATGTCGCGCAGCGTTGTGTATTGGCTGAGCTGTGTCTGCGTTGCGCCTTTGGGTTCCCCTGTGGTGCCGGATGTAAAAAACAGGGCGACGATATCATCGGCCTTGAAGTCCGGTATTGAACAGGTTTTATCGGCGCTATCTATAAGGGAGTCAGCATCATGGGCGCCTTCCGTTGCGCCGCCGGTTACAAAGATTGTCTCCGGCTTGCCGGTTTCCTGCTGCACCTCAAGGGCGTAGGGCAGTGTTTCCTTGCTGGTCAGCATCACTTTCATGCCAGTCCGCTTCACGGTGGATCTCACCTCATGCACGCGATTCATGCCGCTGATGGGATTTGCGATCGCGCCTATTTTCTGGCAGGCCCAATAACCAAGGGCCATTTCCGGACTGCTCGGCAGGTATAACCCGATCACATCTCCAGTCTCCGCGCCATGCGCCTTGAATACGTTTGCCAATTGCGAGGTTTTGAGATCAAACTCTGTAAAGGTATGAGTCTGGCCTTCATAGCTGATGAATATCTGGTCTCCAACAAGGCGCGATGTGTTATCTAGACATTGCGCTAAAGACGTAACGGTCACCTGCATTTCTCCCATAATTATACGGCGTCAGCTTGTTAGTCAGCTTTTGTGCCTTTTTTCTTTCAGTCTATGCATAATGGCGAATGCCCGTCAATCGTTTTGAACAGTTGTTAGTTTTTGATGATGGGTATTTAAGTTATTTCTTTTTATAAGAAATTTCATTTCCATGAGACAGATTCAACCGGACGGAGAAACCAAGCATTGATTATCTGGGTGGGGATTAGGATATTAAGAAATAATCCTCACTAATCTAGTTACGAGCAATGCCGCTCAGCAGAAGGGTCTGTTGCATGGCAATCATTTCCTGAAGTGAATAGAAGCCTTCCCTCCCGCCTTTTCCCGGATCAAACCATTCGACAGTCCAGTTTAATGCGCCCAGCAGGAAAAGCCGCAAAGGAATCACTTCAAAGTCGCTTCGGACTATCTTCTCCTCCTGCGCGTTTTTCAAGCAGGCATCCCAGGCCGAGGCATACTTTCTCCGAACAGGCCTGTGCCGCGCCCTCACCTCCTGAGGTAGCTGACCATACATTCGGATATTGGCAGATGTAAACTCACTGCGGGCAAACAGTACCTTCATATGGGCATCGATAGCGTCTGCCAGTTGCTGGCTTGGGTCCGGGTATTTTTCAAAATCACGCAGAATCTTCGAGACGCCGTCAGCCATTTCGCGCAAACCACGGTCCAGTAATTCATCCAGCAGATCTTCTTTGGAATTGAAATGATAGTAAATACTTCCTGCCTCCATTTTGGCAGCGGCGGCTATCTGCCGTAACGTAGCCGCTCTGTAGCCGGAGGCGCGCATGACTTTTGCCGCGAACGAGAGGATATGCATTCGGGTTCTCGCCGCTTTGCTATCGCCCTGCTCTATAAAATCCGCTTCTATAAAATTGGTGTTTTCAACGGTGAAATAACTTTTTCTGGGCTCAATCAGCATACCATCCAAAATTAGTCTTACTGCACTTTCCGATAATACGCTGACTGGAATTCGGGATGCATTAAACCATTCCCCCATCCAGTTGAGAGCTCCCAGCAGGAACTGTCGAAGAGGAACAATTTTGATATCCGATCTGATTTTCCCATTCTCCAATGCTTTTTTCAAAAAGTCGTCCCACAGGTGCGAATAGGCAAGCCGGAGAGGACGGTGGCGTTCTCGCACCTCTTCAGACAGCATGGAAAAATTGCG